>MHCFR04200__coassemble_114_pt1 | contig 138607 bp, 140 predicted proteins | sample MHCFR04200__metabat2_high_PE_011 | metagenome-assembled genome bin MHCFR04200
TCACCAACATCACCTATATCCCGGTGGTCAACCCCGAGATCATCACCGGCATCTCTTTGATGCTGCTGTTTGTGGCCTACCAGCGGTTTGCGGCGGATGTGCCCTGGCTGCCCGACACCATCATGGGAATGCCCACTTTGCTGATCGCCCATGTGGCGTTCAATGTGCCCTATGTCATCTTCAATGTCAGCCCCAAGCTGCGCCAGCTGGACATCCACCTTTATGAGGCGGCTCTGGACCTGGGCTGCGACCCCCGGCAGGCTTTCTTCAAGGTGATCCTGCCCGAGATCAGTCCCGCCATCGTCTCCTCCTTCCTGATCTGCCTGACCTACTCCATCGACGATTTCATGATCTCCTACTTCAACTGCGGCACGGTGGAGACGCTCCCCATCGCCATCTACTCGATGACCCGCCGCAAGGTCAGCCCCGAGATCTATGCTCTGTCCACCATCATGTTTGCGGCCATCCTGGCGGTGATCCTCCTCTCCAACGCGGCGGAGGGGCGCCGCTACAAGCGGGATCAGGCCGCCCAGCAGATGCAGGTATAATGGGAGGGAAAACGATGAAACGCATTCTGACTTTTCTGTCTGCCCTGGTGCTGGCGGGGGCCTGCGCGGTCTCTGCGGCTGCGGCGGAGCCCATCCGGGTCACCGAGGAGATCAGCGTGTCGGGGGACTATGACTGGACCCGTTTTGCGGGCCGGAACGTCACCCTGAACGTCTACAACTGGGGCGAATACATCTCCAACGGCTCGGACGGCAGCCCGGACGTTGTGGCTGCCTTTGAAGAACTCACCGGCATCGAGGTCAACTACACCACCTTCGATTCCAACGAGTCCATGTACGCCAAGCTCAAATCCGGGGCGGCGACCTACGACGTCATCATCCCCTCCGATTATATGGTGGCCAAGATGACCCAGGAGGGGATGCTGCTGCCGCTCAACTACGACAATATCCCCAATTTCCAGCTGATCGACCAGCAGTACCGCAACCCCGATTACGACCCCGAAAACGCCTATACGGTGCCCTATATGCTGTGCACCACCGGCATCATCTACAATACCACCATGGTCAGCCAGGCGCCCGCCCGCTGGGCCGACCTGTGGGATGAACAGTATGCCGGCAGCATCCTGATGTTCAACAACAGCCGGGACGCCTACGCCATCGCCGCCTTCAAGGAGGGAAGGAGCGTCAATCCTGCCACCACCGATGAAGTGGATCAGGTGATGGAGCAGCTCAAAGCGCAGAAGCCTCTGGTGCAGGCCTATGTCATGGACGAGATCTTCGACAAGATGATCGGCGGCGAGGCGGCTGTGGGCGTATACTATTCGGGGGACGCCATCACCATGATCGACGACAACCCCGACCTGGCCTGGGTCTTTCCGGAAGAAGGCAGCGTGCTGTCGGTGGACTGCATGTGCATCCCCGCCACCAGCCAGAACCAGGAGGCCGCCGAAATGTTCATCAACTTCATGTGCGAGGTGGATGTGGGGGTGGCCAATGCAGAATACATCGGCTATACCACCCCCAGCACCGCCGTCTGGGAGCAGCTGGACGAGGAGCTGAAGTACAGCGAGATCGCTTACCCTTCCGCAGAGATCGCGGCCAAAGAACAGGTGTTCACCGCCCTGAGCGAGGAAGTGAACAGCCAGCTGGACATCAAGTGGAGCGAGATGAAGAGCTACGACGAAGGGGGCAGCAGCTACCTGTTCCTGCTTTTGCTTTTGGCCATGGTTCTGCTGGCCTGTTTCAACATCTGGCGCAAGATGCGCCGCAAGGTGCGCAATATGTACTGAGAGCGTTCTGAAAGGAGAAGGGCAATGGATTATCCGAGCTTTTACACCGAACAGATCACCCTGCAGGAGGGAGACGTGGATTACCGGGGCCTGATGCGGCCTTCGGCCCTGCTGCGCCATGCCGAGCATATGGCCACAGCCCACGCCGTCACCCTGGGGATGGACAAGGCCTTTTACAGCCAGCGGAACCTGGTCTATCTGGTGGGGCGGCAGGCCTTCCGGTTTGTGCGGGTGCCCGCCATGTATGACAAGGTGGTCCTGGTCACTTACCCCGAGCGCAACCGCCGGGGCGCCAACAAGCGCGTGATGGTGATGCGCACACCGGAAGGGGAGGAACTGGCCTGGGTGGATACCCGCTGGACCCTGGTGGATACCACCTGCGCCAAGATCGTCCGCCATGTCCCCGAGGAGATCGACCGTCACTGGAACCCCGAGGTGGAGTGGGAGCTGTCCCAGCTGGTGCCCAAGGCCGAGACCCTGACCCCGGCCGGGATACGGAAGGCGGGCTACTCCGTCTGTGACACCAACCGCCATATCAACAACGCCGCCTATCTGGATGTGGCCTGCGACGCGCTCCCCCTTGCGCTGCTGGACCAGGGCCCGATCCGCAGTGCGGCCATCAAGTACCACCGCCAGGTGCCGATGGGGGAGGAAATGGAGCTGTTCTATGGCCCCGCCGCCGGCAAAGACGGGGATGGCTGGTATGTGATGGGCCGCCGGGAGGATAAGGCCGCCTTTGAGCTGTTCTGCCAGTTCTGACCGGGGTGGGGAGGGGCGCAGAAAGTTTTTTTGAAAAATTACAAAAAAATTACAAAAAGGTATTGCAAAATGGAGACAAAAGAGTTACAATACAGTTACAGCAGGGAAACGACCCGGCGACTGTGAAATCTTTTTCTTCTTGCTTCTGAGGTATCGGGCGCCTGCCTGCCCCTCCTCCGGCTGTTCTCCTTCTCAGCTGTTGGCAGACGCCACACAGGCGATACCTCACTTCGTGTACAAAAAAGCTCGTCCTTTGGGATGGGCTTTTTTGTTTTGCCGGCCGGCGGGCACAAGGGAAGGATGTTGCAGCTTTTTCATGCTTGGACTATACAAAGTGACTGTTTTTTCAGATCACTTTTTGGAAAAGTTTGTCGGCTGAATATTTTGTATTCCATCTGCAAATGTGGTATTATTATATCCAAGCATCAGTGACCTCTGGCCGCGGCCGCAGGCCCCCGCACAGGCCGGGACAATCCACACGGGCCCTGAAGAAAAGGAGATTGTGCAATGGCGTATTATTATGAAGAACCCTCCCGCACCTTTGGCGAATATCTGCTGATTCCCGGCTATTCCTCGGCTGAGAATGTGCCTGCTGCGGTCAGCCTCAAGACCCCGCTGGTCAAATACCGCAAAGGGGAGGAAAAGTGCCCCCTTGAAATGAACATCCCCATGGTCAGCGCCATCATGCAGTCAGTCTCGGGTGAGAAGCTGGCCATTGCCCTGGCCCGCCAGGGGGGCGTCTCCTTCATCTACGGCTCCCAGAGCATCGAGGATGAGGCCGCCATGGTCCGCCGTGTCAAGACCTACAAGGCCGGCTATGTGGTTTCCGATTCCAACCTCTCTCCCAGCGCCACCCTCCACGACGTGCTGGAGCTGAAGGCCCGGACCGGCCACTCCACCATCGCCATCACCGACGACGGCACCGCCAGCGGCCGCCTGATGGGCATTGTGGCTTCCCGCGATTACCGGATCAACCACACCCCCGACGACGCCCCGGTCACCGATTTCATGACCCCCATGAGCAAGCTGGTCACCGCCCCCGAGAACACCTCCCTGCATGACTGCAACAACATCATCTGGGACAACAAGATCAACACCCTGCCCCTGGTGGATGACGAGGGCAACCTGAAATACTTCGTCTTCCGCAAGGACTACAACTCCCACAAGGAGAACGCCAACGAGCTGCTGGACGCCCGCAAGAGCTATGTGGTGGGCGCCGGCATCAACACCCGCGACTATGCCGAGCGGGTGCCTGCTCTGGTGGAAGCCGGCGTGGATGTGCTGTGCATCGACTCCTCCGAGGGCTACTCGGAGTGGCAGAGCCGCACCCTGGGCTGGATCCGCGAGCACTATGGCGACAAGGTGAAGGTGGGCGCCGGCAACGTGGTGGACCGGGACGGCTTCCGCTTCCTGGCGGAGGCCGGGGCCGACTTTGTCAAGATCGGCATCGGCGGCGGCTCCATCTGCATCACCCGTGAGACCAAGGGCATCGGCCGCGGCCAGGCCACCGCAGTCATTGAGGTAGCCAAGGCCCGGGATGAGTACTACAAGGAGACCGGCATTTACATCCCCATCTGCTCGGACGGCGGCATCGTCCACGATTACCACATCACCCTGGCTCTGGCCATGGGCGCGGATTTTGTGATGCTGGGCCGCTACTTTGCCCGCTTTGACGAGAGCCCCTCCAACCGGGTGCGCATCAACGGCCAGTACATGAAGGAGTACTGGGGCGAGGGCTCCAACCGCGCCCGCAACTGGCAGCGGTATGACCTGGGCGGCGCCACCAAGCTCTCCTTTGAGGAAGGCGTGGACAGTTATGTGCCCTATGCAGGCCCCCTGGCCGACGGCGTCCAGACCACCCTGTACAAAGTCAAGAGCACCATGTGCAACTGCGGCGCTCTGACCATCCCGGAGCTGCAGCAGAAGGCAAAGCTGACGGTGGTCTCCTCCACCTCCATTGTGGAGGGCGGCAGCCACGATGTCCTCCTCAAGAACTCCACCCCCAATATCATGAACGGCTAAAGCTGTTTTGGAATGCAACAGGGCCCCGGCGCTTTTGCCGGGGCCTTTTCTGCACACAGGGTCCGAGAGGGGAGGGTGTTGCAAGATGCTGTCGTCGATCCTGGATGTTTTGGTCACGGCCGGCCTGCTTGTCGTGCTGGTCGGCATGATCTTCCGCGGCATTCGCCGGTTTTTCCGCAAGTTCCGCGGCTGAACCATATCCCAAGAGGCTGGCAATGGTTGTGCCGGCCTCAGACTGTCAAAAAAGTCCTGTCCAGCCGACATGTGCGGATGGACAGGACACATACAGGGAAATTTAGCGCTGAGAGTGTGCGAGGCCACAAGGCCGAGTGCATGGTTCAGCGCTCAATTTTGTCCCCAGGGGGATACCAGGGGGAAGGAATTTCTGCCGCGCGACGGCGCGCAGAAATGGGTTCCCCCTGGAGCGTGTTTCAACACGCTGAGGAGTCTGGCAATGGTTGTGCCGGCCTCTTTGTGATTTATCCGGAGAGGTGCCGGAACAGCCGGCCCCAGAAGGGTACCGAGAAAAGGATACAGCCAAGCACCACAAAAAGCAGCGTGACCCAAATGTCCGCCGGGCCTGCCCAGGCGGCTGCTCCAGAGGGCGTAGGCAAAAAAGGCGGCGAATGCCAGGACGATGAGGAACAACTGCATGGCGCGACTCCTTTCTGGCGGTGTGGGACCTGGTATGTTTATTGTACCGTGCCGGGGACAGAGGGACAACAAAATCGGGGTAAAGGAAAGGTAAAACCTGCATGGAGACAGTGTCTTTCCCAAAAATCCGGAAATGACGGGCACCTGTCATGACAGATGCCTGGATTTGACCTGAATTTTTCAAAAAAACTTGCGCCCAGGCCCAAATGATGATATCATTACGGTAATGTGCCGGCCTGTCCTGTGGGAGGCCAGGAGAGCCTGAGCTTTTTGAGAAAAGAGAGGGACTGTTCCAATGGAGAATAAGATCGAAGTCATTCCTTATATACCCGACGAAGATTATGACAACCCTGCCATGGTGGTGGATTTTTATGAGTTCACCATGGCCAACTGCCTGTTCCTGCATGGCTACAAGGATACCCGGCTGGTTTTTGATATGTTTTTCCGCAAGAATCCGGATGGCCAGGGGTATTCCATCAGCGCCGGCCAGCGCAAGCTGACCCGCTTTTTGATGAACTACCATTTCAATGCGCAGGACATCTGGTGGCTGCGCACCAAGGGCATGAGCGAGGAGTTCTGCGAGTACCTGCGCACCTATCAGTGGAAGGGGGATATGTACGCCCTGCCCGAAGGCACGGTCTGCTATCCCAATGTGCAGATGGTGCGGATCGAGTGCGATATGGTGGGGGCCATCCTCATTGAGACCTACCTGCTCCAGACCATCAATTTCCACAGCCTGATCGCCACCAAGGCCACCCGGGTGGTGGGCCTGAATACCCACACGCCCCGCAGCGTCATGGAATTTGGCACCCGGCGGGCCCAGGGGGAGAGCGCCGGCAACGATGGCGCCTACGCCGCTGTGCTGGGCGGCTGCATCGGTACCGCCAACTGCCTGGCCGAAATGAAGTTCGGCGCCGAGGTCAAGGCCGTGGGCACGGTGGCCCACAGCTTCATTGAGTTTTTCCCCACCGAATTTGAGGCCTTCAAAGCCTATGCCGACACCTATCCCGACTCGGTCAGCCTGCTGCTGGATACCTACAACATCATGGAGAGCGGCCTGCCCAACCTCATCAAGCTGGATGATTACCTGATCGAAAAATATCCCGACGATCCTGGCAAGCGGGTCAAATCCGCGCGCATCGACTCGGGCGACCTGGCCCGAGGTTCCAAGCGGCTGCGCAAAGCGCTGGACGCCGCAGGCAAGCCCTACATCAAGCTGGTGGCCTCCAATGCGCTGGACGAGAAAAAGATCGCCAATATGGAGCTGTATGAGCACGCCCACTTTGACTCCTACGGCGTGGGTGAAAACCTGATCACATCCGCCTCCGATCCTGTGTTTGGGGGTGTGTACAAGCTGGTGGCGGTCAAACTGGCGGACGGCAGCTATCAGCCCAAGATGAAGATCTCAGACAGCGTCAGCAAGGCCATCATCCCGGGCAAAAAGATGCCCTGGCGTCTTTACGATGCCAATGGCCAGGCTCAGTGCGACCTGATCGCAATGGACGGCGAGGTGATCGAGGCAGGCAAGCCGGTCACCATGGTCAACCTGGACCCCGACGCAGTGGAACGGGTCATCACCTTCACCCCCACCCAGGTCAAACAGCTGCTGGTGCCCTATATTCTGGACGGGCAGCTGGTCATCGACCTGCCCAGCATCAGCCAGCGCCGGGAATACGTGGCCCGTCAGCTGACCAGCGAGGTATGGGAGAGCGAACTGCGGGTGGAGTGCCCCCACAAGCACTACGTCAACATGACCCCGGCCGTGGCCGAATGCCGGGAGAAGATGTACGCCGAGTACCACGGCGGCCGGGCCTGACCGGGCCGGCAGGTTGACAAAAAGCCGGGTCTATTGTATTATAGAATGCGTCCTGAGCCGCTGGGCTGCAAGTTCTGCCCGGCGGCCTGACGGGCCGCTGTGGTGAAATTGGCAGACACGAGGGACTTAAAATCCCTTTCTGGAGACAGAGTACGGGTTCGACCCCCGTCGGCGGCATTGCAAAGCCTGTGGAGCGCGCTGCGCTTCGCAGGTTTTTTATTTGGCTTTGCGGGGGGCATTTGGGATGGTCGGCCGCTGGAACGGCGCGCCGGTGCAGAGCGATTTCACAAAATGTTCGCTTGCTTTACAACAGTAAATAATCTATACTGAAGAAGTACGGATTCCAAATTTTTCTTGCCATGCAAAAGGGAAAAGCTGCAACGATGGATGCAACGAAAAAAAGCGGCGGGCGGTACGCTCTGCTGGATGAACTGCGGGGATTGAGTCTGATCGCCATGATCGGCTACCATGGGATGTGGGATCTGGTCTATCTTGCCGGTATCCGGGCCGCCTGGTATGAGGGGCTGCCGGGCCGCCTCTGGCAGCAGACTGTCTGCTGTATCTTTATCCTGCTGTCCGGATTCTGTCTGGCCCTGGGCCATGCGCCGGTGCGCCGGGGGCTGATCGTGTTTGGAGGCGGCGCGCTGGTCACCCTGGTGACCTGGGCTGTTTTGCCGGAGGACATCGTCCTGTTCGGTGTGCTGACCTTTTTGGGCAGCGCCATGATCTTTACCGGCTTGCTGCGGCCCTGGCTGGACCGTGTGCCCGGCTGGGCCGGCCTGGCAGGCAGCATCCTGCTGTTTTTGCTGACCTACCATGTAAACGCAGGCTATCTGAGCTTGGGGGGCCTGTACCTGGGGCAGCTGCCCGACAGCCTCTACGCCAATCTGCTCACCGCCTATCTGGGCTTTCCGGGTCCGGGCTTTTACTCCACCGACTATTTCTCCCTGATCCCCTGGCTGTTTTTGTTCTGGGCAGGGTTTTATCTGTACAAGGTGGTGGGCCGGCCCCGGATGGAGCCGCTGCGCCGTTCCATCTGTCCGCCTTTGGGCTGGATCGGCCGCCATTCGCTGGTGATCTATATGCTGCACCAGCCGGTGCTCTATGGGCTGCTGATGGTCTGGAACGCCCTGCACTGAACAAAAAGCCCTTGACAACCTGCCCGCCGGGTGGTATCATGTTGATGCTGGTTATAATTAACTAACCACTTGCTGCTGCGCTGGAAGTCCAGCGCATTTTCAGGGGATCGAAATTAGTTATAACTAACTTTGCTTCCCATCAACATTCAGAAAGAAGGTTACATCGCATGAACAAGGTTGCAATCGTATACTGGAGCTCCACCGGCAATACCGAGACCATGGCCAACTGCATTGCGGAGGGCGCAGGCGCCAGCGCCACCCTCCTCAGCTGCGCCGATGTGACGCCCGATGTGCTGTCGGGCTATGACGTGGTGGCCTTCGGCTGCCCGGCCATGGGGGCGGAACAGCTGGAGGAGGGGGAGTTTGAGCCCATGTTCTCCTCTGTGGAGGGGGCGCTGAACGGCAGGAAGGTGGCTCTGTTCGGCTCGTATGGCTGGGGCGACGGCCAGTGGATGCGGGACTGGTGCGAGCGGGCCAAGAGCGACGGCGCCGTCCTGTACAGTGAGGAGGGCCTGATCTGCAACGAGGCTCCCGACGAGGACGCGCAGGCCGACTGCCGCAAGCTGGGCGCCGCTCTGGCCGCCTGGTAAAAACCGAAACCGCACGTCGATGCATAAGGGCCTTTCTTTGCGGGCATACTGCTTGCAAAGAGAGGTGATAAACGATGGAGAACAAAGGTGTTATCTGTGATGTCAGCGAGTGCCGCTATAATGTGGACTGCTGCAAGTGCAATCTGCCCCAGATCAAGGTGACCGAGCACTGCACCTGCGGCACCCAGCAGATGGACAACCCGCACTTCTGCCAGAGCTACGAGAAAAAGTAACGCCTGCGGATCGTAACTCCTGCAAAAAAGCTCCCCCGCTGCCAGCCTGTCATGGGCCGGCGGCAGGGGAGTTTTCCTTTGGGCTGTCAGCGCAGGGTCACATTGCAGGTGGCCAGGCTGCGCACCAGGGTGTCCACGCTGTCTTTCATCTGGATGCTGTTCATCCCCAGCTGGAAGGCAGTCTGGACATTGGCCCGGCTGTCATCGATGAAAATGCATTCACTGGCATTCAGGCCATACTGGTCCAGCAGACATTTGTAGATGCGGGGGTCAGGTTTGTTGATGTGCACATGGCAGGAGGCGACCCCTCCGTCAAAGACCCCTTCCAGACCGCGGCTCATCAAAAGGTCCAGGGTGTCTTCGGGAATGTTGCTGAGATAGTATACGCAGTAGCCGTGGTTTTTCAGCCGGCGCACCAGCTCCACCATCCGGCGGCGCAGATGCAGGATGCTGGTCCAGTTCTCCAGCACTTCCTGAACCTCGAATACACAGTGCGCGGCCTGGGCGGCGGTCAGCATGGCGTGATTGCCCTCGCTGCGGGTGCACAGCCCTGCGTCCAGCTGCTGCCAGGTCTTGCTGCCAAAGGTCAGGCGGTAGACTTTTTCTTCGACGGCCGTGTTGCAGAACCGCTCCAGCAGAAAATCCTTGGGCGCAAAATCCACCATCACGCCGCCCAGATCGAAAATAACGTTCTTATACATACGATGCTCTCCATCAAGCCCGGCGGGACCGGGCGCAATACACATTTTACTTCGTACTGCATAGTATAACACATCGGGACCAGGGATTTCCACTGGTTTTTCTTGCGGGATCTCCGCAGGCGGGAAGGGGGAGCATGGTATGACATTCCGTGAACTGAGCAAAAAAGAAGTCGTACAGGTAGATGAAGGGCAGTGCCTGGGCAAGATCGACGATCTGGTCATCGACGACAAGAGCGCCCGGGTAGAAAAACTTCTGATGCTGGGCAGGCCCAAACTGTTCGGCCTGCTGGGCAGGGGAGAGTCCCTGGTGATCGACTGGGACGAGATTCAGAAGATCGGGGCCAATGCCATTCTGGTCAACACCCCTCTGCCCGAGGAAAACGCACAGGAGGCGAAAAAGCCGGGTCTGTTGGGCAGGCTGCTGGGACAGGGCTGACCCTGCGGGAGCCTGCGCGGCAAACAGGCCGGTCAGCGTGTAAATTTTCACAGTAAAACAGGTAGACTTTATGTCAAATCGCGCTATAATAAAAAGCGTATCTGTCCCGGCGGGCGCCGTCTCAAGGCAGCCCGGGACAGAGGGTGCATCTGAAAACGCCTCCATACGGTCGGATGGTCGGATACACCCTAGCCCAACCCTAGAAACAGGAAGTGAACTGCAATGAATCCTAGACAGAAGGTGGCCTCCCTGGCCGTCCAGCTGGCCCGGGGCCTGTTCCCTGCGGCGGCGACCCTGGTGCTGCTGGTTTTGACCGAATGGGTGGCCCGGGGTGAGCTGACAGGGGAGACCTGGGCCGAATACATCCACCCGCACATCGAATCCTATCTGCTGTCCTGGCTGTTCCTGCTTTTGATCTGGATCGCGGCCGATACCCTCACCCGGCTGGCCCCCCTGGCTACTTTGGCGGCGGGGGCGGCGGGCCTGGTGCCGGCTGCGGTCAACTTTTACACCTTGCAGCTGCGGGGAGAACCGTTCCTCCCCTGGGACCTGACCCAGATCAAAGAGGCGGCAGGGGTGGCTTCCGCTGCGGGCCTCAAGATCCAGACCAGCATGGTCTGGTCCATCGCACTGCTGCTCATCCTGCTGGCGCTCTCGTTTGTGCTGTACCACAGGCGGCCCCGGCTGCCGGTGCCCATGCGGCTGGCGGCCATTGCTGCGGCCATCGCCGCGCTGCTGGGGCTGGTGTTCGGCGTTTACCTGCAGCCTGCGGTGACCCAGCGGCTGGGCATTTACTCCGACGCATGGATGCAGGACCGCTACTACCGCTGGTATGGGGTCATCACCGGCTTTATGACAAACCTCACCAACCTGGAGATCGACCAGCCGGAGGGGTATTCCCAGGAGGCGGTGGACGCTGTTCTGGATCAAGCGGAGGCGGCCGGCCGGTTTGAGACCGGTCCCAACTTTCCGGAAAGCTACGGGGCGGTGACAGACCCCAGGGAGATCCACAAAACGCCCACCATCATCTATGTGATGGACGAATCCTATTGGGATGTCAGCCAGCTGGAGCAGTACGGCGTCACCTTTGACACCGATATCTCGCCCAATCTCCACGCTCTGCAGCAAACCAGCGCCTACGGCAGGGTGTACAGCCCCAGCTTCGGGGGCGGGACCTGCGATGTGGAATTTGAGGCGCTGACCGGCCATTCGGTGGGCTTTCTGCCCTCGGGCTGCAAACCCTATCAGCAGCACGTGACACGCCCCATGTTCGCCCTGCCCTCCTACCTCAGGAGCAAGGGCTACCAGACGGCGGCGGTCCACTGCTACTATGCCAAGTACTGGAGCCGGAACACCGCCTATCCCAACCTGGGCTTTGATGATTTCATCAGTCTGGAGGATATGCACGGGGTGGACAAGGTGCGGGACTATTACTGGGCCGGCGGGCTGGTCACCGATGCGTCGATGGGCCAGCAGATCATCCAGGAATACGAGGCGCTGAAGGCACAGTCGGACGCGCCGGTCTTTCTGCATGCGGTGACCATGCAGAACCACACCAACTACAACGCGGCCAACTATCCCGACGAACAGCGGGTGCACATCACCAGCGCCCCGGCTGGGCTGTCCCAGAGTACCATCGGAGCTCTGGAGGACTTCGCCACCGGCGTCCGGGATGCCGACGCGCTGCTGGGACAGCTGGTCAGTTACTTTTCCCAGGTGGAAGAACCGGTGATCCTGGTCTTTTGGGGAGATCACTACAACCCCATCGATTCAGGCTACGACGTCTACACTGCCACCGGCTACGCCAGCGCCAACAGCGCCGATCCGGCCCTGCACCAGACCACCCTGCTGATGTGGTCCAATTACAGCAGCATCCCGGTGGACCTGGGCACCATTGCAGCCTATGAGGTGTCGCCAGTGATGATGGACATTTTCGGTCTGGAGCAGCCCCTCTACTTCCAGTACCTCAACCGGCAGCTGCGCTATGGATACCGCAGTTTCACCGGCGGGGTGGCGGTCAATTGGGACGGGTCGATGGCCGGCAGCCTGACGGCCCGTCAGGAGACCTGGCGGCAGGACCACTGGCTGCTGCAATACGACCTGATGTTCGGGGAGGGATACGCCGCACAGCGTATGGGCCTGGACTTCGACGAAGAAGGATAAAAATCGCCCCGGAAAGTAAAAATCGGTCTTGCATCCGGGCTGCGGCTGTGGTATTATAACAAGGGTGTGTCCGACCTGGCTCAAAATGGGCGGCCGGATGCGCCGAAGAAACATCACACACGCATCACTATGCTCTTTTGTGCCCCTGCGGGGGTGGAGAGCAGTCTGCGCGCCTGTACCATGCGGGCGGCGCGGATCACGGTGTGCGGAGGTAAAAACAATTTGGAGGTAACAATCATGGCAGTCATTTCTATGAAGCAGCTTCTCGAAGCAGGCGTGCACTTCGGTCATCAGACCCGCCGCTGGAACCCCAAGATGGCGAAGTATATCTTCACCGAGCGCAACGGCATCTATATCATCGACCTGCAGAAGACCGTCAAGAAGCTGGATGAGGCTTACAACTACGTCAAGGAAGTCGCAGCCGAGGGCGGCGAGATCCTGTTCGTCGGCACCAAGAAGCAGGCCCAGGAGTCCATCCGCGACGAGGCCACCCGCTGCGGCATGCACTACGTCAACGCCCGCTGGCTGGGCGGCATGCTGACCAACTTCCGCACCATCCGCAAGCGCATCGACCGGATGGAGCAGCTGAAGAAGATGCAGGAGAACGGCACCTTCGAGCTGCTGCCCAAGAAGGAAGTGGCCAAGCTGGAGCTGGAGATGGAGAAGCTGGACAAGTACCTGGGCGGCGTGAAGAACATGAAGACCCTGCCCAAGGCCCTGTTCATCGTTGATCCCCACAAGGAGCGCATCGCCGTGTCCGAGGCCCGCAAGCTGCACATCCCCATCATCGCCATCGTGGATACCAACTGCAACCCCGATGAGATCGACTGGGTCATCCCCGGCAATGACGACGCCATCCGCGCTGTCAAGCTGATCGCCGGCGCTATGGCTGACGCTGTGCTGGAGGGCAAGCAGGGCAACCAGGAAGCTGTCCCCGCTGAGGAAGCAGCCAACGCCTGAGTTCTCCGCCCGATACCCAACGATAGAATAGGAGAGGATTAAAATGGCTATTTCTGCAAAGGACGTTATGGAGCTGCGCAAGCAGACCGACTGCGGCATGATGGAGTGCAAGAAGGCACTGACCGACGCTGAGGGCGATTTCGCCAAGGCTGTCGAGCTGCTGCGCGAGCGCGGCCTGGCCACTGCCGCCAAGAAGGCCAGCCGTGTGGCTGCCGAGGGCATGGTCTACGCCGATTACTGCTCCGCCTGCAAGGTGGGCGTGGTCATCGAGGTCAACGCCGAGACCGACTTCGTCGCCAAGAACGAGAAGTTCGTTGAGTTCGTCAAGGAAGCCGCCAAGGTCATCATGCAGCAGAACCCCGCCGATGTGGATGCTCTGATGAACTGCAAGATGGGCGACAGCACCGTGGATGATGCGCTCAAGCAGCTGATCCTGGTCATCAAGGAGAACATCAAGGTCCGCCGTTTCGTCCGCTACGAGGGCCCCTGCGCCGCTTACGTGCACGGCGGCGGCACCCATGCCGTCCTGGTCAACTTCGAGACCTCCGACGAGATCGCCGCAAAGCCTGAGTTCACCACTTACGGCAAGGATATCGCCATGCAGATCGCCGCTGCCAACCCCAGCTACCTGGATGAGGCCAGCGTCCCCGCCGAGGTCGTCGCCAAGGAGAAGGAGATCATGCTGGTGCAGATGTCCAGCGATCCCAAGACTGCCAACAAGCCCGAGGCAGTCAAGGCCAAGATGATCGAGGGCAAGATGAAGAAGTACTACAAGGAGAACTGCCTGGTAGACCAGGAGTTCGTCAAGGACAGCGACCTGACCGTGGCTCAGTACACCGCCAAGGTTGCCAAGGAGCTGGGCGGCGATATCAAGATCGTCAAGTTTGCCCGCTTCCAGAAGGGCGAGGGTCTGGAGAAGCGTGCCGACGACTTCGCATCCGAAGTGGCCAGCATGGTGAAGTAAGCTCTTTGCCCAGCAAAGTCTGACTTGTTAAGAAGAGCGCGGCGTCCGGTGGGATGCCGCGTTCTTTTTGCCTGGAGCAGAAAAGAGGAAAATGCCTCTTGACTTTCGCGCTTTTAGGTGCTAAAGTGGATAGGTAACCACCCGCCAGGAAGTACAGGAGGCATTTATGTTTGAAAAGAACCCCAGACACAACGCTATGACCGACGCGCTCTTTGACGCCATCCTCAGCCTCGAGACGCGGGAGGAATGCTATCAGTTTTTCGATGACCTGTGCACGGTGAAAGAGATCGCCGATATGTCCCAGCGGCTGGAAGCCGCCAAGCTGCTGCTGCAGGGCAAGACCTATGAGCAGATCGTCAAGTCTGCCGAGATCAGCACCGCCACCATCAGCCGGATCAACCGCTGCATCCAGTACGGCTCGGGAGGCTACCAGGCCATCATTGAGCGCGTCCAGGAGAAGGAAAAGAACGGCCGGTGACGCACATCCGGGCGGCGGGCGGCATAGACTGGCGTATTCCACGAGAGGAAAGGAAGGGTACCCGCCTATGAACACCACCCCGACCGCCCCGTATCCCGGCAGCCAGGCCGCCTCGATGGACCAGGTCGTTTTGGATCTGCTGGAGGGCATCGCCATGCAGGAGATGGCCCTGAGCGGAATCCTCAACGCCGAGAGCCAGAAGATGGTCACATCCTTCACCATGGAGGGCATGGACCTGAACCGGCTGCTGGAGCTGAACGATTCGACCGCCAACATGATCCACGCCGCTGCAAATCTTGGCCTGGTGCTCAAGGATAAGCTGGAGTTCGTCACCAACAACCTGCCCTATACGGGCAACAGCGGCATTGCCGACGGTGGCAACCCTGCCGGCTGACCGCCCGCCTGGCGCCGCAAGTGCCCGCCCCATGTGCTGGGACGGGCGCTTTGTGTTGCTTGAAGGCGCGTAAACAGGCGGATTTTGGAGGCGGATCAGGGTAAAAATGGAAAATTCGTTAAATCATACGCTTGGAATTGCCCCCCGGGGCAAATTGTGCTATACTACCTACTGTATATCTATGCAATAAAGGAGGAGCGCCGTTTGTTACCTTACGATGCTGTCCTGTTTGATGTGGACGGGACGTTGCTGGATTCGGCCCCGGGCATCCTTTCCACCTTGCGGGAAGTCTTTTGCAAGATGGGCACAGACATCTCGGGCGTGGATCTGATGCGCTATGTGGGGCCGCCCCTGCGCAGGACCTTCGGTGAGTATTCCACAGACGAGGCCTGGATCGAGCGCGCCACCGACCTTTACCGCGACAGTTATGCGGTCCGGGGCTGCCATATGTGCAAGCCCTATCCCGGCGCGGCAGAAATGCTGCGCCGTTTGAAGGACGCAGGCCTGATCCTGTGTACGGCCACATCCAAGCCCACGCAGGTGGTGACCCCCATTTTGGAGGAACAGGGACTGGCGCCCTGGTTCGACCTGATCGCCGGCGCCTCGATGGACAAAAGCCGGGATACCAAGGCGGAAGTGATCCAGTATGTGCTGGACCAGCCTCTGCTGCAGGGCAAACGGGTCCTGATGGTCGGGGACCGGCACGATGACATGAGGGGCGCGGCAGCCTGCGGTTTGGACGCGGCGGCGGTGCTCTATGGCTATGGCAGCCGGGAAGAGCTGGCGCCCTTCAAGCCCAGACTGTATGCCGAAAGCTGCCAACAACTGGCGGACCTCCTGCTGGAGGCGCCGCTTTGACGGAGAGATGGGGAAGATAGCATGAGTCGAAATTCACAGTCAATGACACCGATCCAGAAGCAGGCGGTGCTGGTGTGCGCCATCTGTGCTCTGGCTATTTTGATCACGGCCAGCGTCACCTATGTGCTGCTGGCTACCAAGGGCAGTGGTGCTTCCAGCACGGTCACCCAGGTGGAGGAGCCCAGCGACCTGGCGACCCATTACCAGGTGGACACCCAGTCGGCTGCCCTGCTGACCGAGACCACCGACGCAGGGGAAGCCTATCTCAACGACACCCTGTTTCTGGGCGATTCCAACACGGTGCGCCTGTACAACAACGGCCTGATCTCGCTGCAGCAGTTCTGCGCCAAGGAGGGTATCGGCATCCAGAGCGCCATTTCGGAGCAGCTGGTTACCTTCAAAGGCACCGATCAGCGTTATACCATGGCGGAGGCGGTGGCCATGATGAAGCCCCGCCGGGTGGTCATCACCCTGGGCACCAACGACAACGGGATGGATGTGGATACCTTCATCAACTACTACACCCAGTTTGTCCAGAGCATCCAGGCCAGCTATCCCTACACCGATATCATCGTCAATACCGTTCCGCCAGTGCCGGAGAACCACTCCAACTACCCGGACACTTCCCAGGAAAAGATCGACGACTTCAACATGGCCCTGCTGACCATGTGCGAGAATCTGGGGGTCAAGTTCCTCAACAGCGCCGAGGTGCTCAAGGATCCCTCCAGCGGTTTTGGACTGAGCGATTATTATATCGACGGGGACATCCATCTCAAAAGCAGCGGCCTCAAGGCAGTGCTGAACTATCTGACCACGCATGCTTATGAGACAGAAGACCGCCGCCCGGATACCAGCAACATCCCCACTCGTACCCTGGAGTACACCAGCAACCCCAGCGACCCCGTAGCGCCCAGTTCTTCGCAGGCAGAGGACGGCGAGACCTTCCAGGCCCGCTACCGCATCGACCAGACCGGCGGTACATTGACCAGCGGGGATGTGTCGGGCGAGACCTCCCTCAGCTTTGACGTCACGGCGGACGATTCGGTCACCGTGACGGCGGTGCCTGCGGAGGGCTACTTCTTCGTCAACTGGAGCGACGGTGTCACCACCCCGACCCGTACCGACAGCGGCTTCAAACAGAATCTGGATGTGACCGCTGTTTTCTCCCGGGCCTCTGTGGAGATCACCGGCGAGGGCAGCGGCATCCTGGGGATGAACTATACCTTCCGTGCCAAGCTCAGCGGCCAGTATGCAAATGCCGAGAACCTGCGCTGGTATGTCAACGGCGTGGAGTCCAGGGACGCGGCCGGCAGGACCTCCATCACCTTTATCGTGGACCCCATCCTGGCCAATCAGACCTATACGGTCTACGCAACGGTCAGCTACAACGGCAGCCAGGTGGTCAGCAATACCTTGACCGTCTCTTTTGAGGGCGGAGTTTCCTCCGGTTCCTCCAGCTCTTCCAGTTCCTCGGAGAGTTCTTCCAGTGAGAGCGCTTCCGGATCTTCTTCCGGCAGCTCTTCTTCGGAGGCGGCTTCCGGATCTTCCAGCTCTGCCGGCAGTTCGTCCGGCGCTTCCTCGGAGGACGGTTCGCAGGAAGTTTCGGCTTCGTCCAGCAGCTCGGCTTCCACAAGCCGTCCCAGCTCTGGTTCTTCCAGCAGCAGGCCGTCCTCTTCCGGCAGCTCTTCGGGAAGCTCCTCCAGTTCTTCGGGCAGTTCCTCCAGTGCCAGCAACTCCTCCAGCAGCCGTCCCGCTTCTTCGGGCAGTTCCTCTGCTGCGGGCAGCTCTTCCAGCTCCCGTCCGAGCAGTTCTTCCAGTGAGGCGCCCGCCTCTTCCTCCAGCTCTTCCAGCGAGGAAACAGGCAGAGGCCAGGCGCTGGACTCTCTGATGGATACCATCTACGGCACGGGAGACTGACGAGGGAACCTTCTCCCGCCGGCTGCATAAGCTGGAAAGAGAGGAGGAGAGAGCGATGCATGTCCCTGAAATGCATGAATACACCCTCTCCCTGCCAGGCGCAAGCGACGTGACCAATGGCAGCGTCGATTACTACGACATGGACTGGGAGATCACCGGAGGGCCCGGACCTCTGGAAGAGAAAGGCTGGATGGCAGACAGCCATCCGGAAAGCGCGCCGCGCCCCGCCGGCAGCGGCACAGATCCAAAAGAATGAAGGACAGGGCCAGCTCTGCACGGGCGGGGCTGGCTTTGTCTTGTATACGTTGAGGGAAAGGGAAGGACCATGGCAAAATACTATTGCATTTTGTTTGACGCAGACAACACTCTGCTGGACTTTGATGCCGCCGAGAGCAAGGCCCTGGCTGAAACGCTGGTCCAGTATCACATCGAGCCGTCCAACGAGACGGTGCATAAGTACCGCGAGATCAATGAGGCCCTGTGGCGGCAGCTGGAAAAAGGCCAGATCCGCCGGGAGAAGCTGGTGAACGAGCGCTTCACCCGGTTTTTGAAGGAGATCGGGGCTTCGGGCAACGGCGCGGAGATGAACCGCTATTACCTGAACCAGCTGTCCAGCCACCCGGACCTGATGGCGGGCAATGTGCTGGATGTGCTGCATGAGCTGGCCGAGGTGGCTACCATGGCCATCGTGACCAACGGCTTTGACCGGGTCCAGAGCCGCCGGGTGAAGGAATCGGGCATCGCTGCCTACATGGAAGATGTCTTTGTGTCCGAGCGGCTGGACAGCGAAAAGCCCAACCGCAAGATCTTCGACACCGCGCTGCGCACCCTGGGCGTTGAGAACCGGGAGCACGTGCTGGTGGTGGGGGACAGCCTGACCAGCGACATCCAGGGCGGCATCAACGCCGGTCTGGATACCTGCTGGCTCAACCGGGATCATGCGGAGAACCCGGGCCAGGTGAACCCGACCTATGAGATCGACCAGCTGGAGCAGCTGTACCAGATCGTGATGGAACCGGACGAGCTGGCCCGCGTGGGCCAGAAGAACCGGCGGCATCAGGTCTGAACCGAGCTGCCCCGGCCATGAATACAGTGTGGGGAAAAGAATATGTTGATGAACCTGGAACAGATCGGCAAGAGCTTTGGGGAGAAAGTGGTGCTGCAAAACGTAACGGCCAGCGTCGAGCGGGAGGACCGCATCGGCATCGTGGGCCAGAACGGTGCAGGCAAGACCACGCTGCTCAAGATCCTGACCGGTGAATATACCGATTATGCCGGCGAGTTCAGCCTGACCCACGGGGTCACCCTGGGGTATCTGGCCCAGAACGCCAAGCTGGACGTGACCCTGGACGTATACGGGGAGATGCGCTCTACCTTTGCACCGGTGCTGGATGCAATGGCACAGATGCAGGTGGTGGAGAAAAAAATGGCGGCCCATCCTGCCGACCCGGCCCTTCTGGAGCAGCACGCTGCGCTGCAGGCGGTGGTGGATGCCGCCGACGGCTACAACATGGATGTGAACATCAAGAAGGTGCTCAGCGGCATGGGCTTCCCCCAGGATACCTGGGAGAAGGGCGTGGGGGTGCTTTCGGGGGGTGAGCTGACCCGGCTGCGCATCGCCAAGCTGCTGCTGGAAAAGCCCGATATCCTGATCCTGGACGAGCCCACCAACCACCTGGACTTCACCACCATGGAGTGGCTGGAAAATTATCTCAAGACCTATTCCGGCGCGGTGCTGGTGGTCAGCCACGACCGCTACTTCCTGGACAATGTCTGTACCAGGATCTGGGAAGTGTCGGGCCAGACCATGACCGTCTACAAGGGCAACTTTTCGGCCTATCTGCCCCAGAAGGAGGCGGCCGACGCCCTGCGGCAGAAGCAGCACGACGCCGATGTGGCGCTGGCTGAAAAGCTGCAGGACTACATCGACCGGAACCTTGTGCGGGCTTCCACCACCAAGATGGCCCAGAGCCGGCGCAAACAGCTGGAAAAGCTGGAGATCACCGAGGCGCCCAAGGATGAGACCAACAAGCTCAGTTTCCGGTTTGAGTATGACATCGAGCCCTGGAACGAACTGGTCATCATGAAAAACCTGACCATCAGCGTGGGGGGCCGGGTCCTGCTGGAGCCCTTCACCCACACCGTCTGCCGGGGGCAGCGGCTGGTGATCGCCGGCCCCAATGGCGCCGGCAAGTCCACCCTAATGCAGGTGCTGGACGGCAAGCGCCGCCCCTCGGGCGGGATGGTGCGGCTGGGCACCGGGGCGCGTCCCAGCATTTTTGAACAGCAGCAGCACCGGGCCGGCGCCGGCCGGGTGATCGACGCCATCTGGGACAAATACCCCCAGATGACCGAACTGGAAGTGCGCAGCCATCTGGCGCGGCTGGGTTTCCGCGGGGAGACGGTGTTCAAGGACTGCAGCTCTCTGTCGGGCGGCGAACTGGCCCGGCTCCGCTTTGCGGAGATCGTGCTGGAGCGCCCCAACCTCCTGTTTCTGGACGAGCCCACCAACCACCTGGACATCTACACCCGTGAAAATCTCACCGAGGCGCTGATGGACTATACCGGTACTCTGCTGCTGGTCACCCATGACCGGCATCTGATGAACAGCCTGGCCTGTCCCATCCTCTATCTGGAGGACGGCAAGGCGTCCATCTATCCCAGCTACGATGCGCTGATGGGACGGTCGGCTCCTGCCGCGCCGGCAGCGGAAAAAAGCGACGCTGCCGCAAAGGCCGGCTATGGCAAGGAACAGCGCCGCCGCCGGGCCGAACTGCGGGCCAAGATCAAGACCTGCGAGGAGGAAATGGAAAGGTGCGGTGCCCGGGAAGTGGAGCTGGACAACGAGATCAACTCCCCTGAGGTGTACAACGATCCCCAGCTGCTGCGCCAGAAAAGCGACGAGCTGGAGGATCTGCGCTTCCATCAGGAGGAACTGTTTGCCGCCTGGGAGGCCGCCGTCGAAGAACAGGAACAGTATGAGCGGTCCCTTGAGGACACGGAGAACACCGGGGACTGAACCCCGGGCAGGAGGCAGATATGCAGCAAGGCAACCGTCGCCCTTCCAAAGCAAAACAGACCGCCCTTTCGGGGATGCTGTTCGCCCTGGCCATGGCCCTTTCTTTTGCAGAAGGTTCTCTGACCATACCCGGCCTGCTGCCCGGCATGAAGCTGGGCCTGGCCAATGTGGTGGTGATGTATGCGCTGCTGTTCATGGGGGCCGGGCAGGCTCTGATCCTGGATCTGCTCAAAGCGCTCTTTGTCTTTTTGGTGTCCGGCCCCACGGCGGGCTTCCTTTCCCTGTGCGGGGGGATGCTTTCGCTGCTGGTGATGTGGCTGCTGTATGATGTGCTGCCGGTGCGTCCCACCTGGTTCATCCTGTCGGTCAGCGGGGCCTTTGCGCACAACATCGGTCAGCTGCTGGGGGCAGCCGCGATCATTTCCTCGTCGCTGTCCTTTTACTACGCGCCGGTGATGCTGGTGCTGGGGCTGGCCATGGGCGCTTTGACCGCCCTGGTCCTGCGGGCCCTGTTGCCGGCACTGGACAAGCTGGGGTATAATATAAGAGAACGACATCAGTAAAACAGCTTTTGCGGCACAGACTGCCGCAGCTGGAAAACTTTCGCTGCCTGGCAAAAGCAGTGGGACCCATTGCAACAGCCGCGGCAAGCAGCTATAATACAGGGACGGGGCCTGCAAGGCCGGCCCTTTCTCGAGAACAAAGGCTGTGCCCTGCGCGATACTGGGGCCGCAGCCTTGGGAGGTTCACACAATGTCTGAGAAAGTTACGATCAAGGTGGAGCGGCAGGTGCTCCATCTTCCTGCCATTGCCCTGCGTGGGCTGGTGGTCTTCCCAAACAACCTGGTCCATTTTGAGGTGGGCCGTGAAAAGAGCATCGCCGCCATCGAATGGGCGATGAGCAACAATTCCAACGTGTTCCTGGTGGCCCAGAAAAAGATGGACACCGACGAACCCGGCTGGTCGGACCTGTTCACCTATGGTGTTGTGGCCGAGATCAAGCAGGTGCTGCGGGTCTCGGACGAGCTGGTGCGGGTGCTGGTGGAGGGCAAGTACCGCGCCCGCATGACCCAGCTGGACAACGAAGGCAAGTTCCTGCTGGCGGCGGTGCAGCCTGCGCCCGTACAGAGCGTCCGGGAGGAGGAGACCCTCCAGGCGGACGCTCTGGTGCGCAGCCTCAAGAGCGTCTTTGACGAATACCTCGCTTTGAACCAGCGTCTGGCCAAGGATGTGGTGTTTGCCATCGTGTCCAGCGATGACCCTGTCTTTTTGAGCGAGTACATCCCTGCCAATCTGCTGCTGCGCTATGAGGACAAGCAGGCGGTGATGGATGAGAACACCCTGATGGGCCGACTGGAAAAACTGATCGAGCTGCTGCGCCGGGAGTGCCAGGTCATGCAGATCGAAAAGGAGATCAGCGACAAGGTCAACGAGTCGATGGACAAAAACCAGCGGGACTACTACCTCCACGAACAGCTGAACATCATCAGCAGCGAACTGGGGGAAGGGGACGACACCCACGCCGAGGCAGAGGACTACCGCCGCCGCATCCTGGCCCTCCAGCTGGGGGAGGAGAGCGAGCAGAAACTGCTGAAGGAAGTGGACCGTCTGGCCCGGATGCAGGGCAGCAACCAGGAGGCCACGGTGATCCGCACCTACCTGGATACCTGTCTGGACCTGCCATGGAATACCTTCACCGAGGATGATCTGGATATCGTCAAGGCTCAGGAGATCCTGGACCGGGACCACTATGGCCTGAAGAAGGTCAAGGACCGCATCCTGGAGATGCTGGCCGTCCGCAAACTGGCCCCCGATGTCAAAGCCCAGATCATCTGCCTGGTGGGTCCTCCGGGCGTGGGCAAGACCAGCATTGCGCGTTCCATCGCCGCCTGCCTCCATCGCAAGTACGTCCGGCTCAGCCTGGGCGGCGTACGGGATGAGGCGGAGATCCGGGGCCACCGGCGCACATACATCGGTGCCATGCCCGGCAAGATCATCAGCGCTATGATCTCGGCCAAGAGCCAGAACCCGCTGATCCTGCTGGACGAGATCGACAAGCTGGCAGGGGATTTCCGCGGCGACCCCGCCGCCGCCCTGCTGGAGGCGCTGGACCCCGAACAGAACAATACATTCAAGGACCATTTCCTGGACATCCCCTACGATCTGAGCCACGTCCTGTTCATCACCACGGCCAACGACCTGGGCAGTATCCCGGCGCCTCTGCGGGACCGGATGGATATCATCGAGCTGCCCAGCTATACCCGCGTGGAAAAATACAACATTGCCCGCCAGCATCTGCTGCCCAAGCAGCTGGAGCTGTGCGGCCTGACCGGCAAAGTGACTTTGTCCAAGGGTGCCCTTTACGGCCTGATCGACGGCTATACCCGGGAGGCAGGCGTCCGCAGCCTGGAGCGCATCATCACCAGTGTGCTGCGCAAGTGCGCCCGCAAGATCGCCGCCGGTGAGACGGAGAAGGTGTCGGTCACCGAGTCGATGCTGGAAGAACTGCTGGGTCCCCGTGTGGTCAAGCCGGAGTTCCTCAACCGGGACAATGCCGTGGGCATCGCCAACGGCCTGGCCTGGACCAGCGTAGGCGGCGAGACGTTGCCCATCGAGGTGCAGGTGATCGAGGACGGTTCGGGCAAGATCACCGTCACCGGCTCTCTGGGCGACGTGATGAAGGAGAGCGCCCAGCTGGCCATCACCTATGCCCGGGTCCATGCGGCGGAATACGGCATCGACACCGAAAAGCTGAAAAAGTGCGATCTGCACATCCACGCCCCGGAAGGCGCCATCCCCAAGGATGGCCCTTCGGCCGGCGTCACCCTGACCACCGCCCTGATCTCCTGCCTGTCCGGCCGCCCCGTGCGGGGAGATGTGGCCATGACCGGTGAGATCACCCTGCACGGCTATGTGCTGCCCATCGGCGGCCTGCGTGAAAAGAGCATGGCGGCTTACCGGGAGGGGATGAAGCTGGTGCTGATCCCCAAAGACAACGAGAGCGACCTTTACGATGTGGACGAGGAGGTCAAGCAGAACCTGACCTTCATGCCTGTTTCCACTTTGGAGCAGGTGCTGGATACGGCGCTGCTCAAGCCTGCCAAGTCCATGCCCACCCGGCGCACCCGGGCCAGAAAGCCCAAGACCAGCGACGCCATCCTGCCGCCGCCGGCCGAAAAAACGCCGCAGCCGGGGGTCGTCTGCTGAACGATCCAAAGGGGGAAACCATGAATTACAACAAAGCGGCCTTTCTGGCAAGCTATGGCATTTCCAGCCAGCTGCCCGACAGCGGGCGGCCTGAGATCAGTTTTTCGGGCCGGTCCAATGTGGGCAAGTCCAGCCTGATCAACAAGCTGTGCAACCGCAAGAACCTGGCCCGGGTGTCCAGTACGCCGGGCAAGACCGCCACCATCAATTTCTATGAGGTGGACAGCTGCTATTTTGTGGACCTGCCCGGTTACGGCTATGCCAAGGTCAGCAACGCCGACCGCCAGCGCTGGGATGAGCTGATCAACAGTTATTTCGACGCCCAGCGCAACCACACCCTGCTGGTCCAGCTGATCGACTGCCGCCACGACATCAGCGCCGACGATGCGCAGATGCTGCGGTATCTGCACTATCACCAGATCCCCTATGTGGTGGCTCTGACCAAGGCCGACAAGCTGAAAAAGAGCCAGCTGGAGCAGACCCGCCAGGCCTTTGAGAAGGTGTGCCTGACCTTTGGCTGCAAGGCTGTGGTGCTGACCAGCGCCGAAAGCGGCTATGGCATTCCTCAGCTGCAGGCCATCCTGGACGCCGCCGTTGCGGGGGCGCCGGGTGAGGGAGAACAGACGAATGGCTTATAACGAATTTGCCTATTTTTACGATTCCTTCAATGAGGATGCAGATTACGAGGCGCTTTACCGCCATGTCAAAGGCCAGCTGGACGCCCACGGCATCACGGACGGCATTCTGGCCGATCTGGGCTGCGGCACCGGTGAGCTGACCCTGATGCTGGCCCAAGCCGGTTACGATATGATCGCCATTGACCAGTCGGAGGAAATGCTCTGTGTGGTACGGGACAAAGCCGACCAGCTGGAGCTGACCGGCAGGCTCCTTCTGCTGCAGCAGGATCTGTGCGATCTGGATCTCTACGGCACCATTCGGGGGGCGGTGTCTACCTTTGACACCTTCAACCATCTGCCTGAGCTGGACAAAGCCATCGCCAACGCCGCTTTCTTTATGGAAAAGGGCGGAGTGCTGCTCTTTGATATGAATACGCCCTACAAACACCGGGAAGTGCTGGGCAACCACACCTTTACCTTTGCAGCGGACGAGGCGGACTGCGTCTGGAAAAACCATTTGGAAGAGGACGGGCGAAAAGTCCGCATAGCCCTGGATGTGCACGACCAGGAGACAGGGGAGCGTTTCCACGAGGAATTCTGTGAGTATACATATCCGCTGGACCAGATCCGCGCCTCGCTGGAGCGGCACGGCTTCACTTTGGAGTCCGTCTGCGATGGAGAGACGTTTGGCCCGCTGACTGACACCAGCGAGCGGTATTTCTTCTGTGCGGTCAAAAATTATACACAGCTGGAAGGAGAACAAAATGGCTGAATTGATCCGCGGTCTGTCCGAAAATGGCGGGATCGTATTTTGCGGTATAAATTCCACCGATATCGTCTGCAAAGCGGAGCGGCTGCACAAGACCAGCGCCACCTGCAGCGCGGCTCTGGGCCGGCTGCTGACCGGCGCGGCCTTAATGGGTTCGATGCTGAAAGATGACCGCGACCGCATCACCCTGCGTGTGAACGGCGGAGGGCCTGCCGGTCTGCTCATTGCCTGCACCGACGGCACCGGCAATGTCAAAGGCTGCATCGACCATCCGCTGGTCGAGATGCCTCCCCGGGCCGACGGCCATCTGGATGTAGGGGGCGCAGTGGGCAGGGACGGCGTCCTGACGGTGATCCGGGACAATAAGCTCCAGAAGGAGCCGACCGTGGGGCAGGTGCCCCTGGTATCGGGTGAGATCGCCGAGGATCTGACGGCCTATTATGCTTACAGCGAGCAGATCCCCACGGTGTGCGCCCTGGGCGTTTTGGTGGACCCGGATCTGAGCATCCACTGCGCAGGCGGATACCTGGTGCAGCTGCTGCCCGGAGCCACCGATGCGGAGATCACCCGGCTGGAGGCCAACATCGCTGCCATGCCCTCGGTGACCGAGATGCTGCAGGCCGGCGCCACCCCGCGGGATATGATGGAAAAGGCGCTGGCCGGATTTGCACCCTCGGTGCTGGAGACCCGGCAGGTCTCTTACCGGTGCGACTGCAGCGAGGAGCGCACCCGGGAGATGCTGCTCAGTTTAGGCCGCAGGGAACTGGAAAAGCTCCGGGATGAGGACCCCCGGTGCGAGGTGGTGTGCCATTTCTGCCACAGCAAATATGAGTTTGACCTCAACCGGCTGCTGGCCGAACTGCCGCCCCAGGAGGAAGCTCCTGCCGCCCCGTGACGGCGTCTTTCCCGAAACGATGCTGCATATGAAAAAGCTGGCCGCGCTTTGGGGCACGGGCCAGCTTTTTTGTGCGGTCTAACGCTGTACAATATCTGCCAAAAGGGTATAGGTGACGGTATAATCCAGGCTGCCGGCCCGCATTTTCACCTGCTCTTTTCTGGCTGCGATCCGGGCGCCGGGCCATTCGGCTTCCAGCGTCTGGAGGCAGTGGAGGCGTGCCATGGCCAGAGCCAGCCCGTCGGGGTAGTCGGTCTGTCCGGCTTCCGTTTGATATACGGTGGTCTCCTCGATGGAGACCGGCAGGGGAAACCCCGCAGGGGCTAGCTGGATGTGGCGCGTGACGGCACTGCCCTCTGCGCTGGCGCCCCAAAGGTTTGGAAGGGCAAGCTCCAGACCGCCGCAGCGCAAAAGCAGATGGGTGCGGGTGGCGCCGGTCAGCAGCGGGACCTGAGCGGAGAGGGGCTGCTGCCAGGCGGCCGTCCACTCGAACCGGGCGGTCACAGTGCCGGCGGCCGGGGCAAAAATAGGGGTGCCGTCCCGTTCGGTGCGGGATGTGCCGATCAAAGGCTGGCCTGCCTCCACCTGCTGGCCGGGGGTCACAAGGGCGGTGCCGCTCTGCAAATCCACCGCATCTATCGTGCCGCCGGTCCTGGCACACAGCGTCTGCCACTTGCCCGAAAAGATGGCGGGGACCGGTTTGGCAGGAGTGACCTCCACCTGCAGCCTACCCCCGAAGAAATTGAGGCTGGCCCATGAGAATTCCCCGCTTTGCAGCAGGGCGTATTCGCCGGCGGCCAGCCGCTCCTGCGTGACATATGCGCCGGGTTCCAGTCCGGCTCCGGTCCGCAGCACGATGGCGGCGCGAGCCTGCTGGCCGGTGGACAGGGCGCCGTAATCCACAGCCCAAACCAGGCTGCGGCTCCAAAGCAGAAGGGGCACAAAGAGGGCGGCCCCCACCCAAAGGCCGGTGCGCCGGAACAGAGGGCGCAGACAGAAGAACAGCCCCATCCGTTTTTGGATGCGCAGCCGCACACGACGCCGGCGCGCCATGGAAGCCAGCCGCCGGTAACGCCAGGCGGCACACTGTCCCGCAAAGCCGTCCGGCCGGGCTGTGAGCCGGGAGAGATGGAGCCCGCCGCTGGCGGCTGCATTCAGCAGACCTTCGGTGTTTCCGCCGCGGGCCGTGAAGGATACCATGGCCCAGAGCTGCAATGCGTCCATCCGCCCGCCTCCTTTTATGTTCCGTCCGAAAAGTCGGTCCGCACAAACCGGCCCTGAAGTGTGATCCGGTGGGCTGCGAGGGACAGGATCTGCATCTCGTCCCCATACACCGTAAAGATGCCGCCGTACAGCTCCAGGCAGAGTTTGCTGCTGTCATAGGTGCGGATCTGCCGGAAGTTCTGGATCTCCATCTGGGTGCCGGTCATATAGACAGACGGCTGGCGGTAGATCCCCGCAGGGGGCTGGCGGAACAGCAGCTTGAGCCAGCCCTGCGGCGTAAGCCGCCTTTTGTGTTGTTTCGACACCGTTTTCCCTCCTGTTGGCAGCCCTGCGGCGGTGTACGGACAGGCGCTCCGTTGGCCGGAATGCCGCGCCGTCCCTGTCCATATATATGGAAGCAGGGGGGCTGCTTATGTATTGCCGCTGCTTTTTTCAACGATGGGTGCTGGTGCTGCTGGCGCTGCTGACCGCGGCGCTGCCCTTTGCCGCGCCGGCAGCCTGCGCCCAGGCTTTGCGACAGGGACTGGTTCTGTGCGGGGGACCGCTGCTGCTGTCGCTGTTCCCGTTTTTGATCGTATCCACCCTGATGGTGCGCAGCGGCGGCGGGGACCTTTTGGGCCGCCTGCTGGCGCCTGCCGCCCGTCTGGCCGGCGCTTCCAGCCCCTGTGCCGGCGGTGTGCTGCTGATGGGGCTGACCGGCGGCTTTGCCCCTGCGGCCAACGCCGCGGCCCAGGCAGTCCGCGCCGGGCAGCTGGACGCCCGGGAGGCCTCCTGCCTGCTGCCCGCCTGCATTTGTTCGGGCCCTTCCTTTGTGATCCTGACGGTGGGGCAGGGGATGCTGGGCAGCATGGCACTGGGCGTGAGGCTGTTTCTGGCACAGGCGGCGGCTGGGCTGGCCTCGGCGGCATTTTTGCGCTGTACATGCCGGCAGCGACGGCAGCCTGCCTCTGCCGGGACGCCCCAGCAGCTTGTATGGCAGCCGGTACGGCTGGATGCGGTCATTGCCGAGGCTTCTGTGACGTATTGCAAGCTGTGCGGCTTCATTCTGTATTTTCGGCTGCTGGCGGGAGGATTGGGGGCATTGCTGCCCGGCAGCAGCCTCCCTGCCGCCATGCTGCTGGAGGTGTGTTCCGGCTGCGACCTGGCCGCCCGGAGCGGGCGGTGGGCCAGCTGGCTGTGCTGCGCAGCCATCAGTTTGCAGGGCCTTTCGGTGCTGCTCCAGGTGCGGACCATCTGCCCGCCGGAGATATCCTTCCGGCCTCTGCTGCTGGCGCGGGCACTGCATCTGCCTCTGTCTTTGGGATTGTTTCGCCTGCTGCTCTGGCTGCCGGGCGGGGAACAGTCTGCCGCTGCTGTGCTGCACAAGTCCCCGGCCATCCTGCGCCGGGTGCCGCCGGACTGTGCGCTGCTGGCCTTTCTGGGATGCTGTCTGATCCTCTGCCAGCTCTGCCGCAGCCTGCCGCCTCAAGAATGACGAAGGTAAAACAGAAATCCCCGGGACCGTTTTCCACGATCCCGGGGATTTGGATGGAGCTACTGATCCGATTCGAACGGACGACCTGCTCATTACGAGTGAGCTGCTCTACCGGCTGAGCCACAGTAGCATACCACGTTTGCTGCAACGCAATCTATTCTATCACAAAAGACGCCGGGTGTCAAGTGATCCGCTTTGCCCTGCGGCGATGGAGAAAGCATGGGCCGTTTTGCCGGAAGGCAGCGGGCTGTGCCTACATGGTAAACCGCTTGAATACGTATCAAAAATTTTGTGTAATTTTCACAGTTTCCACTGTAAAGTTTTGGTGATATAATAAAGCATAGAATTATAGTCTGTGTTAAACTGGGCAGGTGCGCGGCACCTGTGCAAAATCCGATCCATCATTCAGTGCGGGAGGGAACCCATGGCAGAAAAGAGCATCGAACTGGACAGTGTAGAGATCGCCGCCGCTGTGTTTGGCAACTGCGACAGCAACATCCGCCTTCTGGAAAAAGAGTTTTCCGTCACGGCCACCTGCCGGGGCACCATGCTGCGCCTGGCCGGGGAGGAGGAGAATGTGGCGGCCGCAGCCCGGGCGGTGGAAAGTATGCTGCTCCTGATCGAGAACCACACGCCGCTGGAGGACCAGACCGTGCACTACTGCATGAGCCTGGCCCACGACGGCGAGGAAAAACGGGTCCGGGAGCTGACCGAGGACTTTGTGGCGGTCACCGTCAAAGGCCGGCCCATCCGGCCCAAGACGCTGGGGCAGAAGGAATATCTCAACGCCATCCGCACCCATCCCATCACCTTTGGGGTGGGGCCTGCCGGCACCGGCAAGACCTATCTGGCGGTGGCGATGGCGGTCAAAGCCTTCAAGGCAAAGGACGTCTCCCGCATCATCCTGACCCGGCCGGCCGTGGAGGCCGGAGAAAAACTGGGGTTTCTGCCCGGCGATCTGCAGCAGAAGGTGGACCCCTACCTGCGGCCTCTGTATGACGGCCTGCTGGATATGCTGGGCGCCGAGAGCTTTGAGCGTCTGGTGGAAAAGCAGCTGATCGAGGTAGCCCCCCTGGCCTATATGCGGGGGCGCACCCTGGACGACTCTTTTATCATTCTGGATGAGGCCCAGAACACCACACCGGAGCAGATGAAGATGTTCCTGACCCGGATGGGCAACGGTTCCAAGGTGGTGGTGACAGGGGACGTGACCCAGATCGACCTGCCCGACCGGACCCGCAGCGGCCTGGTGGATGCTTTGCAGGTGCTCAAGAATATTTCCGGGATCGCACAGTGCTATTTCAACGAAAAGGACGTGGTGCGCCATCGTCTGGTGCAGGAGATCATCAAAGCCTATGAGGCTGCCGCGCACCCCGCGAAACGCTGATGGTAAAGCGCCGCCAAAAGAAAGGAGCGGACTGACAATGTCCAATAAAGTTCTTATCACCAACGCGCAGAAGGCAGTCAAGGTGCCATCCGGCCTGCGCATCCTGATCCGCCGGGCCTGCAACGCTGTGCTCGAATATGAAAAGTTTGAGGGGCCGGCCGAGATCAGCGTCACCTTCGTGGACAACGCGGCCATTGCGGAGCTGAACAACCAGTACCGCAGCAAGCCCATGCCCACCGATGTGCTCAGCTTTCCGCTGGGCGAAGGCGGCCAGTACGACGTGGACGGCAACAACGGCTGCAAGATGCTGGGGGACATCGTCATCAGCATGGAGCGGGCCATGGAACAGGCCAACCTCTACGGCCATTCGCTGCAGCGGGAAGTGGCTTTTTTGACGGTCCACTCGATGCTGCATCTGCTGGGCTATGACCATGAGAACGGCGGCCTGGAGGCCGTCCGTATGCGGGAGCGGGAGGAAGCCATCCTTTTGCAGCTGGGACTGCCCCGCACGGTCAGTTATACCGAATGAGACCCGCAGCCGGGAAAGCAGGATGTGGAACAGCCCAACCCGGCAGATTGGCGGCTATACACCGAGGATGGAAAGAGAGTAAGACTTTTGAATCATACCGAGAATAAAACGACCGAACATACACACGAGGCGCGGACTGCCTCGGTCTTTGTGGCGGTGATCGGCCGGCCCAATGTGGGCAAATCCAGCCTGACCAACCTCCTGGTGGGGGAAAAGGTAGCCATTGTCACTTCCAAGCCCCAGACCACCCGCACCCGCATTACGGGCGTGATCACCAGAGGGCCCTTGCAGTATGTCCTGCTGGACACCCCGGGCGTCCACAAGGCCAAGAACAAGCTGGGCAAGCGGATGGACAAGACCGCCAGCGACTCGGTGGGGGATGTGGATGTGTCCATGATGCTGTTTGAACCCCATCCCGGCCTGAACGAGTCGGAGCAGATGCTGATCGACGCGCTGCGCCGCAGCGGGCCTGCCATTGCGGTCATCAACAAGATCGATCTGGTCAAGGACCCCGCCGAGCTGGAAGCACGCAAAGCAGAGCTGGAAGCGCTGGGCGTATTTGACCAGGTCTGCACCGTCAGTGTCCGGGACAACCGCAACTGTGAGCAGCTGTTTGAGCTGCTGAGCCGCTATGCGGTGGAGGGGCCTCATTACTTTGACGATGACGCCTACACCGATATGCCCGAAAAAGAACTGGTGGCCGAGCTGATCCGGGAAAAGGCGCTGCTGTTCATGCGGGATGAGATCCCCCATGGGCTGGCCGTGGTGGTGGAGCGGTTCAAGGAGCGCCCCGGGACCGACCTTGTGGACATCGACGTAAACATTTACTGTGAGCGGGAGAGCCACAAGGGAATGGTGATCGGCAAGGGGGGCGCCATGCTCAAAAAGATTGCCAGCGCCGCCCGGGTGGACTGCGAGGACTTTTTGGGCTGCCGGGTCAACCTGCAGTGCTGGGTCAAGGTCAAGCCGGACTGGCGGGACAATGAGTTCCTGCTCAACAGCTTCGGTTTCCGGCAGGACCCCGGCCGCAAGTGACCCTTTGCCCGGGCAGGCTGCCGCGACAGAAACAAGAAAGCGGGTGCTGACATATGGATGCTGAACGCTGCTGGCAGCGGTTTGCCCGGACCGGACGGATTGACCACTATCTGGATTACAGACGGGCCGCCGCCGCGGCGTCTGCCGGAGGAGGGTACGATGGACGAGTTTGTGATCATGGGGCTGGTGCTGCAGGAGATCGAGTACGGCGAGTCGGACCGGATCATCAAGATCCTGACGGCTGAAAAGGGGCTGATCTCGGCCTTTGCCAAAAACAGTATGCGACTGACCAGTCACCTTTTTGCAGCCTGCGGCCAGCTGTGCTATTCGGAATTTGTACTGCGGCCCGGGCGGAACGCCGATGACAAAATGTACACCGTTGTGGAAGCGGGATACGAAACGGATTTTCGGGATATCATTTACAGCTTTGAGGCCCAGGGCGTCGCCATGTATATGGTGGAATACACCCTCGGCCTTTCCCTGGCGGACCAACCCGCCGAGAAAGAACTCAAACTGCTGATGAACTGCCTGTATATGATCTGCAAGAAAAAAGCCGACCCCAAGATCGTCAAGGCGGTGTTCGAGCTGCGGATGTGCTGCGAGTGCGGCTTTTTGCCCCAGCTGCTCTGCTGCAGGGATTGCGGCGCTTATGACGGGGAACGCTTCTACCTGGATATGGAGGACGGCCATCTGCTCTGCGAGGACTGTGCAGCCAAAGCAAAGGTGACCTGCAACCTGGATAAGGGGGCGCTGTTCGCGGTGCGCTACATCTGTCTGGCAGAGGATAAAAAGCTGTTCGGTTTCCGGATCTCGGCCAGCAGCGCCGGATATCTCTTTGCTGTGGCCGAGCAGTACGCCCTGGCTCACATGGACAAGCCCCTGAATACCCTCAAGTTTTTGCGGTCCCTGTCCTCCTGGGACCCGGATCAAAAGCAAACAAAGGATTGAACCAATGGATACAAGTTTTTTTAAAACACTGGAGCTGAATAAGATCATCGAGCGGGCTGCCGCCGGATGCGTCTGTCAGGAGGCCAGGGCGAAGATGCTGGAGCTGACGCCCCAGTGCGACCCGGACGAAGTCCGCTATGCCCTGGAGCAGACCGACGCCATCAACACCCTCCTGATCAAAAACGGATCGCCCCGTTTTGGCGGCGTGGAGGGGGTCAGCGCTCTGGCCACCCGTGCCGTCAAGGGGGGCGTCCTGTCGATGGGTGAGCTGCTTTTGGTGGCGGGCACTCTGCGCAACTTCCAGAATCTGAGCAGCTGGTACGGTTCCACCGACCACGATATGCTGCCCACCGACGACCTGTTCTACGCCCTGGCTCCCCAGCCCGGTCTGGAACAGCAGATCTCGGCCGCTATTCTGGCGCCTGACACCATGGCAGACACCGCCTCCCACACCCTGAACGATCTGCGCAAAAAGATCCGCGCCACCGAAAACGCCATCCGTGACCGTCTGGAGAATATGGTCCACAATATGGAGTCCTCCAAATATCTGCAGGAGGCAGTGGTCTCGATCCGCAACGGACGGTATGTGGTGCCCGTCAAAAGTGAATACAGGGGCGAGATCAGCGGTATCATCCACGACGTCTCCTCCACCGGCGCCACCGTTTTCGTGGAACCCCAGGCCGTGGTGGAAGCCAACGCCCGCATCCTGCAATACCGGGCCCAGGAGGCCCAGGAGATCGAGCGGATCCTGACCGCTTTCACCAGCCAGGTGGCGGCCATTGAGCCCCAGTTCCAGTACAGCTACAAGGCCATGCTGGAGATCGACATCCTGCTGGCCAAGGCCCGCATGGCTCTGGAGATGAAGGCTTTCAAGCCCGCCGTCCGGTATGACGCTTCGTTCTCGCTGGTGCGCGCCCGCCATCCTCTGATCGACCCGGCCAAATGTGTGCCGGTGGATATCGCGCTGGGGCAGGACTATGACACGCTGATCATCACCGGCCCCAACACCGGCGGCAAGACGGTGACCCTGAAAACCGCCGGCTTGCTGTGCGCCATGGCCCAGTGCGGTTTTTTGATCCCTGCGGATGAGCGCAGCGAGGTCTGTGTCTTTCAGGAATACCTGGTGGATATCGGCGACGAGCAGAGCATCGAGCAGAGCCTTTCCACCTTCTCGGGCCATATGACCAAGATCACCGGCATCCTTGAGCTGGCCGGCCCCGGCACCCTGGTGCTGCTGGACGAGCTGGGCGCAGGCACAGACCCCGCCGAGGGCGCCGCCCTGGCTGTGGCCATCATCGAGGAATTGCGCCGCCGCAAGGTGCTGCTGATGGCGACCACCCATTATGCCGAGCTGAAAGTGTTTGCCCTGGAGACGCCCGGTGTGGTGAACGCCAGCTGTGAGTTCGATCTGGAGACTTTGCGGCCCACATATAAGCTGAGCGTGGGCGTGCCGGGCAAATCCAATGCATTCCTGATCAGCGAAAAGCTGGGCATCCCCGAGCGGGTCATCCAGGCCGCCAAGCAGCATCTGTCTGCCGATGACAAGCGGCTGGACGCCGTGCTGGGGCAGCTGGACGATCTCAAGCTTCAGCTGAAAGAGAGCCAGGACCAGGTGGAGCAGCTGCGCCACGAGGCGGCCCATCAGCTGGAAGACGCCCAGAAAAAGAAAGAGGAGCTGATCCGCCAGGGTGAAAACGAGCTGGAAGCAGCCCGGGCCAAAGCCCGCACCCTGGCCCAGCAGGTGGAGAACGAAGCCTACAATCTGACCGAGGAGCTGCGCCGCATCCAGAAGGATGAAAAGACCAGCGCCCAGCAGCGTGCCCAGCGTGCGCGGGAGATCGCCAAGAAAGAGTCGGCCAAGCTGTTTGCCAACTCGGACGTGGTCCACAACCCGGTGCGGGAATTTGTGCCCCTGAAAGAGGTGCGGGTGGGCCAGGAGGTCTGCATCGCGGAGCTGGGTCAGCTGGCTACCGTGCTGGCTCTGCCGGACCGCAACGGGGACGTCCTGGTGCGTGCGGGCATCGTCAAAACCAAGGTGCCCCTGAAGGGCCTCAAGCAGCCGGATAAGATGGAAAAGACGCCCGCCGCCCCCAAGACCAAAGCCCAGCAGCGCTACACCCGCCAGACCGGGGATGGCAGCCGCTCGGGCGGCGGCCATGTGGAGCGGGTGCGCAGGGATGCCAAAATGGAATGCAACCTGCTGGGACTGACGGTGGATGAGGCGATCCAGGAAGCGGATTCCTTCATCGACCGGGCGACCCTGAACGGGCAGTCCACGGTCTACCTGATCCATGGCAATGGCACCGGCGCGCTGCGCAATGCCATCCAGAAGCACCTGCGGGGGCACCGGATGGTCAAGAGTTTCCGCCTGGGCCGTTACGGCGAAGGCGAAAGCGGCGTGACCGTCGTGGAGCTGAAGTAAATCGGGCCTTTTGTGAAAAATACAAGAAAACGGCCGCCCGTCTGTCATTTTGGGGCGGTCGTTTTCGTTTTGAAGTGAAGGGAGACCAAACAGGGAGGGAACGAAGGCACAGGATGAGAAAACAGCGCAGAAGGATCGCATCAAAACACAGCAGGCCGGTCCGCGTCGGCTGGCAGGCTGTCGCCCTGGCCGCCGCGGTGGCACTGGGCCTTGCTTTACGCATAGGCAGCGCACTGTACGGTGCACCGGATACCTACCGGGAAACCAGCGCCGTGGAGGAGCCGGGACCGGATTTCCGTCCCGAAGTGGGGGACCCGCCCTATGTGGTGGCTGTGGATGCAGGGCATGGGGGCAGTGACCCCGGCGCCACCGGGGTGGTGGTGGAGCGGGACATGACCGCTGCCACGGCCGAGGCGCTGCTGGCCTGGCTGAGGGCAGACCCCAATTATCAGCCGGTCACCACCCGTGCGGGGTATGATGTCACAGCCACCCCCACCGAACGGGTGCAGCAGGCCAACCGGCAGCGAGCCGACCTGCTGCTGTCCATCCACGGGAATTCTGCCGCCACCGAGGCAAGCGGCTTCGAGTGTTACCCCATTACGCCGGGGCGCACCTGGCATAGGGAGAGCGTTTATTTTGCGCGGCTGCTGGCGGAAGGGATGCAGGCTGCCGGCAGCACCCTGCGGGGGCAGGGCGGGGTGCGCTACATCTATTACCAGCAGGGGCAGAAGGTACTGGCGGAGGCCAACGACCTGCAGATCCGGGACGAGGAGACTTTCACTGTGCTGGAGCAGGCGGACTGTCCGGCTGTGCTGGCGGAACAGTGCTTTGTGACGAATGCCGGGGATGTGGACCGGTTTGGAGACGCCGACGGCTGCCAGCTGGCCGCCAGAGTCTACTACCAGGCCATCTGTGCCTATTTCGGCACCACGCCTTTGGAGCAGGCCGCGCCGTAAAAGAATGGCCGCTGCGCACAGGCAGCGGCTTATTTTATCCGCTGCAAAAAGCCGGACGGCTGCGCTCATACGCGGTTTTCCGACAGAAAGGGATAAAGAATGAAAGGATTTTCACACAACTGCTTGACAAGTGAAAAAAACATGATACAATAAACTCGAAATGTGTGCGTTCCATGCACGCAAATAGATTAGGCCGGGCGCCCATCCGGGGCGCCTAAAGCTCATCGGACAGGGCTGGCCGCTGCCGCGTGTGGCGTAAAGCGCCACAACATTATTGAACGGGCCGTGTGCCCGGAAATTTTATAAGTTGGTCCTTTTTGTAACCCCGTGCGGATGCGCACACCACTTGTGAAACGTCAATAAGAGCAGCAGAACAGCCCCTCGATCTATTTGCTGAAGCCCTCTTTGCAAGGTATGGCCCGGCGCCTGGCGCGCCATGTCCCGCCAGACGGGACGGCGGCCCCTTTAGAATGTTTCCACAAGCAGTGTGCCCGCAAGGGTGCGCTGCTTTTTATTTTGCGGCGCGGCAGGGAATCTATGCAGGAGAGGGAGATGTTCATTGGATCGGGAGCGTCAAAAAAGAGCGCCTATCTACGAGGCGCTGGAAAGGTTCCGACGGCAGAGGGTAGTACCCTTTGACGTGCCGGGACACAAGAGAGGGCGCGGCAACCCGGAGCTGGTAGAGCTTTTGGGAGAGCGCTGCGTCGGGATCGATGTCAATTCGATGAAACCGCTGGATAACCTTTGCCATCCGGTTTCGGTCATCAAGGAGGCAGAGGAGCTGGCCGCCGACGCCTTCGGCGCAGCCCATGCGTTTTTGATGGTGGGCGGCACCACCAGCAGTGTGCAGGGCATGGTGCTGACCGCCTGCAAGCCGGGGGATAAGATCATCCTGCCCCGCAACGTGCACAAGAGCGCCATCAATGCGTTGGTGCTGTGCGGGGCGGTGCCGGTCTACATCGACCCCAAAGTGGACACCGACCTGGGCATTCCGCTGGGGATGGAGGTGGAAGACGTGTGGGCCGCCATCGAGGCAAACCCCGATGCCGTGGCCATCTTCATCAACAACCCCACATACTACGGCATCTGCTCCGACCTGCGCAGGCTGGTGGAGCTGGCCCACAGCCATGGAATGCTGGCCCTGGTGGATGAGGCGCACGGCACCCACCTGTATTTTGGGCCGGCCCTGCCTCTCAGCGGCATGGCGGCCGGCGCGGATATGGCGGCCGTCTCGATGCACAAATCGGGCGGCAGCCTGACCCAGAGTTCGCTGCTTTTGTGCGGCCCCGGGGTCAATGTGGGCTATGTGAGCAATATCATCAACCTGACCCAGACCACCAGCGCTTCCTATCTGCTGATGTCCAGCCTGGATATCAGCAGGCGCAATCTGGCCATGCGGGGCAGGGAGAGCTTTGCCAAGGTGGTGGACATGGCCGAGTATGCCCGGCATGAGATCAACGCCATCGGGGATTACTACGCCTTCGGCTCCGAACTGATCAACGACGGCAGCGTCTATGACTTTGACGTCACCAAGCTGGCGGTCAACACCCGCGGGATCGGGCTGACCGGCATCGAGGTTTATGACCTGCTGCGGGATGAGTACGATATCCAGATCGAATTCGGGGATCTTTCCAACATCCTGGCCTATATCTCCATCGGGGACCGCATCCAGGACATCGAGCGGCTGGTAGGCGCGCTGGCAGATATCCGGCGCCTCTACTCCAAGCAAAAAAGCGACCTGTTTACGGCGGAATATATCACGCCCCAGGTCAAGGCCACGCCCCAGCAGGCGTTCTATTCGCCCAAGGAGAGTCTGCCCCTGCGCCAGACCGCAGGGCGGATCTGCACTGAGTTCGTCATGTGTTATCCGCCGGGGATCCCCATTCTCGCCCCCGGCGAAGTGATCACCCCGGAGATCATCGATTACATCGAGTTTGCCAAGGCCAAGGGCTGCTCGATGCAGGGGCCCGCAAGCGAGGATATCTCTGAACTGAACGTTTTGGCCTGAAAGGAGGATACATCCCATGCAGGAGATGGATTACTGGTTTGGCGAACTGCACACCGCCAACGTCAAGACCTGTATCCGGGTGGACCGGCAGCTTTACAGCGGCACCAGCGATTTTCAGCGGATCGACGTGTTTGATTCCCCTGAATTCGGCCGGTTCCTCACCTCGGACGGCAGCGTTATTTTTTCCGAAAAGGATGAGTTCACCTACGACGAGATGATCGTCCATGTGCCCATGGCGGTCCACCCTGACGTCAAGCGGGTGCTGGTCATCGGCGGCGGGGACGGCGGCGTCGCCCGGGAGCTGTCCCACTACCAGGAGATCGAAGTCATCGATGTGGTGGAACCGGACAAGATGTTTGTGGATGTCTGCCGTAAATTCTTCCCCGACAACGCCTGCGGCCTGGATGACATCCGTGTGCGGGTGTACTACGAGGACGGCCTGCGCTTTTTGCGCGGCAAAGAGGATGAGTACGACCTGATCATCAACGACTGTACCGATCCTCTGGGCCATGCGGCCGGCCTGTTTACCAAAGAGTTCTACGGCAGCTGCTACAAGGCCCTGCGCGAGGACGGCATCATGGTCTACCAGCACGGCAGCCCCTTCTTTGACGAGGATGAGGAGACCTGCCGCGCCATGCACAAAAAGGCATACCGCTCGTTCCCCATCAGCCGGGTATACCAGGCCCATATCCCCACCTGCCCGGCAGGGTACTGGCTGTTTGGCTTTGCCAGCAAAAAGTACCATCCCATCAAGGACTTTGACCCCAAGCGCTGGAACAAGCGCAACATCAAGACCTGGTACTATACCACCCACCTGCACCGCGGCGCCTTTATGCTGCCGCGTTATGTCGAGGACCTTTTGAAAGAGGAAGAAGATTGATCCAGGGCCTGACCCTGGCGTTTGAGGATGAAAGGAGATCAACTATGAGCAAACTGCTTGTCATTGGCTGCGGCGGCGTCGCCTCGGTGGCGATCCAGAAGTGCTGCCAGAATTTCGAGACTTTCCCCGAACTGTGCATTGCCAGCCGCACGGTTTCCAAGTGCGATGCACTGAAGGCCAAGCTGGAGGCCGCCGGCACCCCGGTGAAGATCACCACCATGACCGTCAATGCCGACGATGTGGAGGACATCAAGCGGGCGATCAACGCGTACCAGCCCGACCTGGTGCTGAACGTGGCCCTGCCTTACCAGGATCTGGCCATCATGGACGCCTGCCTGGCCTGCGGTGTGCACTACATCGACACCGCCAACTATGAGCCCGAGGATACCGACGATCCCGCCTGGCGCGCCATCTACGAAAAGCGCTGCAAGGAGGAAGGCTTCACCGCCTACTTTGATTACAGCTGGCAGTGGGCTTACAAGAAAAAGTTTGAGGAGGCCGGCCTGACCGCCATCCTGGGTTCCGGCTTTGATCCGGGCGTCACCAGCGTCTTCAGCGCCTATGCCCTCAAGCACTACTTTGACGAGATCCACACCATCGATATCCTGGACTGCAACGGCGGCGACCACGGCTATCCCTTCGCCACCAACTTCAACCCCGAGATCAACCTGCGTGAGGTGTCGGCCAACGGCAGCTACTGGGAAGACGGCCGCTGGGTGGAGACCAAGCCCATGGAGATCAAGCGGGAGTACGATTTCCCCCAGGTGGGCAAAAAGGATATGTACCTGCTGCATCACGAGGAGATCGAGAGCCTTGCCAAGAATATCCCCGGCGTCAAGCGGATCCGCTTCTTCATGACCTTCGGCCAGAGCTATCTGACCCACATGAAGTGTCTGGAAAACGTGGGTATGCTGTCCACCAGCCCCATCAACTTTGAGGGGCATGAGATCGTACCCATCCAGTTCCTCAAGGCGCTGCTCCCCGATCCCGCTTCGCTGGGGCCCCGCACGGTGGGCAAGACCAACATCGGCTGCATCTACACCGGCGTCAAGGATGGCAAAGAGCGTACCATCTATATCTACAACGTCTGCGACCATCAGGAGTGCTACAAGGAGCTGGGCAGCCAGGCCATCAGTTATACCACCGGCGTGCCCGCTATGATCGGCACCGCTCTGGTGGCCAATGGCCAGTGGCGCAAGCCCGGCGTCTACAACCTGGAGGAGATGGATCCCGATCCCTTCATGGAGATGCTGAACCAGTACGGCCTGCCCTGGGTGGTGGATGAGCATCCCGCCACGGTGGAGTGATGGACCGCCAGAATTGCACCGAGCCGGGGCTGCGCACCCCGGTATATGTGGTGGATGAAAGCGCGCTGCGCCGCAATCTGGAGATCCTGGCCGGGGTGCAGCAGCGCACCGGCTGCCGCATCCTGCTGGCCCAAAAGGCGTTTTCCATGTTTCGGGTCTACCCGCTGATCGGACAGTATCTGGCGGGCGCCACTGCCAGCGGCCTGTTCGAAGCGCAGCTGGCCTATGAGGAAATGCCCGGCAAGGAAAACCATGTTTTCAGCCCGGCCTTTACGCCGGAGGAAATGGCCCGGATCGTTCGGATCTGTGACCACATCAGCTTCAATTCCATCGCGCAGCTGGAGACACACCGCCCGGTCTGGCAGGCGGCGGGGATCAGCGTGGGGCTGCGGGTCAACCCCGAGCACTCCACCCAGGAAGGCCATGCCATCTATGACCCTTGTGCGCCGGGCAGCCGTCTGGGCATCCGCAGGCAGGATCTGCCCGACACCCTGCCGCAAGGGATGGAGGGCCTGCACTTCCACACCCTGTGCGAACAAGATGCCGCTCCGCTGGTGGAGACCTTTGCCGCGTTTGAAAAGAGCTTTGGCAGCTATCTGCCCGGTCTCAAATGGCTGAATCTGGGCGGCGGGCATCACATCACACGGCCGGGGTATGACATTGCGGCCCTGGAGGATCTGATCCGCTCGATCCGGGAAAAATACGACCTTGCGGTCTATCTGGAGCCGGGGGAGGCCATCGCCCTCCAGGCTGGCACCCTGATCACCACCGTGCTGGACGTTGTCCAGGCAGCCGATATGCCGGTGCTGATCCTGGACACTTCGGCCGCCTGCCATATGCCCGACGTGCTGGAGATGCCTTACCGTCCGCCCCTGTACGGCGCGGGGCTGCCGGGTGAAAAGCCCTGCACCTGCCGCCTTGGCTCGCGCACCTGCCTGGCCGGGGACGTGATCGGTGAATACAGCTTTGATGTCTGCCCAAAGGTGGGGGACCGGCTTGTGTTTGGCGATATGGCGATCTATTCCATGGTCAAGAACAACACCTTCAACGGTATGCCCCTGCCGGATATCGCCCTGCGGCATCCGGACGGCAGCTGTGAGGTGGTGCGCCACTTTGATTATCAAGATTTCAAGATGCGGCTGTCCTGACAGCCCGAAAGAGGAGTTTGCCCATGTACAAAATGCCGGCTGAATATGCGCCCCACCGGGGCACCTTGATGATCTGGCCGGTCCGTCCCGGCAGCTGGGGAAAAGATCCCCGCGCCGCACAGGCGGCCTTTGTCCGGGTGTTCGAGGCGATCACCCGCAGCGAAGAACTCTACCTGCTGGCCAGCCCCGACCATTTCAGGGAGGCGCAGGCGGCAGTGGCTCGCCTGGACCGGGTGCACCTGCTCTGCATCGATTCGGATGACGCCTGGGCCCGGGATGTCGGCCCCACCTTTGTCAAGGAGGGGGACAGCATCAAAGGGATCAGCTGGAGTTTCAACGCCTGGGGCGGCACGGTGGACGGCCTTTATGCGGATTGGCGCAAAGATGACGCCGTGGCCCGTGCCTTCTGCGAGGCGGTTGGCCTGCCCTGTGAGGATGCCGCGCCTTTTGTCCTGGAAGGGGGCAGCATCCACACCGATGGAGAGGGGACGGCCCTCGTGACCGAGAGCTGCCTGCTTTCAGCAGGGCGCAACCCCGCCATGAGCCGGCAGGAGATCGAAGCGGAGCTCTGCCGGCGGCTGGGGGTGGAAAAGGTGCTCTGGCTTCCCCGCGGCATCTACAACGATGAGACGAACGAGCATGTGGACAATGTCTGCGCCTTTGTAGGGCCTGCCCAGGTGGTGCTGGCCTGGACCGATGACCCGTCCGACCCGCAGTATGCGCTTTCGGCGGCTGATCTGGACTACCTGCAAAGCGTCACCGATGCCAGGGGAAGGCGGCTGACCGTGCACAAGCTGCCCATCCCGGATCATCCCATCCTGTGCAGCGAGGAGGATTGCAGCTCCTATGCCTTTGAGCCGGGTGAGGATACCCGGGAGCCGGGGGAGCGCCTGGCTGCCAGCTATGTCAATTTCTATTTTACCAACGATGCTGTGCTGGTGCCGCAGTTTGGGGGCGAGAACGCCGCCAGCGATGCCCGGGCCTGCGCCATCCTGCAAGAGCTGTGCCCGGACCGGCAGGTGATCGGCCTGCCCGCCCGGGAGATCCTGCAGGGCGGAGGCAATATCCACTGCATCACCCAGCAGATACCGCTGTCATTGTAAGGAGGGGAATGCGATGCCTCAGACCATTGTTGCGGCCATCCAGATGACCTGTGCCGCCGACCCGGCCGAGAACCTGGCCCGCGCCGAGGAACTGGTGCGGCAGGCCGCCGCCCAGGGCGCTCAGATCGTCCTGCTGCCGGAACTGTTCGAACGCCCGTACTTCTGCCAGGAGCGCAGGTACGAATACTACGACTACGCACTGCCTGTTTCGGAAAATCCTGCGGTGCAGCGCTTTTCTCAGGTGTGCCAGGAGCTGGATCTGGTGGTTCCTGTCAGCTTTTATGAAAAGGACGGCACCAGGCTGTTCAACAGCGTCGCCATGATCGATGCGGACGGCAGCATCCTGGGAGTTTACCGCAAGACCCATATCCCGGATGACCACTACTATCAGGAGAAGTTTTATTTCACGCCCGGCAACACCGGCTTCAAGGTGTTTGATACCCGGTACGGCAGGGTAGGCGTGGGCATCTGCTGGGACCAGTGGTTCCCGGAGACGGCCCGCTGCCTGGCTCTGGCCGGGGCAGACGTCATCTTGTATCCAACAGCGATCGGCAGCGAACCCATCCTGGATGTGGACAGTGCAGGCCACTGGCAGCGCACCATGCAGGGCCATGCGGCGGCCAATGTGATCCCGGTGGCGGCTGCAAATCGCTATGGCACCGAAGTAGTGGTGCCGTGCAGGGAAAACGGCGGCCAGCACAGCGCGCTGCGGTTTTATGGCACCAGCTTCCTGACCGACGAGACGGGGGCTGTGGTGGCACAGGCTGGCCGGGATCAGGATGAAGTGCTGACTGCCAGCTATGACTTTGCGGCCATCCGGCAGGCCCGTATGGAATGGGGGCTGTTCCGGGACCGCCGGCCTGCGTGTTACGGGGCCATCTGCGACTTGCGCTGATGCGCTGTGAGCCTTTGGAAAAAAGATAAGATCAGGAACAACGCATCCTTACATCTGTGCGAGGCACAGGTGAGGGGATGCGTTTTGTATTGGCCGCAGCACAGGCCGCAGCGCAAAATCCCGGGCGGATGGACAAAAGAGGAGAAGCTTTTTTGCCTATGTATATTTTTCGTATAATGCACGTTATACGAAAAATAGGGAAGTGAAAAAGCCCTTTCCGGCCACTTTTGGGCCTTTTGGCCGGTTCCGGCGGTTTCCGGACCCGCTGGGCCTGGTTTTGGTACGGCTGCATGGATCTGAATTTTATGTTCCAAATTTGCTTGTTTTTCGATCAACGAAAAAACTCCCGGTCATTCTATCCGGGAGTTTGTCTTTGTTGAGCTTTGGATCCTGTTTGGTTTTGTTTGTCCACGCCTGCCAGCGCCGTGCTGTAATGTTAAGGATTCCTTGCAAAGTAGTCGCTGCAAAACCCGAACCATTGTTCCTGGTAGTCCTGATGCCGCAGCGGCAGAATGTCTTTGGGGCTCCAGACACCTCTGCGCTGGGCTTCCTTTGCAAAATCCCAAATGTACGCGCCCGCCTTGCTTTCATAGACCTGTACCGTCTGCCAGCCCTGCGCCGCCGCTGCATACATCCGGCTGTGGCCGTCCAGCGACACCCAACGGCCGCTTTGGAGATCGCGAACCACCGGGACGATCACGTCATCACTATTTCGTATAAAATGTGAGACTGCCTCTACCTTGTCGATATCTACAAAGAATTGAGACGGCTGGATGCTCTGAAGGCTTGCACGCTGCAGCAGCACCGGCGGATATTCTGCGATGATCCGTCCATCTGCATCGTAAAATACAGTGATATGCTCCGCATAGTCGCGAAACACGTCAATGATTTCAGAAATATTCGTATCATCGTCAAAGAACACAGACGCAGCGTTTGGACCGCAAATTTTGAAGGCACAAGGCCTCGCACCATCGATCAAAAAGGCGCCGTGTTCCCATAAGACTTCCTGCGGAAAGCGGTTGTCCGTATAGTCATGGATGCGCTCGATCTGCATATTTGTGTTATCTTTCCAGCGCCTTGCGCAGGTCTGCCGCAAACTGCGTCTGGTGCCGTTTCAAATACAGCTTGACAAAGGGCTTCATCCACGGCTTTTTTGCCGTGACCTGCTCGGTGAAGTCGATGACGGTACCAGCGCCGCGCTGCCGGAACACACCGGTCCAGTGGCCGGTCATGTGGCTGCTCTCCATATCAAATTCCCAGCGGGCATAGGGATCTACCCTTGTGACTGTGAATTTTGTAACTGCACCGTCCCTAGCATACTCCATAAACACGGTCCGGTTCAGCACCTCTACCCGGTCCAGATCGCTGCGCCATTGGGGATACCGGCCCACATCGGTGACCAGATCCCAGACCTGGCGCAGATCCGCAGCCAGTGCGGTTTTCAGTTTGGAAGTTGTCATATCGTCGCCTTTCTTGTTATCATAGGAAATGTCCGGTGTCAGACAGTATATGCAGCGCGCCGTCAAAGGGGTTCATTTCTCAGGTTTCTGCCTCTCCGTCGTAGCGCGCTTTGACCTTTTGGATGTCCTCGCGGTCGATCCATTCTTCCGTATAACCGCAGCCGCAGCAGACATACCGGTACACTGGCGCGGTAGAAAAAATGGTCATGCCCAGCGGGATGTAGTTGCCTGAGCCATAGGCGCCCGCTTTGCCCGGTACGGTGATGATATCGCGGCTGCCGCATTTGGGGCAGGTATGGGAATATCTCATAACCATCCTCCTTTTCCGACACAGAACAAAATCAGATATTCGGGGATCCAGGTGAACACGGCGACCAATACGCACAGTCCTATGCAGAAAAGAAGCCATATGACCTGCCCTATCCGCGCAGCGGCAATTGGATCCTGCCGCGCGGGCATAAGCCGGCCGGCGCCATAGGCGAAGCTGGTCTAAGATCATTATAGCCTCTCCAGCTCAGCCGGGCAAGTCCCATTTGCAGGGCGGGCCGCTGTGGATCACCGCCACCGCTTATAGCAGATGATCTCCGGGTCAGCGCCGTTGCAGCCATACGTACACACCAGAAGATGGTGTTCATCTCCCACAACGCCATAGCAGCGTTCGCTGCCGGGCTGTTCGATCTGGTTGCCCAGATACACCTTGTTGTCTTCCAGCAGCTTGACGGACTGCCCATTGGGCAGATGGTACTCCAGGTTGACATAAAAACCGTTCAGCAAATTCAAATCATCCACACGCAGCCCCGGTATGGCAAGGCTATTGAACGCTTCGGCCATCGACTTTTTCATAACTGAAAAGCCTTCATGCCCGGCGCTTGTGATGCACTGTGCAGCGACACATTCCCCGCCAAAGGGGTGACCGCCTGTTTTTTGGCAGCCGCCGCAGTCGGCCAGCCTGGGGCAGACTGCACAGCAATCCGAACCGCAGATGGAAACCATAGGAATCGTTCCTTTCTTTATCTTGTATACTTCATGGGCGTATAGCGGATGCCGTCCGACACCTGTTCTGTGCCGGTGTCCACAAAGCCCAGCTTATGATACACCGGGACGGCATAGGGCGAGGAATGCACGGTGAAGCATTCCTCCCGGCTGTTTGCGAGCAGGTATTCCCACAGCTTTCTGCCTATCCCCTGCTTTTGCCGCTGGGCGCGGACAAAAAAGCAGCAGATATGCCTGCGGCCCTGGTTGACGGCAAGGACCCCCAGCAGCTCTCCTTCGTCCAGGGCACCGAAAAACTCCAGCGTGGTGATCGTGCTGCGGTCATCCAGGAAAGCCTTGAAGGATTGCACCCCCTCTGCGGCGTAATCAGGCGCTTCAAATTGCAGAAAGGTCTCCCAGATCAGGTCCAGGGCGGATGACAGCTCGTCGGGCGTCAGTTTGCGGATCTCCATAGCATACGACCTCACGGATGTTCTGCGGCATACTGCAAAAACGCAGGCGTTTTGGACCAGTATTGGATGCCCCAGTTTTCAAAGTTCCATTCCGGCATATAGTTGTTGCACTCATAGTCCACATAATAGAGGACCCCATCCTGCAGGATGAAATTGGTGGGAAAATAGTCGATGTTGGTATTTGCCTGGTAGAGGAGCCTGCACATAGCCTGTACCTGTTCCAGACAGGCGGGCGGCAGGCGGTCCTGCAAAATCAGCTGATAGACCGTGTCGCCCCGGATGTATTCTTTGACCAGACACTCGGCCTGCCGGTCTGCGTCCAGCAGCCTGGGCATGGAAATGCCGATTTTTTGCAGCTTTTGATAGTCGTGCAGTTCGGCCGCCATCTTGTCCCCAAACTGGTAGTAATCGCAGGGCTCGTGGTGGATCTGTTTGACCACCACCAATCCGCCTTCTGCCTGGGCCAGGTAGGAATAGCCGCCCTTGCCTTTGCCCAGCAGCTTGAGAATCTGGTAGGGTTTGCCGTTCACCCATTTTGTTTCTTCCATCATGGACCCTCCTTGCCGTCACTCGGCGGCTTCCCGGTAGGCTTTGGCAGCATACCACACCACACCGGCCGTTATAACGGTGAACACCGCCTCGGTGAGAAGCACCGACACGCCGGACAGCAGCACGGCCACAAAGTCCGCTGCAAAATGGGCGCCAAAGGCAGCCCAGAACCAGCGTGCAGTTTTGTCCTTTACCGCACGGTAGACCAGCACCGACAGGGCGATGTGCAAAGCCATGGTGACCAGCCGCTCATAACCGGCCACAAAGAAGAGATAAGAGGGAGTCTCCCACAGGGCAATGAAGCTCTGGGACACCATCTGACGGGTGGCGTCGTCCAGAGAGGCCAGCGTTCCCTCCATCGTGCCGCTGTTGATCATGGTAGAATTGATGAAGTTGTTCAGTGAAGTCAGGCCCAGGATCAGCATGGCTTCGGTGCCTCCATGGCCCACGCCGTACATCAGGGCGTTCTGCTTGGTCTGGTGGCGGCGCAGGACAAAGCGCATGGCCACAAGCCGCCCGCACTCCTCAAAAGCGGCGGCCATCAGGCCCCCATAGAGGGCATACAGCAGCAGATTGCCGGTGATGAGACTGCCGGTGGCGGTCAAAATGACGGCGTGTGCCATGGATTCCAGGAACATAGCAAACAGAATGAACACCGTCATACCTGCCGCATAGCTGAACCAGCTGGCTTTTTCTTTGCGCCAGAGGGCTGCCGCCAGCCCCAGCGGCACAAGAAAGGATATGAGCATCGAAAAGAGCATACCGGCAACGCTGCCGAAGGGGACGGTCTGGAGCTGTTCCATGATATTGTACCTCCTTGGATCGCAGAACATATTGATTAACATTTTGCTTAATTGTTAATCTTTGACTGCATTATAGCAAAACCCCTCCGCCCTGTCAACAGAAGGGCGGGCAGGTCAACTTTCCGGGTCAAAGTCCTCCGCCAGGGAGGGCAAAATGTCGGGCAGCGCTTCCCCGGCTGCGGCGCTCTCCCCTTCTTCGGCGGGGATATCCGGTCCTGCGGCCGGTGTGCTCTGCGAGCCGGCGCCGGGCCTGCCCTGGGCCGCCCCCAGCGGGTTCGCCTCGATGGCCGCCCGCACCTGGGTGTCCTGCAGATGGGTATAGATCTGGGTAGTGCCCACATTGCTGTGCCCCAGCAGTTCCTTGAGGGTGAGAACATCTACGTTCCCGGTCTGATACATCAGGGTGGCGGCGGTGTGGCGCAGTTTATGGGTGGAAAACCCTTTCAGGCCGGCGGCCTTCATGGCGCCGGTGATGAGCTGCTCCACCCGCCGGTTGGAGATCCGGTCTTTGCGCCGTCTGGTGATAAAGACCGCCGGCTCTTTGGGAGACAGGCCTTCGACGCAGCCCCGCTTTTGCAGGTAGAGGTCCAGCGCCTCCACACAGGCGTCGTTCAGATAGACCATCCGCTCTTTGTGGCCCTTGCCAAACAGCCGGATCTGCCGTCCGGCAAGGTCGATGTCCTCCATATTCATGCCCACCAGCTCAGACAGGCGCATCCCGCAGTTCAAAAACAGCACAGCCATGCAGTAATCGCGCTCGGGAAAATCGCTGGAAGTCCGGGTGGCCTCCAGCAGGGCCCGGGCCTGGTCGGCGGTCAGATACTTGGGCAGGACCTTGTCCAGCTTGGGCGGGCTGACCGCCGCGGTTGGGTCCTGTTCCAGGCGGCTTGCGTGGTTGACCATGTAGTCGTAAAAGCCGTGAAGGCTGGCCAGCCGCCGGGCGGTGGAGGACTTTTTGTTGCCGCAGGTCTGGTTGAGGAAATACAGATACTCGTAGATATCCTCTTTGCTCACGCTGCCCCAGAAGGCGGTGTCCAGCCCTTTGGGGTCGATGTCCTTCATTTCGGCATCCTCCGGCACAAGGCCCCGGCGCTGCTTCATAAACCGGCTGAAATTGCGCAGGTCGCAGTAGTAGTTGAAAGCGGTGTTGGCGCTCTTGCCTGCGATCACTTCCAGATACCGCACATAGTCTACAATGTCCGGCGATGCATCCTGAAAGGGCTTGTGCCTGGATGGATTCTTTTCGTCCAGATAGATCGACATATCGTCTCCTTCCCTTTTATGGGCGGCGGTCCGCGCGGATAAAGGGCGCATGGATCGCCGTATCGGTCAGCAGACCGTATTTTTCCGGCCGCCGGTAGGCGTTGCCGTGCACCTCGCTCTGACGGTAGCGGCGCAGCTGCTCCAGATCCAGGCTGGCCACAAAGATCCCTTCTTCCTCCCCTGCCTGCAAAATACAGGTATCGCGGGAGCCCTCCGTATCGGCGGTATAGGCCACCCCGTCAAACACGGTGGAGCCGCCGTTGCAGTCAGGCACGCCGGCGGGATAGTTGCAGGTGGCGATGGCCGCCATATTTTCAAAGGCCCTGGCTCGCAGCTGTGCCAGGCGGTTGATCTCCATCGGGCAGGCGTTGGGCACCAGGATCAGCTCGGCGCCCTGCAGCATCAGCAGCCTGGCGCTTTCGGGAAATTCCCTGTCGTAACAGATCATGGCCCCGACCTGCACCGGTCCGCAGGCCGTGTCAAGGACCGTCACTGCAAACCCTTCCCCGGCTGTCAGCGCGCGTTCCGGGCCGAAATCACAGGTGTGCACCTTGGCATAGAGCAGCCTGCGCCGGCCCTGCCGGTCAAAGAGAGCCAGACTGTTGCGCGGGCCGTCGGGATACGCCTCCAAAAAAGTGATCCCGATGGCCATATCCAGTTCGTTTGCCAGGGCGCCAAAAGCCTGTACAAAACAGCCATCCGCCGGGACAGCCTGCGCTGTCCATTGGCTGGCAGGCAGCCCGTCGATGCCATAGCCGTTGCTCCACATTTCCGGAAAGAGAGCGATATCCGCTCCCTTTTCCCTGGCCTTCCGGCAGGCGTCCAGCCCTTTTTGCAGGTTTGCTTCCTGTGTCCCGCCGGGCGCGATCTGTAGCAGGGCGATCTTCAGATGATCCATTGTCGTTCCTCCCGGGCGTCAGTCCGCCCGCTTTTGAAAGATGTCCAGTGCGTGGCTCACAGCTTTTGCCAGCCAGCGGTTCAAAAAGGCCAGCTGCGGCTCGGTGTGAAACCAGTGTTCTCCACCCTGCATCATGGTGAGCTCTGTACATGGATGGCTGGCGACAAACCGGTCTACCGTCTGGCGGGAAATAAGTTCATCCTTTTCTCCGTAGAGGATCTCGGTGGGGACATTCCACTGGATGGGATGTTCCCGCACATAGACAAGGTACTTCCAGGAAAGTGTCTGGCCAAAACTGGTGGAGATTTCCCCGCGGGCCTGCAATTCTGCCTCAGATACGCCGGCCCAAGACATCATATCCAGAATCAGACGCTCCATATCCAGGACCGGTGAAATCAGCAGTGCTTTTTCGATGGGACGGTCTTGCAGCGCCAGCATCCCAAAATAGGCCCCAATGCTGTTGGCAAGCAGCCAGATTTGGCTGTGTGTGCGGCTGGCTTCCTCATAAGCAGCCTGGATGACAGGCAGGGCGTCCCATGGGTATTGCTGGGGATATTCCACCCCGATCAGGTCCAAGTCAGGGCAGATGGCCCGGTATTGCTCCGCTTCCTGCGGGTTGCCGCCCTGGCCATGGATATACAAAATAGCTTGTGTCATACGCTGTTTCTCCTTTGTTTGACGTCTGCGTGCCGTTTATCCGTCTTTTTTTCGCAGCTCGGCCATGGCCGCATAGTGCTGCACTTCAAAGGATGCGGGGGCGATTTGGGCAAGCAGCGCCAGATGCTCCTTTTCCCACTGCGCAACGGCCTCGGCGGACAGGGATGCGCCCACACCGCGGCAGGATCTCATCCGTCCGTGCCAGCTCTCCCGGGTAAAGGGCAGGCGGAGCCTGTATTCCTCGTGACTGACCAGATCAAACGCATCCCGATAGCACGCGGGGATCGGGATGGGGCGGACGGTCTCCCCTGCACCGCTCCACTGGGGATTGTATTGCAGAACCAGTTTTTCACTCGCCTCTGCGATGGGATCTTCCGAGGGCAGCCATGCCATATACAGCAGCAGAAGGCGGCCTTCCGGTCTGAGGACACGGCAGAGCCTGGGCATCAGTCTGGCATGGTCGAAATACCAAAAGCATTGGCAGGCCGTGACCACATCAAAGCTGCCCGCCGGGAAGTCGATCTCCTCAGCGGCCATGGTCCTGTAATCGATCGCCATCCCCTTTGAGAGACGCTTTGCCTGCAAGATCTGCTCCTCCGACAGGTCTGTGGCCGTCCAACGTGCGCCGCAGCGGTACAGATGCCGCGGCAGTACGCCGGTGCCCGTCCCCAGATCCAGGACGGTTTGCCCGCGGACACACAGACCCCGAGCCAGGATCCTGTCGTAAAAGGACTGTGGGTAGATGTCCCGGTATCTGGCGTAGTCCACGGATGCTCTGCTCCAGTCAAAAGGGCGCCCGCCGTCAATGCTCTGGTTGACGATCTCCATACCGGTCACCCCGCCTTCAAAACAGCGATGGCGTCCGCGACATAGGCGGCGCCAAGGAGCTGCAGCCCCGGATAGTCCGCCGGGTCGATGTGGCGGAGGCTTGGCTTGGGGATGATGGCCTGTTCAAATCCGATCCGCTCCGCTTCCCGCAGACGCTGCTCGATGTTGGGCACACTGCGAACCTCGCCCCCCAGTCCCACTTCACCAATGGCGATCAGCTTGTCGCTGACCGGCCTGTCCAGCAGGGACGAGATCATACTCAGGCAGACGGCCAGGTCACAGGAGGTGTCCCGCAGGGCGATGCCGCCGACGATATTGACATAGACGTCCAGGTTGCCAAAGAAATACCCGGCCCGGCGCTCCAGTACAGCCAGCAGCAAGCTGATCCGGTTGTAGTCGTAGCCGGTACAGGCCCGCCGGGGCGAAGGAAAGGTGGTTTTGGCGGCCAGGGCCTGGATCTCGCTGAGGATGGGGCGGGTGCCCTCTATGGTGCAGGCTACGCAGTTGCCCGACACCCCCAGAGGCCGTCCCTCCAGCAGCATCTGGGAAGGGTTGGCGATTTCGGTCAGGCCCTTGCCGGTCATGTCGAACATGCCGATCTCATTGGTGGAGCCGTAGCGGTTTTTGGCTGCCCGCAGGATGCGGTAGGGCAGCATCTTGTCCCCTTCAAAATAGAGGACGGTATCCACGATGTGCTCCATCACCTTGGGGCCGGCAATGCCGCCATCCTTATTCACATGGCCCACCAGGAAAAGCGGGATCTCCTGCTTTTTGGCCACCGCCAGCAGCCGTGCGGTGCTCTCCTTCACCTGGCTGACGGTGCCTGCCGACGAGGAGATATCGGCGCAGCGCATGGTCTGGATGGAGTCGATCACCACCAGATCGGGACGCTCTTTCTCGATCAGGCCGCAGATCTCATCCACATCGTTCTCGGCAGCCAGATAGATGTTCTGCTGGGGGATGTTCAGACGGGCTGCCCGCAGCTTGACCTGGCGCACCGATTCCTCTCCTGTGATATACAGCACCGTGTAGCGGTCCGAGATAGCCCCGCAGAGCTGGAGCAGCATGGTGGACTTGCCCACCCCCGGTTCGCCGCTGAGCAGGACGACCCCGCCCAGCACGATGCCGCCTCCCAGCACCCGGTCCAGCTCGGTGATGCCGGTGATGATGCGGCTCTTTTCCTCGGTGGTGCTGATATCGGCCAGCCGCCGGGCGGTCAGGCTGGTGACTCCCTCCTGCCGCGGTGGGGCTTTGCCGGCGGGGGTCCCCGTTTTGGGCGCCTCGGCCACGACGTCTTCGCTCATGGTGTTCCAGCTGCCGCAGCTGGGGCAGCGGCCCATCCAGCGGGGGCTGGTCTCGCCGCAGCTGGAGCATACATAAATGGTTTTCAGTTTGGGCTCTTTCATGTCTGGTCCTCTTCATTTGCTTTATAAAAACAGCGATATTGCCTTTATGATACCACGGCCGGACCATTGCTGCAAGCGCAGAGCCAAACAGCCCCTCTCCTGAGCCAAAAACCCGGGAGAGGGGCTGTGTTCAAAGCTGTCCCAGCTGTCCGGCAAGGCAGGCCAGGGCGGTGGATATCCCGCAGACCGGCAGGAAAAACACGTTCAACGCCAGATACTGTCCCAGCAGCCTCCTGGCCCCGGCGGCGTGCGTGCCGCTTTTGGCCCCGAAAGCAGCCCGCTGCAGCCGACCGCTGACACGGAGGGCCGATGCGCCAAACAGGCACAGGCAGGTGACGGCGGCAGCGGTGGGCAGTCCGGCCAGGGCCAGGGTGGCCACCGCCGGCTGCCAACTGGCCTGCAGGACCAGTTCCAGCCCGATGATCCCCGCGCCCAGCCCAAAGAGCATGGCAAACAGATAGATCATCAGGGGGCCGAAGGCGGACAAGCCCAACAGCAGCAGGACGGTGGCGCCCCCCACCACGGTGAGATACTCGGCCCCGAACAGGCGCCAGACCGCCCCCGGCTCGTCCAGGGTGAAAAGGCCCTTCCAGCTGTCCAGATAGGCCGACACCAGCAGCTGCTCGCTGCTCTGGCAGCGGGCCAGTACCACACCGGCCAGCAGAGTGCCAAAGAGATAGGAGGCCGCCAGCACGGCGCAGTCCCGCGGCAGGGTCCTGCTGCGGGCAGCGGCTTTGGTGGCGCCGGGGCAGCCGTCCCGCCTCGGCCCGGACAGGGTGTCGGAGGGCGAAGCGCTCTCCTTTCGGAAGGGCGCTGTATCCCGGGGCGCGGCGGCAGGCTGGGCCGCCGGCAGTGCGCCCGACGGCGCAGTCAGAGCGTTGGGAACGGATTCCTGATAGACCCACATAGAACTTGTCCTCCTGGCTGAGCCGGGCTGCCCAAGGGGCCCGGCCGACTGTTTTCTGATCCATGGACGGGCCCGGGCTCACCGGCGGCGTCTGGGGGCGGCGCACAGGATGCCGGCATAGCCGCCCGCACCGCCAAAGAACAAAAGCAACAGCAGCCGAAGCAGCAGGCCGAGGCCGGGGGCGCTGCCGCTGATCAGCCGGATGCACAGCAGCACCAGGCCGTAAAGCAGCCCCAGCAGCCCGCCCCAGAGCAGGCCGCGGCTTTTTTGCAGCAGGCCCAGCACCCAACCGCCCAGCAGACTGCCTGCGCAGACCGCTGCGGTGGCAAAAGGCCAGGCAGCCGGCGGACCAAGCCCCCGGGAAACCATCAGGGATGCCAGGGCCGCCCCACAGGCGGCAGTCCCGGCCAAAGCGGCCCCCAAAGCGGCCAGCAGATGGAACAGTACGGACAGACGGATGGTTTTTGCAGACATAAAAACGCGCCTCCCTGCACTATCTCTATGCAGAAAGGCGCGCTGTATATGCCTTGGGACCGTTTGCAAAGGGGTGGAGATTACTTTTTGGCCTTCTCAGACTTGGAAGCCGATGCAGGGGCGTTGTCCATGTTCAGCTTTTCCACAGAGCCGATGGCCGTCTTGGTGAAGCGGATCTTGACCCGGTCGCTGCCGGTCTCCAGGACAAAGGTGTCGTCCTTGATGGCGACCACACGGCCGACGACACCGCCGATGGTGGTCACCTGATCACCGATCTCCAGGCTGTTGCGCATGGCTGCGTCTTTTTTCTCCTGCTTCTTCTGAGGACGGTAGATCATGAAGTAGAGCAGGACCACCATCAGTGCAAGAGTAAAAAACAAGCTGAGCATACTTTCTGTGCCAGTCATTCCAAAAATTCTCCTCTCAAAATTCGTTTATCGTTATTATACCGGTTTATGCGGCAGGATGCAAGGCCAAAACGGCAAATCCTTGCAAAATCAGATGCGGGTATCCAGAACCTTGACATACCGGTCATGGAACTGGGTGAAGGTGCCGGCGTCCAGTTCGTCCCGGATGCGCTCCATCAGATGGTTGTAGAACCAGAGGTTGTGCATGACCGCCAGCCGCATCCCCAGCAGCTCCTCCGCCTTGAACAGGTGGCGGATATAGGCCCGGCTATAATTGCGGCAGGCCGGGCAGCCGCAGGCCGGGTCGATGGGGCGCTCGTCCCTCTCGTACTTGGCGTTTTTGATATTGATGATGCCGCCCCAGGTGTTCAGGTGCCCATGGCGGGCGTTACGGCTGGGCATGACGCAGTCAAACAGGTCCACGCCCCGGGCCACCGCCTCGATGATGTTGCCGGGGGTGCCCACCCCCATCAGATAGCGCACCTTGTCTTTGGGCATATAGGGTTCCACCTTGCTGATGATATCGTACATCACCTCGGCGGGTTCGCCCACCGCCAGCCCGCCGATGGCGTAGCCGTCCAGGTCCATCTCGGCGATCTGCTTCATATGCTCCACCCGCAGATCCGGGAAGGTGCAGCCCTGGTTGATGCCGAACAGCAGCTGGTGTGGGTTGACCGCTTTGCCTTCCTGTTTCAGGCGGGTCATCTCGGCCTGGCAGCGGGCCAGCCAGCGAACGGTGCGGTCACAGCTGGCCTTGGAATAGGCGTGCTGGGCCGGGTTCTCGACGCACTCGTCAAACGCCATGGCGATGGTGGAGCCGAGATTGGCCTGGATCCGGATGCTTTCCTCGGGACCCATAAAGATCCGGTGGCCGTCCAGATGGGAGGCAAAGGTGACCCCCTCCTCGGTGATCTTGCGCAGCTTGGCCAGGCTGAACACCTGGAATCCGCCGCTGTCGGTCAGGATGGGGTCATCCCAGCGGGTGAACTTGTGCAGGCCGCCCATCTCTGCCACCAGCTTGTCCCCCGGGCGCAGGTGGAGGTGGTAGGTGTTGCAGAGCATGACCTGGGCGCCGATCTGTTTCAGGTCATGGGCGGACAGGCCGCCCTTGATGGCGCCGGCGGTGGCGACATTCTGGAACGCCGGTGTCTGGACGGTGCCGTGTACCGTGCGAAACTCGCCCCGACGGGCCGAATGCTCCTGCTTCAGGAGGCGGAAGGTGGTGAGTGATGCCATATTCGATCCTTTCCTTATGCGCGGAGAACAGCCGCGCGCTTATGCGGACAGAGCCGCATTTGATACATACTGCCATATTATACCTGCTGCGGACGGTTTTTGCAACCATCCGGCGGTATTTCCCGGGCCCGGGCGCGATATTCCCGGGGCGTACAGCGGTAAGCCCGGCGGAAAAGCGATGCAAAATGGCTGGGGCTCCCAAACCCCACCGCCATACAGATATCCGTGATGGGCTGGTCGGTGCCCTCCAGCAGTTCCGCCGCCTTTTTCAGAGCGTCTCCGCCGCCTCTGAAAAACCGATGGAGCCAGCCCGCCGGGCCGGCTTCCGACTATCAAAAAAGTCTCGACCGCGCGCATTTTTGCCGTCCGGCCGGGACCTTTTTGCGGCCTGCGGCGTGAAAAGCTTTCAACTTCCGCAGCACATGGCATAAGAAAAGTCAGCTCTGGTCAAGCGGGCGGATGTCCATTATAATAGGTGCATAGAACTGCGGCGCCTCTGACCGCTGCAGCGGATCTCAGGAGGTTGAACGATCCAATGACTGAAAAAGAAAAGATGCATTGTGTGGAACTGTACCTGCCGGGGGACCCCGAAATCGTCCGGGAACAGACCGCCTGTTTGGAAAAACTGTATGCATACAACCAGACCCGCCCCACCCAGTCTGAACTGCGTGCGGCCCTGCTGCAGGAGATGTTCGCTGAAGTGGGCGAAGGATGCTATATCGAGCCTCCTCTCCACGCCAACTTCGGGGGCCATCATGTCCACTTTGGCAAAAACGTCTATGCCAATTTCAACCTGACCATGGTGGATGACACCCACATTTACGTGGGGGACAATACGATGTTTGGCCCCAATGTGGTCCTGTGTTCGGCCAGCCACCCCGTCCTGCCCGGCCTGCGCCAAAAGGGCTATCAGTACAATGCGCCCATCCGCATTGGGAAAAACTGCTGGCTGGGGGCAGGCGCGATGGTCATGCCCGGCATCACCATCGGGGACAACACGGTGGTAGGCGCCGGCAGTGTGGTGACCAAAGATCTGCCCGCCAACGTGGTGGCCGTGGGCAATCCCTGCCGCATCCTGCGCCAGATCGGCGAGCGGGACCGGGAGACCTATTTCAGGGACCACAAGATCCCCAAGGAACTGCTGGCCCTGCTCTGACGCGCCAAAAAGCCCGTGTGCTGTGTGCACACGGGCTTTCCTGGCTTTTTGTCAGATGATCAGCATCGCGTCCCCGAAGGAGAAAAAGCGGTATTTCTCATCCACCGCGATCTTGTAGGCCGCCATGGTCTTGTCGTAGCCGTAGAAGGCCGACACCAGCATGATCAGGGTGCTCTCGGGCAGATGGAAGTTGGTGATCAGGCCGTCGATGCAGCGGAACGGCACGCCGGGATAGAGGAAGATGCTGGTGTTGCCGCTGCAGGCCCGGATCTCCCCATAGCGGGCTGCCACAGCTTCCAGGGTGCGGCAGCTGGTGGTGCCCACCGCGATGACCCTGCGGCCTGCCGCCTTGGCCTGCTGGATCTGCCGGGCGGTGTCCTCGCTGATGGAATACCATTCGCTGTGCATTTTGTGGTCGGTGATCTCGTCCTCCTGCACCGGACGGAAGGTGCCAAGCCCCACATGCAGGGTCACCTCTGCGATGCCGACCCCTTTGGCCCGGATGACGTCCATCAGCTCGGGGGTGAAATGCAGGCCGGCCGTGGGAGCCGCAGCGCTGCCCAGCTCTTTGGCATAGACCGTCTGGTACTGGCTCTGATCCTCCAGCTGTTTGGTGATGTAAGGGGGCAGGGGCATTTTTCCAAAGAGGTCCAGCTTTTCATAGAGGGTCTCGGTATCGTACCGGAAAGTGACCAGCTTGTTGCCGTCCTCCAGGGTGTCATCCACCGTGGCCGTCAGAGTCCCGTCGCCAAAGGAGATGATGTTGCCGGGGTGCATCCGCTTGCCGGGCTTGGCCAGGCATTCCCACTGATCCCCCTTCACCTGGCGGAGCAGCAGAAGTTCGCAGACAGCCCCGGTCGGCTGCTTGACCCCGATGATCCGGGCGGGCAGGACTTTGGAATTGTTCACCACCAGCAAGTCCCCCGGCATAAGATAGTCCGGGAGATCGTGGAAGATGCGGTGCTCGATGCGCTCGCTGTCCCTGTGCAGCACCATCAGCCGGGCCGAATCCCGGGGGTCGGCCGGTTCCTGCGCGATCTGTTCTTTGGGGAGATCGTACCAAAAATCTTTTTTCAACATGGGATGTATTCGCCTTTCCAGTGGGTTGACACGGAAGCCGTATCAATGATATCATAAGTTTTATACAACTGGTCTTTATTATATTGCAACACAATCCTGTTTGCAAGCCGCCAGGGTTTAAATCCGGCAATTTTTTGCAAATGGGTATCCTGTTTTTTGAAAGGAAAGGTGCTGGAAATGGAAAAAACGTACAAAGTGGGCATTGTAGGCGCCACCGGCATGGTGGGCCAGCGCTTTGTCACCCTGCTGGAGAACCATCCCTGGTTCAAGCTGACGGTGCTGGCGGCCTCCAGCCGCAGCGCAGGCAAGACCTATCAGGAGGCTGTGGGCAGCCGCTGGGCCATGCCTACCCCCATGCCCGCGTGCGTCAAAGAGATGGTGGTGCAGGACGCCGCCCAGGTGGAGCAGATCGCCAGCCAGGTGGACTTTGTTTTCTGCGCGGTGAATATGCCCAAAAACGAGATCAAGGCGATGGAGGAGGCTTACGCCAAGGCCGAGTGCCCTGTGGTCTCCAACAACAGCGCCAACCGCTTTACCCCCGACGTCCCCATGGTGGTGCCCGAGATCAACGCCGGCCACATCGACATCATTCCCGCCCAGCGCCGCCGGCTGGGCACCAAGCGCGGCTTCATCGCGGTCAAGTCCAACTGCAGCCTGCAGAGTTATGTGCCCGCCTTCCATCCTCTGATGAAGGATTTCGGGGTCACCAAGGCCCTGGTGTGCACCTACCAGGCCATCTCGGGCGCAGGCAAGACCTTTGACCGGATGCCCGAGATCATCGACAACGTGATCCCCTATATCGGCGGCGAGGAAGAAAAGAGCGAGCAGGAGCCTCTCAAGCTGTGGGGCCATATCGAAGGGGACCGGATCGTCAACGCCGACGGCCCTGTCATCACGGCCCAGTGCTTCCGTGTGCCGGTATCGGATGGCCATACGGCGGCGGTCTTTGTCAGCTTTGCGAAGAAGCCCACCAAAGAGCAGATCCTGGAGGCATGGAAAAACTTCCGCGGCACCGCTCAGGAGCTGGATCTGCCCAGCGCGCCCAAGCAGTTCCTGCACTACTTTGAGGAAAACGACCGTCCCCAGCCCAAACTGGACCGGGATACCGAGCACGGCATGGCCGTCTGCATCGGCCGCCTGCGGGAAGATACCATCTTTGACTACAAATTTGCCTGCATGAGCCACAACACCCTGCGGGGTGCGGCCGGCGGCGGCGTGCTGCTGGCCGAGCTGCTGGCGGCAAAGGGATATCTGGACTGACGGCACCGCCCGGCCCTGCTTTGCCGCACATACAATCCAACACAAAAGGAGAGCCTTAGTATGATGAAAAAGCCAGTTTTTACAGGCGCAGGCGTGGCGATCATCACCCCCATGCACCAGGATGGCAGCATCCATTTTGAGGTGCTGGGCCAGATCATTGAGGATCAGATCGCCCGGGGCACCGACGCCATTGTCATCTGCGGTACCACAGGCGAGTGCTCCACCCTCACCGACGAGGAGCAGCTGTCCGCCATCCGGTTCACCGTAGACAAGGTGGCCCACCGCGTTCCCGTGATTGCGGGCGCAGGCTCCAACGATACCGCCCACGGCTGCGCCCTGGCGTCCCGTGCCGCAGGCTGCGGCGCCGACGGCCTTTTGATGGTCACCCCCTACTACAACAAGACCAGCCAGGACGGCCTGGTGGCCCATTTCACCGCCATGGCCGAGGCCGGCGGCATCCCGGTGATCCTCTACAACGTGCCGTCCCGCACCGGCGTCAACATCAAGCCCGAGACGGTCAAAAAACTCAGCCAGCACCCCCTGATCAACGGCATCAAGGAGGCGTCGGGCAACATTGCCCAGGTGGCCCAGATCGCGGCGGCCTGCGGCGATGCCCTGAACATCTATTCGGGCAACGACGACCAGGCCCTGCCTTTGCTCGCTCTGGGCGGCAAGGGGGTCATCAGCGTGGTGTCCAACATTGCCCCCACCCTGGTGCACGACTGCTGCCAGGCATGGTTTGACGGGGATACCGACAAGGCCCGCCGCCTGCAGCTGGAGATCCTGCCCCTCTGCGACGCCATGTTCTGCGACGTCAACCCCATTCCGGTCAAGTATGCCATGAATCTGCTGGGCTGGCAGGCCGGCAAATGCCGTCTGCCCCTGGTGGAGCCGGATGACGCCAAAAAAGCCAAGATCGAGCAGACCCTGCGGGAGCACGGCCTGCTGTCATAACAGTGTGCGAATGCCCGGCAAAGTCCCCTTTTCCGGGCATTCGCCTCATCTGACAGACAAAAGAAAGGAAGGGTCCAAATGACGGATATTGTAATTCAAGGGATCAACGGCCGGATGGGCCATGTGCTCTGCGATATGATCGCCCAGCGGGAGGACTGCCGGGTGGTGGCGGGCATCGACCTCAAAGCCGGCCAGCAGAACGGCATCCCGGTGGTCACCAGCCCCGACGAGCTGGAAGGCCGGGGCGATGTCATCATCGATTTCAGCTCCCCTGCTGCTGTGGAAAAGGTCCTGCCCTACTGCGAGGTCCACAAGACACCCATCGTCCTGTGCACCACCGGTATGTCGGATGAGCTGAACCTCAAGATCGTCCAGCTGTCCCGCAGCGTTCCGGTCTTTAAAAGCGCCAATATGTCCCTGGGCATCAACCTGCTGATCGAGCTGTGCAAGCGCGCTTCGGCCATCCTGGGCACCGCCTACGACGTGGAGATCGTGGAGCAGCACCATCACAACAAGGTGGACGCCCCCAGCGGCACCGCCCTGATGCTGGCAGATGCGGTCAACGAGGAGGCGGGCGGCGCCTACCATTATGTTTACGACCGGGCTTCGGTGCGGGCCAAGCGCGACCCCATGGAGATCGGCATCAGCTCGGTGCGGGGCGGCAGCATCGTGGGAGATCACGAGGTGCTGTTCTGCGGCCCGGACGAGGTGGTCACCCTCAAGCACACCGCCTATTCCCGCAGTGTGTTTGCCAACGGCGCCATCAACGCCGCCGTCTATCTGGCCGGCAAGGAGCCGGGCCTGTACAACATGAGCGACCTGATCGCCGAGCGCTGATTCCAGCGTCCTGAAACGTCCCCCCTATCCGCCGGATGCATTCCGGGCCGCTCCCATCCTCAAAAGGAGGAACCTATGCGCAAACATCCTTCGGGGCCGCCCGGAGCCGAACCGCCCTCCGGCAGGCCCAACAGCCGGCTGCCCCTCTGGTGCGCTCTGGGTGCGCTCTGCGCGGCATTGCTGCTCTGCGCGGCGCTGGGTGGGTTCCGGCCGGCGCAGCCGGCGTCAGCCCAACCGGTCGCCAGCAGCACCGTCTCCAGCGCGCCCGATCCAAAGCCGCCGGAACCGCAGCCTGTGGTGGAGACGGTCCGCTTTTCCGCCACCGGCGACAACCTGATCCATTCCAAGATCTACGAGCAGGCTGCCGCCCGGGCGGTGGGATCGGCCTCTTACAGTTTCGACTACTGCTACGAAAATCTGGTCCCCTTCTACCGCACCTTTGACGTCAACTGGATCAACCAGGAGACCCTCTGCACCGACGAGCTTGCCCCCTCCACCTACCCCTGCTTTTCCACGCCGGGAGATTGTGCCAGGGCGCTCTACCGGGCCGGTTTCCGGGTGTTCAGCCTGGCCAATAACCATACCTATGACAAGGGCAGCGGCGGGATTGCCGCCACCCTGCGGTTTTGGGATTCGATGCCGGCCGACACCGTCACCACCGGCCTGTGGCGCAGCGACGATGGGGAGATCCCGGTGCACACCGTCAACGGCATCACCATCGCCTATCTGTCCTACACCGAGCACACCAACGGTATCCCGCCCAACGACAAGATGGAAGCCCATGTCATCTACACCAGCCAGACCGATACCATCCGGCAGCAGGTGCAGCGGGCAGCCCAGCTGGCCGACTTTGTGGTGGTGGGCGCCCACTGGGGCGTGGAGGACAGTCACACCATCACGGACGCCCAGCGCGGCCTGGCCCAACAGCTGGCGGACTGGGGCGCAGACGTGATCGTGGGCACCCACCCCCATGTGCTGCAAAATGCCGAGTGGCGGACTGCGGCAGACGGCAGAAAGGTCTTTGTGGCCTATTCTCTGGGCAATTTCCTCAGCACCCAGAGCAAAAAGGATCAGCTGATCGGGGCGATCCTCACCTTAAGGCTGGAAAAAACCACGGCGCCCGACGGCGCTGTCACCCTGAGCGTACAGGACCCCCAGCTGCACCCCACCGTCACCCACTATGGCCCGGGCAAATCGGACGTGCAGGCCTACCTCTACCGGGATTACACCCCCGAGCTGGCCCAGTCCCACGGCGTGCGGGCATCTTACAGCGACTTCAGCTTCGACTACATCCGCGCTGTGGCCCAGCAGTACATCGACCCGGCGTTTTTGGCGCTGGACTGACCTGGCTGCACAGGCGGCAGAGTTCCGAAAATCGATTGTGCCTTACACAGGCAGATTGGAGCATGATTATGTACGGAGTATCAAAAATCAGCATCGAGCCAGGCGTCATGATGATCAGTGTCCAGGACGCCGCTTTCAGTGCCGGCAGCCTGGCACGCTATTTGCAGATCTTTGCCGATACCGGCATCGTGGTGGATATGATCAGCCAGAGCGCACCCCACGGCACCCGGCTGGACTTCAGCTTCACTGCGTCCAGCGGCGATCTGCCCCTGGTGATGAAGGCCATCTCGGCCGCCAAGCTCGATCCCGACGCCAAAGCCGCCCCCCTGATCAGCGTGGGCTATTCGAAACTCAACCTCTTTGGCGAGGAGATGGTGGCCAGCTGCGGCGTGGCCGCTCGGGCCCTCAGCGCCCTGGCTGCGGCAGGCATCGAAGTGCATCTCATCACCACCAGCGACCTGGATATTTCCCTGCTGGTGCGCAGCGAAAACGAAGATGCCGCCTATGAGGCCCTGCGCCAGGCTTACGAGCTGTGAAAACCGGATCTACTTATAGGCAGGTTTCACAAGAAACAAGTTTCTCTTTTGGGCTGATTCACGAAATATAAATCTTCTTCCCTTTTTTACTGTAAATTATGGGAAATTGTGATAGAATTGCATATAGAGAGACTGTTCTTCAAGGCCCGCGGCATGGCTGCAAAGCATCCAGCGCGCTGCCTTTGCGGGTGCGCCGCCTCCCAAAGGAACGGTAAATATGGCAAGATAAGGAGAAACGTACAATGGGATTCTTTTCCAATCTGTTCCACAAGAAGGAAGAGCCGGCTGCACCGGCCGCCAAGCCCGCGGCTCCTGCCGGTGACAAGATCGTCTGCGCCCCTCTGGAGGGCGAGATCCGCATCCTGAGCGAGATCGACGATCCGGTCTTCTCCAGCGAAGCGCTGGGCAAGGGCTGTGCCATCGAGCCTTCCAAGGGCGAAGTGGTCGCACCTTTTGACGGCACCATCGAGCAGGTAGCCGAGACCAGCCACGCCGTTGGCATCATGGGGGACAACGGCCTGGAAGTTCTGATCCATGTGGGCATGGATACCGTTGAGCTGAAGGGCGAGGGCTATAAGCCTCAGGTCAAAGTGGGCGACAAGGTCAAGAAGGGCCAGCTGCTGCTCAAGTTTGATATGGCCTTTATTTCGGGTAAAGGCTACAAGCTGACCACCCCTGTCGTGGTCACCAACACCGACGACTTTACCAGTGTCGAGCCCATCGCCACCGGCAAGGTCACCCAGGGTCAGGAAGTGGTCCTGGTCAAATAAGACTTCCTTGTGGTGTAGGGATCTTGCACTGCGGAGGCGGAGTCTTTCGGGTCTCCGCCTCCGCACGTCCCCGCTCCCAAAAAGCAACGGCGCCTCCCCTGTCCGGACATCCGGACGGGAGAGGCGCCACTTTTTGTTGTGTTGTGCAGAAAGAGGGTTACAGGGTCACCTTATGGTAGACCTTCTTGCCCTTTTTGATGACGATGCCCTCGGCCAGCTGATCCGCGCTGAAGCTGGCGGTGGGAGCGGCCACCTTTTCGCCGTTGACCAGTACGCCGCCCTGGGTCACCAGACGGCGGGCTTCGCCGTTGGAAGATGCCAGCCCCGCCTTGACCATCAGGGTCAGGATACCGATGGAGCCGTCGGTCAGGTCAGCCTCGGTGAGGGTGGTGGTGGGCATATGCTCGGTGTCGGCGGCGTTGCCGCTGAACAGGGCGCGGGCTGCGTCCTGGGCCTTTTCGGCCTCCTCCTTGCCGTGGACCATGCTGGTCAGCTCGTAGGCCAGGATCTCCTTGGCCTCGTTGAGCTTCTGGTCCTTCCAGGTGTTCATCTCATCGATCTGCTCCAGAGGCAGGAAGGTGAGCATCCGGATGCACTTCATGACGTCGGCGTCATCCACATTGCGCCAGTACTGGTAGAAATCGAAGGGGCTGGTCTTGTTGGCGTCCAGCCACACTGCGTTGCCCGCAGTCTTGCCCATCTTTTTGCCCTGGGAGTCGGTCAGCAGGGTGATGGTCATGGCATAGGCGTCCTTGCCCAGCTTGCGGCGGATCAGCTCGGTGCCGCCCAGCATATTGCTCCACTGGTCATCGCCGCCAAACTGCATATTGCAGCCGTAGTGCTGGAACATGTAGTAGAAGTCATAGCTCTGCATGATCATGTAGTTGAATTCCAGGAAGGACAGCCCCTTTTCCATCCGCTGCTTGTAGCACTCGGCCCGCAGCATATTGTTGACCGAGAAGCAGGCGCCCACCTCGCGCAGCAGCTCAATGTAGTTCAGCTTGAGCAGCCAGTCGGCGTTGTTCAGCATCATGGCCTTGCCTTCGCCAAAGTCGATGAACCGCTCCATCTGCTTTTTGAAGCAGGCCGCATTGTGGTCGATGTCCTCTTTGGTCAGCATCTTGCGCATATCGGTGCGGCCCGAAGGGTCGCCGATCATGGTGGTGCCGCCGCCGATCAGGGCGATGGGCTTGTTGCCCGCCATCTGCAGCCGCTTCATCAGGGTCAGGGCCATAAAATGGCCGGCGGTCAGGCTGTCGGCGGTGCAGTCGAAGCCGATGTAAAAGGTCGCTTTGCCTTCGTTGATCACGTCGATGATCTCCTCATCGGTGATCTGGGCCACCAGGCCGCGGGCTTTCAGTTCGTCGTAGAGCTTCATAAGAACATACCTCCTGTTTTTGTACCCAGCGGAGGATAAAAAACACCCTCCGCCAACTTGAATTGGCAGAGGGCGAGAAGATCGCGGTACCACCTCTGTTTGCTGCCCCCTCACGGATGACAGCCTCATAAGTGCGGGCCCCTCAGTGGATGGACCAACACTCTGCGTTTGTAACGCTCGCACGCGGCGGGGCCTACTGGGCGCTGTGCGCCGGTTCAGCCTGCGGCTCCGGGAGGTATTTCACCTGCGGCTCTGCACGCCCCTTTCACCAGCCGGGGCCTCTCTGGGCAGAGCGGTTCAGGGTACTTGGTCCCATCATCGCCTTTACGATTGTCTATTGTACAGGAACAAAAGCGGAATGTCAAGGGGTTTTTCAATCCAGCCGCTCCACCTGCAGGGTGGCAATGCCGGACTGACCGGGCTGCCCGGTGACCAGATCCTGGGGCGCCGGGGTCAGCAGCATAAAACCGTCCGGACCATAGCGCTTTCCATAGCCGCGGGCGTAGTCCTGTTCCACTGAGGCGTGCTGTACCCGCCCGGTCACCATGGCGGTGACGCCGGAGCCGCTCAGGTCCTGCACCTGCTCCAGGGTGCATTCCAGGGTGAGGAAAGCCTCCTCTATGACCGGGGCATGGATGGTCCTGGCCCGGTCCAACGCAAAGCCGCCGGCGGCAAACTCGTCTGTCTCCTCCTGGTTGTTGTGGATGGTCTGTACCAGGCGGTCGTAGCAGCCGATGGGCAGGAAGTTGACCGCAAAGCACCGTTCCCGCAGGATGTTGGCATAGGTATGGGTGTGCTGGTACAGATTGCCCATCACCGCAAAAAAGGCGGTCTTGTCCCCATGGAAACAGCTCCATGCGTGGAAGCACACATTGGGCTTGCCGTTTGCCTTCCAAGTGGTGACGGCAAACAGCACGGTGGGGATGCCCGCCGTGACCTCGAAGTGGGAAAAGAGTTCGAACTCCTCCGGATACGCCGGCCGGAAGTAAGACGGCAGTTCCTGCCCGATCTCAATCTTCATAAAGCCGCTTTGCCCTCTGCGATCAGGGCCAGCGCACGCTTATACAGCGGGTCCAGCCAGCACCCGCAGCTGCCGCACTCTTTATCGGCCTGCTGTAAGGCGGCGGTCAGAGCCGCAGGGTCACTCCGGCCTTCCAGCCATGCCTGGGCAGGGACCGCGATCAGCTCCCAGCCGGATGCGGCGAATGTCTCCATGATCTGTCTGAATTCTTCCATAGGTTCCTCATCCTCCTTGGTGTGGGGTGTCTTTCGGGTAAGATAAGGATACCATACGGCTTGCCGGAATACAACCGGAAAGCGCAAAAAAGCATCCGGCGGTCATCCCCGCGCTTCCTGTCCTGCCAGGTCCAGCATTTCCCGGGCATTGGCGCGGGCCAGGTCGGTGACATGGTCGCCCGAGATGAGGTGGGCCAAAGCGTCCACCCGGCCCTCAGTGTCCAGGGGGGTCACCTGCGTATAAGCCCGGTCCCCTTCCACCCGCTTTTGGATCAGCATATGGCAGTCGGCCAGGGCGGCGATCTGGGCGGTATGGGTGATGCAGAGGATCTGGTGGCCGCTGCGGGAACTCTGGCGCAGCACCTCGCCGATCTTCCCGGCCGCCTTGCCCGAAACGCCGCTGTCGATCTCGTCGTAGATGACGGTGGGCACGGCGTCCCTGTCGGCCAGGGCATTCTTGATGGCCAGGGTGATGCGGCTCAGTTCGCCTCCAGATGCGATTTTGGCCAGGGGTTTGGGCAGTTCACCGGGGTTGGTGGCGATATAAAATTCGATGCTGTCCTGCCCGTGGCTGGCCAGCGGCCCACGGCTGTGCCGCAGGCTGAGCCGGACCCCCGGCATATTCAGGAAATCCAATGTATCCGAGATCTTGCGGTTGAGTTCCTCAAAAGCCTTCAGGCGGGTCTGGGTCAGGGCTTCGGCGGCTTCCCGGGCCAGACCGTACAGCCGCATCTTTTCGGCTTGCAGACGGTCGTGGTGCTCCTGGGAGAACTGGATGCGCTCCAGCTCTTCCCGGGCCTTTTCCCCAAAGGCCAGCACATCTTCCACCGTATCGCCGTATTTCCGCTTGAGCTTGTAGATCAGGTCCAGCCGCTGCTCGATCTCGTCCAGTTCCCCGTCGTTGCTCTCGTAATCCTCCAGGCGGGAAGCCAGGTCGGCCGAGAGATCCTTGGCGGTGTAGTAGAGATCCAGCAGCTGGCCCGCGCTGTCCGCCAGGCCGCCGTCCAGCTGAGCTGCTGCATCGATGGCGTTGGACGCTTTCCCCAGCAGATCCACTCCGCCGGCGGCCTCGTCCCCGCCCGACAGGGCCGCATAGGCCCGGGCGATCTGCTCCCGGATGGTGGAGGCGTTGGCCAGCACCTTGCGGCGGCTCTCCAGGCTCTCCTCCTCCCCTGCGGTCAGGGCGGCGTCGTCGATCTCGTTCACCTGGTATTGCAGCAGGTCGGTCTTGCGGCGCTTCTCTTCCTCGTCGGTGACCAGGCTGTCCAGTTCCCGCTTGACCCGGATCAGCTCCTTGTAGATCTTGTAATAGGCCTGGTACTCGGACCGGTTCTGGGCATAATCGTCCAGCAGGGCCTGGTGATGGGCCGGGTTGAGCAGTCCCACCGAGTCGTGCTGGCCGTTGATATTGATCAAGCCCCCGCACAGTTCCCGCAGCAGGGCGGCGGTGGCGGGCATCCCGTTGATGCGGCAGCTGCTCTTGCCCTCGGCTGTGATCTCCCGGGTGAGCAAAAGCTCGTCGCAGCGCTCATAGCCCGCCTTTTCCAGGCTGTCCTGGACGGCGGCGGGCACCTGTTCGAAGGCGGCCCGGATGACGGCCTTGGACGCCCCCGACCGGACCAGATCCCGGGAGGTGCGGCTGCCAAGGATGGCGTTGATGGAATCGATCAGGATCGACTTGCCGGCGCCGGTCTCGCCGGTCAGCACGTTCAACCCTTTTTCAAAATGCACCGTGGCCTTCTGAATGACGGCCACATTTTCAATTTGCAGGCTGCTCAGCATTTCAATGCCTCATTTCCGCCGGAGCGGTCATTTATGTGCGATATAGCGTTCCAGCTCGGCGCTGATGTTTTTGGCGTCCCGCTCGGAGCGCACCAGCACCAAAAAGGTATCGTCACCCGAAAGGGAGCCCACCACGTTCTTCCACTGCATCGAGTCGAACACCTGGCAGGCGGCGTTGGCCATGCCGGGGTAGCATTTGACCATCACGATGTGCCCTGCAAAGTCCACGGCCAGCACCGATTCCCGGAAGATGGTCTCAAACCGTTCCTTGACTTTGGGGTCATACCGGTCGCTGTGGCTGGACACATAGCGGTATCCCTCGTCGGTGGCCGCTTTGACCAGACATAGCTCCCGGATGTCCCGGGAAATCGTGGCCTGAGTCACCTCATAGCCCTCGGCGTTCAAAAGGGTCTGCAGCTCTTCCTGGCGGCTGATGGGATGCTCACGGATCAGACGCAGAATGGCTTGCAGCCGTTCGGTGCGGGTCTTGGTATCTTCCTGGGGTTTCCGGCTCATGGAATTGCCGCCTCCTTTTCATTGTGCGCAGGGGTGGATATCGGTTCACCTTCTGCTTCTCAGCTTCTGGTCGATGGCCTGGAACTGGTCTGCCTGGCTGAAGGTGATCAGCTGGATGACCTGGTCGGACAGACGCACCACGGCGGTGGCGCCTGCCAGCAGCGGGTATCCGCTGTCTCCGTCGCAGCTGATGAACACCTCGTCGTCCTGCACCTGCCCCACGCCGATGCTGATCTTGCGCTCCTGCGCAAAGACCATGGGCGGGGTAGCCAGGCTGTGGGGGCAGATGGGGGTGACCACGATGCCCTTGGTCTGGGAATCCAGGATGGGGCCGCCCGCCGCCAGCGAATAGGCGGTGGAACCGGTGGGGGTGGCCACGATGACCCCGTCCCCCCGGAAATGCTCCACCAGGATATTGTCGCAGTAGACGCTGAAATCGATGGCCTGCTGCAGCCGCCCCTTGGTGACAACAACATCGTTGAGGGCATGGCCCTCCCAGTTGGGGTCGCCCAGCACACGCACATACAGCAGCATCCGGTTGTCCAGGCTGTACTGTCCCCGCGCCACGGCGGCGAGCTTGGTCTCCATCTCGTCCACCTCGCAGGTGGCCAGAAAACCGCAGCGTCCCAGGTTGATGCCCAAAATGGGTTTGTGGTAACTCAACGTCAGATTGGCGACGTGCAGGATGGTGCCGTCACCGCCGATGGAGAGGATCACGTCGGTCTGCTCCAGGCAGGCGTCGAAGGGCAGATACTGCACCCCCGAGAGGTTGCAGTCCTTCTTCATGTTCTGATCCATCAGAACAGACGCCCCGTGGTTGTGCAAAATCTGCACCGCCCGCAGGGATACCTCTGCGGCAGAGCTCTTGCCTGGATTGGGGGCAATGTAGACGGTCATGGTTCCCACACCTCCTGTTCTGGTCATGTCAGCGGTCCAGCGCCTGGTGGCTGGCGGCCACCACGGCCGCCGCAGCCTCCTCCCCCAGTGTGCAGGGTTCCGCGCTCTTTTCCACAAACATCAGGTATTCGATATTTCCTTCCGGCCCTTTGACCGGACTGAAATCCAGTCCGCGCACCGCAAAGCCGTTGGCGGCCGCATATCCCATGGCGTTGTGCAGCACCTCCCGGTGGGTGGCGGGGTCCCGGACCACGCCGTTTTTGCCCACCTTTTCCCGGCCCGCCTCAAACTGCGGCTTGACCAGGCAGACCCCGACGGCATCGGGGGTGGTCACCGCCCGGGCCACCGGGAAGATATGGTGCAGAGAAATAAAAGAGACGTCCACGCTGAAAAAGGCGATGGCATCTTCCAGCTGCTCGGGGGTGACATTGCGGATGTTGGTGCGCTCCATATTCACCACCCGGGGATCGGTGCGCAGGCTCCAGGCCAGCTGGCCGTACCCCACATCCACCGCATAGACTTTGGACGCGCCGTTTTGCAGCATACAGTCGGTAAAGCCGCCGGTGGACGCGCCGATGTCCATGCAGACCTTGCCTTTGGGACTGATGGGAAAGACCTGCATGGCTTTTTCCAGCTTGAGGCCGCCCCGGCTGACGTAGCCGATGTCATGGCCCCGCACCTCCACCACGGCGTCTTCTTTGATCATGTCCCCGGCTTTGTCGGCCTTCTGGCCGTTGACAAAGACCACCCCGGCCATGATCATGGCCTTGGCCCGCTCACGGCTCTGGATCAGCCCATTCTGCACCAGGTATTGGTCCAAACGAATTTTCATAACCGTTCCTCTTTCTCTTGCAGGGCTTGCTGCAGGGTTTGGGCCAGGTGTTCCCCGTCCAGGCCCATGATGGCTTTCAGCTCCGGCACGGTGGCGTGGGTCAGCCGGGTATTGTCCACCCCGCAGCAGACCATGGCGCCCTGCCAGCCCAGCTGGCACAGGCGTGCCGTCAGCTGCTGGCCGATGTCGCCCCGCTCGACGCATTCCTCTGCAAACAAAACAACGTCAAACCGCATCAAATCGTGCAGAAGCTCCTCTGTAAAGGGATATATCTTTACAAGCTTGCAGACGCTGCATACGATCTTGCGCTCTGCCAGCAGGCTGGCCGCCGCCAGCACGTCTTCCACCTCGCTGCCGTAGCTGACCAGTACGGCCTTGGCCCCGGCGGGATCCTGCAGGAAATCGTAGTCCCTGCCGGTGCACCCATAGGCAGCCAGGGCTTTCACCTCTCCGCCCCGGGGGTAACGGATGGCCTGCGGCCCCGTCCTGTCCGGGCGCAGCAGCCGCAGCAGCCAATAGCGCAGTTCGGCATAGTTGGAGGGCGAGTAAGTGGGGATGCCCACCTGGCTCAGAAAAGCGGGATCGTAGATCCCCTGGTGGGTCTCGCCGTCGGCGGGCACCAGGCCTGCCCGGTCGATGGCAAAGACCACCTTGACTTGCAGCAGGCCCACATCGTGGATGATCTGGTCGTAGGCGCGCTGCAAAAAGGTGGAGTAAATGGCGGCCACCGGCGTCATGCCCTGGCTGGCCAGGCCGGCCGCAAAGGTGATCTCGTGCTGCTCTGCCATCCCCACGTCAAAAAAGCGGCTGGGAAAGGCCTTGCCAAAGAACTGCAGCCCCGTGCCATATTTCATGGCTGCGGTGATGGCGCAGATCTTGGGATCGGCGGCGGCAGCTTCGCACAGAGCCTTGCCGAAGGCGGTGGAGAAAGACGCCGGCGCCGAGACCTCCGGGTCGGGCACATAGCCCGGGCTGGAGGCGGACACACCGTGGTACTCACCGGGGTTTTCCTCGGCGGGAGGGTAACCCTTGCCCTTGGTGGTCACGACGTGCAGAAAGAGGGGCCCTGTGCGGGCGCAGAGATTGCGCAGCGTGCGCTCCAGCGCCTCCTCATTGTGGCCGTCCAGCGGGCCGAAATACTGGAATCCCATATCCTCGAACATGGTGGAATGGTACATGGCTCGCCGCACCATGGCTTTTGCCTGGCTGAGAAAAGCCCGCAGGGGCGGCCCGATCAGGGGAACCTCGCTGATGGCGTCGCTGAGATGGCGGTTTACCCGGAAATATTCCGGGTCTGCCCGCAGCTGGGTGAGATAGCGGGCGATGGCCCCCACGTTTTTGGAAATGGACATCTTGTTGTCGTTCAGAATGACCATCAGGTTATCGAGGGCGGCGATGTTGTTCATCCCCTCGTAGACCATGCCGCCGGTGAAGGCACCGTCCCCGATGATGGCCACCACCCAGCCCGGCTCCCCCTTGAGCTTTTTGGCCCAGGCCATTCCGATGGCCAAAGAAAGGGCTGTGTTTCCATGCCCCGCAATGAAGGCGTCATGTACGCTCTCCCGGGGGTTGGGGAAACCGGAGATGCCGTCCAGCTGCCGCAGATGGGCAAAGCCCGCCTTGCGGCCGGTGAGCAGCTTGTGGGTATAGCACTGGTGCCCCACGTCGAACACCAGCTTATCCCGGGGAGAATCCAGCACACGGTGCAGGGCCACCGTCAGCTCAACGGTGCCCAGATTGGAGGCCAGATGTCCGCCGGTGTGCAGGACACTGTCCACCAGAAAGCGGCGTATCTCCCCGCACAACTGGATGACCTGCAGTTTGCTCAGTTTTTTGACATCCTCCGGCCCTGCGATCCGATCCAGCAGAGGGGTATCCATCCGAGTGCTCGCCTCCTTACGCGCCATGCTGTCCATAGTTTATGCCAGCACCCCGGACAGCGGATACAAAAAGCCCACAGCCGCGCCTACGATCAGGCCGGCATAGACCTGCAGGGGGGTGTGGCCCACCATTTCTTTCAGGTGCATGGTCTGCAGGAAGGGCGAACGGCTCTCGTTTTCTTCCAGCCACATTTCGATGATGTTGTTGAGTACCTTGGCCTGTTCGCCGGTCTCGTGGCGGACGCCCATGGCATCGTGCATGGTGATGATCGCCACCACACAGGCGACTGCAAAGAGGGACGAATGCACCCCCTCCAGCCGGCCGGTGGCCACCACCATGGCGCAGACGGTGGCGCTGTGGGCGCTGGGCATACCGCCATCCCCCACCATCCGCTCCAGCTGCAGCTTGCCTGTCAAGATCGAGCTGATCGCAGTCTTGATCAGCTGCGCTGTGAGCCAGCCCAGGATCGAGACGGTCAGGATCTCATTCCATGATAAGATATTCCGGATCATTTCCATCGTCCTTTTCCCTTCTTTCCTGTGTTTTGGCCTGTCCTCAGCTGCGGCGTTCCAGCATGGCCGAAGCCAGCTGCTCCAGAAAAGCAGCCTTGTCCCCAAAGGCGGTGCGCACCGCCTCGCAGGTATCCTGGTTCACCTGTTGGGCCAGCGTCATGGCGCCGTCGGGACCGTACAGCGTGACAAAGGTCGTCTTGCCGTTGGCCCGGTCGCTGCCGGCAGGCTTGCCCAGCTGCTCCGTGGTAGCGGTGGCGTCCAGCACGTCGTCCACGATCTGGAACATCAGCCCCAGGCCATAGGCGTACTGCTCCAGAGCCTCACGCTGGGCTGCATCGGCGCCGGCTGCCGCAGCGCCCATCTGGACGGCCGCGTTGATCAAAGCGCCGGTCTTGTTCCGGTGGATCTGCAGCAGCTGGCTCTCGGTGGTGTCCAGCACCTCGTACTTCAGATCCAGCTCCTGGCCATAGACCATGCCGCAGCTGCCCGCGCCCCGGCTCAGAGCCTGGACCGCCTGCAGGCAGACCTCCGGCGAAGCGGGGGCCTGGGCCGCCGCCTCAAAGGCTTCGGTCAGCAGCACATCGCCGGCCAGCAGGGCCGCGGCCTCCCCAAAAGCCTTGTGGCAGGAGGGCCGGCCCCGGCGCAGGTCATCGTCATCCATGCAGGGCAGATCGTCGTGGATCAGGGAGTAGCAGTGCAGCATCTCCACAGCCGCCGCAAACTGTTCGGCCGCAGCGCTGTCTCCCGCCAGCATATCACAGACACTGAGCACAAGCACCGCCCGCATCCGCTTGCCTCCGCCCATCAGGCTGTATCGGGCCGCCTGGCACACCTGCGATTCCGCCGGCAGATACCGCCGGCAGGCCTCCTCCAGGGCCCGCTTGGCCCGGGCCAGGTAAGCGTCATACTGTTGCTGATAGTTCATGCCTGTTCCTCCACGTTCTGTTCCGCATCCTGCCCTCCAGGGGCTGTGTTTGCAGCAGCCATCCGGCCGCTGATCTCGTCGATTTGCAGGGACGTTTTATCCAGGGTCCTGCTGCAATATTCCACCAGGCCGGCCGCTTCGGCATACAGTTTGACCGATTCGGCCAGGGTGGTTTCGTCGCTCTGCATTCTGGCAAGGATGTCCTCGAGGCGGGCCATCCCCTCTTCAAATGTTTTGGGTGCTTTCATCGGTCTCCTCCACTGCCGTCACCAGGCACTGCGCGCGGCGGTGCGCCGCCACCAGCCGGATGGTATCGCCCGGGGCCAGCTGGTCCGCCTGACGGATCTTGCCGTCTGCCCCGGCCACCATGGCATAACCCCGCGCCAGCACCTGATAGGGGCTGAGCGAGGCTGCCAGGGCTGCGGCGTGGCGGAACCGGCGGTCTTTTTCGCTCCAGCTCGCCCGGCCGCCCGCCTGCAGCGCTCCGCAGAGGGCCGAAAGCTGTTCTCTGCCCCGGCGCAGTTTTTGCCGCGGCAGGTCTCCGGCCAGGGCGTCCGCATAGGCTTTGCAAGTATTATAGCATAAATCCCGGCGTTTTTGCATATTTCGATGCATATTTTCTTCCAATTCGTACAGCCTTGCCCGCAGCACCTGCCGGTCCGGCACGGCCAGTTCGGCGGCAGCCGAAGGGGTGGGGGCCCGCTGGTCGGCCACAAAGTCCAAAATGGTGTAGTCGATCTCATGGCCGATGGCGCTGATCAGGGGCGTTTTACAGCGGTAGGCCGCCCGGGCGATGGCTTCGGCATTGAAGACCCACAGGTCCTCCCGGCTGCCGCCGCCCCGCGCCACGATGATCTCATCCACCCCGGCTTTGTCCAGCCTGGCAATGGCCGCCGCGATCTCCCCTGCCGCTTCAAAGCCCTGGACATTCACCGGGCACAGCAGCAGCCGCACCGCAGGCCACCGACGTCCGATGACGTTCTTGATGTCCTGCAGCGCCGCGCCGGTGCGGCTGGTGACCAGCCCGATCCTCTGGGGGAAAGCGGGCAGGGGCTTTTTGTGCTCGGGGGCAAACAGTCCCTCTGCCTGCAATTTGGCCTTGAGCTGTTCCAGGGCCAGCTGGGCCTCTCCCACACCGTCCGGGAACATGGCGTTGACATAGACCTGGAATGCGCCGTCCCGCTCATACAGGGTGACCCGGCAGCGGACCACCACCTGCATCCCGTCCTGGGGGCGGAAAGCCAGCTGGCGGGCGTCCGAGCGGAACATCACCGCCTTGACGCTGCACTGCCCGTCCCGCAGGAAAAAGTAGCAGTGCCCGCTCTTGGCGTTCTGGACAAAGTTTGCGATCTCTCCCCGCAGGGCCACATCGTACAGCAGGTCGTTGTGGTCCAGCAGCGTCTTGACGTACCGGTTCAGGGCGGTCACGGTGATCACTTCAGCCATAGGCCCGCCTCCCGCGCTGCAAGCAGCGACACCCCGATGGCGTTGTCGCTTGCGTATTGTGCCGGCACAAACAGCACCGAGGGCAGGCGCTGCTGCACCCAGTCCCGGATGATATCGCTGCTCATGACGCCGCCGGCGCAGACCACCTGCAGCCCGGGATACTGCTCCAGAGCGGCCCGGGTCATCCGGACCACCGTGTCCGCCACGCAGAGCAGGCAGTATTTGCAGACATAGGCAGGGCTTTTGCCCTGGGCCAGCAGGGCGCCGCACTGGTTCTCCAGCCCCGAGAGACTGCAATCCATCCCCCGGACGCTGGACTTGGGCCGGATCGCATCGGGGCACTGGGCGGCCAGCCGGGACACCTCGGCCCCCGCCGGGAAGGCAAAACCCAGCTTCACCCCCAGACGGTCCACGGCCTGTCCGGCGTAAAGATCGGTGCTGGTGCCCAGCTGCCGGATCTGGCGCACCTGGTCGCACAGCAGCAGGTCGGTGGTGCCCCCCGAGATGTGGAACAGCAGCACCTGCCGGCGGAACAGCTCCTCCCCTTTGGCCGCAAAAAGAGCCGCCGCCGCATGGCCCTGCTGGTGGGTGGTGCGCACCAGCGGCACTCCCCGGCCCAGAGCAAAAGCCTGCCCGGCGCCAACGCCCGCCAGAAAGCAGGGCATATAACTGCCCTCCACCGGGCGCGGCTTTTCGGATACGCCCACCGCGTCGATCAAAGTCAGGTCGAATTCGGTCCCCAGTTCGGCCAGCATAACGGGCAGGGCCGCGGTGTGGTGAAAGAGCGCGTCGCTCTGACGCAGGCCCAGCTGCCCTTCCTTCACCGGCAAAAAACGCTTTTTTGCGCAAATGACCTCCCCGGCTGTGGCAAAGACAGCCAGAGAGGTCGCATAGTTGCTGGTATCAATGCCCAGTGTATAGCTCACGGCTGTACAGGCTCCTCCTGCGCGCCGGCCTCGTCCTCTGTAAGGCCCGACTCCCGGGCGATGCTGCCCAGCAGACCATTGACGAACTGGTAATCCTCATCTGCGCCGTATTTTTTTGCCAGCTCCACCGCCTCGTTGATGGCGACGCTGGGCTTGTGCTCGGCACCGTACAGCATCTCGGCGATGGCCAGACGCAGCACCGTGACGGTCACACGGGGGATGCGCTCCATGGTCCAGCCCCGCAGATGGGCGCGGATCAGGTCGTCCACCTCCGCCGAATGTTCGTAGTAATCCCGCAGAAGGCAGGCGCCAAAGGCGTCCACCGGGCGATCCTCATCATTTTCACGGTTGGCCTCCAGGGCGTCCTCCAGGGGCAGTTCGCCAAACGTCTGGGAAAAGGCCAGCAGGAACGCATTTTCACGGGCCTGGCGGCGGGACATCTGATTTTCCATAGTATTCCTCTCACAACAATCAAATTCCCCTCTGCAGGCACACCTGCAGAGAGGTCGTTTTTCTTTATGATCTTTCGGTCACTCCGCGGCCGGATCGGACGGCTCGGCAGCCAGGCCCGCAATGATCAGGTTGACCCGGCTGACGGTGACGCGGGTCATATTCTGGACCGCGTTCTTCACATTCTTCTGCACCTTTTCGGCCATGACCGGAATGCAGGTGCCGAAGCGGACCACCAGGTTCAGGGTGATATCCGCCGTGCCTTCCCGCATCTCCACCGTGACCGGCGACTGAATGTTGACCATCTCCAGCAGCTCTTTGGCTTTTTTGCTCTGCTGCCTGCCGCAGGAGACTTCGGCCACACCCTCGATCTCAAGCGCCGCGCAGCGCGCGATCTTTGCGATGACCTCTGTGGAGATCTGAAGGCTCCCGCCCATAAGATCCATATTCTGCATATCCATTCTACGGTCCTCCGTTCATTCCGGCACGATTTGGATGCCGTTGCTCTGGTCCTGCCGCCTCCGCTATGCTGCGCAGGGCGGACAGCCTTTTTGCAGTTTTACGCCCGGCTCGGGCTGCCGCGCTTTGGGGCCGGATCACTGCTTGTGCAATTATTATACCATCCTTTTTGCATTTTCACAACACCTTTTACTTGACTTCCACCACAGTGATATTCTGGGCAGTCACATTGCTTTTACTCATCACGATGTCACGGATCTGGGCCACCTGGGCGGCGGTCAGCGCCTCCCCCGAGGTCATCACGGTCAGATCCGCCCGGCCCGACTGCAAAAAGCACAGACAGTCGGCAAAGCCTTTGGCTTTGATCAGGGTCTCGATCTCGTTTTCTGCGTTGATGTCCTCCAGATTGGCGGTCATCTGGGCGGTGTAATCCGCCTTCTCCTGTTCGGACAGGGAGGAATCCTTCAGAGTTTTCTGGATGGTGTCCAGCGCCTCGTCGTGGGCTTTTTCCCGTTTGAGCCTGGCCTCATCGAAGAACTGGCTGCCGGTGTCGTTGGCCACGCTGACCAGCTGGGCTTCGCCATAGTTTTTGCCCACCGAAGAAGCCGCTTCCGCCTCGGTGGGCAGCGCGTCGGTGATCCGGGCCTTGCCGGACGGCTCAGAGGACGCGGACTGGGAAGCGGCGGAGGCGGCAGTCTCCACCGACAAAGCGTCCAGGTCTGTTTGGGCGTACTGCCAGTTCAGATAGCAGGCCACCGCCAGGGCGGCAGCCAGGGTGACAGCGGTGGCACGGCGGGTGTTTTTGGCGATGTTTCTCATAGAACGGTCCCTCCCTTAAGTAGTCGATGATGGATGGGGCGGCGGTCAGCTTTGGCGCTGCTCCACGCAGATGCGGTTGGCGGGCACGTCGAGCAGCGCCGATACCAGCGCTGTGATCCGCGCTTCCACCCCCACGTCCCCGCCCCCTTCGCACAGGACGGCCACCCCGCAGACGGTGGGCAGGTAGGTAGTCTCCTCCAGTGCGGAGCCATCCTCCAGAAGGACGTGGGTCTGCTGGCTCTGGCCGCTGCCTGTCTGGGTGTCCAGCGCATAGATCCTCTCCTCTCCGCTTTCCAGCGTGATCATTACGGTGGTCCGGCCGGCTCCCTCCATCTGGCCGATCAGCTCTGCCAGGCGGGTCTCCAGCCGGGCCTGGTATGCCTCGGCGTCCGGAGCGGCCGCATCCTGCTGCGAAGAAGCCTGCCGGGGTGCGGCGGGCCACAGTTCGCTGCACAGGATCAGCAGCATGGCCGCCGTGCCCAGCAGCACCGCCAGGGAGGCGGCCCGGGGCTTTTCCCTCTGGCCCTTCAGCCAGGCTGCCAGGCGTTCCTGCCAAGCCATGGTCTCATCCTCCTTCCGGCGTTTCGCTCCACTGGATCTCCTCTGCCCCGATGCCCAGGGCATCGCAGAGCAGCCGCTGGGCCGCCGCCCTGCCCTGGGGCGGGCATCCCGTCACCTGCACCCACGCGGCCCGGACCCCGGCGTCGGAGGGCTCGAGACGGACCTGCACCGTCACGCCCAGGCCTTCCTGTCCGGCCAGCTGCCGGGCCAGGTCTGCGGACAGGTCCCGTTCGGCCTGCCGGAGGATGGCCTCCTCCGCTGTGCCGTAGGAGGAAGCAGTCACCTGGGGCAGGACCAGATCGGCCGCCCCGGCCCGGATGCCGGGCAGGGCATGAAAAAGGGCTACTAAGATATATAACCCCGCCGCCGCTTTTATGCACTGGCGGCCCCGCACATCCCCCAGCAGCCGTCCCACCAGTTCGGCGCAGATGCAGGCGGTGCAGAATACGGCCACCGCCGTCTTGAGCTGCTGCATCCTTCATCCGCCTCCCATCGCAAACAGCAGGGCTGTGCCCAGGACCGCCATTCCAAAGACCAGCGCCGTGGCCGCCGCCAGGCCCTGCACCGCTTCCCGCAGGCAGTTGAACAGGGCGGCGCACCGGCTGATCCCTGCCGCGCTGCACAGCAGCTCACAGCCAAACAGCAGCGCCGCATGGACCAGCAGGATCATGTACAGGGGCAGGAACTCGGCGGCCAGCACAGCGATGGCGCCAAAGCCCAGCCCGCTTTTCAGCAGCTGCATCCCGCTGAGCACCGTGCCGGCTGCATCGCTGAGGCTCTGCCCGATGATGGGCACCGTACCGGTGAGCAGCTGGCCCAGCTGCTGGCTGGTGCGGTCCAGCTGGACGGTAAAGACCCGCTGCAGCCCCAGCAGAGCCCCAAATGCCCGGCCGGCCCAGCCCAGTCCCTTGCGGAACAGCTGTCCCACGCTGCGGCAGGCTGTGGCCAGAGCGGCCTCGGTGCTGATGCAGCAGGCGGTGCTGAGGGCAAGGTAGCAATGGAGCAGCGGCGGCACCCAGCTGCAAAGAAGCTGGGCCAGCAGGCACAGCCCCGTAAGGAACAGCCCGCCGGCGGCAGCCGCCGCGGTGGGTTCGCCGCCGGCGATCAGAACCCCTTCGTACACGGGGATGAAGCCCAGCAGAAACATCCGCCACCCCTCCAGCTTTTCGCATACCGTTTGAGCCAGAGCGGCCAGGGCGGCCCAGCACAGCAGGGCGCTGCCCCCTGCCGCCGCCAGGTCCAGCAGGTCGGCCCGGCCCTCCTGGACAAAAAAGGAGAGCAGCACCACCACCAGCAAAAACAGCAGCACCTGGGCATAGCCCGCCACCGAATCCCGCATGGTTTGGGCCAGGTCCCCCGGCAGGATATCCCGGACGGCCCGCCACGGGTCCTCCACAAAATCCTCCAGGGTGACGGGGGCGCTGTCCAGATAGGGCTGCCAGCTTTCCTGGCCGGGCAGGGCCTGCCGGTCAGCGGCAAGCGCGGCGGCCCGGGGCGCAGCCAGGCCCAGCAGCAGGACCGCCGCCGCTGTCAGCGCCGTGCGCTTCAACCAGTCCATTCCCATATCATTTTGCAGACCTCCTCCAACAGGGGCCAGAGCGCGGCCAACGTCAGCACCCGCCCCGCAAAGGCCGTGCACCAGGCCAGGGCCTCGGCCTCGGCTTCCTTGCACACGGCGCAGGCATAATCGGTCAGCAGCAGCACCCCGGCGCACCGCAGCAGGCTGGTAAAGGCCACGCCGTCCACCCGGCCTGCCAGGGCGGTCAGGCCGGCGGCCATCCCCTGCAGGACAGCGGTCAGCCGGGCCAGGATGGCCAGCCCTGCCGCCAGCGACAACAGCAGGGCAAAGGCCGGGGCGGACCGGTGCAGCAGGCCGTACAATAGGGCCGCCGCTGCCGCCAGCCCCAGCGTGGGCAGCAGCGCTTCCATCGGCGCCACCGCCTAGAGGGCAAACAGGGATTTGATGGTCACAAACAGGTCGCTGATCTGCTGCACCAGCATGGACAAGACCACCACCAGCCCTGCCAAGGTGGTCATCATGGCCTGATCCTCCCGGCCCGAGCGGATCAGCAGTTGGTTGAGCACTGCCACGATGATCCCGATGGCTGCGATTTTGAAAACGAGATCGATCTCCAAAGCCCTGTCATCTCCTTTGCTTTTTATAGCACCAGCAGCCCCAGTATGGCGCCGGCCGCCAGGCCCAGCCGCCGGTCCATGCTGGCGGAAAGCCGCTCCTCCTCCCTGGCCTTTTCCAGAAACACACCGAACCGCCGCAGGTAATAATCCAGCTGGGCGCAGGCCCGTCCGGCGTCGGTGCGGCCCAGCTGGCCGAAGCAGACCGCAAAGCAGGCGGCTTCCTCCAAGCTCAGGTCGGCGGGGGCCTGCATCCCGGCAAAGCACTCTGCTTTTTTCATCGCCTGGCCCAGGCTGTCCCCGGGGCTGTACTCGGCTGCCAGGGTGCGGTACAGCTGTCCCAGGTCCGTGCGCCGGTAGGCGATCTCCTGCCGCAGCCTGGTCAGCAGGGCAATGGTCTGTTCCAGGGTGCGGCAGCGCCGGGCCAGCTTCTGGCGGCGGGCGTCCCCCGCGCAAAAACCACAGACGGCCAGCAGGGCGGCGGCAGCCCAGCGCAATGCTGCGGCGCTCATAACAAGTGCACCCCGCTGATCCGGCCGGGGTCCTGCCGGCCGGCCAACACCACCACGGCCCGCAGCATCTTCTGCTGCATCATGTATGCCACCTGGGGACGGCGCATCGCCTCCTCCAGGCTGGCGGCGTGGAGGCTCGCAATGCAGTCCGCCCCGCCAAAGAACCCCTGCTCAAGCCCCCGCACCTCCTCCATGCCGCCCAGCTCGTCCAGTACCACCACCTGGGGGGCCAGGGTCCGCAGGGCCATTTGCAAAGCCTTTTCTTTGGGCAGCCCGGCGATCCGGTCCAGGGGCGGCTGCTGCCCGGCAAGACTCTGAGGCCACAGTTCCTCCCTCTGGTCGATGACGGCCACCGCCCGGCCCAACCCGGCCAGAAAGGCCGCCATGGCGCGCAGCAGGGTGGTCTTGCCGCTGTCGGGTTCCCCGGCCACCAGAAGCCCGGTAAAATGCCCGGCCAGCAGGGTTTCCAGCCGGGGCGGCAGGACCGCCTTTTTGGCCCGGGCAATCCGCAGATCCAGGGAATACACCTCCTGCAGCACCACCCCTTCTTCCGGGTGGTCCAGGTAGCGCCCGCCCACCCCCACCCGGTGCCCGCCGGGCAGGGTGAGATAGCCCTGGGCCAGCTCCGCCTGGTGGGTGTGCACCGACTTGCCGCAGAGGGTATAAAGGGCTTCCTCCAGCTGATCCCGGGTGGGTCGCAATCGGGCCAGCTCTTCCGGGCAGCCGGGCAGCTGTCCGGCCGGGCAAAGCCGTCCCGAAAGGTTCATCCAGACCGGACACTCTGCCCGCAGCCGCACTTCATGCACCTGCTGTACAGTCTGGGGTCCCACCCGGGCCAGCGGCCCGCTCAAAAAGGGCGGCAGCGCCTGCACCGCCTGCTGATACTCGTCCATCTCTGTCCACCTCCTTGGCCCGGTCGCCCGGGGTTACAACACTATATGGCCCGGCCTGTCCCTTTAGAACCGCGCAGGCGCCGGGCCGGGGGCTGCTGCTCCCCTGCCCGGCGCCCTTATGCGACCGGTTCTTCTTCCAGGCTCTCGGCCTGGGCCAGCATGGTCTCGGCAAAGATGGCATACCCACGGGTGGGATCGTTGACCAGCACATGGGTCACCGCCCCCGCCAGCCTGCCGTTCTGAAGGATGGGACTGCCGCTCATCCCCTGGACGATGCCCCCAGTCTGTCCCAGCAGGTCAGGGTCTGTGACATGGATGACCATATTGCGGATCTCCTCCGCGTCGGACACCTTCTCGATCTCCACGTCGTACAGCTGCGGGGTCTGGCCCAGGATGGTGGTCAGGATCTGGGCCGGGCCCGCCGTCACCTCCTGGGCAAAGGCCACTTCCATCCGGGTGCCGGAAAAGCTGGTCCGGGTCTGCCCGTAGACGCCGTTCTCCCCGTTGATCGCAATGGTGCCCACGGCGTGGCTGCCGATGAACTTACCCTTCAGCTCGCCGGGGCTGCCGGCGGTGCCCACGGCACAGCCCACGATCTCACAGGGAACGATCTCCCCGCTGCGCAGCGCGATGCTCTGGCCGGTGTCCCCGTCGCTGATGGAGTGGCCCAGGCCCGCAAAGACCCCCTTTTCCTCGTCGATGAAGGTCAGGGTCCCCACCCCCGCAGAGGAATCCCGCACCCACATGCCCGCCCGCCATTCCCCGGCGGCGGCATCCCAGCAGGGGGTGAGCCGGGCCTCGCGCTGTTCCCCGTCCCGGACGTACACCACCCGCACCGGCTGTCCGGCGGCGGCAGCCAGGGCGGCTTTTACGGCGTCGTTGCCCTCGGTGGGGGTGTCCCCGATGCAGATCACACGGTCGCCCAGGCGCAGCCCCGCGGCTTTGGCCGGGTTGACCGGGGCGCCGGCGTCGTCGGTGAGGTCGGTAAAGCCCACGATCAGCGCTCCCTCCGAGAACATCTTGACCCCGAAGGGAGTGCCGCAGACGGTGACGCTCTGCCGCGGGGTGACCACGGCCTGCACCCGCTTGATGGGAAATATGCCGCCGATCGAGAGGGTGGCCTGGTAGCTGCCCACCGTCCGGGTGCTGACCACGTTCCGCGCTCCGCCGCTGCCCAGAGGCTGGATATAGGAAAACCGCGGCAGGGCCAGCGTCTGGCCCGGTTCCAGCAGGATATGGTCGGGCAGGCTGCTGTACAGCCAGCCCAAGGCGGCCGTCAGGGCCACCAGCAGATAAGAAATGCCCAACCGGCCCAGCGGGCAGGTACGGGCTTTTTTACGGCCTGTTCTTCTCACGTTGACGCTCCCTTGTTTTGGTTTTGGGCGGAAGCCGGGTCTTTCTGCCCGGTGTTGCGCTGCCAGAGGGTACGCAGCACAAAGGCCAGCATACACATCCGCCACAGCGCCGCCGTCAGCCACACCAGCAGGAACAAGGCATCCAGGCGTGAAAAATAGCCCAGCGACCAGGCCCGCAGCAGCTCGATGCCGGTGTAGCCGGACCCTGCCATCCGCCCCAGCACCAGCTGCAGCACAAAGGCGTAGCCGGCCTGGGCCAGGTAGCTCCAAAGGGGCAGCCAGGCGCCGCGCCGCCTTTCCTGCCCGGTGCACAGCAGAGGCAGGGCAAAATATTCCGGGTAAAGGGCTGCCGGCGGCCACCCGTCTGCCAGCAGCGGAGCGGGGCTGTCCGCAAGCAGGCGCGGCCAGCTCATCTGGTCCCACAGCCCCGCCAGACAGACCAGAACTCCGGCAGCCAGCAGCCACCAGAGCGCCCGGGCCGCGCGGTCCAGGGCGGCTGCGTTCAGCTGCCAGGAGGCCAGCAGCAGCAAGGGCAGCACCGCGATCAACGCGTTGGAGGCAAAGTGTTCCCGGCAGACGGTCTGGGCTGTGACGGCCGTGCGGACGAATTCCGCCCCGAACCAGAGAAAAAAGCCCCAGCCCGCCAGACGGGGCAAAAAGCCCGACCCGTCGAACAGGCCGGTCTTTTGGGCCCAAAGCGCAAACATCCGGCAGAGCGCTGCCAGCGCCAGGGCGCTCAGAAGCCCCAGCAGCAGGACGCTGCGCGCGCTGTAAGCTCCTGCTTTGCCATAAAAGCTGCCGGCCAGGGTGGCCGTGACCATCCCCAGCCCCAGCGCCGGCAGAGAAAAGCCCCTGTCTTTTTCCTGCTGCATCTCATTCCCTCCTCTGCCAGATATTGAAGGTCCTGCGGGACATCTTGCGGTAATCCCGCCGGATGACGCCGTCGTCGGCCAGGGGCCTGTGGGGGAAGGGATAGGGGGCCAGATAGGGCACCCCCAAAGCCGACACCCCCGACAGGCTGAACAGGAACACCAGAAAGACCGCCGCCAGCCCCACCGGCCCGGCCAGCCCGGCCGCTACCACCACCAGAAGCCGCAGCAGGGTGGCGGGCTCGTAGAGGGAGGGGGTGATGAACACCGCCACCGAGGTGATGCAGGCGGTGAGGATGACAGGAGTGCTCATGAGGCCGGCGGCGATGGCCGCATCCCCGATGATGAGCGCCGCCACCAAACTGACCGAATGGCCCAGGGACTGCGGCATCCGCAGCCCCGCCTCCCGGATGATCTCCAGCATCAGGATGACCATGACCATCTCGGCAAAGAGGGGCAGAGGCGTCCCTTTTTCGGCGGCGGTGATCTTGTACAGCAGCTGGGGCGGGATGAGCTCCGGCAGGTACACCGCCAGACAGACAAAGACCCCCGGCAGAAAGATGGTCAGATAGAAGGCGGCGTATTTCATCACCCGCAGAAAGGAGGAGAAAAAGGCCGTGGTGCCGTAGTCATCCAGGCATTCAAAATTCTCGGCAAACAGGGCGGGCAGCACCATGGCAGAGGGACTGCCGTTGACCAGGACGACGATCTTGCCCTCACAGAGTTTGGCGGCCGCCACGGCGGGGCGCTCGGTATAGCTGACGGGTGTAAAAAAGCGGTATTTGACCGGCAGCAGCCAGGGCACGAAATAGCTGGAATCCAGCAGCATCTCGGGCTTGGCCTGGCGCAGCACCCGGCGCACCTGCTCCACCATCCGCTCATCCGCCTTGCCGCGCTGGTAGCACAGAGCGTATTCGGTCTTCATGGAGGTATCGGCCTGGGCCACCTCCATCACCAGCCCGTCGGTGCGGAACAGCCGGCGCAGCAGACTGAGGTTGACCCGCAGCAGATCGGAAAAGCCTTCCCGGCTCCCCCGCAGGTTGCCCTCCCCTGCCGGTTCCCCGATGGTGCGGAACTTGAGGCTCTGGACCGAAAAGGCCACCCCCTGTCCCCAGCCGTCCAGCAGCACCACCGCAAAGCCCGCCGTCAGCAGGGTGACGGCGTCCTCCACCGTCTGTACCGGGCTGCTCTGGGCGGGCAGGTCGGAATGGTGCATCAGATGGTCGTACACCTGGCGGCCTGCGGCGGGCGATTCCTCGAAATCGGTAAACTGGTCTTCCCGGTTGACTGCGTCCAGCACCATCGTCCACAAGGCGGACAGGCTGGCCATGTTGTCGAACAGCAAAATGGCGGCCTGACAGCCGCAAATGCAGATCTGCTTTGCATAATAATCCGCCGAAGGGCCAAACATGGTATCGAAGGCCGCCAGGTTTTCCTTGAGATTGGCCGAAAGCTGCTGCATCTCGCACCGCCATCCTTTCTGCTGCTTGCAAGGGCAGTATGCCCGAAAGGCGGCGGATTCATACCCTGCGCCCTGAAAGGAGGCCACCACGCCTTGAAACTGCTGATCTTCCGCACCATACTGATCTATCTCTGTGTCCTGTTCGCCATGCGGCTGATGGGCAAGCGGCAGCTGGGGGAACTCCAGCCCGAGGAGCTGGTCTCCACCATGCTGATCTCCAACCTGGCGTCCATCTCCATCGAGTCGGAGGAGGTGCCCATCACGGCCAGCCTGATCCCTCTGTTCCTGATCGCGGGACTGGAGCTGCTGGGATCGGTCCTCAGCTTCCACAGCCAGCGCTTTTCCAACCTGGTGGCGGGACGGCCCAAAACCGTCATCCTGAACGGGCAGATCGACCAGCAGGCCCTGCGGATGCTCCGTCTGACCGCCGCCGACCTGCTGGAGGCGCTGCGGGGCAAGGACGTCTACGACCCCCGTGACGTAGCCTATGCCGTCATCGAGACCAATGGCAGCCTGTCGGTGGCACGCAAGCCGGACAAGGAGACTCCCACCCTGGCCGACCTGGGGCTGGCGGTCCGGCAGCAAAAGGCTACCCTTCCCTTTGTGGTGGACGGGCAGGTACTGACCGACAACCTCACCGCCTGCGGCAAGAACACCGCCTGGCTGGAACAGACGGCCGCAGCCCACCGTCTGCCGGTGGACCAGATCCTGGTGCTGTTGGGCAACGACACCCAGGACTATTTCCTGCTGAAAAAAGAAAGCCGTCCCGGGGACGGCGGAAAGGGGGCGGCCGGATGAAGCGGATCTGGGTCTGTCTTGCCCTGATGACAGGCATCCTGCTGCTGACCGGATACAGCACCCGCCGGGTGCGCCTGTTTGCGGACCAGCTCTCCTTCCAGCTGGAGACAGCCGCCGAGGCCCTGCACCAGGACGACGTCCCTGTGGCCCGGCAGGCCATCCGGCAGGGCGCCCGGCTGTGCGGGCAGATGCGGCGGGAAAGCGTGCTCTATCTGCGCACCGGGGACTTCATCGAATTGGAAGCCAGCCTGCAGGCTGCCGGCAGCCATCTGGACGAAGGGGCCCAGGAGGAGGCTTTGGGGGAGCTGGGGCGGGCCTCGGTCCAGGTGGAGAACATCGACTGGCTGACCCGGCGGTGGCTTTAAAAGAAAAAAGGCCGGCGGAGGAGATACGCTCTCCCCTGCCGGCCTTTTGGATGCGGTCAGGAATTGTGGTCCTTCATCAGTTTTTCCAGTTCGGTGAAAAAGCTCTCCACGTCTGCGAAGCGGCGGTAGACCGATGCAAAGCGCACATAGGCGACCTCGTCGATCTTTTTCAGCTCCTGCATAGCCAGCTCACCGATCTGCACGCTGCTGACCTCCCGGTCGTAGCCGCTGAGCAGGGCCTGCTCGATGTTGTTCACCGCCGTCTCGAGCTGTTCGTAGCTGACAGGACGCTGGGCGCAGGAGCGCAGCATCCCGTTCAGGACCTTCTGGCGGTCGAACGGTTCCCGCGAGTTGTTCTTTTTGATCACCATAAGGGGCAGCGTCTCCACGGCCTCGTAGGTGGTAAAGCGCTTGTGACAGGCCAGGCACTCCCGGCGGCGGCGGATCCGCTCTCCGTCTTCGGTGGGGCGGGAATCGATGACCTTGGATTCTTCTCCGCCGCAGTAAGGGCATTTCATAGGGTGTCCTCCGTACTCAAATCATGGGTGGCGGGCCGGCCTGCGGCGGCGCTCACTTCTTCTGCTTTTCCTTCCGGCCGTTCCAGCAGACCCAGGCGGAAGTGGACACGCACAAAGAGGTGTACACGCCGCTGACCATGCCCATCATCAGGGGGAACGCGAAGGTAAAGATGCTTTCCAGGCCATACAGCACCGAAACCACGCACATGACAGCCAGGGCCGCCACGGTGGTGACGCTGGTCATCAGGGTGCGCTTGAGGGACTGGTTCAGGGACTGGTTGACCAGCTCGCCGAAGGAAACCTTTTTGCCCAGCAGCTTGCGGTTTTCCCGGATGCGGTCGTAGATGACGACGGTGTCGTTGACCGAGTAGCCCAGGATGGTCAGCAGGGCGGCGATGAAGTTGCCGTCCAGAGGGGCCCGCAGCAGCACAAAAGTGCCGAAGATCACCATCACATCGTTGACCAGGGCCAGGATGGCCATGGCGCCGCCGGTCAGGCCGCCGATGTTCTTGAAGCGGAAAGCGATGTAGATCAGGATCAGCGCCAGGGCAAAGACCACCGCCACCAGGCTCTTCTGCAAAAAGCGCGTGCCCATGGCCGGGCTGACGTTGCTCAGGGACAGCTGGGTGAACTGGTTATCGGGGCAGCTGGCCGCCAGGCTGTCCAGCAGGGCCGACACCTGGTCGGTGGTGACCGTCTCGCTGCCCGGCAGGGAGATCTTGAGGGTAGCCTCGCCGGTGGCCACGTTCTCGCCGGTCTGCAGGGTCAGGTTGGTGTTGTCCAGAGCCTGCTCGGCCGCCTGCTCCACCAAGCCAAGGTCTGCCTGGCCCTGGTAGCTCAGGGTGATCATGGCGCCGCCGGTGAACTCGGTGTCCATCTGGACCCCCAGCACCACCGCGCACAGAACGATGGCCGCCATCAGGCAGGAGGAGAAGGTCAGGAAAGCCTTCCGCTTGCCCACAAAGTCGATCTGCCGGGGCTCCTTCTTCTCCCGATCCGCGCCGTAGAGCCAGGGGTTTTGCAGAGCCTTGATGGCCGAAGCGCCCCAGATCATCACGCGGGTGCCAAAGACACCGAACACAAAGTTGAGCAGAACGCCGGTGAGCAGGGTGTAGCCGAAGGCGTAGATGGTACCCGCGGTGGATGCGCCAAAGGGGAAGAACACAAAATTCAGCAGGCGGGCAAAGATGCCGTCGGTGGGACCGAAAGCGCCCATCAGGACCACGGCTACAATGACGATGGTCACATTGCCGTCGATGACGGGGGTCAGGCCCCGGGCAAAGCCGGACTTCAGCGCGCCGGGCAGGGATTTGCCGTTGCGCAGCTCCTCCTTGATGCGCTCGGCGGTGATGACGTTGGCGTCAACGCCCATGCCGATGGCCAGGATGATGCCCGCGATGCCGGGCAAAGTCAGGGTAAAGCTGTTGAACACCGGGAAATAACCCGAGACGAACGCCAGAGTAGCGGCCACCTGGCCCAGCAGGCCCACGCAGGCCAGCACGCCGGGCAGACGGTACATCACCGTCATGATGGCAAAGACCACGATGAAGGCGATGATGCCGGCGAACACCATGGCTTCCAGGCTGTTCTCGCCCAGGGTGGGGCTGATGGTGGAATAGCTGTCCACCGTCAGGGCAAAGGGCAGTGCGCCCGAATTGATCTGGCGGGCCAGGGTGACCACATCGTCCCGGGTGAAGCCGGAGCCTGTGATGACCGCCTGCCCGTCGGTGATGGCCGAGTTGACGGTGGCCACGCTGATGTTCTGGTCGTCCAGCCAGATGCTGATGGTGCCGCCCTCCTGATACAGGCGGGTGGTGGCATCCCCAAAGGCCTGGGCGCCTTCGCTGTCAAATTCCAGCGCCACAAAGTATTCGGACGCGCCGCCGTCGGTCACCGGGCCGTACTGGGCGGTGGCGTTCTCCACGCTGGAGCCGTCCAGGATCAGCGCGCCGTCGGCACTGCTCCCCTCCCGGAAGGTCAGGTATGCGGTGGTGCCGATCTCCTGGATGGCAGCCTCGGGGTCAAAGGCGGTCTCGTCCGACTGCCAGGGGAACTCCAGGATCAGGCTGTCCTGGTTGTAGTCTGCATACAGCTCATAGTCGGTGATGTTCAGGGCCACCAGGCGGTTCTCGATGACCGACTGGGCCGCGTCCAGCTGCTCGTCGGTGGCATCGAAGTCCCCCGACGGCAGGAAGGTCACATTGACGCCGCCCTTGATGTCCACGCCAAAGCGGATATCCCGGACGCCCTTGATGTAGGTGGTGGTCACGTCACCGTATTTGGCCGAAACGCCGAAGAAGGCGGTGAACGCGAACGCCAGGATCAACAGCACCGCAGCGATGAGATGCCATGCTCTGCCTTTTGTCTTCATAAATTCTCGGAAACCTCCCAATTTATTCTTTCCGCCCGCCGGTTCCAATGACAGGCCAAAAGCAGTGTCGGGGCATCAGCCCTGGTTCTGGAGCAGGTGCTCCACCGTGGCCAGCCGGGTGCAGACGGTCAGCAGCTCCGAGGCCTGCTCCACCTCGCTCAGGCTGGGATAGGTGGGGGCGATGCGCAGGTGGGAATCCTCGGGATCCTTGCCATAGGGGAAGGCCGCGCCGGCGCCGGTCAGCACCAGGCCCGCCTCCTTGCACAGCTGGGCCACCCGCTTGGCGCAGCCGGGCATCACATACAGGCTGATGAAGTAGCCGCCCTTGGGGTTGGTCCAGTGGGCGATGTCCCCGCAGGGGGTCAGCTTCTGGGCAAAGGTGGTCTTGACCGCGTCGAAGCAGGGCACCAGACGGCGGCGGTGCTTGAGCATATGGGCCAGCACGCCCGCCTTGTTCTTCAAAAAGCGCACATGGCGCAGCTGGTTCATCTTGTCGTAGCTGATGATCATCACTTCAAAGCGCTTGCAGACGTACTTCATCATCCGATCGCTGCAGGCCAGAGCCGAGACGCCCGCTCCGGGGAAGGTGATCTTGCTGGTGGAAGTGAACATGAACACGCGGTCCTCGTTGCCGTAGGGCTTGCTCTCCTCCAGCAGCACCGGGGTCTCGATGATCTCGTCGGTCAGGTGGTGGACGATGTAGGCTTCATCCCAGAAGATCTTGAAATCGGGGGCGGCGGTCTTCATCGAGGCAAAACGGCGCACCGTCTCGTCGCTGTAAGTGTAGCCGTCGGGGTTGGAATACTGCGGCACGCACCAGATGCCCTTGATGGTGGGGTCCTCGGCGGCCAGCTTCTCCACCATGTCCATATCCGGGCCTTCCGGGGTCATGGGGACGTTGATCATATCGATCCCAAACTCCTCGGTGATGCGGAAGTGGCGGTCATAGCCGGGCACCGGGCAGAGGAACTTGGGGCGGTCCACCTGGGACCAGGGGCAGGGCGACTCCGGGAAACCGAAGGTATAGCCGATGCTGACCAGGAAATACATCAGCTGCAGGCTGGAGTTGCCGCCCACAAAGACGTTTTCGGGCTTGACGCCCATCACCTCGCCAAACAGCTCCCGGGCTTCGTACAGGCCCTCCAGGTTGCCGTAGTTGCGGGCGTCGGTGCCGTCCGCAGCGGTGTAGTCGGTGGTCTTGAACAGGTCCATCGCCAGGTCCATCTGGTGGGGGCCGGGCTTGCCGCGGGCCATGTTCAGATTCAGGCCCATGCCCTTGAAATTCTGATAGGCGGCGCGCAGCTTGCGCTCCTCCTCCTTCAGCTCTTCGGTGCTCATCTCCAGATAATTTGCCATTTCGCTTACTCCTTTACTATACTTTCGGTTGCCGTATCTTCACCGCATCCGTGCGCGCCGGATGCGCCCCAGGCCGCTCCCCTGCCAGAGAAAGCGGGGGGCCGGACACCATCAGCCGGCCGGGCCGGCATGATCCCAGACTTTATTATTATAGTACACTTTGCTTTGAGAAACAAGAATTTTACACGAAAAAAGCCCGGCGGGGACTTATGCCCCCTCCGGGCCCGGCGTACCGGATGCCGGCACGCCTCCGATCTGGCGGCGGGCCTCAGCTCACCGAGATCTGATTTTTATACCGCTTGCGGACTGCGCCGTATTCCATGTGGGCTTCCCCGCCCTCCACCGTATCCTGATCGATGATCACGCGGACGATGGTGGGGTCGCTGGGCACAGCGTACATCACAGGCATCAGCAGGTTCTCCATCACGCTGCGCAGGCCGCGGGCCCCGCTCTTGCGCTCGATGGTCTTGCGTGCGATGGCGCGCAGGGCCTCGTCGGTGAACTCCAGCTCCACGTTGTCCATGCCAAGCAGCGCCTTGTACTGCTTGACCAGGCTGTTCTTGGGCTCTTTCAGCACCCGCACCAGGGTCTCCTCGTCCAGGTCATCCAGGACGGTGATGACGGGCAGGCGTCCGATCAGCTCGGGGATCAGGCCGAACTTGACCAGATCGTGGGGCTCCACCTTCCGCAGCAGGGCCTTCTGAGCGTCGGAAGAATTGTCCTTCAGGGTGCTGCCGAAGCCCAGGGCCGAATTGTCGGTGCGGCGCTGGATGTACTTATCCAGCCCATCGAAGGCGCCGCCGCAGATGAACAGGATGTTGGTGGTGTCGATCTGGATGAACTCCTGCTGGGGATGCTTGCGGCCGCCCTGGGGAGGCACGTTGCTGACCGTGCCCTCCAGGATCTTGAGCAGCGCCTGCTGCACGCCCTCGCCGCCCACGTCCCGGGTGATGGAGGGGTTCTCGCTTTTGCGGGTGATCTTGTCGATCTCGTCGATATAGATGATGCCGATCTGGGCGCGCTGGACGTCAAAGTCCGCCGCCTGGATCAGCTTGAGCAGGATGTTCTCCACATCCTCGCCCACATAGCCCGCCTCGGTCAGGGTGGTGGCGTCCGCGATGGCGAAGGGCACGCCCAGCATCCGGGCCAGGGTCTGAGCCAGCAGGGTCTTGCCCACGCCGGAGGGACCCAGCAGCAGCACGTTGGATTTTTGCAGCTCCACGTCGTTGCCCTTGCCGCTCATGATCCGCTTGTAGTGGTTGTAGACCGACACCGACAGCACGCGCTTGGCGTCGTCCTGGCCAATGACATACTGGTCCAGCCCCTCCTTGATCTCCTCGGGGGTCATGATGTTGACCGGCGCCACAGCAGCCGGCTGGATGCGGCCCCGGGCGCTGGAAGCGCCGCGGCCCGGCCGGTTGCCGCTGGAGCGGTCGGGCTTGTCAGACAGCAGGTCATAGCACAGGCCGATGCACTCGCTGCAGATGTTGACGCCGGGGCCAATGATCATCCGCTCGACTTCGTCCTGGTGCTTGCCGCAGAAGCTGCAAACAAGGTCTTTTTCGTTTTTGTCTCTGCCGGAATTGTTATTTGCCATAGCTGTATTTTCCTTTATTCTGCGTTTCTGCGCTCAAGGCCGCCCGATCCTCAGCGGGAGGCGATCACCTCGTCCACCAGGCCGTATTCCTTGGCCTGCAGGGCGGTCATATAGTTGTCCCGCTCGGTGTCCTGGCGCACCTGCTCGATGGGCTGGCCGGTGTATTCGCTGAGCAGACCGTTGATCTTGTCGCGCAGATAAACGATGTGGTCGGCGTGGATCTTGATGTCGGTGGCCTGGCCCGACAGACCGCCGCCCTGCCCGCCGGCGATCAGGGGCTGGTGGATCAGGATCTCGGAGTTGGGCAGCGCGATGCGCTTGCCCTTGGTGCCGCTGGCCAGCAGGAACGCGCCCATCGAGGCGGCCATCCCCATGCAGATGGTGGAGACGTCGCACTTGATATAGCGCATGGTGTCATGGATGGCCATGCCCGCGCTGATGGAACCGCCGGGGCTGTTGATATACAGGCTGATGTCCTTGTCCGGGTCCTGCCCCTCCAGGTACAGCAGCTGGGCAACCACCAGGCTTGCCGATGTGTCGTTGACATCCTCGCTGAGCACGATGATGCGGTCATTCAGCAGACGGGAGAAGATATCATACGAGCGCTCTCCGTGGGCCGTCTGCTCTACAACATAAGGAACAAAACTCATTACAGTTCGCCTCCTGAAAATCAAATTCGATTTCGTTCTTTTTGCAAAATTGACCGATGCGGCCCTCAAACCGCCGCATCGGTCAATTTCAACAACTTGTGCACAGGCCGAAAGCGGCGCAGCTGCGCGCTTCATCCCGGCTTATGGCCCCGGCCGGTCCGATCACTCGGCGTCGGCAGCCTCTTCGGCCTCAGCGGCCTTCTCCACGATATTGGCGTGGCTCTTGATGAAGTCGATGGCCTTGTTGACAGCCAGGTCCTTCTTCAGCTCGTCCATGTTGACCAGCTCGCGGACCTTGCTCTCCTCCATCTTGTACTGGTCTGCGATCCGCTTGATCTCAGCGTCCACATCCTCCTCGGATGCAGCGATGTTCTCAGCGGCGGCCACAGCCTCCAGGGCCAGGCGGATCTTGACCTGCTTCTCAGCCTGGGGCATGAAGGAAGCGCGGAACTGCTCCATGGTCTGGCCCATATACTTCAGGTAGTTCTCCAGGCTCAGGCCCTGCTGCTCCACACGGAACGCAAAGTCGTTGACCAGCTCGTCCATGCGGGTGTCATACATGGCCTGGGGGATCTCAGCCTCCATGCCGCCGATGACCTGATCCACCAGAGCGTTCTCCACAGCCAGGTCATCCTGCTTGTCCAGCTGCTCCTGGTCGGCCTTGCGGATGGATGCCTTGAACTCCTCCAGGGTATCGTACTCGGAGCAGTCCTTGGCCAGCTCGTCGTCCAGAGGGGGCAGCTCCTTGTACTTGACCTCGTGCAGCTTGATCTTGAACACAGCGGGCTTGCCGGCCAGCTCATCGGCCTGGTACTGCTCGGGGAAGGTGACGTTGACGTCGAACTCCTCGCCGGCGCTGTGGCCCACGATCTGATCCTCGAAGCCGGGGATGAAGCTGCCGCTGCCCAGGGTCAGGTGATAGTGCTCGGCCTTGCCGCCCTCAAAAGCCACGCCGTCGGTGAAGCCCTCGAAGTCGATGTCCACGATATCGCCGTTCTGAGCGGCGCCCTCACGGGTCAGCTCGCGGGCGTTGCGCTCCTGCACACGCTTGAGCTCGGCCTCCACAGCCGACTCCTGTACAGTATGGACCGTCTTTTCCACGGTCAGACCGGCATATGCGCCCAGCTTGACCTCGGGCTTGACGGCGACCTTGACGGTCAGGACAGCGCCCTGGTCGTCGCTGGCCGAATCCACCGACACCTCGGGACGGCCCACAGGCTCGATGCCGGCCTCTTTGACCGCAGCCTCAAACTCGCCGGGGAAGAGGTTGTTGATGGCGTCGTAGGTGAACACATCGGGGCCGTACATCCGCTCGATCAGGTGACGGGGGGCCTTGCCCTTGCGGAAGCCCTGGACGGTGTATTTCTTGCCCTCGGTCTTAAAGACCTTCAGGACCTCGGCCTTGTAGGTCTCGGCGTCGATCGAAAACTGCAGTTCAGCCATGCTCTTTTCGAGCTTTTCACACTTAATGAGATTCATTTTGTTTTCCTCCGCTCAAATATTGGTGCTGGGGCAGAGGAATCCTCTCCCCGCATCTGCGCCGCGCGCCCATCCACATCTCAAAGGGCGCACGCGCCTTTGGGTACGACAATCGCGTCAGCGTTTATTATAACACGTTCAGTGCATAAATGCCAGCTGTTTTTTCACATTTTGGGATTTTTCCCCTGCGCCCTGCCCATTTCATATGATTTTATACGGACAGAAGTGCAGTCCGTCGGCGCTGACGAGCTTATAGCGGATGCCGTCCACCTCGCCCTGCACCGCAAAACGGATGGCTTTGCCGTGCAGGTGGGCGTAAAAGCACCGCCGCACCCCGTATTCCTTCAGCACCGCCACGATCTCGGGGGCATCCGCGTTGGTGTACACCGGCGGGTAATGCAGGAAGGCCAGCTTTTCCAGGCCCGGTTCGGCGGCGTCCAGGCTCAGCCGCAGGCGGCCGATCTCCCGGTTCATCACCTTTTCGTCGTGGGGTTCCCCCACATCGAACAGCCAGCCCCGGGTGCCGCACAAGGCACAGCCATCCACCGTATAGGAGTTGTTGTGCAGCAGATGCAGCGTATCAAAGCCCTCGGCCTTGAAAAAAGCGTTCATCTTGTTGGCGGTGGACCACCAATAATCGTGGTTGCCCTTCATGATGAGCTTCTGGCCGGGCAGGCTGTTCAGAAAGGCGAAGTCCCGGCGGGTATCGGTCAGGCGCATGGCCCAGCTGATGTCCCCTGCCAGTACCACCGTGTCCTCCGGCTTGACCAGCTTGCGCCAGTTGGCCTCCAGCTTTTCCACATAGCCGCCCCATCCGGGGAATACGTCCATGGGTTTGGCGGCGCCCAGGGATAGATGGGTGTCGCCCAGCACAAAAAGTGCCATCGGTCTCTCCTGTTCCAGGGTGTGCGGCAAGGCACACCGGTTTTATTTAAATTTGATAGCCCAGAGCGACCGCTGCGATCTGTTCCGGGTCGATGACGGCGTCGAAGCGCTCGGCCTTGCCCCGCAGGCCGGCCAGGCTGGCCGGGGCGGTGCGGCCGGTGGCCTGCTCCAGCAGGCCCATGGCCTCAAAGTCGTTCTCGGGGGCACGCTGGCCCAGGGCGGCCAGGACGCTGCGGGGGAACTTGAAGGGGGATGCGGTGGACAGCACCACCATGGGCACCCCTGCCCGCTTGTTCTGCCGTGCCACATGGAAGGCCACCGCCGTGTGGGTGTCGCAGAGGTAGCCGTCCTGCTGCCAGCGGGCGCGGATCTCCCCGGCCACCTGATCCTCCTCGGCATAGCCGCAGGAGAAGGTCTCCTGGATGGCGGCCAGCGTCTCGGGGCGGACGGTGTAGCTGCCCGTCTGGCTCAGCCGGGCCATCAGGGCGGCCACCTCGGTGTCGCTGCCCGTCACATGGTACAGCAGCCGCTCCAGGTTGGAGGAGACGAGGATGTCCATGCTGGGGGAACTGGTCTTGAAGAAAGCGCGCCGGGCGGTGTAGACGCCTGTGTTCAAAAAGTCTGTCAGGACGTTGTTTTTATTGGACGCGCAGACCAGCCGGCCCACGGGCAGGCCCATCCGTTTGGCATAGTAGCCCGCCAGGATGTCGCCGAAGTTGCCGGTGGGCACGCAGAAGTCCACCGGATCGCCCATGGCCACCTTCCCTGCCTTGAGCAGCTGGGCATAGGCCGCAAAATAATAGACGATCTGGGGCACCAGCCGTCCCCAGTTGATGGAATTGGCGCTGGACAGGCGGATGTTCCGGCCGGCCAGCTGCTCTGCGATCTGCTTATCTGCAAACACCCGCTTGACCCCGGTCTGGGCATCGTCAAAGTTGCCCCGCACCGCATACACCGCCACATTGTCCCCCTGCTGGGTGGCCATCTGCAGCCGCTGGATCTCGCTGGTGCCGCCGGTGGGATAGAACACCGCGATCTCCACCCCGGGAACGTCGTGGTAGCCGTCCAGAGCGGCCTTGCCGGTGTCCCCGCTGGTGGCCACCAGGATCAGGGTCTTTTCGGTGCGGCCCAGATTGCGCTTGGCCTCCACCAGCAGCTTGGGCATCAACTGCAAGGCATAATCTTTGAATGCGCAGGTAGGCCCGTGCCACAGCTCCAGGGCCCAGGTATCTCCTTCCACCGGGGCCAGGAAACCCGCTTTGCCCGCAAAGGCGGCGCCATAGGTCTCGGCCGCCGCCCGGGCCAGGAAAGCCGGATCGTAATCGGTGAGGTATTCCCGCAGGACAGCCGCCGCCATGGCCGGATACTCCAGCTGGCAGACCGCCTGCACATCCACCTGGGGGAAGGACTGGGGCACGAACAGGCCGCCCTCATCCGACAGGCCCTGGACGATGGCCTGCGAGGCGGACACCTGCCGGGCCGCGTCTCTTGTGCTGAAAAACTGCATTGTCAATCGCTCCTTTTCGCTCCTGGGGCGTATCCGGTGGATAGCGCCTGGGTCATCTGGCTTCAAATGCGCGTTTTATAATATGTACCATCCAGCGCCCTCCTGGCAGAGGGGTCACCTCGGCCACATCGAACCGGACCAGGCATTCGCTCTGGCCGGTCTGCTGCAGATAGAAGGCAGCCGTCCGGATGATCCGCCGCTGCTTGGCTTTGGTCACCGACTGGGCGGGCCGGCAGACCGCCTGGGGGTTGGTGCGGGTCTTGACCTCGCAGACGATGATGGTGCCCTCCGGGTCTTTGAGCACCAGATCCAGTTCCCCCTGCCGGATGGCATAGTTGTGGGCCAGCAGGGTACAGCCCTGTTGGATGTAATAGCGGGCTGCGGCCCGCTCGCCCCGGCGGCCCGTTTCGGCCCGGTCCATCACTTGTCCTCCGGCCAATAGCCCTGCTTTTTCAAAAAGCTGCGGCGGTAAAAAGGCTGGATGCCGTACCGGGCGATCAGCTCATAGTGGAGTTTGGTGGGATAGCCCTTGTGTTTGGCCAGCTGGTACTGGGGATATTGGCGGTCCAGCTCGGCCATATAGCGGTCCCGGCTGACCTTGGCCAGGATGGACGCCGCGCCGATGCTGGCGCTGGTGGCATCCCCTTTGACCACAGGCTGCGCGGGCATGGCCAACCCTTCGGGGCAGCGGTTGCCGTCCACCAGCACCAGGTTGGGCACGATGTCCAGCTGCTCCACAGCCTGCCGCATCCCGCCCAGGGTAGCCTTGAGGATGTTGTCCCGGTCGATGACCTCCGGCCCCACAAAAACGATGCTGTAAGCCAGAGCCTTCCGGCAGATCTCCTCAAAAAGAGCCTCCCGTTTTTTCTCGGTCAGCTTTTTGGAGTCGTTGATCCCCCACACCGGGTCCTGCGGGTCCAGGATGCAGGCGGCCACGCAGACCGGCCCGCACAGAGGGCCCCGGCCCGCCTCGTCCACACCTGCAAAGCAGCCCTTTTCGGCCCGCACTGCGCTGTCGTACTCGTACAGCGGACGGGAGATCTCCTCGTCTGTGCGGCGCTTCATCCCTGGTCCTCCCCTTCTGCGGGGTCTTCCCGGCGGGGCGGGCGCTCCAGCGTGATCCGGCCCCACTTGCAGGCCCGGAACTCATCCACCAGCATGACGGCGCACCGCTCGGTATCCACCTCGCCGCCCCGCACCAGCAGGCCGCGCCGGCGGCCGATGGCAGTCAGCAGGTCGTAGGGGGGCAGGGCCAGAGCCTCCTGGTCCAGCTTGTAGCGGCTGGCCACCAGGTCGGGATAGTAACGGCGCACCTCATCCAGCAGGTTCATGGCCAGCTCCTCCACATCCAGGATGTCGTCCTTGATGGAGCCGATGAAGGCGAGGTTGGAGGCAATGGCTTTGGAATCGAATTTCTTCCACAGCACACCGGGCATATCCAGCAGGTCGAACTTCTCGGTCGAGACCCACTGCTTGCCCTTGGTCACGCCGGGGCGGTCGGCTGCCTTGGCCCGGGCCGACCCTGCAAAGGTATTGATAAAGGTGGATTTGCCCACGTTGGGGATGCCGCACAGCATGATCTGGGTCTTGGCGCCTCCCATGCCGCGGGCCTGCCGGCGGGCCAGAAGGCCGGACAGTTCCTTTTCGATGGCCGAGCGGACCGCCGCGGTCCCGCCCTTGCTCTTGGCGTTGATGGCCACGCATCCAGCATCGGCGGCGCGGAAATAGCGGATCCACTCCTCGGTGACAGCCGGGTCGGCCAGGTCGGCCTTGTTCAGGGCATAGAGCCGGGGCTTGCGGGCGGTGATCCGCTCGATCTCCGGGTTGAGGCTGGACAGGGGGATGCGGGCGTCCAGCAAGATCAGGCTGGCGTCCACATGCTGGATCTCCTGTTCCATCACCCGCAGGGTCCGGGCCATGTGCCCCGGAAACCACTGGATGTTGTATTGATTGGAAAATTGCAGTTCTTCGTTTTTCACTTGACCACTCCTGCGTCCTCCAGGGGCAAAAAGCAGAACAGCACTTTGCCCAGGATATCCTCTTCCGCGATACAGCCGATGCTGGAAGACCGGCTGTCCAGCGAAGCATTGCGGTTGTCCCCCATCAAAAACAGCTGCCCTTCGGGCACGGTATAGGGAAATTCCACATCGTAGCCCAAATAGGTGGGTTCCGCGATGTAATCCTCCTGCAGCAGCTGGCCGTTGACGGTGACCGTGCCGGCGGTGTAGTCGATTGAGATGGTGTCCCCGCCTTTGGCGATGATCCGCTTGACCAGCGGCCTGCCATAGGAGGTGTAATCGTCCACGATCACCACATCTCCCCGCTGGGGGGTATAGCCCGCCCCCCAGACCACCAGCTTATCCCCATCCCAGAGGGTGGGGTTCATCGAGCCGCCGTCCACCTGGATGATGCGGAAAAAGAAGGAGAACAGCAGCACCATCACCACCAGTGCCGAGACCAAAGCCTCGTACCACTCGATCACGGCCTGCCCGGGAGCTTCTTCCGCGCCGGGTTTTGTCTTTGCCATCCATGCCACCCCGCATTCTGTTCCGTTTCCTGTTGTATTGTACCACACACGCCGCCTTCAGAAAAGGCGTATGTGTGAAAGGATAAAGAAAAAAGGGACAACAAGTGCCCCTTTTCCCTTGCGGACAGCCTGAACCACAGGCTGCGGATGATCAGATATCGCTCTTGACCTTGGCAGCTTTGCCGGTGCGGCCGCGCAGGTAGTACAGCTTTGCACGGCGGACCTTGCCCTTGCGGACGACAGTCACCTTCTCAACAAAGGGGCTGTTGACAGGGAAGACACGCTCGATGCCCACGCCGTAAGCGATGCGGCGGACGGTAAAGGTCTCTGCGACGCCGCCGTGCTTCTTGGCAATGACGGTGCCCTCAAAGGCCTGGATGCGCTCGCGCTCGCCTTCCTTGATGCGGACGTCCACCCGGACGGTGTCGCCGACGTTGAACTGGGGGCGCTCAGCCTTGATGCTGCCCTCGGAAATGATCTTCAGTGCGTCCATTTGATGATCCTCCATTTGTTTTAGACGTTCATACACGGCACACCTGCCGTCAGAGGACCGCCCGTTTAATGATTGTTTGTCATTAACCCCGCTGTGGTCTCAGCGGACACTAACGCCATACTATGATAGCACAAACCCCCGCTGAAAGCAAGCGTTTTGCCCAAAAAACAGGGGGGAATTTTTCCGTCTCAGCAGAAGGGGGTCTTGTCCTCCTTCAGCAGCGCGGTGCGCAGGATGGAAGCCGAGGCCGCAGGCAGGCCGAACCGCTCTTCCAGGAAACCGGCCAGCAGGGACGGGTTGAGGTTCAGTTCCTGGGCGGCGGGCAGGCACACTTCAAAACAGACCCTATCCCCTTCCACATGGCAGTCCAGCGCCGGGATATAGCCTTTCAGGTCGATCTCCTTTGCGCCGCGCTTGCTCTTTTTCTGCACGGCGGCAGCCGGCAGGCTGTTGTAGCTTTCCAGCTGGGGCAGCGCCTGGGCCGGATAGCGGATGGCATAGCAGGCATAGGCGATGGCGCTGGCCTTGTCTTTGGCGGGCTCCACCCGGAACACCCGGATGCCGGACGGCATGATGGCGTTCAGCCTGTCCTGCCACTGGGCAAAATCCGGGTCCGTTGCCTCGGTCTTGACGTCCACGCTCTCACACAGGCTCTCCTGCCCCAGGGACAGCGGACAGGTAAAGGTCATATAGATGTGGGGGTTGAACCCCAACGTATGCCATACCGGCAGCCCGCTGCGCTTGAGCACCCGCTGCATCACCCGCTGCAGGTCCAGCAGGGAGATATAAGAAGCTTCGTTCCGTTTTTCAAACCAGATCCGCACTGTAATCAAAGCAAGGCCCTCCCAACAGACGGTTTGCGCCGCATCCACTGCAGGCGCGGTTGCAGGGCGGGGTGGTCTGGGCAGCCAGTGCCTTCTTGTACTCCCGCACCAGGTATTCATGGGTGATGCCGTAATCCATATGGGACCACGGGGTCACTTCGTCCAGGCCGATGGCCCGGTTGCAGTAGAAATGAGGGTCGATGCCCAGATCCGCAAAAGTCTGCATCCAGGTGTCGTACCGGAAGCACTCCTCCCAGCCGTCAAAGCAGCAGCCGCGGCGGTAGGCTTCCACCAGGGCGGGGGCCAGGCGGCGGTCCCCCTTGGCGAACACCCCTTCCAGGAAGCTGGTCTTGCTGTCGTGGTAGTTGACCTTGATCTTGCGGCTGCGGACGCTCTCCAGCAGGTGCTTCTGCTTGGCCGCCAGCGTCTCGGCGGTATCCATGGGCACAAACTGGAAGGGCGTGTGGGGCTTGGGCACAAAGCAGGCGCAGCTGACTGTCACCTGCACCCCCTTGCCCTTGGCGTGGTTCTGGGTGTGGTAATACAGGTCCACCACCTTCTGGGCCGTCTCGGCGATCCCCTCGATGTCGGCCATGGTCTCGGTGGGCAGGCCCATCATGAAGTACAGCTTGACCGAGGTGTAGCCCGCCTCAAAGGCGATGCGGCAGGTCTTTTCGATCTCGTCCCAGGTGACGTTCTTGTTGATGACGTCCCGCAGCCGCTGGGTGCCGGCCTCGGCGGCGAAGGTCAGGCCGCTCTTGCGCACCCGGGTGGTCTTTTCGATCAGGCTCTCGGAGAAGTTGTCCATCCGCAGGGAAGGCAGCGACAGGCTGACGTGTTCCTGCGGGGCCCAGCTGTTCAGGTCGTCCAGCAGTTCTTCCAGCTGGCTGTGATCCGAAGTGGACAGGCTGGAGAGGCTCAGCTCCTCATAGCCGGTATTGGCGCACAGGTCGCGTGCGGCCTTGTCCAGCAGCCCGGCGTCCCGCTGGCGCATGGGACGGTAGAGGAAGCCTGCCTGGCAGAACCGGCAGCCCCGCACACAGCCCCGCAGCACCTCGATGCTGGCCCGATCCTGGATGGCGCCCACCATGGGCACCACAAAGTTGGTGGGGGGCGCAAAATCGTTCATGTTCTGGATGATGGCCTTGGTCACCACCGCGGGCACCCCCGGCTGGTTGGGTGTGATGGCCCTGACCCGGCCGTCCTCCTCATAGGACACATCGTAGAAAGCCGGGATGTAGACGCCGGGGATCCCGGCCAGCCGCAGCAGCAGTTCCTGTTTGGAGATGCCCTCCTTTTTGCCCTGCTCGATGGCGGCGCAGATGGAGGGAAGCTGCCGCTCCCCTTCCCCCAGCTGGATCACGTCAAAGAAGGCGGCCAGAGGTTCGGCGTTGCAGGTGCAGGGGCCTCCCGCCACGATCAGCGGCCAGCGCTCGTCCCGGTCTGCGGCATACAGGGGGATGCCCGCCAGATCCAGCATGGCCAGGATGTTGGTGTAAGACAGCTCGTATTGCAGGGTGAACCCCACCGCGTCAAAGGCGGTGAGAGGGTCCTTGCTCTCCAGAGCGTACAGAGGCAGGCCCAGCCGCTCCATCTCGGCCTTCATGTCCAGCCAGGGCATGAAGGCGCGCTCACACCACCAGTTCTCGTGCTGGTTGAGCAGCTCATAGAGGATCTTCTCCCCCAGAAAGGACATCCCCACCTCATAGGTGTCGGGGAAGCAGAAGGCAAAGCGGACGTCCATCTTTTCTTTTTCTTTGTAGACGCTGCCCGGTTCGCCGCCGGTGTAGCGGCCCGGCTTCTGCACATGGCTCAGGGCCTCCTTCAGCCTGGGGTCAAAGGCGAAGGTCAGCTTTTCAGGCGGGAGCCCGGCCATAACGTCGGACAGCGCGTTTTTCAGCTCCTGATCAATCATCGGTTCCTCCACAATCGGTTTGATAGTCGTTGGTTGTATTGTACCCTATTTGAAGGGAGAATGCAATTTGTCATTTCGGCCCGTGCGGCGTCTTTCCAGGGCGGCCGCCAGCATCTGGGCCCCATCCAGGGGCGGGATGGGCAGCAGGTTGAACAGGCCGGTCAGCACGTTGGCCGCCCAAAAGGCCGCGCCCCAGGCCGTAAACTGCCGGCTGGCCTGCGCCCAGGCCAGCAGCGCCAGCAGGGCGTTGGCCGCAGGGCCGGCGGCGGCCAGACAGAACCGCTGCCCTGCCCCCATACGACAGCCACGGGTCTGCATACAAAAACCCGTCACCGTCACTTCAATGACGGGCAGCCGGCGGAACAGCGTCCAAAAGGCCAGGATATGCCCGCATTCGTGCAGGCAGGCTGCCAGCAGGCCGATCCGCAGGAACTGGCTGCTGTCGAAGTAGAGCAGCAGATACAGCAGGCCGCAGGCCGGCAGCGGGTCCCGAAAGACCAGACGGCCCACCTGCACCCGCCGGGGAAACAGCGGCCCCCGCCTCATCCGTCCAGGCCCAGCAGGGCCGACGGGTCACAGCGGACAGCCCGGTACAGCAGCTCAAAGTGCAGGTGGGGGCCGGTGGCCCGGCCCGTCTGTCCCGCCGTGCCCAGCGTCTGCCCCGCCTCCACCAGCTGGCCGGGGCGGACGTACAGATATTGCATATGGGCATAAAGGGTCTCGACGCCGTCTTTGTGGGCCAGGCGGATGCAGTTGCCATAGCTGGCGCTGCGCCGGGCCGCCAGGACGATACCGTCCATGGCAGCCAGCACCGGCGTCCCCTCGGCACAGGCCAGGTCGGCCCCGGTATGGAAATCCCTCTTTTCATCCAAAGGGTCCTGCCGCCAGCCATACCCCGAGGACAGCCGCCAGCTGCTTGTCCCCAGGGGGAACACACACTGGCCGGCCGGTTCGGGACGGTGCAGGCTGCACCCTTCGGGAGCGGCCTGGCGGGCGCAGGCCCGCAAAACCAGGACGGCGCAGCAGAGCAGCCCGCACACCAGGGCTGCCAGCCGCCTGTTCCGGCGGACGGCGGCCCCTGCACGGGCTGCCTTTCTTGTTCTGGAACGGTTTCGTTTCAAGGCCCCTCTTGCCAGCACCTCCCGCATCCCCCTTCTCCCGGGGCGCATCCGATACGCCCTGTTACGGGTATGGTATGCGGGCGGCAGGGCATCTATGACAGGGTCATTGCCAGCTGCGCAGCAGGCGGCGCAGACGGCCCAGAACGCCCCGGACCGGGCGCTCCTCCACCGCCTTCGGCTCCTCTTTGGGTGCGGGCGCGGGAGCGGCAGGTTCCTGTGCCATGGGCGCAGGCTCATGCACCGCCGGAGCCGGCCGGACCGGCGCCGGGGCAGGCTGCGGCTGGGCTGCGGCCTGTGCGGCAGGCTGGACCGCAGGAGCGGGACGGGCCTCCACGGCGGGGCGCGGCTGAGGCGCGGGCGCGCCAACCGGATGGCCGCCGGTCCAGTCGTCCTTGAGCAGCTCGTACATCCCCATCTGGCTGTTGACGATGGGTTCGCCGGGAGCGCGCTTGACCTTCTGGTAGCTGCCGTCGGGGGTCATCTCCCGGGCGTTCACATTGTCGGCCAGCTGCATCTCCAGGATATCGGTCAGCTTTTTCACCAGCACCGGGTCTTTGATGCGGACGCCCACCTCCACGCGGCACTCGGTGTTGCGGGTCAGGAAGTCGCCCGAAGCGATATAGATGCGGGTCTCACGGCCGTCAAAGAAGCTGTAGATGCGGGCGTGCTCCAGATAGCGGCCCACGATGCTGCGGATGTGCAGGTTCTCGGTCTTGCCGGGCACTCCTGCCCGGACACAGCAGATGCCGCGGACGATCATGTCGATGCGGGCGCCGGCCTTGCTGGCTTCCTCCAGCTTGAGGATGATGTCCCGGTCGCTGATGGCGTTGTTCTTCAGGATCATGGAGGCGGGACGGCCCAGGCGGGCGGCCTCGGTCACCCGCTCGATCTCGTCCAGCAGCACGCTCTTGAAGCGCAGGGGGGCCACCAGCATCTGGTCGGTCTCCTCGGTCAGCTTCTGCACCGCCAGATTCTGGAACACACCGGCCGCCTCGGCGCCGATGTCGGGGTCTGCGGTGATGAAGGACAGGTCGGTGTACAGCTCGCTGGTCTTTTCGTTGTAGTTGCCGGTGCCGATCTGGGTGATGTAGGAATAGCCCTCGGCATTCTTGCGGGTGATGAGGGTCAGCTTGGAGTGGACCTTGTAGTCCTCAAAGCCGTAGACCACCGTACAGCCCGCCTCTTCCAGCTGCTTGGACCAGTCGATGTTGTTCTGCTCGTCAAAGCGGGCCCGCAGCTCCACCAGGGCCACCACTTCCTTGCCGTTTTCGGCGGCGTCCACCAAAGCCTGCACGATCTGGGACTCCCGCGCCAGGCGGTAAAGGGTCATCTTGATCGAGATGACCTCCGGGTCCCGGGCAGCCTTTTTGAGCATCAGGATGAAAGGCCGGATGGACTGGTAGGGATAATACAGCAGCACGTCATGTTTCTGCACCTCGCTGGTCAGGCTGTAGTGCAGGGGCGGCAGCATGGGCCGGGCCGGCGAATAGAACAGCTCGGCGTGGCCGTCGTTCTCGATGCGGCTGTCCAGCTTGTAGAAAAAGCTCAGGTCCAGGGGGCTCTTCTGCTCAAAGACGCGGCGGTGGTTCAGTTCCAGCCGGGCGCAGAGCATCTTGATGATCTCCGGCGCAGGGGCCGGGGTGACCTGCAGGCGGACCGCCGCCAGCTTGCGGCGGCGCTTGAGCAGCTCGGTCATGATCTCGCGGTAGTCGATGTCATGATCCATCATCCCCTCTTTCACGTCGATATCGGCGTTGCGGGTGACCCGGAACAGGCATTTTTCCACGATGCTCTCTTTGGCAAAGACCATGCTGACAAAGTGGTAGACCATCTCCTCGGTGAGGGCGAAAAGGGTCTCCCCGTCCCGCTTGAGGAAGCACAGCCGCTCCATCTGGCTGGAAATGGGGATGATGCCCAGGCTCATCTCCTCCGCCTTTTTATCCTTCAGCAGTACGCCCAGATAGATCTCCTTGTTGCGCAGGAACGGGAAGGGATGGCGGTTGTCCACGATCTGGGGGCTGAGGATGGGGAACAGCTCGTTCTGGAAGTATTTTTTCCAAAAGCGCTCCTCCTCCTTGGTCAGCTTATCGAAGTTGACCTTGCGGTAGCCGTGCTCCGCCAGGGCCTCCAGGGCCTTGTGGTAATATTTGTCGCAGTCCATCTGCAGCTCCGCCGTCTTGGGCATGATGGCGTTCAGCTGCTCCTCCGGGGTCATGTTGGTCTTGTTTTCAGGCTTTTCCTTCTTGCCCTTCAGGTTGGCCCGCTCCTGCAAAGAGCCCACCCGGACCATAAAAAACTCGTCCAGGTTGGAGCCATAGATGGCCAGAAACTTGAGCTGCTCCGCCAGAGGGACGTTCTTGTCCTTGCCCAGCACCAGCACACGCTGGTTGAAATCCAGCCAGCTGAGCTCCCGGTTGATAAAAATGCTTTCTTCCTTCATAAACCTTAACCTTATTCCTCTCCTGACCTGTCCGGCGGCCCGCTGACATAGGCGAGCCGCCCCCAGTCCCCAATGGTATTCTGGGTGATCCCATCCACCCGCGTCACATCTTCGACCTGGGCATAGGGGCCGTTGAGCCGCCGGTCCTCCAGGATGGCCCAGGCTGTCTTCCGCCCGATGCCGGGCAGGGTGCACAGCTCCTGCAGGCCGGCCGTGTTCAGATCCACGCGGGCCGCCTCCAACAGGGTGGAGGAAGAAGCAGGGCGGGCCGGACCGTCCGCATCCGGCAGCAGCGGCGCCTGATACCACACGGCTGCCGCCAGGACCAGAACGGCCGCTCCCAGCGAGGCCGCGAAAAACTTCCGCTGTTCCGGGCCGAGATGTTTCCTTACCATTGTACTGTATCCTCGCCAAAAAAGAAAGCCCTCCGCACAGGGTGCGGAGAACTTTTTACAGGAATTTTACCCTTATCTCTCGCTGTCCCGCACCATCTGGTAGAGATATTCCGCCGCAGCGCCTTCAAAGGCCCTGCAGAGGGTGGTCTGCCCTGCCGCCAGCCGCACCTCGGCGGGGGCGTCAAAGGCGGCCGCGCTCTGCCCTGCCAGCCCCAGCAGCTCCACCATCGCGTTGCTGCCGGCCAGCACCGACACCTGCTGGGGGGAGAGCATGGCCGCGGCGCACACCGCGCTGAAAGCCGCCCCCATGCTGACCGCGTGGGGAGTCAGAGCCAGGCAGTCGATGGAAAGCCGTTCCTGGCGCACCGGCGCCCCTGTGTCCTCCAGGGCCTTTTCAAAGGCCTGCAGGGCCGGGATGGTCCGGGCGTCCTGGTACAGCAGCACCCGCAGCACGTCGGCGCTGCGCACGCCCTCGGGCTTAGTCAGCAGGTAGGGGGTCCACTCCCGGCGCAGATGGCGCTCCAGCGCGTGGTTCATCCGCAGCACCCGGGTGGCGCCGTCCTTCATCTGCAAAGCGATGCCCACCCCCGAGATCGCGGGCAGGGTGGTGAGGAACTGATCCCCCAGAGCCTTGAAGCTGCCCATGGGCTGTCCCGTGCCGGCGGCAAAGCTGTAGACCAGCGCGCCGCCGCACAGCATGGCCGGGGCCGCCAGCGGGACGCTGCCCAGCAGCGTGCGCACCGCCTTGGGGGTCTTTTGGGAAAAGACGGTCAGCTGGCCGCCCCGTGCGGCAAACAGCTGCAGCACGTCCCGCAGCACCTGCGGCATATTGCCGTCAGGGCCCAGCATCAGCGCATCCAGATCGCAGAGGACCAGGGTGGAACTCAGCCCTTGTTTCATGTGCGCCCCCTCCTTGCGGCGTCCAGAAAACGGACGAAATAGTCGGGCAGCGGGCTGTCAAAGGACAGCTGCTCCCCTGTGATGGGGTGGATGAACCCCAGCGTCTTGGCGTGCAGGCACTGGCCGTGCAGGCTGGCAATGCAGCTGCGGGGGCCGTAGACCGGGTCCCCTGCCACCGGGTGGCCGATGGAGGCCATATGCACCCGGATCTGATGGGTGCGGCCGGTCTTGAGCCGGCACTCCAGCAAAGTGAACGGACCCATCCGCTCCAGCACGCGCCAGCCGGTATAGGCGTACTTGGCATGGGGTTCCCCCACCGGGTAGGCCGCCATCTTTTTGCGGTCGGTCCTGGAGCGGCCGATGGCCCCCTCCACAAAACCCTGGTCCTGGGCAAAGCCCCCATAGACCACCGTCTGGTAGGTCCGCTGGACGCTGTGCTCCGCCATCTGGCGGGACAGGCCGATGTGGGTGGCGTCATCCTTGGCCACCACCAGCAATCCGCTGGTGTCCTTGTCGATGCGGTGGACGATGCCGGGACGGATCTCGCCGCCGATGCCCGACAGGCTGCCCCGGCAATGCCACAGCAGAGCATTGACCAGGGTGCCGTCCGGGTTGCCGGGGGCCGGGTGGACCACCATCCCCTTGGGCTTGTTGACCACCAGCAGGTGCGGGTCCTCGTAGACGATGTCCAGCGGGATCTGCTGGGCCACCGCCTCGATGGGGGCGGCGTCGGGGATCTCCACCAGGATGGTGTCCCCCGGCTTGAGCCTGCGGTTTTTGGCCGCAGGCTGGCCGTTGGCCAGCACATGGCCCCCGGCGATCAGATCCTGCAGCGCGCTGCGGGACAGTCCGGTGTCCTCCCCTGCCAAAAAGCGGTCGATCCGCTGGCCGGCGTCCTCTGCCTCCACGGCAAATTCACGCTGTTCCATGGATCACTTGTCCTCCCCGGGCTGCCGGGCAGCGCTGCGGCGTTCCTCCAGGATCACCGACAGCACCCACAGTCCCATGCCCACGCAGACGCAGATATCCGCAAAGTTGAAGACCGCAAAGTTCATAAACAGCAAATTGATGTAGTCCACCACTTTGCCCGCGGCGATGCGGTCGATCAGGTTGCCGATGCCGCCGCCCAGCACCAGCACCCAGGCCCAGCGCTGGAGCTGATCGTTGCGGCAGTGGGTGAACAGCCACCAGGCGATGAACAGCATCCCGATGCTGGTGGCCGCGATCAGGATCTCCTGCCGGCCGCTGAGCAGGCTGAAAGCCATCCCCTCGTTGTAGACGAAATGCAGCTCCACCACATGGGGGATCAGGGGCATGGTGCCCACCGGCTGCAGGTTCTGCACAGCCCAGAGTTTGATGGCCTGGTCGATGCCCACCAGGGCCGCGATGCAGACCAGATTCAGGAACACAAACATACAGTCACTCCTGTGGGAAGGCCGGGGCCAGCGCCCCGCCTTGACAGTTGATTTTGCAAAGAACGGCGCTCCCCTTGCAGGGGGAACGCCGCTTTTCAGTTTTGCTGCAAAGGCGCTCCTCAGCCCTCGATGACACTGGCGCAGCGGGCGCACAGGGTGGGATGGGCCGGGTGGGTGCCGATGTCGGCGGTGTACTTCCAGCAGCGCTCACACTTGGCGCCCTCGGCGTGCTGGGCCGTGATGCCCAGGCCCTCGATGGCGCTGGCTGCGCCGCCCTGGCCCTTGACCAGCTCCACGCGGGAGACGATCATCAGGTCGGCCAGCTCGTCCATGGGCACGCTGTTCAGCAGCTCATAGACCGCCCCGTCGCAGTACAGGGTGACGGCGGCCTCCAAGGAGGCGCCGATCTTCTTGTCGTTGCGGGCGATCTCCAGAGCCTTCTTGACCTCATCGCGGACGGCGATCAGCTGGGCCCACTTGGCCTTGAAGGCGTCGTCGGCGCCATACTGGCCGGCGTGGGGCATATCCTCGAACACCACATAGCGGTTCATCCCCTCGGCCTTGGGCAGGAAGTCCCAGATCTCCTGGCTGGTGAAGCAGAGGATGGGCGCGATGATCTTGTCCAGGGCCACCAGGATCTTGTACATGGCGGTCTGGGCGGCCTGGCGGGCTGCGCCGTTGGTGCAGTACAGGCGGTCCTTGGTCACATCCAGGTAGAAGTTGGACATGGCCACCACGCAGAAGTTGTACACCGCATGGTAGACCTTGTTGAAGTTGTAGGCCGCATAGCCTGCATCCGTCTCCTTCAGCAGGTCGTCCAGAGCGGCCAGGGCCCAGCGGTCGATCTCCTGCAGCTGGTCGTCGGGCAGCATATCGGTGTTGGGGTCAAAGCCGTCCAGGTTGCCCAGGATGAAGCGGGCGGTGTTGCGGATCTTGCGGTAAGCCTCGCTCAGCTGCTTGAAGATGTTCTTGCCGGCGCGCACGTCCACCGTGTAGTCGGAGGAAGCCACCCACAGGCGGATGATGTCCGCGCCGTAGTCCTTGATGATCTCGGAGGGCTCGACGCCGTTGCCGGCGCTCTTGTGCATCTGCTTGCCCTGCTCGTCCACCACCCAGCCGTGGCACAGCACGGCCTTGTAGGGGGCGCCGCCGCGGCTGGCCACACTGGTCAGCAGGCTGGACTGGAACCATCCGCGGAACTGGTCGGCGCCCTCCATATACAGGTCGGCGGGGTAGCGCAGCTCGTCCCGCTCCTCCAGCACGGCGCTCCAGGTGGAACCGGAGTCGAACCAGACGTCCATGATATCGGTGTCCTTGGTCCACTCGGTGCCGCCGCAGTTCTCGCACACTTCCCCGGCGGGGATGATCTCCTCGGCACTGTACTTGTACCAGGCGTCCGAGCCCTCCTTGCGGAACAGATCGCTGACCGCCTTGATGGTGGCGTCGGTGATGTGGTACTTGCCGCACTTCTTGCAGTAGAAGGCAGGGATGGGCACGCCCCAGGTGCGCTGGCGGCTGATGCACCAGTCGCTGCGGTCCCGCACCATGCCGTACATCCGGTCGTGGCCCCATTCGGGCATCCACTGCACCCCGTCCACCGCCTGGTAGACGTCTTCCTTGAAGCGGTCGATGGAGCAGAACCACTGCTCGGTGGCCCGGAAGATGATGGGGTTGTGGCAGCGCCAGCAGTGGGGATACTGGTGCTTGATGTGCACCTGGCCCAGCACGGCGCCGCTGGCGGTCAGGTCGGCCAGAATGGTCTTGTTGGAAGCCCAGACCTTCTGGCCCGCATACTTGCCTGCCAGCTCGGTGAGATAGCCGCCGTCATCCACAGGGACGGTGATGGGCACGTTGTATTTCTGGCTGACGTTGAAGTCGTCCACGCCGTGGCCGCCGGCGGTATGGACACAGCCGGAGCCGCTCTCCAGGGTGACATGGTCGCCCAGGATCACCAGACCCTCTTTGGGCAGGTAGACGTGCTGGTAGCGCATCAGCTCAAACTCCGAGCCCGGCACAGGCTGGCCCACCACCTCATACTCGGTGATGCCGCAGGCCTTCATGACGCTGTCCACCAGGTCGGTGGCCATGATGTGATACTCGCCGCCGAACTTGACAAAGGAATATTCCAGCGCGCCGTTGAGGCAGATGGCCTCGTTGGCGGGCAGGGTCCAGGTGGTGGTGGTCCAGATCACGAACCAGGTCTTGTCCATGGGGATGCCGTACTTGGCCAGCACGCCGTTGGGGTCCTGGGTGACGTGGAAGCGCACAAAGATGGAATCGCAGTCGTCCTCGCCGTACTCGATCTCGGCCTCGGCCAGGGCGGTGCGGCACTCGGGGCACCAGTAGACCGGCTTGAGGCCCTTGTAGATATAGCCCTTCTTGGCCATCTCGCCAAAGATCTCGATCTGGCGGGCCTCAAACTCGGGCTTGAGGGTGAGGTAGGGATGCTCAAAATCGCCAATCACGCCCAGGCGCTTGAACTGATCGCTCATGATGCCGATGTGCTCGGTGGCAAACTTCTCGCAGATCTGGCGCAGCTCCAGCTTGGAGATGTCCTTTTTCTTGTCCCCCAGAGAGGAAAGGGCCTTCAGCTCGATGGGCAGGCCGTGGGTATCGAAGCCGGGCACATAAGGGGCCTGGAAGCCGTTCATGTTCTTCTCGCGGATGATGATATCCTTGATGATCTTGTTCAGCGCCGTACCCATATGGATGCTGCCGTTGGCGTACGGAGGGCCGTCGTGCAGCACAAAGCGGGGCTTGCCCTCGTTATGCTTCATCAGCTGGTTGTACAGGTCGTTCTTGTTCCAGTCCTCCAGCATGACGGGCTCTTTCTTGGGCAGGCCGGCACGCATTTCAAACAGGGTCTTGGGCAGATGCAGGGTACTGTCGTATTGGGATTTTGTCTTAGGCACTGGTTCCACACTCCTCAAAATTCTTTCTTCCTGCGCACACCGGGCGCAGTTGGACGGAAAAGACCGGCGCAGCGGAACAGCGGGGGCTTTTGGCGCCCTGCGCCTGCCGCGCCGGCAAAGGCCGCCCGCTGTGTGCGGGCAGCCGGGTCAAACGCTGCTGTGTTGTTTACTTGCTGAACTGGATGCCCTGGAAGGCGGAGTAATCCACCTCGGCGGGCTGCTTCTGCTCGGGGCTCTTCAGTTCGCTCTCATCCTTGTCCCAGAAATCCTCGCCGGCGGGCTGCTGGCTGTCGGCGCCGTCGCCGGCCTCCTCCTCTTCCCCGGCAGCGGCGTCCGTCTGGGCCGCGTCGCCGGCCGCATCGGCCTGGGCGTCGGGGGTGTATTCGGGCAGGCGGCTGAGGGATTCCACATGGCTGCGGTAGAGGTTCAGCACGTCGGCCTTGAAGCGGGTGACCTCCAGGCGGACGCGCTCGTATTCCCGCTCCTCCAGCAGACGCTGGTCGCTGGCCTCACGGACGATCTCGTCGGCGCGGTCGGTGGCCTTCTGCAGCAGGTCGTTGGCATCCCGGATGATGTCGTCGCTGCGCAGGTTGGCCTTGTGGATGATGTCCTCCGCCTTCTGATTGGCCTCACGGATGACGTTTTCACCGATCCGCTGGGCGTTGATGAGGGCGGACTTCATGATCTCGCCGTCGGCGCGGTAGTCCTCGGTCTCCTTGGACAGACGCTGGTTCTCGCCCTGCAGCTGGTCCAGCTGCCGCTGCAGCCGCTCCATCTCATCGGCATTGTTCTTGAGCTGCTCCTCGATCCTGTCCAGGAAGCGGTCCACGTCCTCGATCCGGTAGCCGCGGAAGCTCTTTTCAAATTGGACAGAGTGTACGTCCTGCGGTGTCAGCATGCTGATTTCCTCCTGTCTATGTCATTGATACTGAAAAAACTCGATGATCTGACGGTCTTTTCTGGTCTTGCCCGGCAGGGCGGTGAGGGCGAAGCGCCCCTTGCCCCGGATGGTGAATATGTCCCCCTCAAAGACGGGGGCGTGGGTGCTTTCGGTGGGCAGATGGTTGATCTCCACCCGTCCCGCCTGGATCAGTTCCGCCGCAGCCCCGCGGCTGCAATGCAGCATGGCCGCAAGCACCGCATCCAGCCGAAGCGAAGAAACAGCCGCCGTGCGCAGCACCCGTTCGCTTTGGCCGAAGTCCGGCAGCTGTTCCAGCGCCAGGGCCGCACAGCTGACCTCGGTCCGGCCCACCCCGCACAGCTCCTCGCAGATCAGGCGGGCCGCCGGCTCCAGAGCGAATACGAAGGCGGTGCCGGGCATCTGTGCCGGCAGCACGATGTCCCCCAGAGCCTCCCGCCGCAGGGCCAGGCCCATCAGGCTGCCCAGATAATCCTTGTGGGCGGGCAGGGCCGCGCCGGGGGCCGCCCTGCAGTCCAGACGGACGCAGGCCAGCGGGCTGTCGGTCCAGCTGTCCTCCGGCTCGATGGCCACAAGGCGCCGCTCCGCTTCCGGATAGCCTCCTTCCAGCCGCCAGCAGGTGCAGCCTGCTTTGGCCAGAGCGGCTTTGGCCAGCACCTGTTCCCTGTCGCTGAGGAAAGAGGAATACCGGGGGATGCCCCGGCTTTGGGCGGCGCGGGCCAGATCCTCGATGTGCCGCATCAGAAAGCGCTCTTTGTCGTTCTGCGGCGGGATGAACCCCCGCGCCTGGCGGGGTGCATCCTGGCCGGGATCAATAGAACGCGCCATTGCTCTCCAGCTCGTCCAGCAGATCGCCCATGATATCCACGTTGTAGGGGGTGATGATAAAGGTGCTGTTGGCCACACGCTTGATCTGGCCGTTGTTGGCATAAGCCACGCCGGACAGGAAATCCACCAGACGGCGGGAGACCTCCTTGTTGGTGGACTCCAGATTGAGCACCACCGTACGCTTGTTGTTCAGATGGTCTGCGATGGTGCTTGCATCCTCAAAGCGCTCGGGCTTGACCAGCACCACCTTGAGCTGGGTGGTGGCGTTGATGTTGACGACCCGGTTGCCGCTCTTGCCGGTGCTGTCGCTGCCCTCATCCTCGTAGGAATCAGCCCCAAAGCTGTTGCTGTTGTTGTTCACCATCTGGGGCCCGTCGTCGATGTACTGCTCATCGTAGCCGTCATCCTCACCGAAAAGTCCCTTTTTGATATTTTGCATAAAAGACATCGATACCGCTCCTTTCATCTGCCATACAGATGCCGTTTGCCACGAAAACTGCCTTGCGCCCGTCCGCCGGGCCCAAACAGAAAAGAATAGCTTTCTATATTATCTGTTTTTTTGTGCCGGATGTCAATAACAGCTAAGACAAAAGTTTGCCGTCGTAGAGATTTTGTCCCTCCACGATCACCTGATCGTACAGCCGGACCTGGCTGACCGAGCCGGTCGTCCCTCTGGGAGGCACGATGATATAGTCCCCGTCGGTGACCAGCGGGTGGTCGTCGTCCACCGGGTCGATGCGGCAGAAGCGGGCCAGGTTGCCGAATTTGACATAGACGCCGGGGATGTAGTTCTCCCCTGCCTCAGCCGCGGCGGCCTGGGAAGAAGCCTGGCTGGACTCCGCCTTCGGGGTCTCCAGCACATAGTGGATCGCCTGGGCGGGCACCCGCAGGCCGGCGGTGGTGTTGACGATCACCTCGGCGCTGGCCTGGCCCAGGCGCAGCACATCCCCGGTGACCGAGCCGCAGCTGAGCACGAACCGCGCCAGGCCCGAAGCCTCGTCGATGGTCACTTCCTCCACCTCTGCGTCCAGGGCCCGGTCGGTCTGCCCGGGGAACCGGATCTGGACCGTGCCCGTCAGGGGAGTGCCGTCCGCCCGCAGCAGCTTCTGGGCCTGCTGGGCGGTGCACACCCCGCAGTAGGTCCAGCTGAAGCCGGAGACGATCTTTCCCGCGCCGCCGGTCATCTGCACATCCGCCCCGCCGTCCAGCCAGGCTTTCAGGGTGGGGGCGTCCATGGCCAGCACGGCCTCGGCGGACTGGGTCAGCTGGCGGGTGCTGGTGCTGCGGACAAAATAGCCGGTGAGGGGGGCCGTGATCTGCACCAGGCTCCCCAGCCGGCTCTGCAGCTGGTCGGCCTGGGCCTGCAGGGCGGTGATCTGCGCCGAAAAATCCGACGCCTCCCCCGTGACCACCAGGATCTTGTTCTGGGCCAGCAGGTATTTTTCCCGCCCGGCGTCCATATCGCCAAAAGCGCCCCGGTCGGCGGCGTCCATCATATCGTACAGGGCGGTGGTGCGCTCCTGGATCATCGAATCCACCTGGGTGGACGACACGTTCTCGGCCCGGTGCAGCAGGTCGATCTGCTCGTTCAGGCTGTTCAGTTCGCTGCGCAGGGCGCTCTGCTCGTGGCTGGTGTACACCTCGGCCACCACCGTCCCCGCCGACACCCGGGCCCCGTCTTCCACAAGGTACCCCATGTCGCCGCTGCCCGGCACGGCGGTCTCGGTGAACAGCAGCACGCCGTCGGCCTCCACCTTGTCCTCCACCGTGGCCATCAGCACCGTCTCATAGGTGTTGGGCGGGTTGAGCAGATGCAGGATCTGGTAGCCCACATAGCCCACCGCCAGCAGCAAAAGAAGGGCCACCGCACCGCCCAGCCCGGTCAGCCAGCCGGCGCGGGTGTTCTCCTTCCCCGCGCGGTCATTGGGATCTCGCATACAGGATCACCCCTCCTTGAGAAATGCGGCGGCCAGGCTCTCGGCCCGGTCGGCCAGATGCGGGTCGTCGGCCTGCAGCCAGGTCACCCCATCCATGTGGCGGAACCAGGTCAGCTGCCGCTTGGCGTAGCGGCGGGAGGCCTGCTTGAGCTTTTCGACGCAGTCCTCCAGAGCGGCCTCCCCCGCAAAATACGGGAACAGTTCCTTGTATCCGATGGCCTGGGCCGCCGTGGAATAGCTCTGCCGGTGCTGATAGACCAGCCGGGCCTCCTCCTCCAGCCCCTGCTCCATCATCCGGTCCACCCGGACGTCGATGCGGCGGTAGAGGTCCGCCCGGTCGGCGAAATCCAGCCCCAGCACCAGGGCGCGGTAGGGCCGCTCTGCCGGCAGGGAATCCGCCTTCTGGCTGCTGAGGCGGCAGCCGGTGGCTTGGTAGTGCTCCAGCGCCCGCAGCACCCGCACATGGTTGTTGGGATGGATGGCCGCAGCGGCTTCGGGGTCCACGGCCTGCAGCTGTGCATATATGGCCGCAGGGCCCCGGGCTTCCAGTTCTGCCGCCAGCCGGGCCCGCAGCCCCTCGGGGGCCTTTTCCCGGGCAAAGCGCACGCCATACAGAAGGCTCTGGACATACAGTCCGGTGCCACCCACCAAAATAGGCAGGCGCCCCCGGGCCGCGATCTCCTCGATCCGCTGTCCGGCCAGGGCGGTGAAGTCCGCCACACTGAAAGGGGCCTCGGGGGGCAGGATATCCACGCAGTGGTGGGGCACACCCCGGGCTTCCTCAGGGGTGACTTTGGCGGTGCCCACGTCCAGGCCCTTGTAGACCTGCATCGAGTCGGCGCTGATGATCTCGCCCCCCAGCGCCAGGGCCAGCCGGACCCCAAGGGCCGTCTTGCCGGTGGCGGTGGGGCCTACCACCGCAAGCACCGGCTGTCTGGGGCGTTTCTCATTCGATCCTTCCAAACTGTTTTTCCAGCTCCTTTCGGGTCAGCTTCAGGACACAGGGGCGGCCATGAGGGCAGAAAGGCGGTATCTGCCCCGAGAGGACCTTTTCCGCCAGGGCCATCAGTTCCCGGGGCGTGTTGGGGTCCCCTGCCTTGACCGCCGCCCGACAGGCGATGGACTGCAGCACCCATTCGGTGCGGTCGCTCAGGGCTTCCCGGCTGCCCCGGGCCAGCTTGTCGGCGATCTCCACCAGCATATCCTCTGCGTCGGCCTGCTCCACGTCCGAGGGCACCGCACGCAGCAGCATGGTGCTGCCACCAAAATCCTCCGCCTCGATGCCCGCGTTCTCCAGCAGGCGGATGTTGTCCAGCAGGGCCTGCTTCTCCTCGGCGGACAGGGAAACGGGCAGCGGGGACAGCAGCATCTGGCTGGGCACGTTGCGATAACTGGCCGACAGCTTTTCGTACAGCTGGCGCTCATGGGCGGCGTGTTTGTCGATCAGGCACAGCTCGTCGCCCCGCTGGACGATGATATAGGTCTGGAACGCTTCCCCCACATAGGTCAGGGGTTCGGCGTCCTTCAACCCCTCCATGGCGGTCTGCTCCGCCTGGACGAATGTTGTCTGCTCCGTCTCCTCCTGTGCCGGCGCGGCAGGCTGTGCGGCGGCCGGCTCCTCCAGGGGCAAAAGCGCCTCGTCCTCCAGGCTGATGTCCAGCCGGGACTCCTGTCCCGCCAGCCGGAAGGAGGGCTTTTCCTCCTTCTCCGGCTTTTCAGGCCGGCTGTGGAGGGTCATGCTCTGCCGCAGTGGCACGCCCCAGCCCTTGTTCGGGATGGCGGCTGCGGGCCGGGCGGTATCGGGCAGGGTCCCCGGCTCGGATTGCCCCGGAATGACCGCAGAAAGTCCTGTAAAGTTACATTCCTTTACAATATTTTCCTGTTTGTTTTCGTCGTTTTCTTTGGGATCCAGTCGGCCGGCTTCTGTCGGTTCAGTCGGCTCGCCAGCCATGCTGTCAAGTATTTCTGCTTTCCAGCTTTCTTTGGGTTTTTCCTCAAAACTGAAAAGCTGCTCCCCTGTGCCGGGCTTGGCCAATGCCAGTTTGACCGCATGGTACACCACGTCAAAGATCTCATTCTCCCGAGCGAAGCGCACCTCGGTCTTGGCGGGGTGGACGTTCACGTCCACCATCGCCGCCGGCAGATCCAGCATCAGCAGGCCGCCGGGGAATTTGCCCTGCATCTTGGAACTTTTGAACGCAGCTTCCATAGCGGCCATCATGGTGCGGTTGCGGACGTAGCGCCCATTGATGTAGAAATATTGCATACTGCGGCTGGCGCGGCAGCTTCTGGGGGGAGTGATCAGGCCGCGGACCCTGTACACCCCTTCCGTGCTGTCCACCGCCACCAGGTCCCGGCTGAACTCACGTCCCAGCACGGCATAGGCCGCGCCGCGCAGATCTCCGTCCCCGGGGGTGACATACTGGGTCTTGCCCTCCCGCACGAATTTGAAGCGGATCTCCGGATTGCTGAGGGCCAGCCGGGAGACCACATCCGCCACAAAGGTACCCTCGCTGGAATCCTTTTTGAGGAATTTCATTCGGGCGGGGGTGTTGTAGAACAGATCCCGCACCCGAATGGTGGTGCCCGCTCCCCGGGCGGCAGGCTGGGGCGGCTGCTCCTCCCCGCCCTCGTTGCGGTAGAGGGTTGCAAACTCGCTGGTCTGGGTCCGGGTCAGCAGCTCCACCCGGGAGACGCTGGCAATGGAGGCCAGCGCTTCGCCCCGGAAGCCCAGGGTGTGGATGTCGTTCAGGTCCTCCTCCGCTGCGATCTTGCTGGTGGCGTGGCGGATGAAGGCGGTGGAGATGTATTCCGGTTCGATGCCGGTGCCGTTGTCGCTGACCTCGATCAGCTTGACGCCCCCCGACTCGATGGAAACGGTGATCTGGGTCGCACCGGCGTCGATGGAATTTTCCATCAGCTCTTTGACCACCGAGGCAGGACGCTCCACCACTTCGCCCGCAGCGATCAGCTCGGCGGTATGCTTATCCAGAACGCGGATGACTGCCATATGGATATCCTCCTTTCATGCCGGGAGCACACTCAGCCCGAGAGACTGCCCTTGAGGGTCTTTTTGAGTTCATAGAGGAAATTGAGCGCCTCGATGGGGGTGAGGGTCTCCAGATCCAGCGCTTCCAGCTTATCCATCAGTTCGCGGGGGACCGCCGGGGACTGGTAATCCTCCAGGGTGCCGAAGTCCATCTGCTCCACATTGTTCTTGGGGGCACTGGCCTCCAGCCTGCGGAGCACCTCATGGGCGCGGCGGGTAACGCTGCCGGGCAGGCCGGCCAGCTTGGCCACCTCGATGCCGTAGCTGTCGTCGGCGGGACCGCGGACGATCCGCCGCAGGAAGGTGATGTCCTCCCCTCTCTTTTTGACGGCGATGTTGTAGTTTTTGACCCCTTCCACCGTGCCTTCCAGGTCGGTCAGCTCATGGTAATGGGTGGCGAACAGAGTCTTGCAGCCCAGACCGGTGGCCGGGTCCGCGATGTGCTCCACCACCGCCCGGGCAATGCTCATGCCGTCAAAGGTGGATGTGCCCCGGCCGATCTCGTCCAGGATCACCAGGCTGCGGCGGGTGGCGCTTTTGAGGATCTCGGCCACCTCCGTCATCTCCACCATGAAGGTGGACTGGCCCGCGGCCAGGTCATCCGAAGCGCCCACACGGGTGAACACCGCATCCACGATGCCCACATGGCATTCGCTGGCCGGCACGAAGGAACCGATCTGGGCCATCAGAGCGATCAGGGCATTCTGACGCATATAGGTGGATTTGCCCGCCATATTGGGGCCGGTGATGATGAGGCAGCGGTTGTCGCGGCAGTCCAGCAGGGTGTCGTTGGGGACGAACAGGCTGCCCTTGAGCACCTGCTCCACCACCGGGTGACGTCCCTCCCGGATGACCAGCTGGTCGCTGTCGTCCACCACCGGACGGCAGTAGTTGTTGTCCGCCGCCACCGTGGCCAGCGAGACGAACACATCCAGCCGGGCCACCGCACGGGCGGTCTGCTGGATGCGGTCCAGCTCCCGGCTGATGCCGTCCAGCAACTCGGCAAAGAGCTGATGCTCCAGACTGATCAGCCGCTCGTGGGCCCCCAGGATCTTGTTTTCCAGCTCTTTCAGTTCGGGGGTGATGTACCGCTCGCCATTGGTCAGAGTCTGCTTACGGGTGTAGTTGTCGGGCACCATGTTTTTGTAGCTGTTGCTGACTTCGATGTAGTACCCGAACACATGGTTGAAGCCGATCTTCAGCTTGGGGATACCGGTCTCGTCCCGCAGGCGGGCCTCCAGCCGGGCCAGCACGCTCTTGGTGTTCTCCCGGATGGAGCGCAGTTCGTCCACTTCCTGGTTGTAGCCGGCGGCGATGACCCCGCCGTCTTTGAGAGTGGAGGGTGCGTCGGGGTCCACTGCGGCATAGATGCGGGCCTTGATGTCCTCCAGCGGATCGATCTTCTCCGCCAGCTCGGACAGTTCCTGGCAGCCGCAGTCCTGGGCCAGCTTTTTCAGTTCGGGCAGCCGGTCGAAGGTCTGGGCCATGATGTAGATCTCTTTGGGGGTGGCGGAGCCATAGACGGTCCGCGTCATCAAACGCTCGATGTCAGTGATGTAGTGCAGGACCTCGGACATCTCTCCCCGGGTCACCGTGTGCTTGACCAGACACTCCACCGCGTTGAGGCGGTGGTTGATGATCTCACTGGACACCAGCGGCTGTTCCAGCCAGCTGCGCAGCAGCCGCTTGCCCATGGCGGTGGAGGTCTTGTCCAGCACCCACAGCAGGGTGCCGCGCTTTTCCCGCCCGCGCATGGTCTCGGTCAGCTCCAGATTGGAGCGGGTCACGCCGGGCAGGTGCATATACTGGGCTTCGGTGTAGCGGATGACGGTCTTCAGACGCCCCACCCCTTTGATCTGGGTGTCGTGCAGGTATTGCAGCAGACCGCCCATGGCAAAGCGCACCAGCCCGTCGGCGCCGATCTCGGTGGTGGAGGCCCAGTCCCGGCCAAACTGGTCGGACAGGATGGAATCGATCAGGCCGGGGGCGTACTGCTCGTCCTCCATCAGCTCCACGGCGCAGCTCATGTGCTTTTTGATGTAGTTGGTAACATCCCGGCTGGAGAGGACCCCTGTATTGACAAGGGCTTCGCTGGGATGGTAGCGGCACAGCTCGGCAATGACGGCCATCCCGATCTTGGCGTTTTTCAGCTGGGTGACGTGAGCGGTGCCGGTGGAGATATCCGCAAAGCAGATCCCCGCCTCGTCCCCCTTCAAAAAGAGGCTGGCGATGTAGTTGTTGCGGTCGTCCTGCAGCATACTGCTCTCGATGACGGTGCCGGGAGTCACTACCCGGACGATGTCACGCTTGACCAGGCCCTTGGCGGTGGCCGGGTCTTCCACCTGCTCGCAGATGGCCACCTTGTACCCTTTGGCGATCAGCCGGGCCATATAGGTCTCATAGCTGTGGAAGGGCACCCCGCACATGGGGGCCCGCTCTTCCAGGCCGCACTGCTTGCCGGTGAGGGTGAGGTCCAGCTCCCGGGAGGCTGTGATGGCATCGTCGAAAAACATCTCATAAAAATCGCCGATGCGGTAAAATAGGATCTCATCCTTGTGCTGTTTTTTGATCTCCAGATATTGTTTCATCATGGGCGACAGGTCCGCCATGGCATTCCCCTTCCTTCCCTGGGCTGCAGTGTGTAAAGCTGGTTTGTTCCCCGTAACCAGCAGAGACAAGAAACGCGGCTCTGCATATGCACAGCCGCGTTGGTTTTTGCGCCCCGCTCAGCCGCAGCCGCCGCAGGTGGAGCAGCTCCCGGTGCAGGAAGCAGCAGGCTCCTGCACCGTCATCGGGTCGCCGCCGTTCATGGCAGCGTTGATGATGGCGTCGATATAGTTGACCAGGGCCTCGCACTCCCGCTTGGCCTCGTTGTAGGCCACCATTCCCTCGTCGTTCATGATCTGGCCGTAGAGGGTATTCACCTTTTCGTTCAGCTCGGCCACCCGGGCGTCGTCCCGCTCGGCCTTGCTGATCTCATTGTTCAGGTCCATCCGGGCCAGGTTGAACTGGCCGATCAGGTCCTGCAGTTCCTCGTCCTTGTCGTTCATCTTGCGGGCCTGGTCCAAAGCCAGGTAGCGGCTGTCGGTCTGCAGCGCCACGGCGGCGCGCTTGAAAAGATCAATGCAATCCATATCGTTTCTCCTTTATTTTAAACGCAGTGCGTCTTTTTCGCTTCTAGAATACCCGGCGGGGGCCGTCACGATACCTGTTCGCCCAGCAGCACGGTGGCGCGGGCGCCGGTGAGGCGCACCTGGACATACTGTCCCAGCAGGGCGGCATCCCCTGCAAATTCCACCGTCAGGTTGTTGTCCAGCCGGCCCGAGAGGGCGCCCTCCGCCCGGCCAAAGCCCTCCACCAGTACCCGGACGGTCTGGCCTACCTGGTCCTTGACCAGTCCCATGGCGATCTCGTCCTGCAGGCGGAGCAGCCGTGCCATCCGGTCGGTCTTTTCCTTGCGGGGGGTGTGGTCGGGGTAACCGGCCGCCGGCGTGCCCTCCCGCTTGGAGTAGATAAAGGTGAACAGCTGCATATAGCCCACCTGGCGCACCAGATCCAGCGTACCCTGGAAATCCTCCTCTGTCTCACCGGGGAAGCCCACGATGATATCACTGGAGAAGGTGATGCCCGGCACCCGGGCCCTGGCGTACCGGATCAGGTCCAGATAGTGCTCCACCGTATAGTGGCGGTTCATCCGGGCCAGCAGCCGGTCCGAGCCGCACTGCACCGGCAGGTGCAGGTGCCTGCACAGATGGGGCTGGGCGGCAATGGTGTCGATCAGCTTGCGGCTGGCATCCTTGGGATGGCTGGTCATAAAGCGGATGTGGTAATCCCCCGGCACGGCGCAGAGCAGGTTGAGCAGGTCGGCAAAGTCGATGGGTTCTTCCAGCCCTTTGCCGTAGCTGTTGACGTTCTGGCCCAGCAGGGTGATCTCCTTGTAGCCGGCCTGTACCAGGCTGCGGAACTCGGCCAGGATGTCCGCCGGGCGGCGGCTCTTTTCCCGGCCCCGCACATAGGGCACGATGCAGTAGGTGCAGAAATTGTCGCAGCCGTACATGATGGGCAGCCAGGCCCGGAACTCACTCTCCCGCCGGATGGGCAGGTTCTCCACGATGACCGGGCGCTGGGCCGGCTCCAGCAGGACCCGTTTGTGCTTTTCCAGCCTGCGCAGGATCAGCTGGGGCAAAGTATCGATGCCGTCCACCCCAAAGACGATGTCCACATAGGGGTAGCTTTGACGCAGCTTCTCCACCACATGCTTCTGGTTGGCCATGCAGCCGCACAGCCCGATGATCAGGCCCGGCTTTTTCTCCTTGAGGCCCTTGAGGGCGCCCACATTGCCAAAGACCCGCTGTTCGGCGTGTTCCCGCACGGCGCAGGTGTTGAACAGGATCAGGTCCGCATCCTCCGGCCTGCTGCACAGACCATAGCCTATATCCACCAGCACGCCCTTGATCCGCTCGCCGTCGTTGACGTTCTGCTGGCAGCCGTAGCTGTGCACAAAAGCCAGCGGCGGGGTATCGTAATACCGGCTGATGAGGGCGGCCGCCTGCGCGTTGTGTTCGTATGTTATGTATTCCAACAAAGTACCATCCTTCACCCCGCGGCGGCAGGCGCTGCGGGTCTGTATTCCTGACAGGCCGGCCCCGGGGCCAGCCCTCCATCTTGTCTATTATACAGGTTTCTCTCCCGTGAAACAAGGGAAATTTTGTGTCAAAGCCCTTTAAAAAACAGCAGCCTCGGACCCGGCCGATTCTTCCGGCAAGTCCAGCTCCCCGGCGCAGGCCTGGCACAGGCCGATCCAGGTCACCACACAGTCGCTGATGCGGCCCCGGGGGACCGTCACGGCGCGGCGCAGGGCCTCCCCATCCAGGGGCAGATCCTCCACCCTGCCGCACCGGGTGCAGTAAAGGTGGCCGTGCCAGGGCAGGGTGTGGTCAAAGCGGTCGGGCTGGCCGGGGATGCACACCCGGCGCACCTTGCCCATCTCCACCAGACTGTTCAGATTGCGGTAGACGGTGCCCAGGCTGAGGCTGGGGCACAGATGGAGGGCCGTTTTGTAGATCTCCTCTGCCGTGGGATGGTCCTGCAGTTCCTGTACCTGCTGCAGGATCAGTTCCCGCTGCTTGGAATAGCGCATCCCGAACAAATCGTTCTTCATCCTTCCTCTCCCTTGATCCTGTCCCAATATGCCTTGGCGGCCTGTTCGGCCCGGTTGTCCCCATAGGTGTAATATTTGGCGTCCTTGATGGCGTCCGGCAGGTACTGCTGGGCCACCCAATGTTTTTTGTAGTCCTGTGCGTACTTGTAGTTCTGCCCTTTCACCAGGGCGTCCGCCCCGTCGAAATGCTTGTTTTGCAGCTGCCGGGGCACCGGGCCGGTGCGGCCCGCACGCACGTCCGCCAGGGCCGCGTCGATGGCCGCTTCCCCGCTGTTGGACTTAGGGCTGGTGGACACCAGGATCACCGCGTCGGCCAGAGGGATGCGCGCTTCGGGCAGGCCCACCATGTTGGCCGCGTCCACCGCCGCCTTGACGATGGGGATGATCTGCGGGTAGGCCAGGCCCACGTCCTCGCAGGCGCAGACCATCAGCCGGCGGCAGGCCGAGGGCAGGTCCCCCGCCTCCAGCAGGCGGGCCAGATAGTGCAAAGCGGCGTCCGGGTCCGATCCCCGCATCGACTTCTGATAGGCCGACACGATGTCGTAGTGGTCGTCGCCGTCCTTGTCGTACCGCATGGCGGTGCGGCGGGTCACCTGCCGGATCATGTCCAAAGTGACCAGACGGCCCTCGGGCCCCACCTCCGCCGCCGAGACCGCAAATTCCAGGCTGCCCAGGGCCTTGCGCATATCGCCGCCGGCGCTCTCGGCCAGGTATACGGCCGCCTCGTCGGTGATGGACACAGGGGTATCCCCCTCGGCAGACAGGCGCTGCACCGCGCTGCGCACCCCCTGCTCCACATCCCGGGCGGTCAGGCTCTTGAATTCAAAGACCGTGCACCGGGACAGCAGGGCATTATAAATGTAAAAATAGGGATTCTCGGTGGTGGAGGCGATCAGGGTGACGGTCCCCTCCTCCAGGCATTCCAGCAGGCTCTGCTGCTGCTTTTTGTTCAGATACTGGATCTCGTCCAGGTAGAGCAGGATGCCCCCCGCCCCCGCCAGGGTGCCGATGTCCTTGAACACCGCCTTGATATCCCCGGTGCCGCAGGACGTGCCGTTGAGCTTGTGCAGGGTCATGCCGCTGTTCTCGGCAATGATCCGGGCCACGGTGGTCTTGCCGGTGCCGGACGGGCCATAAAAGATCATGTTGGGGATGTTGCCGCTCTCGATGGTACGGCGGAACACCCGCCCCGGGGCCAGCAGATGCTGCTGGCCGCAGACGTCAGCCAGGGTCTTGGGCCGAAGCCTCTGGGCCAATGGTTCCCGCATGGGGTGCGCCTCCCTTTATGGTGTAAAACTGCGAATGATTCTGACTAATGCATATTATACAGCATTTTTTCCAAAAGGACAAGGGCGACCGGCGTTTTGGGATGCATCCGAAAAGCCAAATCGGTTGATCGTTCGCCCGAAAACGCTGCGCTCCTCCCTGGAGCGCAGCACAGCCGATGGGGCTTTGGGGCCAAAGGGGACCGCACGGAGGATTTCCCGGGTGCGCCCCGGGGAAATATTTACAAATCCGATAAAACGTGGTATCATCACACGGTAGGGTGTATCCGAAACGGACCAGCATTTTTGGCTTTTCGGGTATGCCCCAGCCTATCAGTCAGGAGATGGATACCATGCCCAAAAAGCAGATCCCTGCCGCAGAGCTTGCGGCCAAAAAAGAGCTGGCCCTGGAAGTGATCGCCCGGCTGAAGGCCGCGTATCCCGATGCGGCCTGTACCCTGGACTATGCCGACGCCTGGCAGCTGCTGGTCAGCGTCCGGCTGGCCGCCCAGTGCACCGACGCCCGGGTCAACGTGGTGGTCGAGGAGCTGTTTGCCAAATATCCGGGTGTGGCTGCCCTGGCCGCCGCCCAGCCCGAGGAGATCGAGGCCATCGTCAAGCCCTGCGGCCTGGGGCGCTCCAAGGCACGGGACATCTCCGCCTGTATGCGGCTGCTGCGGGACAAATACAACTGCCAGGTCCCCACTACCTTTGAGGAGCTGCTGGCCCTGCCCGGGGTGGGACGCAAGAGCGCCAACCTGATCATGGGGGATGTATTCGGCAAACCCGCCATCGTCACCGACACCCACTGCATCCGGCTGTGCAACCGCATCGGCCTGGTGGACAACGTCAAGGAGCCCCAAAAGGTGGAAATGCTGCTGTGGCAGATCATTCCCCCGGAGGAGGGCAGCGACCTGTGCCACCGCTTCGTGCTGCACGGGCGCGCCGTGTGCGATGCCCGCAAGCCCGCGTGCAGCCAGTGCTGCCTGGCGGACATCTGCCGCACCGCCCAGGCTGCAGAAAACGCGGCGGCCCCTGTATAAGGCCGCCCTGTCAGGAGGTTTACCGCTATGATTTCTGCATTGTTTTCGGTCGTTTTCAGCATCCTTGTGGGAGCCGCTGCCGGCTATGTGGCCGGCCGCCTGATGGGCAGCGCCGGCTCCTCCCCTCTGCACAACATCATCCTGGGGATGGTGGGCGGCTTTGTGGGCAGCTTTCTGCTGGGGCTGATCGGCCTGCATTCCTTCAGCTTTATAGGCGACTTTGTGGTCTCGGTGGCAGGCGCCTGTGTCTGCATCTGGGCCGCCCGCAAGCTGTCCCGGTGAGCGCCCGTTCTTGAGGCCGGTCCTGCCTTTGTTTTCCTCCTATATTTTTATATGGAATTTATACAGAAAAGACCCGGAGCCTGCGGCCCCGGGTCTTTTCTGTTGTGTATGGATTCAGGAGAGGATCATGCGGTCGTTGGCGAACTCGTCTCCGCTGGCTGTCTGGAACTTGGCCAGCAGGTCCGAAACGTGGAGCTTCTTTTTTTCCTCGCCGCTCACATCGTAGATGATGCGGCCTTCGTGCATCATGATCAGCCGGTTGCCGTATTTGATGGCATCCTTCATATTGTGGGTGATCATGAGGGTGGTCAGGTTGTTTTCCGCCACCAGCTTGGCCGAAAGGGTCAGCACCTTGCTGGCGGTCTTGGGGTCCAGAGCGGCGGTGTGCTCGTCCAGCAGCAGCAGCTTGGGCCGGTTCATGGTGGCCATCAGCAGGGTCAGCGCCTGGCGCTGGCCGCCGGACAGCAGGCCCACCCGGGCCGTCAGGCGGCTCTCCAGCCCCAGATCCAGGGTCTTGAGCAGTTCCCGGTATTCCTCCCGCTCCTTTTTGGTGATGCCGATGCGGAGGGTGCGGGGCTTGCCGCGGCGGGCGGCCAGGGCCAGGTTCTCCTCGATCTGCATGGTGGCGGCGGTGCCGGTCATGGGATCCTGGAACACCCGGCCGATGTATTTGGCGCGCTGGTACTCGCTGAGGCGGGTGACATCGGTTCCGTCAATGGTGATGCGGCCGTTGTCCACCGGCCAGACGCCGGCCACCGCATTGAGCATGGTGGACTTGCCGGCGCCGTTGCCGCCGATGACGGTGACGAAATCGCCCTCGTTGAGGTGGAGGGTCAGGCCGTTCAGGGCGGTCTTTTCGTTCACCGTGCCGGGATTGAAGGTCTTTGAAATATTCTGGATATCAAGCATGACGTTCTTCCTCCTTCTGGGCCTTTTTGGGCGCGGGCTTGGAGAAGTACTTCCCTTTCCAGTAGGGGACGGCCAGGAAGATGGCCACCACCACAGCCGACAGCAGCTTGAGGAGGTTGGCATCGAAGCCCAGGGTCAGCACCAGCTGGATGACGATGTAATAGATCACCGCGCCGATCGAGACCGACACCAGCTTGAGGGCAAAGTTGTGGAAGATACGGCCAAAGATCGCCTCACCGATGATGACGGCCGCCAGGCCGATGACGATGGCGCCGCGGCCCATGCTGACATCCGCGAAGCCCTGGTACTGACTGAGCAGCGCTCCCGACAGGGCCACCAGGCCGTTGGAGACCATCAGGCCCAGCACCGTATTGAAGTCGGTGTTGATGCCCTGGGCCCGGCTCATGTGGGGATTGGAACCGGTGGCACGGATGGCACAGCCCAGCTCGGTGCCAAAGAACCAGTAGAGGATGCCGATGAGCGCCAGCGTGATGAGGGTGACCATCGCCACCGGGTTGCGCAAGGCCAGCTCTTTGACCCAGCGCAGGGAGATGAGCAGGTCATAGTTGTCCACGTTGATGGACTGGTTGGCCTTGCCCAGGATCTTCAGGTTGATGGAATAGAGGGACAGTTGGGTCAGGATGCCGGCCAGGATGGCGGGGATGCCCATAAAGGTGTGCAGCAATCCGGTGATCAGGCCGCAGGCCAGGCCGGAGATGAGGGCCAGCAGCAAAGCCACCCAGACGTTCTGCCCGGCCAGCAGGGCCATGACGCAGACCGCGCCGCCGGTGCCAAAGGAGCCGTCCACCGTCAGGTCCGCCACATCCAGGATGCGGTAGGTGATGTAGACGCCGATGGCCATGATGCCCCAGATCAGGCCCTGGGCACAGGCCCCCGGCAGCGCGCCGGGCAGGTTCGCCAGTCTTGCTAAGACTTCCAAAATGATTCCTCCTGTTTTTGACGATTTGCCGCGGACCATTGCAGTCCGGGGCAGGGTTTATGGGTACAGGTCGCAGACGCGCCTGCGACCGCCCCGGCAAACGCCGGAGCGGTCGTTCATGCAAAAAGGCGGGCAGGATGGTGGCCCATTCTCCCCGCCTGGATCTTCAGTGGGATTTATGCTTCGATGGCCTCGTACCCTTCGGGAACGGTCAGGCCCAGCTCGTCGCAGATGGTCTTGTTGTACTTCTTGGTAGCGCTGGTGTACTGGATGGGCATGGTGGAGATATCCGCCTCGCCGGTCAGGATCTGAGCGGCCATCTCGCCGGTGGTGTAGCCCAGGTCATAGTAGCTGATGGACAGGGTGGCCACACCGCAGCCCGAGCAGATGCCTTCCTCGCCTGCAAAGACGGGGATGCCCATGGGCCGGCAGATGCCGTCCACGATGCCGGTGTTGGCAGCCACCGTATTGTCGGTGGGGACATACAGCAGCTCATTGGCGCTGGCTGCCTGCTGGCAGACCGAGGACAGGTCGTTGGAGTCCGAGAAGGGGTACTGGGTGACGGTCAGGCCCGCATCCTCCAGATAGGTCTGGATGGTGTCCACCTGGTACTGGCTGTTGGCCTCGGCCGAGCAGTACAGCAGGCCGGCGGTCTTGGCTTCCGGCATCCACTCCAGGATCATGGCAGCCTGCTCATCCAGGGGCGCCAGGTCGGAGGTGCCCGAGATGTTGCCGCCCACCGTGCCGCTGAAATCGGTCAGGCCCAGGGCCACGCCATACTCGGTGATGGAGGTGCCCAGGATGGGGATATCGGCGGTGGCCGCCTGGGCCGCCTGCAGGGAAGCGGTGGCGTTGGCCAGGATCAGGTCCACGCCGGCCGAGACAAAGCCGTTGCAGATGGTGGCACAGGTGGCGGTGTCGTTCTGAGCGTTCTGCATATCAAAGGTGACCGCATCCCCGAGCTGTTCGGTCAGCGCATCCTGGAAGCCCTGGGTGGCGGCGTCCAGCGCCTCATGCTCCACCAGCTGGCAGATGCCCACGGTATAGCTCTGGCCCGCGGCTGCGGAACCGGCCGAGGATGCCGCAGAAGAAGCCGTGCTGGCGGCGGTGGACGACGAAGAAGACGATGTAGAACCGCAGGCGGCCAGCACGCCGGCCGCGGCGGCAGCCGCAGAAACAGCCAGGAACGAACGACGGGAAATCTTACGCATACCAATAAACTCTCCTCTATCTTGGTCTTTTCCGGGGACAGGACCCCGGGCGCTCACTTCATGGGTGTGAATCGCTTCATGATTGTGAAGTATAGCACACTTTTTGAAAAGTTACAATAGATCCCCGGCGATTTTATTCTCCTGAAGCGGCTCAATTATTGATAATGCAGAAAATATCTATCTGTTTTTTCGATGGATGTGCTGCTGCATCTCGGCGAGGCGGGCTTTCTGACCTTCCAGCCAGAGCAGATTTTCTTCAAACTGCTGCGGCCAGGGGCGCTCCAGGTCATAGCGGTAGTAGAGCGCCTGGCAGACTTTTGCCTGGAACCGCCGCAGCACCACCGGCTGGAACAGTTCCTCCCATCCGGGGGCCTGCCGCTCCAGCTCCATGCACCGGCAGGCCCACAAAATGTCCAGCGGCTCCCGCCGGGCGATCCCCTGAGCCTCCAGGTAGGCGGCCAGGATCCCCTCATGGACCGTGCCCCCGCACCGGGTACCCTGGAAATAATACGACACCTGCCCTTCGGGGCTGATCTCCTGTCCCAGCGGGTAGAGGGCGCAGACCAGAGGCCGGGCCTGGTGGACGGCGCAGCGCCCTTCGGTCAGGAACGGGCAGTTGTTCCCCGCGGCGCGCACCGGCGCCAGCCGCAGCACCGGCAGACGGCTGACCGTCCCGATATAACGGCGGCAGAAAGCCTGGGCGGTCAGTTTGGGGGGCAGGCCCAGCCGCCTGGATAAGCGGTAGAGATCGTACCCCGAGAGGACGATATCCTCCCGGCCCCGGCAGCACCCGCCGCAGCCGGCGCAGCGGAACGCAAAGCGGTCCTCTGCCGCCAGATAGGGCATATCCGGGGCGCGGCCTCCCCCTTCCACTCCGCACAAATCAATTTCGCTGTCCCTCATGGTTCCTCCTCATCTGCCGGCAAGCCGGCCGTGCGGACGGCAAAGCCCAAAGGCCGACCGCCGCCGTTCCCTGCAAGGATAACACGCTTTGGGTGCATCTGTCAATTTTTTGTGAATGTGCAGTCAAAACGGGATTTGTTTTCAGTTTCTTCAAGATTTTGTGCTATATTGGGGCAAATGCATCAATCAAAAGCGCAAATTTGAAAGTTTGGCTTTTCTTTTATGCTTCCAGAGAGTATACTAGACATACCATATTCGTTTAATGTGGAGGCTTTTATGTATCAGTTTACTGGTTGTCCCTGTTCGGTCTGCGGCAAGACCCTGACCGATACGGACGATATCGTTGTATGCCCCGATTGCGGCGCACCCTATCACCGCGCCTGCTACCAGGCGCAGGGGGCCTGCGTCTATGCCGGCAAGCACGGCACAGGCTTTGAGTGGACGCCCCCTGCCTCGGCACAGCCCGAGCACAAGTGCCCCAACTGCGGCGCGCCCAACCCGGAATCCGCCCAGCGGTGCAGCCACTGCGGCTATGTGTTTGGCAGCGAGCAGGCCGCTCCTCCGCCCCGGGTGGACGCCAACCGCCAGGCCCAGCAGCCCGGCGGCGGCTTCAACTACACCCGCCTGTACCAGGAGGCCCAGGCCGGCGGCTATTGGCAGGCCAGCGCAGCCAGCGCCGACGAGCCCATCGACGGCATCCCCAGCGACGAGTGGGCCACCTATCTGGGCCCCTCCAGCCCTGCCTATCTGCGGGACTTTTCCCAGATGCAGAAGTATGGCCGCAAGAGCTCGATCTGCTTTTCCGCCCTGCTGTTCGGCCCCCTGTATTTCTTCTACCGCAAAGCCTGGAAGCCGGCTTTCGTCTTTCTGGCGGTGGATCTGCTGCTGCAGCTGCCCAGCCTGCTGGAACTGCTGGTGCTGAGCGAGAGCGCCTTTGCCCCTGCCATCAGCGGTTCCACCCTGCTGTTCCTGGCACAGATCGCGTCGATCGCCAGCTTTGCGGTGATGGTGCTCAGCGGGATGTTCGCCAAGTATCTCTACCGCCGCATCGCCGCCGAGCGGATCCGCCGCATCGAGGCGGAGTTCCCCGACAAATCCAAGCGCGAGGCCGTGCTGCGGGCGCAGGGCGGCGTCAGCTGGGCCGCCGTGGTGGGCGTCTGCACCGCTATGGTGGTGCTGGGGGCTGTGTTCAGCCTGCTGCTGGGTCCAAACCTGCAAGCTGTCATGGGGCTGGTGCTGTGAGACGCGCCGGCCAACCATGTGAAAACGACGAAGGAGGTCTCTTATGAAAGCCGTCACCAAAGCCGTCATTCCTGCCGCGGGTCTCGGCACCCGGGTGCTACCCGCCACCAAGGCCATGCCCAAAGGGATGCTGCCCATCGTGGACAAACCTGCCATCCAGTATCTGGTGGAGGAGGCTGTGCGCTCCGGCATCACCGACATCTTGATCATCCTCAGCCGAAACCAGACCATCATCGAGGACCACTTTGACCGCAGCCCGGAGCTGGAGGCCAAGCTGACCGCCCCCGGCAAGGAAAAGATGCTGGAGGAGTGCCTGGGCATCTCCAACCTGGCCAACATCTACTTTGTCCGCCAGCACCAGACCCTGGGGTTGGGGCACGCGGTCAGCATGGCCCGGCCCTTTACGGGGGACGATCCCTTTGTGGTCATCTACGGGGATGACGTCATCATCGGGGAGGACCCGGTCTGCGCGCAGCTGATCCGAGCCTACGAGGCATTCGGGCGGCCCGTGGCCGGCGTCTGCGCTGTGCCCTGGGCGGATGTCAGCCGCTATTGCAGCCTCAAGACCACCCCCATCCGGGACAATTACTTCTTTGTAGACGACATGATCGAAAAGCCCAAAAAGGGCCAGGAATTCAGCAACTACTCCATCCTGGGGCGGGTGCTGCTGACCCCGGAGATCTATCCCCTGCTGGCCGCTACCAAGCCCGGCGCAGGCGGTGAGATCCAGCTGACGGACGCCATGGCCGAGTACGCCCGCACCAAAGGCGGCATGACGGCAGTGGCCTTCACCGGCAAGCATTACGATATGGGCAACAAGCTGTGCGTGGCGCAGGCCCAGGTGGAACTGGCCCTCCAGCATCCTGAGATCGGCGAGGCGTTCCGGGCTTATCTGAAGGAATTCTGCAAGACGCTGTAAACCGCACCCATTCCAAAACCAACGCCTGGCCCCCTGTCTGGGGTTAGGCGTTTTTCTACGGCGGTTTCGGGAGAGCGGCACAAAAAACGCCCCCGTCGAAGGACGGAGGCGTTTGGTGCTGATTGCTGATTGTTTTGGAATGGGATAGTGAACGATCAGTCGCTGACGTAGGGCATCAGAGCCACATGACGGGCACGCTTGATGGCCACGGTCAGGGCACGCTGATGATAAGCGCAGGTGCCAGTGACGCGGCGGGGAATGATCTTGGCCCGCTCAGAGACATACTTGCGCAGACGGGCAACATCCTTGTAATCGATCTCATCGATGCGATCCACGCAGAAGCTGCAGACCTTCTTGCGGCCGCGGCGCACGGGACGTGCGGGGCGGGAGCCTTCGTTTTTCTCAAAAGCCATTGCTGGTTTACCTCCTGTTTGAATTTTTGTCGAGTTGGACAAGGTCAGAACGGCAGATCGTCGCTGTCGTCGATGACCGCAAAGTCATCAGTGTCCCCTGCCGAGTAGCCGGGGACTGCCTCAATGGCAGACGGGCGGGCGGGCTGCTGTGCGTTCTGATGGGGCTGGCTGCTCTGAGGAGCGCCGCCGCCATTGCCGTTGGAGTTCTTGGGGCCGCCAAAATTGATGTTGTTGGCCACGATCTCCACACCGGTACGGTTGTTGCCGTTCTTATCCTGATACTGGCGGCTCTGGATGCTGCCCTCAATGATGATCAGGCTGCCCTTCTGGAAGTATTTGCAGACGAAATCCGCCTGCTGGCGCCATGCCACGACGTCCAGAAAGTCGGTCTGGCGCTGCTCGCCCTGGCGGGCATAGCTACGGTCACACGCGATGCGGAACCGCGCCAGATTGATACCGTTGGTGGTGGTGCGGAGTTCAGGGTCCGCCACCAGGCGGCCCATGATAACGACGACGTTCAACATAAGACGGGACTCCTTGTACTGTGTGGAATTAGCCTTCCTTTGCAACGATCAGGGAGCGCATGACGCCCTCGGTGATCTTGTACACGCGGTCCAGCTCGGCGGGGAAGTCGGGCTCACTGGTGAAGTTGATCACAGTGTAGATGCCCTCGTTCTCGTCGTTGATGGGGTATGCCAGACGGCGCTTGCCCCACTCATCGATGGAATCGATGGTACCGTTGGCCTCGATCAGGGACTTGAACTTGCCCACCAGAGCGGCGGTAGCCTCGTCATCGAGGGTGGCGGTGGTAATCAGCATGGTTTCGTACTTTGCCATTTTTGTGCACCTCCTTTTGGACATAAGGGCTTCGGATGGAAGCCAAGGGTCTGCGGGGCATCCCGCAGGGCTGCCTTTGCAGACAGCAATTCATTATACCAAGAGGATGCGGGATTGTCAATCACTTTTTTGGGATTTTTTGCGTCCTGCGCCAGCCGGTCTGTCACCCGATGGCCAGCCCTGCCCCCTGCTCCCGCAGCGTGAGGATGTGGCAGCTGCCGGGGCCGAACACCGAATCCATGGCGGCGCAGTAGCGCTCCAGACAGTTCGCAGGCACAAAAGCCTGGATGGTGCCGGCAAAGCCGCCCCCCTGCATCCTCCAGGCGCCGCCGCTGTCCTCCAGGATATGCTGGCTGAGCGCCAGGGCCACCGACAGGGACTGGCGGCGCGGATCGGCGCTGCTGTAAACGTTCTGGCAGAGGGTGAAGGAAGCATGGCCGCTCTGGCGCACCAGCCGGAGAAATTCTTCAAAGCGGCCCGCCCGCAGGGCCCGGTGTTCGGCCAGGGTGCGGGCGTTCTCCTCAAAAAAGTGGACGGCGCGCAGGCAGGCCCGGTCCCCGCAGCAGGCACGCACCCGGGACAGCTGCGCCCAAAAAGCAGCCTCGTCCACCTGCCCCAGCACCTGACAGTCAAAACAGGCGGCCACCGCTTCCATCTCGCGTCGGATGGCGGCGAACTCGGCGGTCAGCTCACTGTGGCTGCCCCGGGTATCGGTGACGCACAGGCTCATCCCGGCGGGCAGAAGCTCCCGGGTGTGGATCTTCTCCACCCGGGGAGACTCAGGGTCCTGGAAGTCCGCAAAGACCACCCCGCCCAGCGCGCTGGTCAGCTGGTCCAGCAGGCCGCTGGGCTTGCCAAAATAAATGTTCTCGGCGTACTGGCCCAGCCGCGCCACCTGGGCCGGGGTCAGCCCGCAGCCGTACATCCCGTTCATCACAGCCCCTATGGCCATCTCAAAGGCCGCCGAACTGGACAGCCCCGACCCGCGCAGGACGCTGCTGACCGTGTAGGCGTCGTAGCCGCCCACCGGCCGGCCCAGCCCGCGGAAGCCCTCGGCCAGTCCGCGGATCAGGCTGGCAGAATGGGTGGACTCCTCCGACCGGGGGTCCTGCTGGGAGAGGTCGATGACATCCAGCTTGTTGAAGCCCCAGGACTTGACGCGGATGTAATGGTCGGTGTTGGGCGAAGCGACCGCCACCAGGTCCAGGTCCACCGCTGCGGCCAGGCCATAGCCGTGCTGGTGGTCGGTGTGGTTGCCGCCCAGCTCGGCACGGCCAGGGGCGGTGTACAGCTCCACCTGCCGGCCGGGGCCAAAATAGCACTCGAACTGCGCCAGCGCCTGGCACCATCTGTCCCGCTGCCGGGCCAGCACCTCCTCCGACGGGCCATACAACGCCCTCAGGACGTCATCCCAGACGCCCGCCCCGATCTCCTGCCGCCGCTGTGCGCTTGTCGCCATATTCTCTCCCCCTGTGCCCGCATTCCTGTGACGGCCCGCCCGGCGGACAGGCCCTTTCGTTTGCCTGCAATGCAGGGGCAGGCCACGCAGGCCCGCCCCGGGATCTTGCTTCTATTGTAGCGTATTTGCACCATTTTTGCAAATTTTCACAGAGAAAAGCGGGCATTTTCAGCGGCAAAGCCAAAGTTCAGGATGTACTTTTGTTGAATTTGCGCCGTCGGATATGGTATACTGGTATCGCTTTCCCCGTTGTACGAGTTTGCGTTTCAAAGGAGGCCCCTATGCCGGAGGTTTATAAACAGTCGTTCAAACAGAATTATACCAACAATGTGGACCTGTCCGTCTTCAACTGCGGGCTGGAGCGCTGCGCCCCCGGCCACACCTGGGGCCCCGGCATCCGGGACCATTACCTGATCCACCTGATCCTGGCCGGCAAGGGCACCTTCCAGACCGGCGGCCGTACCTGGGAGCTGGCCCCCGGCGACCTCTTTTTTGTCCAGCCCAACCAGCTGAACACCTACGCCGCCGACACCCAGCAGCCCTGGGAATACTGCTGGGTGGGCTTCAACGGGATCAGCGCCCACCGGCTGGCCTCTCTGCTCCCCTTCTCGGACGAGCAGCCGGTCCACCATACCCAGCGCCCCGAGGAGATGTATCACGCCATGGAGAACATTTACCGCGCCCGGGGGCTGCGGGTCCAGGATGAGACGGCCATGGTGGGGTATCTGTACCTGTTCATCGCCGCCCTGATGGATGAGACCAGCGAGCGCAAGCCCCACAACACCAACACGTCCAGCCAGTATGTCCTGAATGCCATCAAGTACATCCAGTTCAACTATTCCCACGATATCTCCATCGACGATGTGGCCAAGAGCGTGGGGGTCTCCCGCAGCCACCTCTACCGCGTCTTTATGAGCAACGTGGGCAAAAGCCCCATCGACTACCTGACCGAATACCGAATCAACGAGGCCTGCAAGCTGCTGCGCACCGGCAGCCTGTCCATTGCCGAGGTGGCCATCTCGGTGGGCTTCTTTGACCAGTTCTATTTTTCACGGGTGTTCAAACGGGCCAAAGGGATGCCGCCCAGCAAATACGCCGCCCAGCAGGCGGCCGCCCCGGCCGATGACAGTCCCGCTCCGGCCGCCGCGCCGTGACCAGTCCCAAGGAGGGAACCATGCCTTTACAGAAAAATCAGATCATCCCCCTCGCCATCCAACGGCTGTCCAGCGACGGCAGCGGCGTCGGCCATTGGGAAGGCGAAGCGGTCTTTGTGCCCGGCACCGCTCCCGGCGACCAGATCCAGGCCCGGGTGGTGAAAGACTGCAAGCGGTACGCCTTTGGCATCGTGGAGCAGATCGACCAGCCCTCCCCCGACCGCATCCCGGCGGACTGCCCGGTAGCAGGCCCCTGCGGCGGGTGCAGCCTGCGCCACCTGCGCTACCAGGCCGAGCTGCAGGCCAAACAGGCGTCGGTGGCAGACGCTTTCCAGCGGATCGGCGGCCTGGACGTCCAGGTGGAGCCCATCCTCCCCTCCCCCCAGGTGGACCGCTACCGGAACAAAGTCCAGTTCCCGGTGGGTTTGGACAAGCAGGGCAAACCCTGCATCGGGTTTTATGCCGGGCGCAGCCACCGCATCGTCCCCTGCGGGGACTGCAAGTTGCAGCCCGCCATCCTCAACCGGATCGGCCAGACCCTGTGCGGGCTGTTCGGGGAATACGGCATCCAACCCTATGACGAAGCCACCGGGCAGGGACTGGTACGGCACATCTTCCTGCGCCAGGGCGCCCACAGCGGCCAGATCATGGTCTGCCTGGTCTGTACCCGGCCCAGCCTGCCCCATGCCGGCCAGTGGGTGGAGCAGCTGCGCAGCCGGTTCCCCGACATCGCCACCATCCTGATCAACGTCAACCGGCAGAACACCAATGTGATCCTGGGCTCTGAAAACCACATTCTCTTTGGCCCCGGCTCTATCGAGGACACCCTCTGCGGGGTGCCAGTCCGGCTGGGCCCCTTCTCCTTTTATCAGGTGAACACGCCCGGCGCAGAACAGCTGTATGCCGTGGCTGCCGCCTATGCAGACCTGCGCCCCGACGACCTGCTGCTGGACCTTTACTGCGGCATGGGCACCATCGGACTGTCTATGGCCGGCCGCTGCCGGGAGCTGGTGGGGGTGGAGATCGTTCCTGAGGCCATCGAAAGTGCCCGCGCCAACGCGGCCCGGATGGACGGAGAGATCGCCGGCAAAAGCCGCTTTTTCTGTGCCGACGCCGGCCAGGCAGCCGCCCGGCTGGCCGCCGAGGGCCTGGCCCCCGATGTCATCATCGTGGACCCGCCCCGCAAAGGCTGCGACCAGGCGACCCTGGACGCTGTGGTCCGCATGACGCCCCGCCGCCTGGTCTATGTCAGCTGCAACCCCGCCACCGCCGCCCGCGATGCGGCCATCCTGACCCGTGAAGGTTACCGCGTGGAGAAAGTGCAGCCGGTGGATATGTTCCCGAGGACGGGGCATGTGGAGGCGGTTGTCTTGCTTTCCAAGGGAGAAATTGACTCGAAGAAAGTGCGGGTGGAGTTCTCTTTGGAAGGGATGGATATGTCCGGGTTCCAGAAAGGCGCCACATATGGACAGATTAAGGAACATGGTAAGCGCCTCACAAAACAGTGTACTTGACAACAGAAAAGGACCGGCCAAAGCCGGTCCCCTAGATTATTCCTGTTCAAAACAACTGCGCATGTAGTCGCTCCAGGGCATCAGGTCCTTGAGCAGCTCAGGATGCTGGCGGAAGTCCATGGAAGGAAGGTTGGACAGTACAATGTGCAGGTATCCCCGCTCAGAAAGACCATTGGCACCGGCGGTTTCCACCAGGCTGTAGATCACAGCACTGGCCTTGACTCCTTTTACCGTGTCGCTGAACAGCCAATTCTTGCGTCCCACAGTAAAGGGACGGATGGCATTCTCGGCAAGGTTATTGGAAATCTGGCACCTGGGGTCAAGCAGGTAGTTCTCCA
>MHCFR04200__coassemble_125_pt1 | contig 104758 bp, 87 predicted proteins | sample MHCFR04200__metabat2_high_PE_011 | metagenome-assembled genome bin MHCFR04200
ATTCTACTCTTGCAGGCCTCTTTTTTGTGCTGTCCGCTCAATCTGGACCGGTTCAAGCGCCGGGGCCTTTTTGTTTTGCCGGGATTATTTGGTGCCGTAGATGCGGTCGCCTGCGTCGCCCAGGCCGGGCACGATGTAGCCCTTCTGGTCGAGGCACTCATCCAGAGCGCCCAGGTAGATCTGGACGTCGGGGTGGGCGGTGCGCAGGGCCTCGACCCCCTCGGGCGCGCCGATCAGGCCGATGAACTTGATATGCTTGGCGCCGCGCTTTTTGATCAGGGTGATGGCGTCCACGGCGCTGCCGCCGGTGGCCAGCATGGGGTCCAGGACCAGCACGTCCCGCTCGTCGATGTCGGAGGGCAGCTTGCAGAAATACTCCACCGGCTGCAGGGTCTCCTCGTTGCGGTACAGGCCGATGAAGCCCACCTTGGCGGCGGGGATCAGGGTCAGCATACCGTCCAGCATGCCCATGCCGGCCCGCAGGATGGGTACCAGGGCCAGTTTGCGGCCGGCCAGGACCTTGGTCTTGGCCATGGTGATGGGGGTCTCGATCTGGACCTCCTCCAGGGGCAGATCCCGGGTGGCCTCGTAGCACAGCAGGGTGGCGATCTCGCCCACCAGGTCACGGAACTCCTTGGTACCGGTCTGCTTGTTGCGCAGCAGGCTGATCTTGTGCTGCAGCAGGGGGTGCTCAACGATCATGGGGTTCATAACTACACGCTCCTTTGAAGGTTTTGATACTGGGTCAGCGCTGCTCCAGCGCCATCAGCTTCTCGATCCGTCCGGTGTGCCGCCCGCCCTCAAAGGGGGTGGCCAGGAACAGGTCCACCAGCTGGCAGGCCAGGCCGGGACCCACCACACGGCCGCCCATGCACAGGGCGTTGGCGTCGTTGTGGCGGCGGGTATACTCGCAGCTGAAGCTGTCCGAGCAGCAGCAGGCGCGGATGCCCTTGATCTTGTTGGCGGCCATGCTGATGCCCACGCCGGTGCCGCAGAACAACAGGGCTTTGTCGCACCGGCCCGAGACGACGGCGTCGCAGGCGGGCACCGCCATGTCGGGATAGTCCACGCTGGCGGTGCTGTGGGTGCCAAAATCGATGTAGGGGATGCCGGCCTCCTCCAGATGGGCGCGGACGGCTTCCTTCAGTTCAAAGCCGCCATGGTCGGCGGCCAACGCGATGGGTTTTGCCATGAAGATACCTCACTCACTCTTTTCGGTTTGGGCGGCCAGACGCTCTGCGCGTTCCCGTTCGGCCTGGCTCAGCCGGTGATAGTCGGGCAGCAGGGCCTCGGGGGAAACGGCCAGGCCGGCATCGGCCATCCGCCGTGCAGCCAGGGCCACTCCCACGGCGCGCCCGCCCCGCAGCGCGGGGGGCATGGGCAGGACGCCTTCCACCTCACTGTACATATTATAGCACAGATAGGCCCCATCACCAACAAAAAACAGGGGCTTTTTGCAGCTTTTTACAAAATCCTCCAGCGAGGCGGCGGCCCGGGCCTCGTCCTCCAACAGACGGGCGTGGGTGGCAAGGTCGAAGGCGGCGGCGTACACCTGCCCCCGCCGGGCGTCCAGGGCGCACAGCACCGTCCCTGTGCCGACATGGCTGGCGGCCAGGGCCTCCAGGGTGGAGACGGGCGCGCAGGGGACGCTGCCGGGGAAGGCCAGCCCTTTGACGGCAGCCAGTCCGATCCGCAGCCCGGTAAAGCTGCCCGGCCCCGCATTGACCCCGTACAGGCCGATGTCGGCGCAGGTGAGGCCGCAGGTGCGCAGGGCGGTGTCGATCATAGGCAGCAGGGTCTCGCTGTGGGTCAGCCCTCCGTCCAGATAGACCTCGTACAAAAGGCGGTCATCCCGCATCAGGGCCACGCCGGCGGTCTTGCCCGCCGTATCGACGCCAAGGACGATCATAGCTGCACCCCCTCGATGGTGATTCTGCGGGTGGTGGGGTCCACCGTCCGGATGTCCACCCGGATGGGATCTTCCTGGTCCAGCAGGGAAGCAAGGTTCTCGCTCCATTCGGCGGCCACCACCGCTCCCTGGTCCAGATAGTCGTAAAAACCGGCGGCGGCCAGGTCGTTTTCGGTGTGGATGCGATAGAGGTCGAAGTGGGCCATGGGCCTTGGCCCGCGGTAATAGTTGACGATGGCAAAGGTGGGGCTGCTGACCGGGTCGGTGCAGCCCAGGCCCTCGGCCAGGCCGCGGCAGAACGCAGTCTTGCCGGCCCCCAGCCCGCCGGTAAAGGCGATCAGCGCCCCGTCCGGCACGGCGGCGGCCAGGCGGCGGCCCAGCGCCGCAGTCTCCTCGGGGGAGCGGGTGATAAATTCAGCCATGATAATACCTCAAACAGACAGGAAATGCGGCAGGGGAACCACCCTGCCGCATTCAGTATAGTATAAATCGGAAAAAAGTGCAATCGGGTCACGCCGCCTCGTATTCCTCGATGGTGTACAGGGTGGCGGTGTCGTTGCCGTGTACCAGGGCAAAGGAGGCGTAGCGGTGGGGCGTGGTGCCGCCCTGGGACAGATACCAGTAGATATCGTCGGGGCCGTAGGTGGCCGCCGCCGCGTCCACGGCCTGCAAAATGTTTTTGCCCATGATCAGCTGGTTGACGGTGCCCCACAGCATACTGCGGGAATAGATGGCGTAGACGTTGTTCACAAAGCCGGCCACGGCGCTGGCCCCGCCGTCCAGCAGGGCGGTGGACATGGACAGGTCGATGACGTTGCCGGTGCCAAAGAACTCGCAGGCCTCCGAAAAGATCATGGTGCCGTTGAGCTGGCCGCCGCGGTAAGCCGATTCAAAGAAGCTGGGGGTGATGCAGTAAACGCCGTTCACCTTGATGACCCGGTGGGTCAGCAGGTCGAAGCCGTAGCGCAGATCGTCCCAGAACGAGGACTCCTCCCGCAGCACCAGGATGGGGGAGGTGCGCACCTGCTTGAACAGCCACCCGGTGGTGTAGGAATAGTAAACCCCGTGGGTGCTGATGATGCACAGGTCATAGTCATCCATATGGCGCAGGTCGGACACCGTGACGTCGTTGTCGATGGTGGTGGAAAGGCCCCAGCCGTTCCAGTACTCCTGCATGGTGGTGTAGTAGGGGTAGCGGTTGGAATCCACCGTGTCGTCAAAGGCATAGTAGACGATCGCGTTGCCCAGGGGCATCACATCGTTGGTCTGGTCCAGGGGATGGAAGGCCAGCTCCTCGGGGACGGTGAGGGGGAGCTGGACCAGTTCCTCGTCCTCGTCCTCCCAGTCGGTCAGCAGGATGCCTCCCAGCACCCCGCAGTCGTAGGCGAAGGAATACAGATTGTTCTCCTGGTCGTAGCGGACCGAATTGGCCTGGATGAGGCCCTGACTGGCCAGCTGGTCCAGCTGTTCCTGAGCGGCGGCCTGCCGCTGCTGCAGATCCATGGCATCATAGGCGCTGCTGTTGACCAGTGCTTCCACCGCCGCATCGGCCTGGGCCATCTGGGCGGCATCGGCACGGGACAGCGTTGCCTGGGTGTTGTCGGTGGATGCGTCCCCGGCGGCCAGGGCCGCAGGGCTGGCCAGGGCCAGCGCCAGTGTGAGGGCGCAGACGGCGCAGAGGGTGCGCCGCAAGAGGTGCGAACGGTTCAGATCCATTGTTTATCCTCCCAATATAAGGCTGGGCCGGCGGCCCGTCGCCTGCTTTCATTGTAGGAGCACGGGGCGGCTTTGTCAAGAATCTGCATTTCGTTTTGGCCCGTTTTTGCAAAGCTGTCACAGATCGGTGCCCCCTCCCGCTTGAACGGGAGGGAAAAATGCGGTATACTGATTTGAAACCGCCCCGCATCGGGGCGTTCTGCGAGAGAAAGGCGGTGCTTTTGTGCTGGAAAGCGTTCGTGTATATGCCAAGCGGACCGACAAGATCTATCTGCTGCTGTGCCTGTTCAGCAGCGCCATGGCCGTGCTGATGCTGGCCTCGTGGGCGGCGGAGCAGGGCGGAGGCCTGGCGGTGGATGAGATCACCGGCCAGGTGACCGGCATCGGGGACTTCCGCCGGGCTTTGGTGCAGGCTGGCGCCGCCGGGATCGGGGTGCTGATCGCCCTGGCCCTGTCCACGGTGGATTACCGCAGCCTGGTCAAGATATGGCCGGTGCACGTGATCTTTACCTGGGGGCTGGTGCTGCCCACCCTGGTGATCCACAACCTGGATCTGGGGCCGCTGACCATCGGCTACAACGCCGGCGACACCGACAACTATTCATGGTACAGGCTGGGGGGCTTCACCTTCCAGCCCACCGAGCTGGCCAAGATCAGCTTCATCCTGACTTTTGCCATGCACCTCAACAACGTCCGCAGCAGGATCAATGAGCCCAAAGAGCTGGCCAAGCTTCTGCTGCACCTGATGGCGCCCATCCTGCTCATCCACATCCAGGGCGACGACGGCACCGCCATCATCTACGGCATCATCGGCTGCTGCATGATGTTCACGGCGGGGCTGAGCTGGAAATATATCATCGGGGCTCTGGCCGCAGGCATCACGGCGGTATCGGCGGCCTTCATGTTCCTCAGCGACAGCATTGGCAAGAGCTACCAGTGGTACCGCATCCTGGCCGTGATCGACCCCAAGAACGAGACGGGCTGGGCCCCCAGCGAGGACGTATGGAGGAACATCGTCTACCAGCAGGACCGGGGCGAAGTGGCCCTGGGCTCGGGCAGGATCTTTGGCAACGGGATGTTCAGCGGGGACTATTACAGCGTGCCCAACGCCCACAACGACTTCATTTTCAGCTGGGTGGGCAACGCCCTGGGCTTTGTGGGGTGCATGGTGGTGCTGGGGGTGCTGATCGCCCTGGTGATCCGCACCTTTGCGGTGGGCGCCCGCAGCGAGGATCTGCTGGGCAGCTTCATCTGCGCGGGCGTAGGGGGCGCGCTGCTGGCCCAGATCGCCGTCAACGTGGGAATGAATCTGCGGGTGCTGCCGGTCATCGGCGTCACCCTGCCCTTCTATTCGGCGGGCGGCAGTTCGGTGCTCATGCTGTATATCTGCGTGGGGCTGGTACTGTCGGTGCATATGCACAACAAAAAGAAACTGTTTGGTTAAAAAGCATATCGAAAAGCAAAAAGGCGTGCCGCGAAGGCGCGCCTTTTTGACTTTGCTTTACTTGGCGGCCGCAAAGGCGGCGGCCTCTTTGACCCAGCCCATCAGCTCGTCGTCGATCTCCTCCGGGCCGGCCACCACGATGTGGTGGGTCCAGCGGCCGGGATAGGGCTCGGTGGCCACGGCGATGCGGGGGCTGTCCACCTTGCGGGCCAGGCCCACCGTCACCACGATGTAGCAGGGGGGCAGCTGGGCCTTTTTCCGCACCCGGACATAGGACACACAGGCAAACAGATGCTTGTTGTAAAAGGTGATCTGGCTTTTCTGCACCTTGATGCGCACATCCGGGATCTCGGCGAGGATGCGCGCCTCCAGCGCCTCGTAGAGAGGCGCCGCGTCCGGGTGCTTTTGCAATTCGAAAAATTGCAGGACGTTCACATCCATAAGATCTCCTCCTTGCCGGCTCATGACTTGCGCAGGATCTTCTCCATGGGCTTGCCCTTGGCCAGCTCGTCCACCAGCTTGTCCAGATAGCGGATCTCCTGCATCAGGGGCTCCTCGATGTTTTCCACCCGGACCCCGCACACCACCCCGCGGATCAGCCTGCGGTCGGGGTTGAGGGCCGGAGCCTGCCGGAAAAAGTCCCCGTAGGTGATCCCGTCCGCCGCAGCCTGGGCGATCTGCTCCGGGGTATAGCCGGTCAGCCAGCTGGTCACCTCGTCCACCTCGCCGGGGGTGCGGCCTTTTTTCACCGCCTTGCTTACCAGCAGGGGGTAGACCTTGGAAAAAAGCATCCCATATACTTTGTCGTTGCTCATAGCATACATTCTCCCCTTTGGAAAAGATACAGGGCCGTTGACCGGCGACCTCCATCTATACAATACCATACGGCGCTGCGAAAAACAAGCCGCAGCGCAAAAAGCCCGGAGCCTGCTTGGAACAGGTTCCGGGCTTTCGCCATAAGGAGAAAAAGAGGAAGGTCAGCCGGGGTAGCGGTCGGTCATCAGCAGCTCCTCGGCGCGGCGGACCTGCTCGTCGGTCGGGGGGACGGCGTCCGCCAGAGAATAGGGGATACCCAGCTTCTGCCACTTGAACAGGCCCAGAGTGTGGTACGGCAATACCTCCACCCGCTGGACGGTGGGCAGGCTGGCAATGAACCGGCCGGTCTGGCGCAGGCCCTCCTCATCGTCGGTGAGGCCGGGCACCAGCACATGGCGGACCCAGAGGGGCACGCCCCGCCCGGCAATGTACCGGGCCATGGCCAGGATGTTCTCGTTGGTCCGGCCGGTCAGCCGGCGGTGCTTTTCGGGGTCGATCTCTTTCAGGTCCAGGATCACCAGGCTGGTCACGTCCATCAGCTGGTCAAAGGCGGCCAGATACGCCGGGTCGTCGGGCCGGAAGGGCTCGCCCGCCGTATCGATGGCGGTGTGCACCTTTTTGGCCCGGGCCAGGCGGAAAAACCGGGTCAGGAACTCCATCTGGAGCAGCGGTTCCCCGCCGCTGACCGTGATGCCGCCCTTTTTGCCCCAGTAGTTGCGGTAGCGCCAGACGTGCTGGAACAGGCTCTCGGCGGTCCATTTCTGGCCGCCCCCGCAGGCCCAGGTCTCGGGGTTGTGGCAGTAGCGGCAGCGCAGGTTGCAGCCCTGCAGAAAGACCACAAAGCGCACCCCCGGCCCGTCCACCGAGCCAAAGCTCTCCAGGGAGTGGACCAGCCCCTCGGGATTACAGCCGGCCATGGCAGGTGCGGCTGATGACGTCCATCTGCTGCTCGCGGGTCAGGTCGATGAACTTGACGGCGTAGCCCGACACCCGGATGGTGAAGTTGGCGTACTCCTCCTTCTCGGGGTGCTCCATGGCGTCGATCAGCTTCTCTTTGCCAAAGACGTTGACGTTCAGGTGGTGGGCGCCCTGATCAAAGTAGCCGTCCATCACCTGCACCAGGTTCTCCACCCGCTCGCCTTCGCTGTGGCCCAGAGCGTCGGGGTTGATGGTCTGGGTGTTGGAGATGCCGTCCAGGGCCCAATGATAGGGGAGCTTGGCCACCGAGTTGAGAGAGGCCAGCAGGCCGTTCTGCTCGGCGCCGTAGCTGGGGTTGGCGCCCGGTGCAAAGGGGGTGTAGGCCGGGCGGCCGTCGGGCAGAGCGCCGGTGTACTTGCCATAGACCACGTTGGAGGTGATGGTCAGGATGGAGGTGGTAGCCTCGGAATGGCGGTAGGTGTGGCGCTTCTTGATCATCTCCAGGAAGGTGCGCAGCAGCCACACGCCGATGTCGTCGGCGCGGTCGTCGTCGTTGCCGTACTTGGGGAAGTCGCCCTCGATGGCAAAATCCACGGCCAGGCCGCTGTCGTCCCGGATGGCCTTGACCTTGGCGTACTTGATGGCGCTGAGGGAGTCGATGACGTGGGAGAAGCCTGCAATGCCGGTGGCAAAGGTGCGGCGCACGTCGGTGTCGATCAGGGCCATCTCGGCTTCTTCATAGTAGTACTTGTCGTGCATATACTGGATCAGGTTGAGCACGTTGACATAGAGGCCGGCCAGCCAGTCCAGCATCTGGACATACTTGGGCAGCACCTCGTCGTAGTTGAGGTACTCGCTGGTGATGGGGGCGTAATTCGGGCCGACCTGCTCGTGGTTCTTTTCGTCCACGCCGCCGTTGATGGCGTACAGCAGGCACTTGGCCAGGTTGGCCCGTGCGCCGAAGAACTGCATCTCCTTGCCGGTCTGGGTGGCGGACACGCAGCAGCAGATGGAGTAGTCGTCGCCCCATACCGGCTTCATCACGTCGTCATTCTCATACTGCACCGAGCTGGTGTCAATGGAGACCTTGGCGGCGTACTTTTTGAAGGTCTCGGGCAGGTGGGAGGAGTACAGGACGGTGAGGTTGGGCTCGGGGGCGGGGCCCATATTCTCGAGGGTGTGCAGGAAGCGGAAGCAGGTCTTGGTGACCATGCTGCGGCCGTCCATCCCGATGCCGGCCACTTCCAGGGTGGCCCAGACCGGGTCGCCCGAGAACAGCTGGTTGTAGCTGGGGATGCGGGCAAACTTGACCATGCGGAACTTCATGACCAGGTGGTCGATCAGCTCCTGGGCCTGGGTCTCGGTCAGGACGCCCGCGGCCAGGTCACGCTGGATGTAGATGTCCAGGAAGGTGGAGATGCGGCCCACGCTCATGGCGGCGCCGTTCTGGGTCTTGATGGCGGCCAGATAGCCGAAGTACAGCCACTGGACGGCCTCCTTGGCGTTGCGGGCCGGCTGGGAGATGTCGTAGCCGTAGATGGCGGCCATCTCCTTCATCCCCTTGAGGGCGCTGATCTGGCGGGCGATCTCCTCCCGCAGGCGGATGACGTCGTCGGTCATGGTGCCGTCGCCGCAGTTGGCCAGGTCGTTCTTCTTGGACTCGATCAGGTAGTCGATGCCGTACAGGGCCACCCGGCGGTAGTCGCCCACGATGCGGCCGCGGCCGTAGGTGTCGGGCAGGCCGGTGATGATGTGGCTGTGGCGGGCCCGCTTCATCTCGGGGGTGTAGGCGTCAAAGACGGCCTGGTTGTGGGTGCGGGTGTATTCGGTAAAGATCTTGTGCAGCTCGGCGCTGGGCTGATAGCCGTAGGTGGTGCAGGCCTGCTCCGCCATCTTGATGCCGCCGTAGGGCATGAACGCCCGCTTGAGGGGCTTGTCGGTCTGCAGGCCCACGATCTGCTCCAGATCCTTCAGCTGTTCGTCGATGTAGCCGGGGCCATAGGCGGTCAGGCCGCTGACCACGCTGGTCTCCATGTCCAGCACGCCGCCCTTGACGCGCTCTTCCTTTTGCAGCTTCTGCAATGCGCCCCAGAGCTTGTTGGTGGCCTCGGTGGGGCCTGCCAGGAAGCTCTCGTCCCCGTCGTAGGGGGTATAGTTCTTCTGGATGAAGTCCCTTACGTTGACTTCTTCCTTCCAGATGCGGCCTTCAAAACCTTCCCACTGGGCATAATCCTTCATGCGGTTACCTCCTTGTTGGTTGGGTAAAAACAGAGAAGTTAGATAAAGCTAACTGCTTTGAACAATAGAAAGGGCACTACCATCGGGCAGCCCCTTCCGACGACGGCATCGCCGCCCGGCAAAGCCGGCCCGCAGCACTGCGGACCCTTGCCTTACTTATCATAGCATGAAACCCGGAAAAATCAAGAGGAAAGTACTAGGATTTCCCGGCCTTTGCGAAAAGTTGTTACTTTGCACAAAGGGGGGCGAAAGGGCCTTTTGGGTTTGTGCCAAACGGTCAGGATGAAAGTTTTGCCCATTTTTTTGCAAATAGGGGTTGACAGATACCCACAAGTATGGTATGCTGTTGGTGCGCCGAGGTTAGAAAAAACTAACTAAGGACGCACCAGAATGGGCGCAACGGCGCGCCCAGCGATACGAGAACTCCTCCATTCCATTCTCTCTTTTCTCCGGGGTCAGGCGGTTTTGGTTTGCGCCGCCTGCCCCAAACGGCAGAACAAAAAGCGGGTCATCCGGTCTGACCAACCGGGTGCCCGCCTTTTTGTTTTATGCGGCGGCCTGTTTGCCCCTGGCCCACCGCCTTTGGATGAAGAAGAACCCCACGCAGCTGACCGCAAAGGTGAAGTAGTAGGTGGCCGCGCGGTACAGCAGCAGCACCGACATGGCGCCGCTCTGCCCCAGAAAGCCGGTGAACACCAGATAGAAGGAGGCTTCCACCGAGCCCATGCCCCCCACGTTGGGCAGGGCGTTGGACAGCAGCATCATCAGGGCGGCCAGGGTCTGGGCCTGCCAGAACGTCAGGGGGCCAAGGTCCATAAAAGCCGTGCCCAGCCAGACGATGGCGTACATCAGGGCCAGCTTGACCACCTGCAGCAGGAACATCTGGATGCACAGCTTCCGGTCGGCCAGCAAAGAACGGCTCTCGGCGGCCAGGCCGTCCAGCTGGCGGGTCCAGCTTTGGCGGCGGGCCTGCCATTTGCCGGTGTCGGGCAGGCGGCCCAAAGCCCAATAGGCCGCCCTTTGGACGGTGCGGCTGGTACAGACCAGGACCAGTGCCAGGATGATGGCCGCCACCATCAGGCAGGCGGGCAGCAGATAGCGCATCATCCCCGCCGCGTCGGCGGCCAGCAGCCACCGCCCGTTCAGGGCCAGCAGCAGGACGGCGTACACCATCACCGCCCCTTTGTGGAACACATATTGCAGGGTCATCAGGCCCATGCCGGGGACGGCGGGCAGTCCGCTGAGGCTGATATCATAGCCCTGCATGGGCAGGGTGCCCGCTCCAAAGGTGACCACGTTCCCGAAGGCGCCCAGAAAGGCCAGGTCCAGCCCGCGCCGGAACGAGAACCCCGGCACCCTGCTGGCCAGGACCCGCTGGCTGATCACCCCTTCGATGAGCGGGTAGGTGAGGGCGAGGGCCAGCAGCAGGCCCAGCTGGGCCGGGCTGAGCTTGCCGATGGCCTGCCGGATCTCGGGCAGATGGTCCTGGAAGATCAGGAACATCAGGCCGGTGAGGAGGAGAAGGGTCAGGACCGACAGCAGGCTGCGCCGAAACGAGAGTCCGCCCGAAGGCTGTCCCTGGTCTGTGTGCTGTGTCAAAGGGAGTACGCTCCTTTCTCAAAAACAGGCCCCCGGAAAAGGCCGGGGGATCTGTCTCTCAGTATACCACGGGCCGGCGGGCTTGTTGATAAACAAAAGGTAAACTTTGCGCAAAAAATACACTTTGCGGCCGGATGCGCCCGAAAACAAAGAATGGGCCTTCCAATACAAAAATACAGCCCGGACAAGATCCACGGGATCGTCCGGACTGTCAAACGACTTGGTTCTACTTTCTGCGATCTTTTGCAGCTGTATTACGCTTCGTTTTCGGAAGTCTGGGCCAGCAGGGCCTGAATCTGCTCCCGGAGGGTGTCGGCGAATGCCTGCTTGGAATAATACCGCTGGTAAAGGGCGCGGCAGGCGGGGGCCATCCGGGCGGCCAGGCCGGGATGGTCGATCAGCTTGGCCATGGCTTCGGCCAGCTGGCTGGGGCTGTCGCTGTGGTAGACAAAGCCGTCCACCCCCTCAGTGATCAGCCCGGCGGTGCCGGTGTGTTCGGATACGATGCCCGGCTTGCCAAAGATCAGGCCCTCGGTGACAAAGGTGGGCATGGGGTCATCCCGGGAGCTGCACACCGTGCAGGCGCACTGATCCATCAGGGACTTGATCTCGTCCCGGGTCAGGCGTTCCACATAAAAGACGTTGCGGGGATACTCCTCGGCCAGCTGCCGCACCTGGGCCAGCAGCCGCTTGTCGGCCCCCTTGCCCACGAACAGAAAGGCTGCTTTGGCCCGGGTGGAGGCCGGCAGCAGGCGGATGGCCTCCACCAGCACGTCCTGGCCCTTGCGCATTTCAAAGGCCCCCACGCTGACGAACAGGGGAAGCCCCCCTGCATAGCCGATGTCGTAGGGGGAGAAGGTGTCCTGCGCATAGTCGGGCAGGCCGTAGACCAGCTGGCCGATCTCGAAGTCGGGGCGGTGGGTGTGCATGGCGGCGGTGGCATGGCTGCCCACCGCGCAGACCCGGATGTTCCGCTCCAGGGTGCGGGGGATCAGGTGGGACAGATAGCCGTAGCCCACAAAGGCGTCGTGCAGCCACCAGAGCACCGGCACCGGCGCGCCGTTCAAGGCGCGGATGGCCTTGACTTCCACGATGGTGTTGGCGATGACCAGGTCGGAGGAGATGGCCAGATCCCACAGCATGGAGGAGTTGACGCAGTCGGGGTGGGTGACGGCGGTGGCGCCGGCCTCCACGAACAGGCCCAGCGAACCGCTGTCCCCCGGGCCCAGCACCGCCACTTCGTAGCCCATCTGGAGCAGCACCGGCACGGCGCTGACCAGCACGATGGGTGCGCCGGTCATGTCCAGCACATGGCTGAGCAGCAGGGCCCGTTTGCCATGGGCGGAGAAAATGTCCCCTGCGTGGGGCTGGCGGCGGTAGCGCAGCAGCGCCTGGGGGATGTGCACCGGATGCCGGGCCAGCCCGGCGGCCAGGCACAGCAGGGAAGCGGGGTCGTCGGGGTCACGGGCGGCGGCCCGGCAGCGCTGCAGCAGCTCCCGGGAGAGGACGGCGCACTTGCAGCCCTGGGGCCTGTCCGCGGCGCGATAGACCAGGGTATCCCCCTCGAAGCCGAACACCGCGTCGCAGAAGGCGAAATCCGCCCCGCCCTGCAGCGCCGCCGCAAAATAGGAGAGGGTGGTGCTCAGGCATTCCCCATCCTCGGCCGCCAGCACCACGCCGTCCAGCCCGTCGGGCAGGGCGTCCAGGCTGTCGGTCAGCCGGAACTTGCGGTGGAGCTGTAACTCCATGCTGTAAGCCAGGGCCGTGCAGCGCCCTGGGGCATAGACGGCCAGCCAGGTGCGCTGGGTGTCCTGATAGGGCTGGCTGGCCAGCTGGAACTGCTGGAATTGACTGTAACTGGAATACATAGCATACCTCTTTAGGGCGTATGTTTATTTTTTGCGGCCGAACAGGGCGCGGATGGGGGCGGTCAGCTTCCAACAGGAGCTGGAGAGCACTGCCTCATAGCTCACCCGGAAGTGCTCTTTCTCCGCGATGGCGGCGGCCAGCTGTTCTTCCAGATGGGCGGCGCGGCGCTCCTGACCGGCCAGCTGTTCGCCATAGTTCTGGGCCAGGGCCCGCTGTGCGTCAGCCGCCGCCGAGGCCTGGGCGGCCCGGTCCTGCATGAGCTGGATGCCCTGGCGCATGGCGTAAAAGACGGTGTCGTCGGCGCCCAGCTGGAGGGGATAGTAGGTGTAGGTGACCGACAGCTTGGTGCCCGCCGGCAGGCCCATGGGACACTCGACCAGGAACTGAGGGTCGAAGCTCAAAAACAGGGACTTGTCCTCGTCCAGAGACAGCGCCGAAAGGGGGACGGTCTGGAGCCGCTGGTCGGAAAGGGCGATGCCTGCCACATAGCAGGGCAGCTCCCCAGGGTCCAGACGGATGGCCCTGACTTCCCGCGGCATCTCAAAGATGGCCGAGACGGTGTGGTTGGAGGCCGAATAGGCCGACACCGGCGCACTGAGGGTATCCTGCTGGGAAAAACCCAGTCCGTAGTCGTAGTACAACGTCAGCCGGAACAGGGACATATTGTCATAGGTCTCGTGCTTTTCCAGCGCGGCCAACTGCTGTTCCAGGGCCAGGCAGCGCTGGGCCAGCTTGGATACGCCCTGGTCGGAAAGGGAGAGCTGTTCCTCCAGCTCGGCGATCCGTTCCTCTGGAGTCTGTTTGGTTGCAGGGGGCATGAATCTTCACCTCATATCCATAGTGTGCCCGGGCTGAGGGCCCGGGAATCCTTCGCGCAGGGGACATCCGCAAAAAATCATACAAAAAGTTCTGCGGCGGGGGCGGGCCCTGCCGCAGAATACGGGAGACAGGATAACGGCTCAGTGCCGGGCCACATACCGCTGGAAGCGGGCGCGGCTGCGCTCCAGACGGGCCTTTTTGGTCCGGCCGGGGACAAAACGCTTGCGCAGCTCCAGCAGCAGGCAGATCAGCGCCACAAAGCTGCACCGCAGGACATATTGGGCGCCCAGGCCCAGCAGGGGGCTGGAGACGAACTGGGCCGCAAACAGATACCAGGGCACGGCGATCAGCTCGATGGTGTGGACACAGAAGATGTTGAGGGAGCGGCGGCCCACCGCTTCCAGGGTGTGGGTGAGGAAGTTGTCTGCCCGGGCGCTGAGCCGGACGAACAGGTTGACGATCCACAGGCCGATCATCCCGTTGACAAAGATGCCCACAGGACCCAGGGCCCAGTGGCCCATCGACATATTGTCGGTGGTACCTGAGAGGATGGCCCCTCCGGCGGAGACGACCATGCACACAAGGGCGGCGGGGAACAGCCAGCGCAGGCGGGGCTGGTCGAACCAGCGGCGCTTTTTGGCCACATGGCCCAGGTACAGATAGGGGACCACCGTCATGCCCTGGGACAGGCAGAAGGGCAGCTCCCACACCAGGCAGGTGCCCCAGCCCAGCACGGCGGTGATGGCCACCGCGGCGGGTATGTACCGCTCAGGGAAAGCGTTGAACAGGATATCCAGGATGATCCAGCCCACCGCCATGGTCAGCAGATACCACATGGGTCCGCAGGAGAAAATGCTCATCCCAAAATAGGTGGAGGTGTGGGGAAGGCCCAGCAGAAAGCCGGCCAGGACCTTCTCGCTCTCTGCGACGGCGTCCGTCCAGGAGCCGAAGAAATGGTGGTGCAAAAGCAGATGCAGCCCTGCCGTGGCCAGCGCTGTGTAGAGGAAGGGGGGCAGGATGCCCCGCAGCTGCTGCTGGACGCATTTGCCGATGGAGCGCTTGCGGAAACCGAAGCCGCTGGCTATGTAGAAAGCCGACATCAGCGCTTCGCGGTAGATGAACAGCAGAAAGCTGGTGACACTCAGCCCGCTGCCCAGGTCGATGGAATAGGCTTCGGCTGTGTGTACAAAGATGACGGTGGCCATGCCTATGCCTTTGAACAGGTCAAACATCCCGAGGGAGTTGACGGTACGCGTTTTGGTTCCTTTCATCAAAGGGGTCCTCCTCGCAGAAACAGTATTCCTTCCACAGCAGGCCCGCAGAAAAAAGGAAGGATCGGCAGGATATACACATCATACCCGTAGATTATGACAAAGATTTGTTTATTCTAGTATAATGCTTTTTATCCCGGCTGTCAATTTGTATCAGGGTTTTTGGCCGCTTTAAAAAGGTCGGCCGGGCGGGCCAAGCATCAGTTTAACAGAAATTTCGTCCCATCCAAGCGATCGGCAATATTTGCCTCTGAAAAGGTTTTCCAGATGCCTTTTTGACGTTCTGCCGCATCCTATGCAAAGGCGGCGCGGAGTGTGTGCCCCCTGGCGGCCGGCCGCTTTTGCGGCGGCGGCCCATTGACAGCCGGGCGGGGGCGTGGTATGCTGTTGACGTACCTGTAATACAGGTAGACGCAGCCTGCCGCAGACGGGCTTTTTCCGGTTGCAATGGAATGCGCCATCCTATATAATGAATACGATACCGGTGGGCGCCGCAGCCCCACAGACAGGAGGATGAACGATGATCTCAACTGCATACCAGGTAGTCACCAACATGGAAGCCAATCTGGCCGAAAAAATTGCCATCCAATATTACGATGAGGCAAAAGAGGGGGTCGTCAGCATCCGCTACGGCCAGTATGCCCAGGATATCCACCGGGCGGCGGGACTGCTGCTGCATCTGGACCCGGATATCCGCGGCCGGAAGGTCTGCCTGCTGGCCCGCAACAGCTACGATTACCTTGTCAACATCTATGCCATCCTGCTGACAGGCGCGGTGCTGGTGCCCCTGAACCTGAACAAGGACTGGGACGAGATCCGGTATGAGCTGGATCTGGTGGAGCCGGCTTACATTTTCCACGACGGGGAGTTCGCCGACCGGGAGCCCGCCATCCTGGAGGCCTACGGCGGCAGGATGCTGCCCATCGACAGCTACAAGACCTCGGCCTGGAGCGAGACGGGCAGCGAGTGCCCCGACCGGGACGCTTTGTCGGTGATCCTGTTCACCTCGGGCACCACCGGCCGCAGCAAGGGGGTCATGCTCAGCCACCGCAACCTGTTCGCCCCTATGGATTTCTTCTGCCTGCCCTTTGAGGATATCGCCAGGCAGACCGGCTGGGACACCAGCAAGTTCCGCTCCTTCTCGGTGCTGCCCATGTTCCATGTGGCTGCCCTGACCAGCTCTATCTCCTGGGCCATCATGGGCAACACCATCAACCTGTGCAACGACCTGAAGCACTTCTACCGTGACCTGGCCGCCATGGACAGCGAAGTGATGGCAGTGGTGCCGGTGCTGCTGCAAAGCATCCACCGGGATGTGGTGCGGGGCCGCCGGGACCGTCTGGGCAGCCTGAAGGCGCTGACCTGCGGCGCGGCGTCGATGGATGCCGAGACCATGGCCGATCTGATCAAGGCGGGCTTCTTCATCTGCCAGATGTACGGCCTGACCGAGACGGTGGGGGACGGCGCCTGGAACAACTCCCAGGACCTGGCAGACATCCACTCGGTGGGCCTGCGGGACCCCAAGCGGGAATACAAGCTGGACGACGGCGAGCTGTGCATCCGGGGCGACTCGGTGATGATGGGCTATTACAAGGACCCCGAGGGCACCGCCGAGGTGCTGGACGCCGAAGGCTGGCTCCACACCGGCGATTTGGCCCGCATCGATGAGCGGGGCTACATTTTCCTGACCGGGCGCAAAAAGAACGTCATCATCCTGAGCAGCGGCGAGAACGTCAGCCCCGAGGAGCTGGAGGCCAGGCTGAACCAGTGCGAGGGCGTCACCGAGAGCCTGGTGCGGGAAGAAAACGGCAAGATCGGCGCGTTGGTCTACTGCGGCGAGAATGTCCCCGGTGCGGCGGAAAAGGTGCAGGCCTATGTCACCGAGCTCAACCGCACCCTGCCCCTCTACAAGCGCATCTCTGCGGTGCACCTGTCGGACGGCCCCCTGCCCCGCAACGCCGCCGGCAAGCTGCTGCGCAGCTGATATGCATACCTCTGCGGTCCGGATGGGATACTAAATTCGGGCCGCTTTGCGAGCGACCAATACAGAATGAAAGGAAGTTTTGCTATGAGCCGTACTGAGATCATTGCCCAGATCGTGGGCATCCTGGAGGATGTGGCTGAGATCAGCCCCGATGAGGTGTCGGAGGACAGCGTCCTGATGGACGATCTGGACCTGTCGTCCATGGAGATCCTGACCATCGTGGCCGACCTGGAGGAGACCTTCGGCATCCGCATCCCCGAAAAGGAGCTGCGCAGCTTTGTCACCATCAGCGACCTGGCCGACTATCTGAGCACACGGGTGGGCTGATCCATGACAGAGACGATGACCCCCGGCGCCTCCTATATCCTGCAGGGGGCCATGTACTTTTACCGGGACAAGAACATCTATTGCCGGTATCAGTACACCCTGCGGGATCCGGTGGACCCTGCTCTGCTGCAGCAGGCGGTGGACGCCGCCCTGGCCGAAGTGGATTACTTTAAGACAAAACTGGTACAGGAAAAACGAGAAGTATATCTGGCGCCCAACGACCAGCCCTTTACGGTCTGTCGGGACAGCCGCCTGCGGGCTATGCCCGAGGAGACGGCAGGGTATCTGTTCAATGTGTCCTGCGAGGATCGGGAGCTGTTTTTCGACTGGTTCCACTTCATCGCGGACGGGCACGGGGTATCCCGGTTCCTCACCCGCATCCTGATGGAATACTGCAACCGGCGGTATGGGACCGGCTTTGCCTGCCCGCCCCTGGTCTCGGCCCCTGCCTACGATATGCAGGCGCTGCTGGCCCACGACCCCACCGCAGATGCCGAGGGCCTGCCCGAGATCCAGCCGGTGGAGGTGGAGGAAGGCCAGCTGCGGCGCAGCATGGTCCGCCTGGACAAACAGAGTCTGGTGGATGCGGCCCTGCGCTGCCAGGTCAAGCCGGTCAGCGCCCTGTTCGGGCTGCTCTGCCTGGCCATCCAGCCCTTCATCGGCCGGGACAAGGTGGAGTACTGTTACTCCACCGATACCCGCCAGGCGGTGGGGGTGCCCGACGCCTTTTACAATTGTGTGGCCTCCTTCCGCAACGGGGTGCAGGCCGGGCCGCAGGTGCGGCTGGCCGACATCGCCGCCGGCATCGACGCTGACCTGCGGGCCAGCATCGATCACCCCCGCCAGCTGGCCCAGATGGCCAAAATGATGAGCTGGGTCTGCCGGGTGGACGCCCTCAAGGCCCCCCTTCGGATCAAGAAGCGGGTGTTCAGCATGGGGGAGCGGATGGGAGATTTCCCGGCAGACTTCTGGATCAGCTATCTGGGAGACCCTCTGGACCCCGACCGCAACTATCCCGCCGCTCTGACCGACTACATCCAGGACTTTGCGGTGTGGGTCCCGCCCGATGGGGCCTCGGTGGGGTTTGAGGTGGCCAGCTTCCGCGGCCAGCTGATCCTCTGCATCCAGGACAAGCTGGGGCGTGCAGGCATCCCCCAGGCCATCCGCTCGGTGATGGAGCGGGAAGGGGTGCGGGTGCTGTCCGCCCTGGACGTGGGCGACGGCCTGCCCGGCCAGTAACTTATACATAGCCGACAACGCAAAAGCGCCCCAAAGAGCAAAACTCTTTGGGGCGCTTTTGGCTTTGAGCTCAGACGGCGGCGGGTTCCAGCAGCCGGAAGGCGGCGTTCTCGCAGTCGATCTCGTAGGTCAGGCCCAGGGGCAGCACATTGTACCACACCGGCGGGCGGGAGGAAAGGCTGAAAAAAATCGGAGCCTTTTTGCAGAAAAAGTGGCCCCTGTCTCGTATTAGTAGACAGAACGGGCCGTTCGCAGTAGATACAGGAGGGAGGCGGGGACGCAGTGGTATGACGACGCAGGAATTTACGGCGCTGGTGCGGCAGTATCAGGGCCTTGTCTATACGGTCTGCCACCAGCTGGTGCCCGACGAGGGGGTGGCCCAGGACCTGGCCCAGGAGACCTTCCTGGCGGCCTGGCGGGCCATCGACCGCTGCCCGCCCGGATGTGAGAAACAGTGGCTGGCCCGCATTGCAGCCAACAAGGCCAAGGACCATCTGCGCAGCGCCTGGGCCCGCCGGATGAGCACCCCCGGGGACGATGTGCTGGCGCTGGCCGGCGCCCCTGACGACCAGGGCCCGGAGGCACAGGCCCTGGCTCAGCTGGGGGCCGAGGAACTGGAACAGAAGATCCTGGCCCTGCGGGAGCCTTACCGGACCCCGTGCAGGCTGTGCCTGCTGGAGGGCTACACCCCCGCAGAGGCCGCCCGCATCAGCCGGCGCCCCGAAAAGACCCTGAACGCCCAGCTGTGGCGGGCCAAAAAGATGCTGCGGGCCCAGATCGAACAGGAACAAAACCAGGAAAGGAGGATCGGGGATGGAACTGTTTAGAGAGGACGGATGCCTGACCGACGAGGGGCTGCAGGCCCTGGTCGGGGGCAGCCTGGATGAATGGGGCCGGCTGGAAGCCGCCGAACACCTGTCCTACTGTGACCGGTGCATGGACCGCTATACCGCCCTGCTGACCGGCGCTGTGCTGGAGCAGCCGCCCCGGGACCTGAGCCGCCCGGTGAGCCGGGCCATCCTGATCCGCCTGATGCAGAACGTCTATGGGCGTATGGCGGTGGCGGGGGTGGCGGCAGTGCTGGCGCTGACCATCTGGCGCAGCGGCAGCCTGGGGCTGATCCTGGCCCAGGGGGACCCGCTGGAGACTTACACCCCCCAGCAGATCGATCCGCCAGCCTCCACTGTGGTGCCCAAGCCCAAAAACGATCCGCCGCCCCGCCCCGGTGAGGAGGGCGGCATCGCCCAAAAGGCATACCAGGCCGTCACCGGCCTGTGGAACACCCTGACCGGCCCGGACAGCGGGCCCCAAACGACCAACTGATGGGAGAGAGTTTACGATGAAAAAGAATGGTTTTCTCACCTTTTGCTTTGCCTTTATCCCGGGCGCAGGGGAGATGTATCAGGGGTATATGAAGCGGGGGCTGTCCCTGGTGGGGATCTGCGCGGCGGCCATCGGGCTGGGGTCCATCTTTGAGCCGCTGGTGGGCTTTGCCTTTGCCGTCTGCTGCGTGGTGTGGATGTTCAGCTTTTTCGATACCTTCAACCTGCGCAGCCAGCTGCTGGCGGGCACTGCCCCCGCCGACGACTACCTGTTCCACCTTGGCCGCGACGAGATGCTGGATAAGCTGCTGTCCCGCCGGCACAAGCTGCTGGGCTGGGCGCTGGTGGCTGTGGGCCTGTACAGCCTGTACGAAGAACTGGTGATGAACTTTCTGCGGGAGCTGTACTGGAACGTGGAGAACAGCTGGATCATCCGGCTGATCTACAATGTGATGGACGAGGTGCCCACCGTGCTGGTCTGCCTGGCCCTGATCGCTCTGGGCGCCTGGCTGGTCAAGGGACCCAAGGCCGGCGGCCCGGCCCGCAGCGACCAGCTGGGGGAGTTCTACGAGTACGGGGAGTACACCGAAAAGGAGGAGGACAGCGATGACGGACAAAAAGATTGATCCGGCTTCGGCCGGCTTGCCCAAGGACCCGCCGGAGGCCCCTGCCCAGCAGCCTCCCGGGACGCCCCGGGGCGCCGCGTCCCAGACGCCCAAAGAGGATAACCGCCCGGTGCGCCGGGTGGGCAGCATCACCCTGGGGCTGTGCCTGATGGCGGTGGGCGTGTGCTTCCTGCTGTACTACTTTGTGCCGGGATTCAACTGGCTTTTGGTGTCCAAGGTGGGCGCGCCCCTGGCCCTGGTGGCGTTGGGGGTGGAAGTGATCTGGTGCGCGGCCCATCCCGGCCGGTGGAAATACGATTTCCTGGCTGTGATCAGCAGCCTGGTGCTGATGAGCGGCGCCTTCTGCCTGACTCTGCTGCCCCTGTTCTGGCAGGAGATGTCCCCCGAACGGCGCATCCAGACCGAGAGCCTCAAAGACGAATACGAGCAGGCTCTGTATGGATCGCTGCAGGATACGAAGATCCAGCTGTTTTCGGTGCACACCTATATGGATACGGGATATGGCGTGCAGCCGCAGACCCTTGCCGAGCTGAACCAGCCTGGCGTATTCCTGTCGCTTGGGATCGACTTGTATGGGCCTTACGATCGAACTGCCGACTTTGCGAAGGACTGCGCCCTACTGCGCGACGCTGTAAAGCAGGTGGCGGCCCAGTGGGGCCCGATGCCCGAGAAGATCGAGTTCGAGTGGGTGAACGCAGAAGAAACGGTCAAAATGAGCATCAGCCTGCGGGACCCGGTCCAGATGGACTGGACCGCGGAACAAATGGCCGAGCAGGTCTATTGCTGGCTGGACGACAGTGACGACGCCGTTGAGACCTATCCTGCGGAGGATCTGGCGCAGGAGAACGTTTCGGGCGGCGAAACGGCGCCCGCCGCGCCCGAGTCCCCGGACGCCCCTGCCGCGCCGGATGCAGTGCAGGCCGGGTCTGCCGCCCACGATGTGCCAAAGGCACCGGAGATCCAGGAAGCCGACCCGGTCATGCCCTGAACGGCGTCCAGGATACGCCTGCGATCGAGATAGAGAAAAGCCCCTGCGGTCCGTGGTTGGCGGGCCGCAGGGGCTTTGCTTGTGGTTATTCGGCGATCATCTCGGTGTAGGCCAGGATCAGGGGGCCTACGCCCTTGGCGTCGTTGCAGACCACCGGCTCACTGTAATAGTAGGCCAGGCTGCCGTCCCGGTGCTGGGGGCCGCCCAGACCCGCCACCAGACAGATGCCGTCCAGCTGGAGGCTGCCGTCGGGGTTCTTGGACAGGTATTTGTCGCAGGTGCCGTAGAAGGCTTTCTCGGCCCAGGCGCGCATCCGCTCGGGCAGCAGGCCCAGGCGCACGCCCTTGAGCACCGCGTAGGCGAACAGAGCGGTGCCGCTGGTCTCCAGATAGTTGCCCTCCTCGCCGCCGTGGTCGATCACCTGCCAGAACATACCGGTCTGGGGGTCCTGGTATTTGTGGATGTCCTCGATGGTCTGCTTGAGCATGGCCTGGATGGTGCGGTACTCGTTGTACAGCTGCTCATCCATCCGCTCCAGCACATCCACCATGGCCACCATGAACCAGCCCATGGCCCGCAGCCAGAAGTTGGGGCTGCACCCGGTCACGGGGTCGGCCCAGTACATCGCACGGCTCTCGTCGTAGCCATGGTAGTATAGGCCGGTCTTTTCATCCCGCATATGCTTCTGGATGTTCATGAACTGGCGGAAGCTGTCGATGCAGCCCCCCATCTTGTTGAAGCGGGTCTCATACTCCATGTAGAAGGGCTGGGCCATGTAGGCGCCGTCCAGCCACACCTGCCAGGGATAGATCTTTTTGTGCCAGAAGTTGCCCTCTTTGGTCCGGGGCTGGCCCTTGAGCTGGCTGTCGATCACCTCGATGGCCTTGCGGTACTTCTCGTCCCCGAAAATGTCGTAGAGGATGAACAGGTTCTTGCCCTGGTTGACGTTGTCCAGGTTGTACTCCTCGGGATCGTAGGTCTTGATGCTGCCGTCGGGCTGCACGAACCAGTCGATGAACTCCCGGGAGAAGTCGAGGTATTTCTTGTCCCCGGTGGTCTTGTACAGGCTCAGGCAGGCGGTGATCATGCAGCCGTCGATGTAGTTCCACTTGTTGGGCTGGCCGCTGCGCACCTTTTCGATGTTCCACATGGGGGCTTCCGCGCTGGAATTGGCGATGAGATAATCCACATACTCGCCCAGCATGGTCAGAATTTCCTGATGGGTCATGGTTCAATCCTCCTCAAAGCTGCCGACATTGGCAAACTGGAGCCGCTCGCCCTCGTATCCCTCGATCTGGACGTTGTGCAGCTCGATCCGGTTGACGTTCTCTGCATAGATGGCCAGCTTTTTCACCGCCGGGCGCCCGTCTGCCATGGCGGCCTGGCCGGCCTGGGCGTTGGGGTCAAAGCTGATGCGGACGTTTTTCATGACCACCTGGCCGATGGGCATTTCGGGCAGGCCGTCAAAGTAGCACCCGGCGTACTGGGCGTCGGTGGCCACGATATCCTCCATGGTCAGGCTGCCCAGCCGGGGGGTGAAGTCGTCCACCGGCATGGCCTGGCGGCACTGGACGTAGTCGCTGTGGCCGTCGGGGTCGCAGAAGTAGAACATATTGATGACGAAGGGCGCTTTGACCCCCCGCATCTCCACATTGTGGAACACCAGTCCGTCGATGACGGCGGTCTTGCCCCGGCCCCGGCGGGTCTTGACCCGCAGGCCACGGTCGGTGTGGTCCATCAGGCACTGGGTGACCACCATGTCCTTGACGCCGCCCGACATCTCGCTGCCGATGACGATGCCGCCGTGGCCCTTGTCCAGCAGGCAGTTGCGGATGACGGTGTTCTTGCAGCTCTTTTTCAGCCTCATGCCCAGAAAGACCTTGCTGGCCTTCATGGCGATGCAGTCGTCCCCGACGTGGATGTCCGCGCCGATGATGCGGGTGTTGACGCAGCTTTCGGGGTCGATGCCGTCGGTGTTGGGAGCGTCGTAGGGGTTGCGGATCTTGAAGTCCAGCAGGTCCAGCCCGGTCGAGAACATGGGGTGGATGGTCCAGGAGTAGCTGTTCTTGACCGTCACGCCGTGCAGCACCACATAGCGGCTGTCGGTGATCGAGACGGTGCGGGGCCGCCAGGCGATCTTCTTTTTCTTGACGTCCTGCCACCAGTCGCCGTGCTGGGCGTCGGCGTCGATCTCGCCTTCGCCGGTGATGGTGACATCCTCGGCCTGGGTGATGTTGATGAGGCTGGCCAGGCTGTCCAGGGGGTTGCCCTCCCAGCCGGTCAGATAGTACTCATCCACCTCGTTGTGGCTGCCGATCACACCGGGCAGGATGGGATAGTGGGTGCGGTCGTTGTCGCCCAGGATCACCGCGCCCTGCTCCAGATACAGGGTGGTGTGGCTCTTGAGGAACAGACTGGCGGTGCGGTAGCGGCCGGCGGGCAGGTAGACGGTGCCGCCCGGCGGGCAGGTGGACAGGGCGGCCTGCAGCTTGGCGGTGTTGTCGGTGACGCCGTCCCCCACCAGTCCGTAGCGGGAGGCATCCACAAAAAAGCTCTCCTCCCGGGTGACGAAGCTGGCGGTGAGCGTCTCGCCGCCGGCGCGCACGGTCAGGGTGTAGGGATGGGCGGGCTGGAGGGAATAGACCGAAAAGACGTTGGTGTTGCAGGCGTCATAGACCTCTTTGCCGTCCAAAAGGACGGTGAAAGGCTCCGCCGGGCGGAAGCACAGGCCGTTTTCCAGCTCAAAGACGGCGCTGCGGGTCATGGCGCGGATCAAGGTCAGTTTCATAAAAAATCATCCTCTCGCTATTGTTTCGGGTGGGCAAAGTGTGCTATGATGGTAAAAACATGGAAAGAAAGGGGGAACAGCCATGAAAAGAGAACCCGACAGTGCCGGGATGCAGGTGCAGCGGCTGCGTCTGGCCGGTCCGGTCTGCCTGCTCCGGGCGGGCAGCGGGGAAGGAGGGCTGTATATGCTGCTGGAGGGCAGCGGCATCCTGCACTGGGGCCAGGGCACGGACAGCGGCCTGGGGGCCGGACCCGGCGCCGTGATGGTGCTGGGCCGGACCGACTGCGTCTTTGAGCCGGCCGGCGGCCGGGCCGTGCTGCTGGGCTGCCGGTTCCCCCTGGAGATGCTCAGCGAGGCCCAGAAAGGGCGGCTGTTCGGCTCCGGCAAGCCCCCGCTGGTGCTGGTGGGTGAGGCGGCCTGGTGCAAGCAGATCAACACCCTGCTGGAACTCCTGGCCGACGACTGGGAGAATGCCGACTGTCCCTACCGGCTGTACCTGTCGCTGCTGATCCATTATATCAACCGGCAGGCCGATGTCCAGAGCGGCGGCGGGTCCCGGCCGCGGAATGAGACGGTGGACAAGATCTGCGCCTATCTCATCGCCAACTACAACCAGAAGCTGACCCTGGGCGGAGTGGCGGCCCGGTTTTACCTGTCGCCCTATTATCTCAGCCGCCTGTTCCGCCGGGTGACCGGACAGTCCATCGTGGACTTCATCAATGTGCGCCGGATCGAGGCGGCCCGCCATCTGCTGGAGACCACCGATCTGCGGATCAGCGCGGTGGCCGAGGAGACCGGCTTTTCGACCACCGCCCACTTCCGGCGGGTGTTCCGGGAACAGGTGGGGGTCAGCCCGGTGCAGTACCGGGCCGTCCACCGGGGCGGCAAGAACTGACAGCCTTTCACAAAGAATCCCCTGTGCCAAAGGGCGGCACAGGGGATCTGTTTTTCCGTGAGCCATCGCGGGCTCCGGGGCAGGGGGCTTAACCCTTGACTGCGCCGGCGGAGATACCCTCGACGAACTGATCCTGTGCACAGAAGAAGACGATCAGCTGCGGCAGGATGGAGATCAGGGACAGGGCCAGGATGCGGTTCCACTGGAAGCCGGTATCACCGTCCATCGACAGCTTGACGAACAGGGACATGGGGTACTTGGCGGGGGTGGAAACGTAGAGCAGCGGGCCCATGAAGTCGTTGCAGCTCCACATGAACTGGAACAGAGCGCAGGAGACCAGCGCCGGGCCCAGCATGGGGACGATGACCTTGTACAGCGTCTGGAAGGAGGAGCAGCCGTCGATGGCGGCAGCTTCGTCCAGGTCGCGGGGGACGTTGCGCATGAACTGGATCAGCTGGTAGACGAAGTAGGTCTCAGTCGCAAAGGCGGTGTGCACCCAGATGGCCAGGTAGAAGGGGCTGTTGATCCAGCCGAAGCTGTTGTACAGCAGGAACTGGGGCACGTTCAGAACGACCTGGGGCAGGAACAGAGTGGCCAGCATGATGCTGAACATCAGTTTGCGCCCGGGGAAGTCGAACCGGCCGAAGCCGTAGGCCGCGATGCAGGAGGAGACTACCGTGCAGATGACCTTGGGGATCACGTAGCTGTATGTATTGACCATGGCCTCCAGGATGTTGATGGAGCCGCCGAAGTCGTTCAGCGCGTTGCGGTAGCCGTCCAGGGTGGGGTTCTTGATCCACAGGCTGATGCCTGCGAAGATCTCGCTGTTGTCCTTGAAGGTAGCGCTGACCATCCACAGCAGAGGATAGATCATGATAAAGCCCACCAGGATCAGGACAAAGTATTTAAAGAAGGTAGCGACGCGATGCGCAGCTTTCATTCCCATACGTTTACACCTTACCTTTCATCCGAGTAGTAGACCCACTTCTTCTGGCTGGTGAATGCGATGACCGTCAGCACGCAGACGATGACGAACATGATCCAGGCCAGGGCCGAAGCCATGCCCATCTCGTTCTGCTGGAAGGCGTACTGGTAAACCAGCAGGGAGATCAGGGTCGTCGCGTTGCGGGGGCCGCCGTTGGTGATGATGTAGGGGCCGTTGAACTCCTGGAATGCCTGGCAGATCTGAGTGACCAGGTTGTAGAAGATGATGGGGGTGATCATGGGAACGGTGATGGAGAAGAACTGACGCCACTTGCCTGCGCCGTCGATGGTGGCGGCCTCGTACAGGTCGGCGGGCACGCCCTTCAGAGCGGCCAGGAACAGCACCATGGCCGAGCCGAACTGCCAGATACGCAGGATGCAGATGACCCACAGCGCGTAGCCCGGATCCGACAGCCAGGAGGGACCCTCGAAGTGGCCGAAGGTGACCATCTTGATGACGGTGTTGATCAGGCCGTCATCGCGGAAGACCGCGCGCCACAGCACGGCGATGGCCACAGAGCCGCCCAGGATGGAGGGGATGTAGTAAGCCGTACGGAACGCGTTGACGAACTTGATGTTGAAGTTCAGGATGTAGGCGATGAACAGCGCGAAGATCAGCTTCAGGGGCACGGTGATGAAGGAGTACTGGAAGGTAGTGATCAGCGCCTTGGTGATACGGTTGGTGGTAAAGGCGTCGATGTAGTTCATCAGGCCGTACTCGGAGATGCCCGAGAAGAAGTTCATGTCGGTGAAGCTGTAGAACAGCGACTGGCCGAAGGGGATCGCCTTGAAGACGATGAAGCCGATGATCCAGGGGATCAGATAGAACAGGCCCTGGTATTTGTCGCACCACTTCTGAAACGGTGTGCGCCCGACCGCAGGCGCATTGTTTGCTTTCATCAGGGGATTCCTCCTTTTAGGTGTGATCGGATACAAACACTGGCGAACTGCTGTAAATTTATCAACAAACGGTATGAATACCAAGCAAAAAGCTCTTTTTCTGCCTGAAAAAGAGGGGCACCCGGTTCAAAGGGAACAGGCGCCCCCCCTTTTGATCCATGACAGCAGGGCCGATTTTCTTACAAAAGGAGCCTCAATCGATCCTGGATCAGGCGTTGATGGTGTAGCCAACGCCCTCCATGCCATCCAGCAGGATGTCCACGACGTCAGCGCCGCCGACGCCATCGTAATCCATGGTGTCGAAGACTTCCTGGTAGACGCCGGTGCCGTCTGCCTTCAGGGTGTCATTCTCGAACAGGGGATCCAGCTGGAAGGCGCAGGAGGCCATGACCTTGCTGTTGGCCTCGGCGGTCAGCTCGTTGACGGTGCCGGCGGCCTCAGCGGCAGCCAGACCGGAAGCGGAGGCGGGGATGCCGCACTCGGAACCCATGATGGAGGCGCCTGCGTCCTCGTTCAGCAGGAAGTTGATCAGCATGGCAGCCTCGGCGGGATGCTGGCAGGTCTGGGTGATAGCCAGAGCCATCGAGACCTTGGTGAAGCCGCCGTTGTAGTCGCCGTACTTGATCTCGTCGCCCACGGTGAAGCCGTCGCGGTTGTCGGTGTCCAGGCCCTCCAGATACTTCAGAGCGCCGGAGTCCCACTCAAAGATACCTGCCAGCTGGCCGGTGATCCACTCGTTGGACTGGCTGGCGGCGGTGGAGCCGTTGTTGCCGTAGTAGGTGGGCAGGGGCATGATGACGTGGCGGTCCACCAGGCTCTTGATGAAGTCCAGGCCCTCGATGATCTCATCGCGGGTGTAGTTCAGGGTGGAGGTGGTGGGATCGGCCCAATCCTTGCCGTAGATGGACTCCAGATAGAAGACCATGGCGATCATACGGTCGTAGCCGCCCAGGTGCAGGGGATAGTAGTCCTCGCCCAGGTTGTTCTGGAAGGCCTCGCCTGCGGCGTACAGCTCGTCCAGGGTCTTGGGATACTCGGTGATGCCGGCCTTGTTGAAGCTGGTCATGTTCCAGTAGAAGATACGGCCGGTCATCGAGACAGGCACGGCCTGCTGGGCGTTGGCCACATAGCAGGCGCCCAGAGGACCTTCCTCCCACTGGGAGAAGTCGATGTAGTCGGACACGGTGTTCAGGTCGATGAAGGTCTGGGCGTTGGCGGAGTAGTTGTACAGCCAGTTCCAGTTGATCTGGCAGACATCCTCGGCCACGCCGCCTGCAAACTTGGTGGACATGGTGTCTTCCCAGCCGGACCATGCGGCAAAGGTGGGATTGACGGTGATGTTGGTGTGCTCCTCAGAGAAAGCGGCGATGGCTTCCTGATAGGCGTTGTGGCGGGACTCGCCGCCCCACCAGCTGATGGTCAGGCTGACGTCGCCCTCGGCGGGAGCGGCCACGGAAGCAGCGGTAGAAGCAGTAGAGGAACTGCCGCCGCCGCAGGCAGCCAGCAGACCGGCTGCACCAACAGCGCCGGTGACCTTCAGGAAGTCACGACGGGAAATTGCGTTGCTCATTGTTTCTCCTCCTAAATAAAAACACAAAACTGATCAGGGACGCCCTGGCCCCTTGTATACAAATATGATAGCAAAAAACCGCGCCGAGAGAAAGACGCAAATTGTGGTTATACGCGCAAAAACGCGCATATCTTGCTGTGTTTTCAGACCCCTTCGGAACGGCCTTGTTGAAATATCCAAACTTGCGCTGAAAAGTTGTGCAACTTGCATACAACGTGCTTTTGTACAGATTTGCTGGAAAAGAAGGGAGAATCATTTTGAAATTGCTGATATATTAACGATTTTGGGAGAGGCGCACCCCGGTCCATCCCGGCGCCAAGGACAAGAAAACGCCGCAGCAACGTACTGCGGCGCAAAATGAGATGTCAGCAAAATTTGTGCGGGCGGGCGCGGGACGCCGTCAGGCATCCTGCCCGGCGCGGCGGCGCGCATAAAATGCACGTCTTTCGCGGAAATAGCACTGGGGACACATACTGACGTACTGGACGTCGTTTTCCATGTCGATGGCCACCTGCTCCCCTTCAAAGACGAACTGGCCTGCCACCTTGCGTGCGTTGCAGATGGCTTTGCGACCGCAGGTGCAGATGGTCTTCATCTCCTCGATGGTGTGGGCCAGCTCCATCAGCCGGGTGGAACCGGGGAAGCCCTTGAGGGAGAAATCGCTGCGCAGACCGTAGCAGATCACCGGGACCCCCAGGTCCACCGTGACCATGAACAGCTGCTCGGCCTGGGCCGGGGTAAAGAACTGGCTCTCGTCGCAGAGCACACAGGCCAGGGGCCGGTCGTGGGAGGCGCGGTCGGCTTCCACGGCGGCAAAGATATCGTCCTGGGGCTGGATGAGCAGGTCGGCCTTGCGCCGCACACCCAGCCGACTGACCAGTTCGCCCCCGCCTTTGGAGTCCACCTGGGGCTTGAGGATCAACACCCGCATCCCCTGTTCTTCGTAATTGTGCGCCACCTGCATCAGGGCGGTGCTCTTGCCGCTGTTCATAGCGCCATAACGGAAATAAAGTTTAGCCATACCGTGCCTTTCTTGCAATGCAAAAGCCCGGATGCACCGGGCCGTACGCCGAATGCGGGGCGCAGAAAACCGCGCCCCGCCCGGGATGTATGGAATGTGCGTCAACGCTTCAGTCCTGGTTGCGCAGACGGTAGCCCAGGCTCATCAGGCTGTCCCCCAGGTGGACGTTCTCCACCACCGCGTCGGGGTAGGGGACGGATAGGTCGTAGTGGGAAAAGTTCCAAAAGCCCTTGATGCCCAGTTCCACCAGCCGTCCGCTGATCTGCTGGGCCCCGCTGCGGGGCACGCACAGCACCGCCACATGGGGGTTGTGCTGGGCACAGAAGGACTCCAGGTCGTCGATGTGGCGGATGGGGATGCCGCTGATGCTCTGGCCGATCAGGGCGGGCTCCACATCAAAAGCGGCTATGAGGGTGAAACCGTTGTTGTTGTTGGCGATGAAGCTGCTGACCGCCTTGCCCAGCCGGCCGCAGCCGATCAGGATGGTGGACAGGCGCTGGCCGTCGCCGAACAAAAGGCCCTCCAGGATGGTCAGGAGATTGTCCACCGAATAGCCGATGCCCTGCCGGCCGTTGACGTCGCCGATGCAGTTGAAGTCCTGCCGGACCTGGGATGCGGTGGTGCCCATCTGGGCGGCCAGTTCCCGGGAGGAAATGCTGGTGACCCCCGAGTCCTTCAGCGCGCGCAGATAGCGGTAATACTTGGGCAGACGCCGGATGACCGGCACCGATGCCTTGACGGACGGATGCATGGCAAGACCCCCCTCTTGCAGTTTGCCCGGAATTTTGGATATCTTTAACGGAAAGTGGATGCCAGGAATGGCCACATTGTCTAATTACTAGTATACAGCATTTGGAGAGAATGTCAAACCCTTGTCAATGTTTTTGAGGAAATTTCATTTTTGTCCGGCGCATCCGGGCGCAAAAAAGCCCCTGCACGAAGCAGGGGGAGCAGCGTGCCGAAAACGACACGCTCCAGGGGAACCCCTTTCCGCCCGCAGCCGCGGGCCGGAAATTCCTTGCAAAGCAGGGGACGGGTCAGCTTTCGATCTGCCGGTACAGCCAGCGCATGGCCTCGGACAAGCCGCCCAGCTGGTCGATCAGGCCCTCCTCCACGGCGCGGCGGCCGTCCAGCACGGTGCCCATGTCCATCACCAGCTCACCGGTGTGGAGCATCAGCTGGTTGAAGCGGTCGGCGCTCATCCGGCTGTGACCTGCCACAAAACCGGTGATCCGCTCCTGCATCTGCTCAAACCAGCGCATGGTCTGGGGCACCCCGAGGATCATCCCCGAATGGCGCACCGGGTGCACGGTCATGGTGGCGGTAGGGACGATGAAACTGCGTTGGGCGCTGACCGCCAGAGGGATGCCGATGGAATGCCCGCCTCCCAGCACCAGGGTGGCGCTGGGCTTGGAGATGCTGGCGATCAGCTCGGCCAGGGCCAGCCCGGCCTCCACATCGCCCCCCACCGTGTTCAGCAGTACCAGCAGCCCCTCGATGGCGGGATCTTCCTGCACGGCCACCAACTGGGGGATGACGTGCTCGTATTTGGTGGTCTTTTGGCCCTGGGGGGCCTCCACATGACCCTCCACCTGCCCGATGACGGTGAGACAATGGATGGTGTGGGCGCCTTTGGTCAGGTTGAGGGCGCCCAGCTCCTCCAGCTGGCTCTGCTCAAAGGCGCGGCGGTCGGTGTCGGCGCTGACGGCCGCGGCCTCGGCTTCCCCCGCGGAAGCCTGGGGATTTGGATTCTTCTTTTTGCTCATACGATGCGGGCCTCCTTTTTGTTCAGGATGCCCGGAACCGCCGCCGGATATGCCGGAGGGGAAAAAGGCCCTGCCTTGCCCCGATTTTGTAACAAAAAGTTCAAAATGTTGACTTTCCCTCTTGCATCCGGCCCGTGATACAGATACAATAGAGGAGCGACTTTTCGCTCAAAAATCACAGAAAGAAAAGAGGAAAATCATGAAACGTGAAACCTTTGGCTCGCGGCTGGGATTCATCCTGGTCAGCGCCGGCTGTGCCATCGGCATCGGGAACGTGTGGCGGTTCCCGTTCCTGGCCGGGCAGAACGGCGGCGGCCTGTTCGTCCTGTTCTACCTGATGTTCCTGATCATCATGGGCGTGCCCGTTTTGACCATGGAGCTGGCCGTGGGCCGCGCCAGCGGCAAGAGTGCGGTGCAGGGCTATAAGGCCCTGGAGCCTGCCGGCAGCAAGTGGCACATCCACGGCTGGTTCTGCATGGCAGGCTGCTACTTGCTGATGATGTACTACACCACCGTGGCCGGCTGGATGCTGGACTACTTCGTCAAGTTTGCCTCCGGGCAGCTGGTGGGGATGGAGAGCGGCGCCGCTTCGGACGTGTTCAACACCATGCTGGCCAACCCCGCGGAAATGGGCATCTGCATGGTGCTGGTGGTGGTCGCCGGCTTTGCGGTGGTCAGCTTCGGGCTGCAGAACGGCCTGGAGCGGATCAGCAAGTGGATGATGATCGCCCTACTGGCCCTCATCGTCATCCTGGCGGTGAACAGCGTGCTGCTGCCTGGCTCGGGCGCAGGCGTCCAGTTCTACCTGCTGCCCAGCGTCGAGCGCGCCGCCCAGGTGGGCATCGGCAATGTGGCCATGAACGCCATGAACCAGTCCTTCTTCACCCTCAGCCTGGGCATTGCCGCCATGGAGATTTTCGGCAGCTACATGAAGCGGGATCACACCCTGCCCGGCGAGGCCATCCGCATCTGCGTGCTGGACACCTTTGTGGCCCTCATGAGCGGCATGATCATCTTCCCGGCCTGCTTTGCCTACGGCGTCCAGCCCGACCAGGGCCCCTCGCTGATCTTCATCACCCTGACCGAGGTGTTTGTGGATATGCCCGCAGGCCGGCTGTGGGGCAGCCTGTTCTTTGTGTTCATGTTCTTCGCCAGCTTTACCACCGTCATTGCGGTGTTCGAGAACCTGCTGGCCATCTGCTGTGATAACTTTGGCTGGAGCCGCAAGAAATCCTGCGGCATCAACCTGATCTTTGTGCTGGTGGCCAGCGTCCCCTGTGTGCTGGGCTACAACATCTGGAGCGGCCTGACCTTCCTGGGCGGCAAGAATGTGCTGGATACCGAGGACTTCCTGGTCAGCAACCTGCTGCTGCCCATCGGCTCGCTGATCTTCCTGCTGTTCTGCGTGTCCAAGTGGGGCTGGGGCTACGACAAGTACTGCGCCGAGGCCAACACCGGCGAGGGCATCAAGCTGCCCAAGTCCCGCTGGTTCAAGCGGTATCTGCAGTTCGTTCTGCCCATCCTGATCATCATCATCCTGGTGCAGGGCCTGATCTGAGCACCGATAAAACGGAACGAAACCAACGAGACCCGCCCGGACACACCGTCCGGACGGGTCTTTTTGTACCTGTGCGCAGCTCAGAACAGCCCGAAAAAGCTGATCTGGTTGACCCCCAGAAAGACGAACAGAACGATCAGAGCCACCAGCACCCCGATCAGGATATCCATTTGGTGGACGCTGAGGGGGAAGTGGTCGTAGATCTTCTCCTTGGAGTTCTTGAAATGGGGGTCGCCGTTGTTCAGCAGGCTGTGTTTGCCTTCGTCGGTATGGGCGGCCTGGGCCTCCCGGGCCTCCAGCTCGGCTTCCCGGGCAGCCAGCGCCGCCTCCCGTGCGGCCAGGTCTGCCTCCCGCTGTTCCTGGGTGCGCTCGTCGTGTTCAGGCATGGCAGTTCCCTCCTTTTGCAGATATTGTAAGTATAAATCCTCCCGGCGCAAAACGCAACCGTCCGGGCTGCAAAAAAAGGGGGCCGCCGGCGTGCCGGCAGCCCCATAGAGGATGCGTTTGAAAAGCGCGGGGATCACTTCTTGGCCAGGTACTTGCGGATATCGATGGCCACAGCCAAGATGATGACAAGGCCCTGGACGATGTAGGTGTAGGAGGAGTTCACGTTCATGAACTGCAGAGCCACCTTCATCAGCTCGAAGACCAGCACGCCCACCAGGATGCCGGGCACGGTGCCCACGCCGCCGGTGGTGGAAACGCCGCCGATGGTGGCAGCCGCGATGGCGTCCAGCTCGTAGCTCTGGGCGGTGTTGACCGATGCGCCGCCGGACTTGGCAGCCAGCAGGCAGCCGGCCAGGCCGAACATGCAGGAAGCCAGGATGTAGATGCGGATCTTGGTGGCCGCGACGTTGACGCCGGCGACCTCAGCAGCGGACTCGTTGCCGCCGATGGCGTACATGTACTTGCCGTGGCGGGTCTTGTTGTACAGGAACCAGAAGCAGACAGCCACGATGATGGCGATCCAGATCAGAACGGGGATGAACAGGATGGTATCGGATGCCAGGGAGGTGAAGTCACGGTTCAGAGAGCCGATGGGGGTACCGCCGGTGTAGACCAGGCAGATGCCGTAGACCACCTGCTGCATGCCCAGGGTAGCGATGAAGGGCTGCACCCGCAGGTAAGAGACCACCAGGCCGTTGCACAGGCCGACCACCGCGCAGATGGCCACCACCAGCAGGAACACCACGGGGGTGGGCAGGGTGGGCAGGCCGGGATAGAACTTGTTGGGCGCGTCGGAGGTCTGGGCGAAGATGCAGGCCAGGCAGGCCGCAAAACCAGCCAGACGGCCGGCAGACAGGTCGTTGCCGGTGGTGATCAGGCAGCCGGAAATGCCCAGGGCGATGATGTAGCGGATGGACACGTTCTTCAGCAGGTTGATGATGTTGGTCGGGCCGAAGAAGTTGGGGTGGATGATGCCGACGATGAGGGAGACCAGCACCATCAGCACGATGATAGCATTGTTGCCCAGCCAGCTTTTAAAGATCTGGCCGGTGGATTTCTTGGTAGCTTCCACGATTAGACTGCCTCCTTATTCACTGATTGGCCGCAGCCTTTTCGGGTGCGGTCTCAAACTGAGTGGCCAGGGCCATGATGTTCTCCTGGGTGGCGTCCTTGCCGTCGATGAAGCCGGTGATGCGGCCGTCGCACATGACCATGACCCGGTTGGACATACCGATGATCTCGCTCATTTCGGAGGAGATCATGATGATGCTCTTGCCCTGTTTGGCCAGTTCGGCGATGATGCAGTAGATCTCATACTTGGCGCCGACGTCGATGCCGCGGGTGGGCTCGTCCAGGATCAGAATGTCGGGGTTGTTGGCCAGCCACCGGGCGATCAGGACCTTCTGCTGGTTGCCGCCCGACAGGCTCTTGATCTGGGTCTTGGGGCTGGGCACCTTGATGGCCATTTTTTCCTTGTTGGACTGCACCAGATCCAGGATCTTCTTGTTGTCCAGCATGATGGGGCCTTTGCGCAGGTCGTCCAGGGAGGCGATGGAGATATTGTCGGCAACGCTGAGCACGCCCATGATGCCGGTGGCGCGGCGGTCCTCGGTCAGCAGGGCCAGGCTCTTGGCGATGGCGTCCCGAGGCTGCTTGATGTGCACTTCCTGGCCTTTGATCCAGACTTTGCCCGCCGTATGGGCGCGCAGGCCGAAGATGCCTTCCATCAGCTCGGTGCGCTGTGCGCCCACCAGGCCGGCCACGCCCAGGATCTCGCCCTTGCGCAGCTCAAAGTTGCAGTGGCGGAAACTGCGGGGATGGATGGAGGTGAAGTCCTCCACCTTGAGGACCACGTCGCTGGAGGGATGGTTCTCCAGCGGGGGATACTGGTTGGAAAGTTCGCGGCCCACCATCTTGGCGATGATCTCCTCTTTGGTGATGGTGGACACATCCCACTTGCCGATGTACTGGCCGTCGCGCATGATGGTCACTTCGTCCGCGATCACCTTGATCTCGTCCATCTTGTGGCTGATGTACACCAGCGCCACGCCCTGGCTCTTGAGCTCCCGCATGATGCGGAACAGGGATTCCACCTCATTGGAGGTCAAAGAGGAGGTGGGCTCGTCCAGGATCAGGACCTTGCAGTTGGCCGAGACCGCCTTGGCGATCTCCACCATCTGCATCTGCGCGATGCTCAGGCTGCCAAGCTTGGCCCGGGGATTGATGTCCAGCTTGAGCTTTTTCAGCAGCTCCTCGGTGTCCTTGTACATTTTGGGGTGATCCACCGTGACGATGGGCCCGAAGCGTTTGGTGGGATAACGGCCCAGCCAGATATTCTCTGCAACGGTGCGGGCCGGGATGGGCTGCAATTCCTGGTGCACCATGGCGATGCCCCGGTTCAGTGCGTCCAGCGGGGTGGGGATGGTGACCTTCTGCCCTTCGTACTCGATCTCGCCTTCGTCCATCTTGTAAATGCCGAACATACATTTCATCAGGGTGGACTTGCCGGCGCCGTTCTCGCCCATCAGGGCCATGACCGCGCCGGGGCGGAGCTCAAGCCGGGCATGGTCCAGAGCTTTGACGCCGGGGAAGACCTTGACGACGTCTCGCATGACCAGACGGTACTCTGCCATTCCGTAGAGCCTCCTTTTCTGCTAAAATAACACAACACACAACAAAGAGGGCGTGCGCGAGAAGCAGCCGCTTCCACGCACGCACCTCCCATTCCTTATCAGCGGTTCCGTTCAGACGGCACGCTCATCAGAGATACTCTGCGGCGTTCTCCGCGGTGACCTTGACGTAGTCGACCCAGTAGTACTGCTCCACGGGCTCGCCTTCCACATACATACGGGTGGCCTCGGTGGCGGCGGTGGCCTGGCCCACATCGTCGTTCAGGACGGTACCGGTCATGCGGCCGTCGATGACAGCCTGCACGGCCTCTGCCAGAGCGTCAACACCCACCAGGTAGATGTCGGTGCCCACGGTGCGGCCGGCCTGCTCGATGGACTGCAGAGCGCCCAGAGCCATGGCGTCGTTGTTGCAGAAGACCACTTCGATCTGGTCGCCGTACTGTGCCAGAGCGTTGGCCACGTCCTGCTGGGCCAGGGTCTGGTCCCAGTTGTCCAGGTACTCGTACAGGCAGTTGACGGTCTTGCCGGCATCCTCCAGGGCCTTGATGGAGTACTCGGTGCGGTACTGGGCGTCGATGTTCTCGGGGTCGCCCTTGCACATGATGTAAGTAATGGTGCCGTCGCCGTTGATATCGCCCTCGGTATCGGTGGCGAGGATCAGCTCGCCCTGGTAGGTGCCGGACTGGCGGGCGTCAGCGCCCACGTAGCAGCACTTGTCGGGATAGCTGTCCAGCACGCTCTTGTCGGGCTCGCGGTTGATGAAGACGATGGGGATGTTGGAGGGCGAGATGGTGTCCACGATGGTCTGGGCCGAGGTGGTCTGCACCGGGTTGATGATCAGGACGTCCACGCCCTGCTGCAGGAAGGTGCTGATCTGCTCGGTCTGGGTGTTCTGGTCGTTCTTGCCGTCCATGATGGTGACGCTGTAGCCCAGCTCGCCCAGATACTCCTCCAGGTCTGCACGGTACAGGGTCATGAAGTTGTCGGCGAACTGGTAGATGCACACGCCGATGTCGGCGCTGCCGGAAGCTGCGGCGGCCGAGGAAGCCGTGGAAGCAGCAGAGGAAGCAACAGAAGTCGCGGTGGAAGCAACGGAGCTGGAATCACCGCCGCCGCAGGCTGTCAGGGCAGCAGTCGCGCCGACAACGGCAGATGCCTTCAGAAAGTCGCGGCGAGAAATCATTTTCATAATAGCATTCTCCTTCATCAAATACACTCGTTTCGGGCAGGTCCCCCACACGCTAAGGGACAAGCCCTGTACTGAATCTATTATACATTTGGTCTGAAACTGTGTGCAATAGTAAAAACAGACAAGGTTATATTAAAAATTTTGTGCCAGTTGTACAACAAAAACAAGGTAAGCTTGTACTTTTTACCATAAACGGCACAAAATTGCATGTACAAGCATCATATGTACAAAAGTTTCGCTTTGGAACGATCTTCTCCGGCGGCCCGCCGGCCTGCTTGTCTGGAAAACAAGCGGGATTTCACACAGGGAACGGCCATGTGGTTTTGCGCTATTCGCATGGAGTATTGTTGTTTCTGGCAAACTGAGGTAAATTGCTAAAGTTTCGCGCTGCTCCCGCCTGCCGCCCGCGCAACAAAAACAGCGCATGGAAAACTCCATGCGCTGCCTTTAGGGGTTAAGATTGTGCCGGCACCACGGCGGCGGTCCGTCCGCCCCGGCGCTGGCGGGCGGCAGGTTTTTCCTGCTGCTCCCGGGGGGCCAGAGTGGGGGCCGGCGGGGTGGCGCTGCCGGGCCTGTCGTTCCGGGCGGCGGACTGGCTGCGGGCCTTTTCGGTCATGATCAGCATTTGCAGCCGGTTTTCCAGGTTGGCAAAGCTGACGTCGGGATCGTAGTCCAGGGGCAGGATCTGGGCGTCGGGATACATCTCCTTGAGGCGCTTGGCCACGCCGCGGCCCACCACATGGTTGGGCAGGCAGCCAAAGGGCTGGAGGATGATGAAGTTGCGGCAACCCTCTTTGGCGTGGTGGAGGATCTCGGCGGGGATCAGCACCCCTTCGCCCGCGTCGAAGGTGTGGTGGATGATGGGGTCGCTGGCCCGCACGATGTCCTGCATCCGGGCTGCCCTGTGGTACAGCGGATGCTGCTTGGCGATGGAATCGGTCAGGGCGTGGGCCGCGTTGAACACCTCGTCGGCGGTGCGGTACCACAGCTTTTCGCCCAGGGGCTTGGAGATGCGGTACTCTTTGATCTGGGAATCCATATAGAAATAGGTCTTGCGGATGACGTCGGTCATGCGGGCCTCGATGATCTCGAAGCCGTTGGATTCCAGGTATTTTTCGATGTCGTGGTTGGCTCCGGGGTGGAAGTTGAGCAGGTACTCGCCCACGATCAGGACGGTGGGGCGGGGCCGGCTGCGGTCGTACTCCACCTCTTTCATCAGCCGAATGGCCTGTTCGAAGCCCTTTTTCAGGCCGGGGATGCCGCGGCGGGTCATCCCGTCCACAATGGCGTCCATCCCGGCCTCAAAGGCCCGGTCGGCGGCGCCGGGGACCTTTTCATAGGGGCGGATCTTCCGCAGCAGCTCCTCCATCACGTCGATCATGGGGAGGGAGAAGGCCAGGTTGACCGAGGACACCAGGTTCATCTTGAAGCCGGGGTGCATATTGTGGCTGTCCTTGTCGTCGTTGGTCAGGATGGGCACGTCGGCATAGCCCGCGTCATCCAGGGCCTTGCGCAGCAGGGCGCTGTAATGGGTCAGGCGGCAGTCGCCGATGTACTTGGCCATAGCCACCGCCACTTCGCTGTTGTCATACTGCCCGCTGCGCAGGGCGGCCAGGGCCTCGCCAATGACGATCTGGGCGGGGAAGCAGATGTCGTTGTGGACGTACTGCTTGCCCAGGCGGATGGCCTCCTCCCGGCCCACGGCCAGGGGGACCGCCCGGAGGCGCTGGGCTGCAAAGGCCGCCGACATCACCCGGCAGAAGGCGTGGGAGGTGTTGGGCACCAGGACCACGCGGTCCTTCTTGTCCTGCCGGGTGAACTTGACCGGGTAGGGGTCGGGCAGCTGGTGGACCGGATGGCGGATGCCCCGGGCCCGGCGGATGGCCGCCGTCTCCACAAAGGACCGCACCCGGATGCGCAGGGAGCCCTGGGCGTCGCTCTCGTCCAGCTTGAGGATCAGGGGACTCTTGCCCGAGATCTCGTGCATCATGCGGGTGATCTCGTCGGAGAGGTAGGCGTCATGGCCGCAGCCAAAGCTGACGATCTGCACATACTCCAGGCACTCATCCCGGGCGGCCAGCACCGCCGATGCAAGCATCCGGGCATGGTAGTTGTTGACGATGTCCAGGCGGCTGCGGCTCAGGTCCACCTTGTTCACATCGGGCAGGGAATCGTTGGTCAGCACCGGGATGCCCAGGCTGACGAACAGTTCGGGCAGGGCGTGGTTGACCAGCTCGTCGTTCTGGTAGGGACGGCTGGCCAGCACCACCGCGTAGCGGTTTTCCTGATGGCAGTGGTGCAGCACCGCCTGGCCCGCCGCCTTGAGCTGGGCCGAGAAGCTGGCCTGGGCCGCGTCGCCGGCGGCAATGGCCCGTCCGGTCAGCTCCCGGCTGATCCCGAAGGCGGCGGCCATATAGTCGGCCAGCTGGCGGTCCCGGTCGGCGTGGCGGTGCCAGTGGAACAGGGGCGCGTCAAAGGGGATGCCCCAGCGGCGCTGGGGATCGTCCGAATTGCGGATGACGATGGGATAACCCTTGACGACTGCGCACATGGACTCGCTGGTGGAAGCGGTGCCCTCGGGCTGGACGGTGGTGATGGTGGGCATGAAGATGCGGTCCACCTTCTTTTTGGCCAGATCGCGCAGGTGGCCGTGGACCAGCTTGGCGGGGAAACAGACGGTGTCCGAAGTGACGGCGGACAGACCTTCCTCATACATGGGGCGGGTGCTCTTGCCCGACAGCTGGATGCGGAATCCCAGGCTGCGCCAGAAGGCGTTCCAGAAGGGCATGGTCTCCCAGAAGGACAGCACCCGGGGGATGCCGATGGTGACGCCCCGGTCGGGGGCCAGGATGGGTGCGTCGTAGTCGGCAAAGAGCAGCTTTTCCCGCACGGCGAACAAGTTGGGGATCCGCTGCATGGACCGATTGGCCTGGCGCACCTTGTCCTGTACGGCCTTGTCTTTGGGGTCTCCCAGGATCTCGCCCCGCTCACACCGGTTGCCGGTGACAAAGCTCTCGCCCCCCGGAAAACGGATGACGGTGCGGCTGCAGTGGTTCTGGCAGAAGGGGCAGGGCTCGTTCTGGCTCTGGGTATAGGTAAAGGCGTCCAGCGCCTCAAAGCCGATGAAATGGCTGGCGGGGAAGCCGCTGGCCTCGGCCTGGCGCTTGGTCAGCAGGGCGGCGCCGATGGCGCCCATCTCGCCGGGATAGGGGGCCCGGGTGACGGTGCGGCCCAGATACTGCTCCAGAGCCCGCAGCACCGCGTCGTTTTTAAAGGTGCCGCCCTGCACCACGATGCGGCTGCCCAGCACGTCGGTGTTGGGGATGCGCACTACCTTGGTGAAAACGTTTTTGATGATCGAGCGGCACAGCCCCGCCATAATGTCGTCGGGGGTGCGGCCGTTCTTCTGTTCGGTGATGATGCTGCTGTTCATAAAGACGGTGCAGCGGCTGCCCAGCTCGGCGGGGGTGGAGGCCCGGAACGCCGCATCGGCAATGCCGTCCACCGGGATGCCCAGGGAGGCGGCGAACTCCTCCAGAAAGGAGCCGCACCCCGAGGAACAGGCCTCGTTCAGCAGCATATTGGTGACCACGCCGTCCTGGATCCAGATGGCCTTCATGTCCTGGCCGCCGATGTCCAGCAGGAAGGTGACGTCGGGTACATAGTGGCAGGCGGCCGCGGCGTGGGCCACCGTCTCCACCGTGTGGTAGTCGCCCCCGAACGCCTTGCTCAGCATCACCTCGCCGTAGCCGGTGGTGCCCAGGCCCAGCACCTCCAGCGTGACGCCCTGGAGGGCGTATTTCCGGTGCAGCTGCTGCAGGCCGTGGCGGATCACCTCGATGGGGTCGCCCCGGTTGTTGGCGTAAAAGCGGTCCACCACCTGCTCGTTTTCGTCCAGCAGGACCAGCTTGCCGGTGGTGCTGCCGGCGTCCACGCCGATGTAGACCCGCAGGGTGTCCCCGGCCTTGACCCGGGGGGCCGCCAGCTCGGGCAGGGTATGGCTGGCCTGCCATTCCTGCCGCTCGGCGTCGGTGGCAAAGTACCGCTCAGCGGTGTGCTGTTCGGCGGCGGGAGGCGCGGCGGACAGCCGCTCCAGAGCCTCCTCGGGGGTGATGGGCGCCGCCCGGCCCACCGGCAGGGGATACAGTTCCTCCATGGCCAGCGCGGCGCCCAGGGCCACGATGGTGTCGGCGTTGTCGGGGCGGATGATCTGGTCCTGGGACAGGCCCAGCCGCTGGGCGAATACCTGCACCAGGGTGGGATTGTAGGTCAGGGGGCCGCCTTCAAAGATGACCGGCGGGGTCATCTCCAGGCCCTGGGCCAGGCCGCCGATGGTCTGCTTGGCGATGGCGTGGAAGGCCGACAGGGCGATGTCCGCCCGGCTGGCCCCCTGGTTGAGCAGGGTCTGGATGTCGGTCTTGGCAAAGACGCCGCACCGGCCCGAGATGCTGTACACCTGCCTGCCCTGGGCTGCCAGGGCCTCGAACTGGTCCGAGGGCACCCGCAGCAGGGCGGCGATCTCGTCGATGAACGCGCCGGTGCCGCCGGCGCAGCTGCCGTTCATCCGCATATCCGAGGTGGTGAGGGTGCCGTCCTCCTCCTGGCGGAAAAAGATGACTTTGGCGTCCTGGCCGCCCAGCTCGACGGCGGTGCGGGCGGCGGGGTAGAGGGCGCGGACGGCGGCGCCGTTGGCCACCACTTCCTGCACATAGCATACGCCCATCTGGTCGGCCAGGGGGCGTCCGCCCGAGCCGCATACCGCGATCCGCATGGGCCTGCCTGCAAATTTGGCGCAGATGGCGTCCAGCAGGCTGCACAGGGTGCGGCGCTGCTCGGCGTGGTGGCGCTGGTAGCGGCGGAACAGGGTCCGGCCGGTGACCCGGTCGGTCAAAACGGCCTTGACGGTGGTGGAGCCGACGTCCAGGCCAAGGGTCAAACGTTCTAACAATTCTTTCATTGTATTACCATCTTATGTCGTGCTGTTTGTGTGGATCGGGCGCAGGGACGTGAAAGTCCCTGTATCGTTCGATATCACACAGAATACCACGGCAATGTGAACATTTCAACAATTTGAGGCAAGTTTTGCGCTTTTTTGTAGCATTGCTCAGAATTCTTGCGGATCTTAAAATGCTTTTTGGACTGGATGCGGCAAATGTGCCAAAATTTTACACGGGGCACCAGGTTTTTACATTTGCCGCCAAAACAGGCTTCGTTTTTTTACCAAAGCTTTGCGCGAATATGGTTTCGCCCCGGCGGGGCCTTGAGTACAATAAAACCGTCCCACACAGAGCAAGCAAAGGCCCGCCGGACGGGCCGGGGCGCGCCGCAAGACGCGCCGGATGATAGATTGGGTACCGTAGAGAGAAAGGAATTATGGTTATGAAAAACGCTAAGCTTTCCCGCCGCAGCTTTCTGAAGGCCGGCGCCGCCGCTTCGGTGGCGGGCCTGGTGGCCGCCAACGCCGCAGCTGCTTCTGCCGCTGAGCCCAAGGCTGCCGCAGCCCAGGAGAACGGCCTGCTGGACGGCCTGTTCGGCGGCAAGACCCCCAAGTACATTTTCCTGTTCATCGGCGACGGCATGGGCCTGCCCCAGATCCAGTCCGCTTCCTTCTATAAGGGCACCGTCGAGAACAACGGCGCTGTGATCCCCGCTGAGCTGAGCTTCATGAAGTTCCCCTTCACCGGCAGCGTCACCACCTATGACTCCACCTCTTTCTGCCCTGACTCCGCTTCCACCGCCACCTCCATCGCTTCGGGCGAGAAGACCGAGTCCGGCGTCATCAACATGACCCCCTGGACCCGCGACGTCCCCTTTGAGACCATCGCGGAGAAGCTGCACAAGCAGAAGGGCTACAAGATCGGCGTTCTGTCCACCGTCAACATCGACCACGCCACCCCCGCTGCCTTCTACGCACACCAGGCCAAGCGCAGCAACTACTATGAGATCGGCCAGGAGCTGGCCAACAGCGGCTTTGAGTACTTTGCCGGCGGCGACTTCCAGAAGCCCCGCGGCGGCGCTGTCTCCAACTACGACATGGCCATCGCCAACGGCTACAACCTGGTGACCACCCAGGCCGGCGCTGAAGCCCTGAAGGCCGGCGCAGGCAAGACCCTCATCATTGCCGAGCACCGCGCCGACGCTGCCGCCATGAATTACAGCATCGATGCAGCCGCAGGCGAGTGGCAGCTGTCCGACTACGTCCGCAAGGGCATCGAGCTGCTGGACAACCCCACCGGCTTCTTCATGATGGCGGAGTCCGGCAAGATCGACTGGGCCTGCCACGCCAACGACACCGCTGCTTCCATCCACGACGTGCTGGAGATGAGCAACGCTGTGCAGGTGGCTGTGGACTTCTACAACCAGCACCCCAACGATACCCTGATCCTGGTCACCGCTGACCATGAGACCGGCGGTATGACCATCGGCTTCACCACCACCAACTACGACACCTATCTGACCAACCTGACCAAGCAGACCACCTCCTTCATCAAGTTCGATACCGACCACATCGACAAGCTGCGCGCTGTGGGCGCTTCCTTCGAGGAGGCCCTGACCGATGTCAAGAACTGCTTCGGCCTGATCACCGCCAACGATCCCGATGCGTCCAACCCCGAGTACGAGAACCTGATCCTGACCGACTACGAGCTGGATCAGCTGCGTGAGGCCTATGAGCGCAGCATGACCGTGGGCGCTTCCAGCCAGGACGAGATGAGCCAGCGCGACTACGAGCTGTACGGCACCTACCAGCCGTTCTCCGCCGCCCTGTGCCATGTGCTGAACCACAAGTCCGGCATGGACCACACCACCTGGTCCCACACCGGCGCCCCCGTCAACATCTACGCCATCGGCGCCGGCAGCGAGAAGTTCACCGGTGCGTTCGACAACACCGAGATCTTCCACAAGCTGGCGGAACTGACCAACGTGCAGTGATGCACTTCTGCTCCTGAAAACACAAAACTCCTTCTTTACCTTCTTTAAAGCATAAGACAGCCCCCCGCCGGGGCACCGCGCGACACGGTGCAGGCGGGGGGCTTCTTTGTGCTGGTTAGACCTGGTGGCGGCGGATCCACTCGGCCACCGGCTGGGCGATGGCCTTGACGCTGCCCGGCTCAAAGGGGGTGCGCAGGCCGGCGGTGGCGCACAGCTCGGTGTAGCTGGCGGTGCCGCCGCGGCGGCACAGTTTGAGATACCGCTGCCAGGCGTCGGCGTGGTCGGCCTCGCTGAGCAGGAAGAACTGCAGGGCCGCCATGGTGGACAGGCAGTAGTCGATATAATAGAAGGGGCACTCGTAGATGTGCAGCTGCCGCTGCCAGCCCGCGCCCCGGCCGTAGAAGGGCAGGCCGTCGAAATCGATCCAGGGGCGGTATTTCTTTTCCAGGCGCAGCCATACGTCGTTGCGCTGGTCCGGCGTCAGGTTGGGGTGCTGGTACATGATGTGCTGGAACTCGTCCACCTCGCAGCCATAGGAAAGGAAGATCAGGCTCTCCTCGGCGTGGGTCAGGGCGTATTTGGGGGTGTCGGCCCCGAACAGCAGCGAATGCCAGGGCGCAGTGAGGAACTCCATGGCCATCGAGTGGATCTCGGCGCTCTCCATGCTGGGGCATTTCAGATCCTCGGGAATGGATGCATCCCGGGCGGCGATATAGCCCTCAAAGGCGTGGCCGGCCTCGTGGGTCAGCACGTCCACATCCCCGGCGGTGTCGTTCCAGTTGGCAAAGATGAAGGGGGCTTTGTAGTCGGGCAGGATGGTCATATAGCCGCCGTTGGCCTTGCCCGGGCGGCTGAGCACGTCGAACAGCTCGTTGTCCTGCATGAAGTCGATGAATTCGGCGGTCTCGCTGCTCAGCTCGTGGTACATGGTGCGGGCGGCGTCCATCCGCACCTGATACCCCTTCACCGGCACCGGGTTGCCGTCGGGGAAGGCCACGTTCAGGTCGGCAAAGGTGGGATGCTGGATGCCGGCCCGCTGGGCCCGGCGGGCCACCACTTCGGCCAGCAGGGGCACCACGTCCTGCGCCACCTGGTCCCGGAAGGCGCGGATCTCCTCGGGGCCGTAGCCGATGCGGTTCATCCGGGCGTAGGACAGCTGGCTGTAGTCGGCGTAGCCCAGGACGGCAGCCTGCTGATTGAGGTTTTGGACGGTGCGCTCGTACAGCTCGTCGAACTCGACGCGGTGTGCGTCAAAGTAGCCCGCTTCGGCCTCAAAGGCGGCGCGGCGGACCGAGGCGTCCAGGCTCTGCTTGTAGGGGCCCAGCTGGGGGATGGTCAGTTCCTTGCCGTCCAGCTGCACCAGGGCGCCGCCGTACAGACGCTGGTACAGGCTGGAGATGGTGTTGGCCTCCTGCTGCAGGGCGGTGACCCGGCTGTCCACCGACAGCACCGCGTTGCGCATACCGGGCACACAGGTGGAGCCGTAGGCCCGGGTCAAGGCGTCCAGATGGGGGTTGGCCAGGATGGCCCGGTAGATCTCGGTGACGGCGTTGGAGACGGCGGGGCTGTTGGTGTCGAAAAAGTCCTGCTCGGCCTGCCAATAGGGGTCCCGGGTGTCGCAGGTGTAGTGGATATTGGCCAGGTTGGCAGCCGTGGAAAAGCCCGCCAGGGCGGCGCTTTGGTCGTAGTACAGCTTGACCAGGGCATCACCGGTGGAGGCGGCTGCGGCGTCAGCGGCAAACCGGGCGCACTGGGCCAAGATGGCGTCGATGTCGGGGCGTGCATAGGGCATTTCGCTGAACTTCATAGGGTGTGATTCTCCTTCCTGTTCCTATCTGCAATAGGATTCCTGATAATAGCTCTAGCATACCACGGAACTGTGAAAAAGGGAAGGGAAAACAAAAAGCCCCCGCCGAAGCGGGGACCGGAAGTTACAGGGTGCTCAGAATATACTGGAGCTCGGGACGCAAGGTGTGGTGCCAAGTCAACGCGACGGCATAATACGAGCCGTCGAAGGTTTCGACCATGGCAATGCAGCCCTCGGCCTTCTCGCTGGAGAAAGCCGGGGGCTGTTTGCAGATTTAGGAAGCGATGAAACGGTTTAGTAGTGCAGGCCGTCGGCGGTCAGGGCCTCCAGGACCGGCAGCATGGCGGCGCATTCCGCCCGGGCGGCGGGAAGGTCCATGTCGCGGTAGTTGCCGCACTCCACTTCGCTGGCGCCGGGGATGGGCCCCTCATACGAGGCCATAAAGCGGAAGGAGTCCACCGTGAGCGCGAGGGCCTGGGCAGGGGACAGCCCGCGCGTCAGCAGGTAAAAACCGGTGCGGCAGCCCATCGGCCCCACATACACCACGCCCTGGCTGTACGAACTGTTGCGGGCGTAGGTGGCAAACAGATGCTCGATGGTGTGGGCTGCCCCGGTGGACAGGTAGTCCCCCTGGTTGGGGCGCTTCATCCGGATATCCCAGGTCAGTACGTCGCCGTCCTGCCGGGAAAGGTACATACCGGGCATCAGTTTGGTGTGGTCCACGCAAAAGCTGGCGATCCGCTCCATACCCGCGCCCCCTTACACCTGGCTCTGCAGGGACTGGACGCTGCCGTGAGCGCAGTCCACCGCAATGTCCAGGCCGTCGCGGATGTGGCTGGTGGCGCCCTGTGCGCCCACGATGGCGGGCTTGAGCAGGGCTTTGGCCACAATGGCCGCATGGCTGTTGAGGCCGGGCTCCTCCACCACCAGGGCGGCGGCGTCGCGGATGTAGGGGGTCATATCGTTGTTGGTGAAGGGCAGCACCAGGATCATGCCGGGCTTGAAGCGGGCCTTGATCTCGTCCAGGGTGTGGCAGACGCAGGCTTTGCCGGTGGCGCTGGCGTTGTCGCTGTCCTCGCGGCCTACGCCCACGCCGGAGGCCAGGCAGTTGCCCACCATGTGGATCTTGACCATGTTGGTGGTGCCGCTGACGCCCACCGGCACGCCGGCGGTGACGACGGCCAGCTCGCCGTTGTGGATGTAGCCGTACTTCTCAGCCAGGCCGGTGGAGACCTCGATCAGTTCGTCGGTGCTGTGGGCCAGAGGCATCAGCAGCGGGGTGATGCCCCAGGAAAGGGACAGCTGGCGCTGCACCTGGGGCCGCATCACAAAGGCAATGATGGGCTGGTCGGGGCGGTATTTGCTCAGCAGGCGGGCGGTGTTGCCCGACTCGGACACGGTGACGATGGCCGATGCATTGACGTCCTGTGCGGTGAGGCAGGCGGCGTGGGCGGTAGCGTCGCTGACCGAAGTGGTGCCGCTGATCTTCATCCGGCCCAGACGGTGCACCTGGTAGTGGGCGTCGGCCTCGGTGCGCTCGGCGATCTGGGACATGGTGCGGAGGGCCTCCACCGGATAGGCGCCGGCGGCCGTCTCGCCCGACAGCATGATGGCCGAAGTGCCGTCGTAGATGGCGTTGGCCACGTCCGAGATCTCGGCACGGGTGGGACGGGGGTTGTTGATCATGCTGTCCAGCATCTGGGTGGCGGTGACGATGGGCTTGCCGAAGGAGTAGGAGCGGTCGATGATGGACTTCTGGATGCTGGGCAGCTCGGAGAAGTCGATCTCGACGCCCAGGTCGCCGCGGGCGACCATGACCGCGTCGGCGGCCGAGAGGATGCTGTCGATGTTCTCGACGCCCTCGGGGTTCTCGATCTTGGCGACGATGCGGATCTTGGAGTCGTACATATTCAGCAGGTTGCGGATCTCATACACGTCCTGTGCGGTGCGCACAAAGGAGGCCGCGATGAAATCGAAGCCCTGCTCGATGCCGAAGATGATGTCGTCCCGGTCCCGCTGGCTCATATAGGGCATGGACAGGTGGACGCCGGGAACGTTGACGCCCTTCTTGTTCTTGATCTTGCCGCTGTTCAGCACGGTGCAGACGATGTCGGTGTCGGACACGTCCCGGATGGACAGCTGGATCAGGCCGTCGTCCAGCATGATGGTGCCGCCGGGGGCCACATCGTGGGGCAGGTCCTTGTAGGTGATGGAGACGATCTCGTTGGTGCCCTCCACCTCGCGGGTGGTCAGGGTGAAGGTCTGGCCTTCCTCCAGGACCTCCGAGCCGTTCTTGAACTCCTTGAGGCGGATCTCGGGGCCCTTGGTATCCAGCAGGGCCGCCACAGGCTTGTCCAGCTCTTCCCGGATGGCCTTCAGGGCCTCAAAACGGCCCTTGTGCTCCTCGTGGGAGCCGTGCGAGAAATTGAAACGGGCCACGTTCATCCCGTTTTCCACCAGCGCCCGCAGCACGCCCTCCTTATCGGTGGAAGGGCCCAGGGTGCAGATGATCTTGGTTTTGCGCATTGCGATACCTCCTAGCAAACCGGTTGCTGTATGCTGTATGTATAAGGTTTTGCTTTGTTTCCATACACCCCTATTATAACGGGATGGAGACAATTGGGCAAGCAATTTTTTGTAAAACATTGCCCGCCGTCCCAAAAGCCGCGCTGCCCTGCAAAATGGGCGCGGAAGGTGACCGGGCCTCTTTCTCTCCGGCGCAAAATATGGTACAATAGCAAAAAACATTGCATCATACGGCGGGCTGAGCGCCGGCAGGACCGGCCGCGCCGCCGCCCGCCGCAGAAAGGATGGATCAAGAATGGCAAAACGTGTATTCCTGATCGTTTTGGACAGCTTCGGCATCGGGGCTGAGCCGGACGCCGCCGCCTTCGGGGACGAGGGCACCAACACATTGGGGGCCATCGCCGGGCACCCCGCGTTCCATTGCCCCAACATGGGCAGGCTGGGCCTGTTCAACATCGACGGGGTGACGGTGGGGCAGAAGGACCCCGCGCCCCTGGGAGCGTACGCCCGCCTGCAGGAGCAGAGCATGGGCAAGGATACCACCATCGGTCACTGGGAGATCGCCGGCGTGGTCAGCCCGGAGCCTCTGCCCACCTTCCCGGACGGATTCCCCCCCGAGCTGATCGCCGATTTTGAGGCAAAGACCGGCTACAAGGTGCTGTGCAACAAGCCCTATTCGGGCACCGAAGTGCTGAAGGACTACGGCGAGCAGGCGATGGCCCAGAATGCCCTGATCGTCTACACCAGCGCCGACAGCGTGTTCCAGGTGGCGGCCAACGAAGCGCTGGTGCCGGTGCCCGAGCTGTACCGCATCTGCGAGACGGCCCGCCGGATGCTCACCGGCAAGTACGGAGTGGGCCGGGTCATTGCACGGCCCTTTGTGGGGGATTGCGCCGCAAACTTCAAGCGGACCACCAACCGCCACGACCTCAGCCTCAAGCCCCCCCGGGACACCATGCTGGACCTGATCCGGAAGGCGGGCCTGGACGTCATCTCGGTGGGCAAGATCTACGATATCTTTGACGGCCAGGGCCTGACCGAGAAGATCAAGACCACCGGCAACACCAACGGCATCGCCTTCACCCAGGCTTTGCAGACCCGGGATTTTGAGGGCCTGGCCTTCATCAACCTGGTGGATTTCGATATGCTGTACGGTCACCGGCGCGACGTGGCCGGCTATGCCGCCGCCGCCACCGAGTTCGACCGCTTCCTGGAGGGCTTTCTGCCCGGTATGCGGGAGGATGATATCCTGATGGTCACGGCCGATCACGGCTGCGACCCCTCCTACACCAAGACCACCGACCACACCCGGGAGTATGTGCCCTGGCTGGTGTATGGCAAGCACGTCCGCCCCGGCGCCGATCTGGGCACCCGGCTGTGTTTTGGCACCATCGCCAAGACCATCTGCGCCTATCTGGGCGTAGACGCCTCCACCCTGGACGGCCAGAGCGCCTGGGACGAGATCCGCTGCTGAACTCTAGACAATCAAAAAGTCCCGACCGGATGACATGTGCATACGGTCGGGACACATACAGGGAAATTTAGCGCTGAGAGTGTGCGAGGCCGCAAGGCCGAGTGCGCGGTTCAGCGCTAAATTTTGTCCCCAGGGGGATACCAGGGGGAAGGAATTTCTGCCGCGCGACTGCGCGCAGAAATGGGTTCCCCCTGGAGCGTGGCGCTTTTTGCGACACGCTGAAATGCCCCCGCCTTTCTCTTGGGAAGGGCGGGGGCGTTTTATTTTAGGATCGGCTTATTTCTTGGAGGGGTAGAGGTCGGGGTGGTACTGCTGGCAGGTGCACTTTTTCCACTTCAGGCCGCTGCCGCAGGGGCAGGGATCGTTGCGGCCGATCTTGCCCACCCGGACGGGCTTGTTGGCGGCGCCTGCCACCTGGCCCGCAGCGGCTGCCTTGGCGCCGGCGCTCTGGCCGGTCATCTTCTGGCGCAGGGCCGCCACGTCGGCAGAGCTGGGGTTGGCCGACGGGATGGGCGCCCGGGCCGGTGCAGGCTGGGCCTGCGCAGCCGGTGCGGTTGCCTGAGGGGCGGGAGCCTGGGCAGGCTGCTGGCCGGGCTGCACCGGGCGCACCTCGATCATCAGCAGCATCTTGACGGTGTCCTCACGGATGGAGTCCACCATCTGGTCGAACATATCGAAGCCCTCGATGCGGTATTCCACCACAGGGTCCTTCTGGCCGTAGCTGCGCAGCGAAATGCCCTTGCGCAGCTGGTCCATGTTGTCGATGTGGTCCATCCAGTAGCGGTCCACGCAGCGCAGCAGGCAGATGCGCTCCAGCTCCCGCATGAGGGGGGCGCCGTAGCGGGCTTCCTTGTCGGCAAGCACCTTCATGCCGCGGTCGTACAGGCTGTCGGCCACTTCCTGCTGGGTCAGCCCGGCGCGCTGCTCGTCGGTATACTGGAAGTCGTTCTCGGTGGCCAGCCAGCCGTTGTAGTGGCGGCGCAGGGCGGCGAAGTCCCAGGTATCCTTGTCCTCGCCGGCCAGGAACAGCGCGCAGCTGCTGTCCACGTTGTCCCGCAGCATCTTGTGGATGTCGGCGCTCACGTCCTCGCCGTCCAGCACCTTGTGGCGCTGGCCATAGATGATCTCGCGCTGCTGGTTCATGACGTCGTCGTACCGCAGCACGTTTTTGCGGATCTCGAAGTTGCGGCCCTCCAGCTTCTTCTGGGCGCTCTCGATGGTGGAGGTGATCATCCGGGTCTCGATGGGGGTATCCTCGTCCAGGCCCATGCTGTTCATCAGGTTCTGGACCCGCTCGCCTCCGAACAGGCGCATCAGGTCGTCCTCCAGGCTCAGGTAGAAGCGGGAGGCACCCGGGTCTCCCTGGCGGCCGGCGCGGCCCCGCAGCTGGTTGTCGATGCGGCGGCTCTCGTGGCGCTCGGTGCCGATGATGAACAGGCCGCCTGCGGCCCGCACTTCCTCGGCCTCGCTGGCGATCTCCTCCTTGTACTGGCGGTACAGCTGGTCAAAGCGGGCCCGGGCCGCCAGGATGTTGGCGTCGGTGGTCTCGCTGTGGCCGTCCGCCTCGATCAGCAGATCCTCCACCTGCTCGGGCAGGGCGTCCTGGGGTGCTTCGGGGTTGAGCAGCTTTTCACAGAACTGCTCCTTGCGCATCTGGGCCTTGGCCATGAACTCGGCGTTGCCGCCCAGCATGATGTCGGTGCCGCGGCCTGCCATGTTGGTGGCGATGGTGATGGCGCCCTTCTTGCCGGCCTGGGCCACGATCTCGGCCTCGCGCTCGTGGTTCTTGGCGTTCAGGACGTTGAAGTCCCGGGTGCGCTTCTGGAGCATCTTGGCCAGGATCTCGCTCTTTTCCACGCTGACCGTGCCCACCAGCACCGGCTGGCCCTTGGCATGGCACTCCATCACCTGGTCGATGACGGCGCGGTACTTGCCCGCCACAGTGGAGTAGACCACGTCGGGGTAGTCCTTGCGGATGTTGGGCCTGTTGGTGGGCACCGTGACGATGTTCAGGCCGTAGATCTCGGTGAACTCGGTGGCCTCGGTGCGGGCTGTACCGGTCATGCCGGACAGCTTTTTGTACATACGGAAGTAGTTCTGGAAGGTGATGGTGGCCAGGGTCTTGCTCTCGGAGGCGATGTGGACGCCTTCCTTGGCCTCGATGGCCTGGTGCAGGCCCTCATTGTAGCGGCGTCCGATCATCAGACGGCCGGTGAACTCGTCCACGATGATGACCTCGCCGTCCTTGACCACATAGTCGATGTCCTTTTTCATGACGCCGTGCGCCTTGATGGCCTGCTCGATGTGGTGCACCAGGGTCATGTTCTCGGCGGCGGCCAGGTTCTCCACCTTGAAATATTCCTCCGCCTTGCGGATGCCGCTGGCGGTCAGGGTGGCGGTCTTGTGCTTTTCGTCCACCACATAGTCGCCGTCGGCCTGGTCGTCAGCCTCCTCTTTGCTCTCCAGCTCCACCACCACGCTCTTGCGCAGCGAACGGACGAACTGGTCCACCTGGGTGTAGAGGGAGGAGGAGTCCTCCCCGCGGCCCGAGATGATCAGGGGGGTGCGGGCCTCGTCGATGAGGATGGAGTCCACCTCGTCCACGATGGCGTAGGCATGGCCGCGCTGGACCATGTTGGCCTTGTAAGTCACCATGTTGTCGCGCAGGTAGTCGAAACCGAACTCGTTGTTGGTGCCGTAGGTGATATCGGCGTTGTAGGCCTTGCGGCGGGCGGCGCCGTCCAGGCCGGGGACGATCAGGCCCACCGTCAGCCCCAGCCAGCGGTACAGCTTGCCCATCCACTCGCTGTCGCGCTTGGCCAGGTAGTCGTTGACGGTGACCACGTGCACCCCTTCGCCGCTGAGGGCGTTCAGGTAGGCGGGCAGGGTGGCCACCAGGGTCTTGCCCTCGCCGGTCTGCATCTCGGCGATGTTGGCGCGGTGCAGGGCGATGCCGCCGGTGATCTGCACCGGGAAGTGCTTCATGCCCAGCACCCGCCAGGCGGCCTCGCGGCAGACCGCAAAGGCGTCGGGCAGGATGTCGTCCAGCGTCTCGCCCTTGGCCAGCCGCTCTTTCAGGGCGGGGGTCTGGGCTTGCAGCTCGCCGTCGGACATGGCTGCGTAGGTGGGCTCCAGGTCAAGGACCTTCTTGGTGATGGGGTTGATCTTCTTCAACTCCCGGTCCGAGAAGGTGCCAAAGATTTTTTCTACCAGGGACATAGTTTCACCTCAAAATACAGGATGGTCTGTCTATCAAAAAGCAGTGATGCTGAAAGCGGGATCAGCCGGGCCGCAGCCCGGGCACGCCGCCTCTATGATACACCAAAGCGGGAAGGGGTGTCAAACATTTGGGGCGGTTTCAGGTAAAATTTCTGTGAACAGAGCAAAAATGCCGCCCTGTGCGGCCCAAAGCCGGGGCACAAGGCGGCAGAAAACGCGATCACAGAAGCCCGGGCAGCTGTTCCAGGCTGTCGATCAGCTGGCAGCCTGTGGCGGCCAGACGGGCGCGGCTCTGGTGGCCGCCGGTGTAGAGGATGCAGCGCACCCCCATGGCCTGGGCGGTCTCGGCGTCGTGGTCGGTGTCTCCCACCATGACGCAGCGGGCGGGGTCGGCCCCGCTGCCTGCCAGATACTGCCGCCCCAGGTCCACCTTGCCGGCGCCGTAGATGTCCTTCAGCCCCAGCATCTCCTGGAACAGCCCGCCGATGCCCCGATGGCCGGCCTGCTGCACCAGATAATCCTGACGGGATACCGACAGGATGGCCTGCCGGATGCCCCGGCCCGCCACCGTCTCGAGGGCGCGGGCCGCGCCCGCCGTCAGGGGGCAGGCGTCCACGTCCGCGTTGTAGCGCTGCATATAGCTGTCGGCCAGAACGGGATAGGGGTCGCGGTCAAAGTCGAACCCGGCCCGCCGGTAGTAGGCCTCGATGGGAAAGCCGAAGATCTCCCGGTAGCGCCCCAGCGAATACCGCTGCTCATAGCCGTATTCCTCCAGCAGGCCGTTCAGACAGGCCACGCTGTAACGGACGTCATCCATCAGGGTGCCGTTCCAGTCCCAAAAGACCAGGCTTGTATCTGCCATAAGGGGCCTCCTTTCGGTGTGTCAGGCGGTGCGGACCCCCTCGTCCGAGAACAGCCGGCGCAGGCGGGGGTCCGATTCGATCAGGCGGGCCAGGGCCACGCCCAGCACCCCGCAGCTGATCACTTCGCCGGCGCCCACCGTCAAAGCGTTGAACAGCACCAGGGCGGGGGTGGCGGGGGAGTCCGAGAAGAAAATGGCGATCTCGGGCCCCACGATGGCGGCGTTCCACAAAATGGGGGGCAGAGCCGCCGGGATGGCCAGGCCCTTGACCCGCGCGCGGCGCAGCGCGTAGGTGCACAGGCAGGCCAGGAAGGTGGCCAGGGTGCCGAAGACCACGTCGATGAAGGTGGAGCCCAGCAGATTGGCCAGAGCGCAGCCCAGGGTGACGCCGATGATATACTCAGGGCCAAAGATGGGCAGCAGGCACAGCGCCTCTGCCACGCGCACCTGGATGGCCCCGTAGGAGAAGGGGGCAAGGCCAAGGCACAGGGCCACATAGATGGCGGCCACCACCGCGCAGCGGACCAGTTTGAGGACGGACAGGGATTCCTTTCGCATCATTGCAATACTCCCGGCGGAAAGATTTTGACCTGCCGGGGCCGCCAGCCCCCGGAGGTTTGGCCCGGCAGCGGTCCTGCCGGGGAGCCTAAAATCCTAAGTTGCTCTGAGAACGTTATTTGGATTTGAGGGGTGCGCCTGTGCGCACGCTATCGGATAGTATAGCACAGAAAGGGCCGGCAAGGCAAGAGAAAAAACGCCCCGGTCGGTCCGCGCCCCGCAGAGGGCACAGACCGGCCGGGACGTCCCGGAGGTCAAAAAGAGATTCAGCGCAGCTTGCCGGTGTAGGCGATGGCCAAAGTATCGGGGCCGGTGTTGGCCGACACCACGCCGCCCAGCTCAAAGACGACCAGGGGTTCCTGGCCGAAGGCTTTTTTGCAGGCCCGGCGCAGGTCCTCGGCCTGGGGGATGCCGGTATGGCCGATGATGTATTCGAAGTCATCCACCCCGGCGGTGCGCTTTTTGCACAGGTCGATCATGGCGGGGATCACCTTGTCGTCCCCGCGCACCTTGCTTTCCACCACCGTCTTGCCGTCGATCAGGGTGATGATGGGGCGCAGGCCCAGCAGCTCCCCTGCAAAGGCCGCCGCCGCCGAGATGCGGCCGCTCTTTTTCATCTGGCGCAGGCTGTAAGGTCCCAGGACGATCTCCATCTTGTCCATCTGGGTCTCGAATTCCCGCACCACATGGCGCAGTTCGGCGCCGTTGCGCAGCTTGCGGGCCAGCTCGCAGACATACCAGCCGAACACCATCGAATAGGTGTGGCTGTCCAGCAGGTGGATGCGCATTTTGTGTTCGGGGCGTTCTTCCCGCAGCATCCCCTGGGCGATCACCGCATTGTCGTAGGTGGAGGAGCCGGACCGGTTGATGCAGATGTGCACAAGGTCGGTGTACCCTTCATCCACGTACTGGCAGTATTTCTCGCAGAACTGGAGAGGCGTGATGGCGGCGGTGGAAGGCACCCCTTTGGCTTTGCGCATCAGGCCGTAAAATTCTTCGTTGGTGCAGCTGACCCGCTCCAGGTAATCCACGCCGTCCAGCATGATATGGAAGCTCATGATATCGATGCCGTATTTGTCGGCCAGTTCTTGGGGGATGTCGCAGGAGGAATCGGTCAGGATGGCGGTCTTGTTCATACTCAGGTCCTCACTTCCATTCATAATCACGCAGGTGGCCATGGTCCAGCAGCTCGGGGAAATCCCACTGGCGCAGCACCTCGAACACACCCACCGCCACGCTGTTGGACAGATTCAGGCTGCGGGCGCCTTCCCGCATGGGCAGGCGGATGCACCAGTCCTGGTTGGCGGCCAGAAGAGCTTCGGGCAGCCCGGCGTCCTCCCGGCCAAACACCAGGTAGGCGCCGTCAGGGTAGGCCACGTCGGTGTAGCGGCGCGGCGCTTTGGTGGAAAAATAATAATAGGGGCCGCTGTTCTTTGCAAAGAACTCCTCAAGTCCCTGATAATATGTTATATCAAGCATGGGCCAATAGTCAAGCCCCGCGTGCTTCAATTTTTTATCGTCGATCGCAAAACCCATCGGTCCCACAAGGTGCAGCCGGCAGGCAGTGCAGGCGCAGGTGCGGGCCACGTTGCCGGTGTTTTGGGGGATGCGGGGCTCCACCAGGACGATGTTCAGGGTGGGTTTCTGTGGCATCTTTTCCTCCATTTCACATCTCCCTCATAGGCGCCAGGCGGGGCAGCAGAGGCTCGAACCACACCCCGCAGCGGGTGTCCGCGTCCCGGGGGGTGTGTTGGATGGCCTGGGCCACAAAGCCGGCGGCCGCGTCGGCGGCGGCGCTCAGGGCGTTGCCCCGCAGCAGTGACCCGGTGACGATGGCCCCGAACAGGTCCCCGGTACCGGGGAAGCTGCGGTCCATGTGCAGGTGGCGGACCACAAAGGGCTCCTCGCCCGCGCCGGCGCAGCCCACGAACTTGCCCATGGGCAGCCCGGTGACCACCGCCCGGCCCGCAAGGCCGGTCAGCCGGCCGGCCAGGTCAAGGGCCTCCTGCTCCGATACCGAGCCCTCGGGCAGGGCGGGGTCCTGGCCCAGCAGCAGCCGGGCCTCGGTGAGGTTGGGCAGGATGAGGTCGGCGGAGCGGCACAGCTGCCCCACCGCCTGGATCAACCCGGGGCCAAACCCGCTGTAAGGCCTGCCCCCATCCGCCATGACAGGGTCCACGATCTTGAGCGCGCCGGGCCACAGACGGAAAGCCTCGGCGGCTAAGCAGACCAGGTCCTCGCTGCCCAGATAGCCGGTGTAGATGCAGTCGGGTTCCAGGCCCAGGCTGCGGTAATGCTCCAGGGCGGCGCGGCCAAAGGCCCCGCAGTCCTGCCGGGCGGGGTCGCCCAGGCCGCCGGTATGGGTGGAAAGCAGCATGGTGGGCAGGGGGATGGGCTGGGCGCCCATCACAGCCAGTACCGGCAGGATGACGGTCAGACTGCACCGCCCCGCCCCGGACAGGTCGTGGATGCACAGGACTTTTTTGGGTTCAGAAGGTTGGAACAAAAGGCAAGCCTCCTTTATTTGACAGGTTGGATATCCCGGCGCCCCGCGGGGATACTAGAAAACGTGTTGGGGAAGATTTCCGCTTCCCGGATGCACGACCGCAGCCGCCTTTGCGGCAGCGGGTCTGGACGAAAAAGGAGGGCACCGAGATGAAAGAACAACAGGTGAGATCTGCCGCCGGCATGCTGTTGGGCCTGGCGGCAGGGGCCGCAGTGGGGGCCGCGGGCGTGATGGCCGCAGTCCATCAGGACCCCCGGGGCGTACGCCGGGCGGCCCGCAAGATGGCCAAAGGGGCCGAGCACGCTGTGGGCCGTCTGGACCAGATGGCCAACGACCTGATCGACCGCTTCTGACCGGGCAAAAAAAGGCTGCGGCAGGCGATGAGCCCCGCAGCCTTTTTCGCGCAGGCGATGCGTTTACAGCACGGCGATGCACATCCGGGCGGTTTTGGTGGTCTCGCCCAGCAGGTCCACGTCCATCTCGATGGCACAGGTCACCAGCAGAGAGCGGCTGACATTGCTGCCCGTCAGCACCGAGGAGGGCAGGTTGCGGATGGTCAGCACGGCGGTGTTGTCGTCAAAGCTGCCGGTCACTTCCCCGTCGTAGGGGATGTCACCGATGGTCAGCCCGGACAGGTGTCCGGTGAACACCACCGTCGAGACGGTCTGGATGGGCAGCACCAGGGTGTAGGTGCCGTTGGACTGGCGGATGAGGGTGGCTTCGCGGCCGTCATCCACGCCGTCGCTGACCACGGAGAGGCTTTCGCTGTCCTCCTCCCAGAAGGTCACCGAAACGGGCAGGGTGGCGGTGAAATTGTCCGCAGCGCCCACCGCCCCCGCGCGCAGCCCGCAGGCCAGCAGCAGGGCCAGCGCCAGCAGCGCCGCCGACAGCTGTCTATAAAAAGTACGGGTCATGATTCAAACATCCTTTCCTCAGGGGCAGAAGCAGGCAGTCCGGTACGAAACGCTGAAAATGTGTGCAAACTACCCCACTATCAAGATAGCACCATTTTTCCAAAATGTCAAGAGCGCGTCAAATTTAGGACAAGGATACAGCGCCCGACCCAAGACGGCAAAACCCCGCCCCTTCTTGGCAAAGGGACGGGGCGTGGAAAGACGGAGATCAGAAGCCGAAGGGCCGGTAGAAGAAGCGGTTGCCGCAGCAGCAATTGCACAGCAGGTTGAGCAGGATCATGGACCAGCACCACCGCATGATGCCGCCCCCGGGATTGTAGGTGCTCTGGGTGGCCCGGTAGGCCTGGCTGGGGCCCTGCATCCGCTCGAGGTTTGCGCGGTATTCGCTGTTGTTCGGTTCCATCTGCACCGCGCGGCGGGCATCCTGCATGGCGTCCACCGTGCGGCCCAGACCCTGGTAGGCCAGGCTGGAGTAATAGTACCACCGGGCGCTGCGCTGGCGCTGGTCATCCAGCACGCGGCGGGCCTCCGCATAGCGGCGGTTGATGATGAAATTGCGGGCCGCCTGCATCTCAGCGGAGTCGCCGGCATAGGCGCTGGGCCCCTGCTGGCTGTAGCCGCCGTAGGTGCCGAAGCCCCCGAACCCAAAGCCGAAGGGATCGAAGCCGTAGAACCCGCCGTCAAAGCCGTCCTGGGTATAGCCGCCCTGCTGGTAGCTCTGCTGGCTGTAACCGCCATAGCCCTGCTGGCTGTAGCCGCCGGGGTTCTGGGGACCGGTGTCCCCCTTCATGATGGCGTCGTAGGCGGCCTGCACCTCCTTGAAGTGCTCCTCGGCCGTCGGGTCGTTGGGGTTCAGGTCAGGATGCCAGCGCTTGCACTTGGCGCGGTAGGCCTTTTTGATCTCTTCCTCGCTGGCACCCCGCTGGATGCCAAGTACCTCATAGGGATCTCTCATGGGATAACTTCCTCACGTCTCTATCTGTCAAAAGGGGGGATGGCCCCTGGTTCGTTCAAGAATCTTATCTATTCTAGCGTATCGAGGCGCAAAAAGCAAGCCCCCACTGACCTCATCGGGACTGTCTGCGCCGGTTTTCCACATGATATTTCAGCCACACGCCGGAATAGAGGATGTTTTCCAGCAGGTCGGCGTCCTCCACGCAGGGCAGACGGCGGAAAGCGGCCGCAGCCTGGGCCAGCAGCAGCTCGAAGATCTCCCGCATCTGTTCCTCGTAGTCGGGGGCGGCGGACAGGCTCTTGAGGGGGTTGTAAGAGCCGCGGCGCAGGTCCCGGGGCAGATCATCCCATGCGTCCAGCAGATAGATGTATTTGCCCAGATTCGCGCCCACAGCCCGCAGTTCGGGCGACCAGCGGTCCTGTTTGTAGTCGAACAGCTCGGCCATCAGATCCCCAAAGCACCCGGACACCAGGTCCAGGTCCTCGCAGCCGGCGGCTTCATATTCGGCCAGCTGCGCAAGCCCCCGGGTGATGGCGCGGCACGGACGGGGCCAGCGCGCCTCCGCCTCCTGGCGGCGGGCCTGCAGCAGCTTCATGTAACCCAGGCCCGGCAGGCTGCGTTCGTCCTGCCACTTGTCCTTCGCGCTGTAATAGTGGAGGGCCAGCCCGATGTCGGCGCAATAGTCGGTGGGGCCGCTGTACCGCCACTGGATGGGGCGGATCATGTGCACCGGGCAGCGGCCGGTCTCGACCGTCTCGGGGGTCTCGCCCTCGTACAGGCTGCACAGCAGCAGATCCAGAAAGGTCAGGTCATAGCTCAAAGTCAGCCGGCCGGCCATGCCGTGCAGCGCTGCGGTGCGCCGGCACAGCCCGCAATAGGCGGTCCGGTAGCGCTGCTGGGCCTCGGGGGTCATGGCCTGCTGGTCCGGGATGATATAGCCAAACATCGCTCAGCTCTTGCGGATGAACTGGGTGCCGCACCGGGGGCATGAGATCTCGATCCGGCCCCGGCCCCGGGGCACCCGCAGCATCTGGCGGCACTTGGGACAGCGGTAGTAGCGGTAGGTCTTGCGGTCGGCCCAGCGGCGCTTGACCCCCTTGAGCTTGCCCGAGACCCGCTCCTGCATGGTGTAGAACTTGTAATTCTCCTCGGTGCGGCGGGAGATATTGCGGCTGAAGGTGCGGAAATAGCAGTAGATCAGGGCTGCCAGGCCCAGCCAGGTGAACAGCCCCACCCGGGTGATCAGCGAGACCAGCAGCAGCGCCACGGCCAGGATGCTCAGAAACTGGTTCAGGGCGTCGGTGCCGTAGCGGCCTGCCATAAAACGACGGAATTTTTCACGCATAGCTCAAATGGCTCCATTCTTGATGGCCTTTGCTCGGCGGGCGGAAAGGCCGTCCATTGTACTTATATACCGGCCTTTAGTATGCCAGCCGGAAATGATGAAACTTTGAACAGACTGCAAAGCAATCGTAAAATACAGTCTACGCCTCCCTCCGCCGGATGATGACCGAGGCCTCCGTGGGCAGGGCGCCCTCCATCCTGCAATGCAGGGTGGCGCGGCCGGGGTGGCCGGTGGTGGCCAGGTAGGCGCCCGCCATGCCGCCCCGCAGGGGCACCACCGCAGGGCCCAGCAGCTGGGCGGGACCTTCCACGGTCAGCTGCACCGCCTCGCTGCAATAGGGCAGCAGGCAGCCGTTCTGGTCGATGGCGCGCAGGGCGATGGCGGCGCAGTCCCAGGTGGGACCGTCGGTGAGGATGGCGTTGCGGACGGTGCATTCCAGCCGGACCCGCTGCACCGGCTCCTGCACGATGGTGCGTACCACCCGGTCTTTCCAGATGGCGTCGAACTGGTAGCGGACGGCAGGGCCGCCCAGCGCCCCGATATAGGTGTGGTACAGCCGGCTCAGGGTGGCCTCGTTCATCCGCAGGGTCCGCAGCAGCCGGGTCAGCCGGGCCCGCAGCAGGGGGGAAGGGGCGGCGGGGTCCCGCCGGAGGGCGTTGAGGCAGCCGGCCAGCTGCACCGCCTCACTGTGGCCGATGCCCTCGTATTTTTCCAGCAGTACCCCCACGAAATCGTCGATCTGGATGGGGGGATGGGCCAGGGCTGCGAACCGGCCCTGGCGGTCGGGCCGGAACTCGGCGATGAAGTCCCGCCCACGGTACATCCGCACCGCGTCGGCGTTGGTGAAAGCCCAGCATCCGCCGGGGTAGCCCGCGGGCATATCCCCGAAGCCGGCCGCCGGGGAGACCTGGAATACGATGTCGGAGGGGACCCGGGGGTCCTTCTGGCTGGCAAAGACGGCTGCCGCCAGTTTTTCGTTGCGGAACAGGTCCATCACCCCGTGGTAGCTGACATGGTCCCCGCTGCCGTAGGAGGGATGGGTGTTGTAATCGGCCATGGTCCAGCCCACGCAGCCCGCCACGCCCTGCTGGGCGGCGGCGTCGTTCAGCACGGCGGCGCACCGCAGGGCCTGGCTCAGACGCTGGGCGCCGGGGTCGAAGCTCTTGGTGGGGTACATCATCCCCCCAAAAGCGCTGATCAGGTAGCCCTTGCGCAGGTCGGGGGTGACGGCGGCCCGGGGCTGGCATCCCGGCCCGGCCCCGCCAAAGGAAAAATCGTCGTAGGCGTAGACGTCCTCGAACAGATGGCTCTTTTTGAGCCGGCGGCTGCCGGCGGTGGGACGGGTGGGGTCCAGCCGGCGGGCGGCCTCGTTGGTCTTTTTGTAGAAAGCGTCGTCGTCGGCACTGCCGGCCACCCGCACCCCCCACAAAAAGACGCTGGGGTGGTTGCGGCACTGGCAGACCATTTCCCGGCAGTTCTGCAGGGCCTGGGCCTTCCAGGCGGGGCCGCCGATGTGCCTGCGTCCCGGCATCTCCACATAGGCCAGCAGGCCCAGTTCGTCGCAGGCGTCCAGGAAGGCCGGGCTGGGCGGGCAGCAGCACCGCACCACATTGCAGCCCAGTTCCTTGCGCAGGGCCTGGGCGTCCAGCCGCTGGATGCTGTCGGGCATGGCGTACCCCTGGTAGGGGTAGCTCTGGAAGCGGGCCAGCCCCCGCAGCTCCACACGGGCGCCGTTGAGGTACAGCCCGCCGGCCACAAACTGGATGGTGCGGAAGCCGAACCGGATCACCTTCTGGTCCAGCACGCGGTCGGGCAGGCCCAGGGTGCCGGGCCGAATCAGCCGCAGGGTGAGGGTGTAGAGGGTGGGGTGCTCGCAGCTCCAGGGCTGCACCCCGTTCAGGCTGCCGGTGATGGGCAGGGAAAGTTCCCCGGTGTAGACGGCCCGCCGCCCGGAAGGGGCGCGGATCTCGGCCTCCAGGGTGCAGCCCACCGTCTCGCCTTCGGCAGCAGAATAGATGCGGAAATCCCCCTCCGCCCCCGCCTGGATGAACACATCCCGCAGCCAGGCGTTCTCTTTGACCTCCAGGGCCACCCCTCGGTACAGCCCCCCGTAGGTCAGCTCCTCGGTCTGGCCACCGAAGGGCGGGATGTCCAGGGTCTCGCGGCTGTCGCAGCGGATGGCCAGGACGTTTTCCTCCCCCAGCCGCACCATGCCGGTGAGGTTGACGGTGAAGGCGGTGTAGCCGCAGGCGTGATGGCCCGCCCGCTGGCCGTTGCAGTAGACCGTGGCGTCATGGGCCGCCGCCCCGATGGTCAGAAGCAGGGTGCGGCCCTCCCAGCTGCGGGGGGCGGTGAACACCCGGCGGTAGCCGCTGATCATCTGGTAGTCGTTTTCATTGCAGTAATTGAAGGGCAGGGACTTGACGGTGTGGGGCAGGCGGACCGGCTCCAGCTCCAGGCCGGAACAGTCCGGTTCCAGCAGCGAGGGGTCGAACTGGGGGGTGAACAGCCAGCCGTCGTTCCAGTCGTAATGTTCGGTGCGTTCCATCTGTTGCAAGGCTCCTCTGTGTCCGGACAGGACCGGATTTTACATACATAACCAGTTTCATGATAGCACAAAGATATGAACGAATAAAGAATTTGCGGGGCCGGCGGGAGGAAATTTTGGCAAAAACGGAGGCATTGGGGCCGGCCGCCGGCCTGCATCTTGACAAGCGGGCCCTGCTCTGCAATAATGAAATGAACAACCTGCCATTGAAAGGAGCGGATGCAGATGCGTGTGATCGCAGGTGAAGCGCGGGGCCGCCGGCTGGAGTCGCTGCCCGGCACCGATGTGACCCGCCCCACCCTGGACCAGGTCAAGGAGGCGATGTTCAGCATCGTCCAGTTCGACCTGCCGGGGGCCCGGGTGCTGGATCTTTTTGCAGGCAGCGGCCAGCTGGGCATCGAGGCCTTGTCCAGAGGCGCGGCCCGATGCGTCTTTTTGGACCAGGACCGGGATGCCGCCGCAGTCGTGATGCGCAACTGCAAGGCCTGCGGCGTGTTTGACCGCAGCCGGGTCAGCGTGGGGGACGCCGTCCGCTGGCTGGGCGCCTGCCGCGAGCAGTTCGACCTGGTGCTGCTGGACCCGCCTTTCCGCCAGGGGATGCTGGAGGAGATCCTGCCGCTGGTGGAGAAGGCTGTGGCGCCGGGCGGGATCGTCCTGTGCGAGAGCGAAGCCAAGCTGGTGCTGCCTGCCCAGGTAGGCCGGCTGACCCTGCGCAAGCAGTACCGGTACGGCCGGGTGCTGCTGTGGCGCTATACCATGCCCCGGGCAGACCAGGCCGGAGCGGAAGGGGGAGAGTGTGTATGAACGTGAATGAACTGCTGGATACCATCGAGGATGCTCTGCAGGAGAGCGCCAGCGTGCCCCTGAGCGGGGGCAAGCGGATCGTGGATGTGGACCAGATCCGGGATTACCTGGACGAGGTGCGGGCCAACCTGCCCAACGAGCTGCGCCAGGCCCAGTCCATCGTGAACGACCGGGCTCAGATCGTGGATTCGGCCAACGCCCAGGCCCAGGCCATCGTCCGCAAGGCGGAAGAGCGGGCCCGGGTGCTGGTGAGCGAGTCGGAGATCGTCAAGAACGCCCAGCAGCGGGCCTCGGAGATCCTGGCCCAGGCCCAGGCCGAGAGCCGCACCCTGCGCCAGACCACCGCAGACTACTGCGACAATATGCTCAAAAACACCGAGGAGGTCATGATCGCCAACGCCTCCCAGGTCAAGAGCGTCCGCTCCAGCCTGCGCCAGCCGCCCAAAAAGCAGCCGTAAACCATATGCCGTTTGGCTCCCTCTGCCCTGTGGGGCAGAGGGGGCTTTTTTTGTGCGCAGAATGCGCTCCGGGGAAAAATGAGTCGTACATTTTATACACTGTGAAAGAAATTGACTGAAAAAGTCGGGCGAAACCTATTGCAATCGGTGACCCATTTTGTTACAATAAAGTCGTATCAGTGGAGTAAAGTAGGGAGAAGTGGGGAGCTGTCCCCATCCTGCTCCACAAAAAGGGGGGCGGCGGCAGTGTTCTTTGGACGGTATGACTGCACCATCGACGCCAAAGGCCGCCTGAACTTCCCGGCCAGGTTCCGGGAGGGGATGGGCGAGAGCTTTGTGGTGATGGAGTGGCTGGACCAGTGCTTGTTCGCCCTGCCCATGGAGGAAGTGGAACGCATCTCCCAGCGCCTGGGCGCCGACGAGCTGGTGACCAGCTGGGAGATCACGGGGGACTTGTTCAGCACCGCCTGCGAGGTGGCGCCGGACAAGCAGGGCCGCATCCTGCTGCCCGCCAGCCTGCGGCAGTATGCAGGGCTGGAAAGGACGGCGGCGGTGATCGGCAACCGCAGCCATGTGGAGATCTGGGATGCAGCCCGGTGGGACGCCCGCCGCGCCGCCATCACCAACGAACAGCGCGCCGCCCGCCTGCGGGAGCTGCACATCTGATCCCGGGGCGGGCTGTAGTTTTGATTTTGGATCGAAAGGGGGCGAGGCCAATGGCCACGGAACAGGAACAGCAGGCTTTTGACCCGGCCTCGTTTGCCCATGTGCCGGTGCTGCTGGAGGAATGCCTGGAAGGGCTGGCCATCCGGCCCGGCGGCATCTATCTGGACGGCACGGCGGGGGGCGCGGGCCATTCCCGGGCCATCGCCAGCCGGCTGGACGCAGCGGCCGGAGGCAGGCTGGTGGCTCTGGACCAGGACCCCGACGCGGTGCAGACCGCACGCCAGCGTCTGGCGGGGCTGCCCGCCACGGTGGTGCAGATCAATTTCCGCTATGCGGCGCAGGCTCTGGCCGATCTGGGCATCCCTCAGATCGATGGCGCCCTGCTGGATCTGGGCGTATCCAGTCACCAGCTGGACGACGCGGAGCGCGGGTTCTCTTACCGGGCCGACGCGCCGCTGGATATGCGGATGAGCCAGGAAGGCACCAGCGCGGCCGACCTGGTGAACACCCTCCCCCGGGAGGAGCTGGCCCGCATCCTGCGGGATTACGGCGAGGAACCCTATGCCTGGCAGATCGCGGGCCGCATCGAGGAGGCCCGTGCCCAGGCCCCCATCCAGACCACCCTCCAGCTGGCGGGGCTGGTGGCGTCGGCCGTGCCCCCTGCGGTGCGCCGCAAGGACAAGAACCCGGCCCGGCGCAGCTTTCAGGCGCTGCGCATAGCGGTCAACCACGAGCTGGACGCGCTGGATGACGGACTGGAGGCCATCTTCGGGGCGCTGGCCCCGGGCGGGAGGCTGTGCGTCATCACCTTCCACTCTTTGGAGGACAGGCTGGTGAAGAACAAGTTCCGCCGCTGGGCGACCGCCTGCACCTGCCCGCCTGAGTTCCCTGTCTGTGTCTGCGGCGGCAGGGCCAAGGCGAAATTGATCACCCGCAAACCCATCGAAGCGAAGCCCGACGAGCTGGCCGGCAACCGGCGCAGCCGTTCGGCCCATTTGCGTGTTTTGGAAAAATTGTAAGGCGCCGCCCCCCAGGGGCGAGCGCAGAAGGGAAGAGGATACATCATGGGTCAGCCTGCATATGATTACAATTACAGTGCACAGACGGTCCGCCGCCCGGCGCCCCAGCCCGGCCGGCGGGTAGATCTGCGGGTCGAACAGGGGGGCAAGCGCAGTCTTTCACCCCTTCGGGCCATGATGCAGCACGGCGTGCAGATCCTTGCGCTGGGGCTTCTGGCCGGGCTGTCGGTGGCGCTGTTGTTCAGCGAAGCCCGCATCGTAGAGCTGAGCGGGGACATCCGGCAGGCCAAGGCCGCCCTTGTCTCGGCCCAGAGCCAGAATGATTACTACACCACCACCATCAACGTCCAGTCCAGCATCAACCGCGTCGAGGACGCGGCGGGCCGGCTGGGCCTGATGAAGATCGACGACAGCCAGATCACCTACATCCGCCTGGACGACCAGAGCGTTCTGACCCGCCGCGAGAGTGCCGTGGAGAAGTGGACCGATACCCTGCAGGCAGGGGTGTCCAGCCTGCTGCGCACCATCGAGCCGCCGGCAGACGCACAGTAAAAAAGCAGAGCCTCCCAGGGCGACCGGGAGGCATATCACCCGGGGAAGCGTGCCGCTGCGCACGCTTTTTCGGTTTCAGGCGGCCTTTGGGCTTTGGGGCCCGGGGGTCGCCGTCAGGAGAAGCAGATGAACCAACCAAACGACCGCAGGCGGAAAGGCAGCTCCCTCCGCCGCGACCCAGATTATGCGCCCATCCCTTCCCGGACCCGGAAGGTGGGGCTGGCCGTCTCGATCGGGGCGGTGGCGCTGGCGACCGCCATCGTGGTGGGCAGCCTGTACAACATACAGATCCGCAACGGCGAGATGTTCAGCCGGTACGCCAGCGATCAGCAGCTGCTGGACAGCACCATCCAGGCCACCCGCGGGGAGATCTACGACGCCACCGGCAAGGTGCTGGCCTCCACCAGTGTGGTGTGGGACATCTGGTGCGATCCCAGCTATTCCAGCGCGCTGTACAACAGCCAGACCCTCACCGGCACCGACGAAGCCGGCCAGGAGACCGAGAGCACCGTCCGCACCCTGGACGCTGCGGCCTGCGCCGAGATCAGCCGGGAGATCACCCTGCGGCTGCTGTCGGGGGACGGCGTCAGCCTGGATTCCGTCAACACGGCCTCGGCGGAGTACACCCAGCAGTATGAGAAAGTGTATGCGGCCCTCAGCAGCATCGATTCCTCCTACCAGGTGCTGGCCGAAAAGGTCAACAACGCGGTGAAGGAATCCATCGAGGAATACGTCAGCACCCGCAATGCGGCCCAGGGCACCGGCCGGCTGTCGGTGTCCTCCTCCCGCACCTACCAGCGCAACTACCCCTATGGGGCGTTCGCGGCGGCGGTGCTGGGCTTCACCAACGCGGACGGCGACGGGGCCTATGGGCTGGAGAAGTCCTACGATGACGTGCTGTCGGGCACCGACGGACGCACCATCACCATCCGCAACGCCCGGGGCAATGCCATCGCGGACAGCAGCGCCGTCACCTACGACGCCAAAGACGGCAACAGTCTGGTGCTGACGCTGGACAGCACCATCCAGGAAGTGGTGGAGAAATACCTGGTGGAGGCGGTGGCGGCCAACACGGTGGAGAACCGGGGCTGCGCCATCGTCATGGACGTGAACACCGGCGGGATCCTGGCCATGGCATCCAAGCCGGACTTCGACCCCAACGACCCCAACAATTACACCGCCAACCAGGCCTATCTGGAAGAACTGGTGCGGGCGGAACCCGAACTGTACGGCATCTACCTCCAAAACGAGGATGGCAGCTACGTCACCGACGAGGAGGGCAACCGCATCCTGGACCCCGAGGCGGACTACTCGGGCTATTTCCGGGACATCATGTGGAAAAACAAGACCATCACCGAGCTCTACTACCCCGGCAGCGTGTTCAAGGTCATCACCGCCGCCATGGGCCTGGACTCGGGCAAGGCCTCTTACAATACCACCCTCAACTGCTCCGGTGCCTATGCCGTGGCCAAACAGACCTACCACTGCGCCGGACGCCACAGCCACGGGATGCAGAACCTGGCCGACGCTTTGCGCAACAGCTGCAACATCTATTTCATCCAGCTGGGCCAGCGCCTGGGTGCGCAGACCTTCTATGACTATTTCCAGGCCTTCGGCTTCACCGAGCGCACCGGCGTGGACCTGCCCAACGAGACGTCCTATATGCAGTACTACACCGACCAGAACATGGGCGAGGTGGAGCTGGCGTCCTCGGCCTTCGGCCAGTCCATGGCGGTCACCCCCTTGCAGGTATGCACCGCCATTGCGGCGTCGGTCAACGGGGGATACCTGGTGACCCCCCATGTGGTGGACCAGATCGTGGACGCCAACGGCAACGTGGTACAGCAGATCGGGGCCAATGTTCGCCGCCAGGTGATCAGCGAGACGGCCAGCGAGACCATCCGCCAGATCATGGAGTACGAAGTGGGGGACGGCACCACCCAGAGCGGCGGCTACCGCGCCTATGTGGCCGGCTACCGCATCGGGGGCAAGTCGGGCACCTCCGAGCTGCTGAACATGGACCGCCGCGCCGATGGCGACTACAAAAAGGCGGCCTCCTTCGTGGCGGTGCTGCCGGCAGACGACCCGGAGATCCTGGTCTATGTGATGCTGGACGACCCCAACAACGTCAACAGCGACTATTCCTCGGTGCTGGCCGCGCCGGTGGTGGGCAACATCATCAGTGAGATCGCCCCCTATCTGGGCATCGCCACCGACGGCATCGACCGCAGCGGCACCACCGTCAAGGTGCCCAATCTGGTGGGCGCCGAGTGGAGCAACGCCCAGGTGTCTCTGAACATCCGGGGCCTGGCCCACCATCTGGTGGAGAGCACCACCGACAACACCGCCGCCCCGGTCACCTGGCAGTATCCCACGGCGGGCACCACCGTGCCCAGCGGCACCACCGTCTATCTGTACACGGAGGGCTACGGCGGACAGACCACCGAGGTGCCCGACCTGACCGGCAAGAGCGCCGACTTTGCCCGGCAGATGCTGCTGGCCGCCGGACTGAACTGCACCATCGAAGGGAACAGCCAGGGCCTGGTACAGAGTCAGAGCGCCGCCCCCGGCGACCGGGTGCAGCTGGGCACCATCGTCACCATCACCTGCGGCTAAAAGTGAAGGATGGGCGAAAAGCAGGCCGTCCGGCTTGCCAGAGCCTGCCGCAGGGCTTTATAATAAAAGCGGCAATCCTGTAAGAACCATTATGAAAGGGGATAGGAACGAATGGAACACATCGCAGCAAAGACCCTTCTGGCAGGGCTGGTCCCTGCCCAGCGCCTTGCCGACGGGCAGGACATCACCCTGGTGACCACCGACAGCCGGGAGGTGATCCCCGGGTGCGTCTTTGTGGCTTTCCCTGGAGAGCACTTTGACGGGCATGACTTTGCGGCCCGGGCCCTGGAGGCCGGCGCCGCCTGGGTGGTGCTGAACCATCCGGTGGAGGGGGTGCCCGAAGAAAAGACCATCCTCTGTCCCGACAGTTACCAGGCCATGATGCAGATGGGCGCCAATTACCGCGCCCAGTTCGCCCCCAAAGTGGTGGGCGTGACCGGCAGTGTGGGCAAGACCACCACCAAGGAATTCTGCGCCGTCGCCCTCAGCGGGCTGGGCCAAACCATCAAGACCGAGGGCAACCAGAACAACGAGCTGGGCCTGCCCCGCACCCTGTTCCAGATCGACGCCGGCACCCGGTACGCCGTGGTCGAGATGGGGATGAACCATGCCGGCGAGATCAGCCGGCTGTCCCGCTGCGCCCGGCCCGACGTGGGTGTCATCACCTGCATCGGCCTGTCCCATATCGGCAACCTGGGCAGCCAGGAGAACATCTGCAAGGCCAAGCTGGAGATCTGCGACGGGATGCCCGAGGGCGCGCCCCTGGTGCTGAACTACGACGACCCCTTCCTGCGCAAGGCGGAGCTGCCCGCCCATGTCCGGCCCGTCTGGTACAGCATGACCAGCCAGGAGGCCGACGTTTGCGCCTCCGCCATCCGGCAGGAGAACGACGGTATGAGCTTTTTGCTGGACGACGACGAAAACGGCTGCTTCATGGTCCACATCCCGGCGCTGGGCCGCCACAATGTGGCCAACGCCCTGGCGGCCTACTGCGCCGCCAGCCAGCTGGGGCTGACCCCCAAGGAGGCCATCCGCCTGATGAAGGAGTTCCGCCAGACCGGTATGCGCCAGCAGATGATGGACAGCCACGGGGTGCGGATCATCCAGGACTGCTACAACGCCAACCCCAACAGTATGCAGGCGGCGCTGGAGATGTTCAAGGAGTACCCCTGCAAGCGGCGCTTCGCGGTGCTGGCCGATATGCTGGAGCTGGGGGATCAGGCCCGTGCCGCCCATGAGGAGCTGGGCCGCCTGGTGGCCCGGAGCAACATCGACCTGCTGATGACCTACGGCGAACTGGCCCGCCGCACCGCCACGGTGGCGGCCGCCAAGGGGGTCCGCACCATCCACGCCAACAACTACGAGGAGATCGCGGGCTTTTTGGCCAAGGCGGCCCAGCCGGGGGATGCGGTGCTGTTCAAAGGGAGCCGCGCCATGGCCCTGGAAAACGCCGTGGAGCGGATGAAGGAGCTGCAGGACGCCGCAGCCGCCGCCCAGGACGGTCCGAAAGAGAACGGAGACTAAATCGACCGATCGGAGATAACCTGACATGATACGTTTTGCCTTGATCGTGGCGTCGGTGCTGGGGTTTGCGCTGACGACCGCGGTCGGGAACCTGCTGGTCCCGCTGCTGCGGGCCCTCGTCCCGCCCGAGAAGGAGACTGGCCCCGGCGGCCAGCCGCAAAGCAAGGACAAGGAGGAACCACAGCCCCAGCCGCCCCGGGGCCTGCCCACCATGGGCGGGCTGTGCTTCATCATCGGAACCCTGGCCGCGGTGGGCGTGGGCTGGGTGGTGGTCTGCCTGGTGCAGCCCGAACTGCTGGGCGGCGGCCTGACCGGCCGTCTGATGCTGGGGCTGGGCGCCGGCTTCCTGCTGGGCGCGGCGGGCCTTGCGGACGATCTGGCCCGGCTGCGGCCCCGGCAGGTACTGGGGCTGCGGACAGGGCCCCGGCTGGCTTTGGAGGGGGCTGCCGCCGCTGTGACGGTGGCCGCTCTGTGGGCCGGCGAATATATGCCCACCGGCCTGACGGTGCCCCTGGCGGGCTACATCGAGCTGGGGGCCGCTGCGGCGCCCCTGTGGGCGGCGATGCTGGTGGCCCTGGCCGAATCGGCCCGGCTGGCCGGCCCCACCGACGGGGCTGTGGCGGGGGCCGCCTTTGTGGCCATGCTGGGCCTGATGGGGGCCGAGACCATCCTGGGATTTTTCCCGCTGGCGGTGCTGCCTGCGGCCCTGGCGGGGGCGCTGATGGCGTTCCTGCTGTGGAACTTTTACCCCGCCCGGCTGATGCCCGGGGCGGTGGGCTGCCTGTTCCTGGCCGGGGCGGTGGGGGGGATCCCCCTGTCCATCGGGCGGGCGGATATCGCCCTGGCCCTGGGCCTGCCCTTTTGGGCGGAGGGGCTGGCGGCGGTGCTGCAGGGGCTGTGGCGCCGGATGCGGGGCCGGTCCCTGTTCAAGGCGGGCAGCTTGGACGCCTGGCTGCGCCGAAAGGGCGGCCCGGTGGCCGCTTTCTATGTCTTTTGCGCTCTGGCGCTGGCAGGCACCCTGGCCGCTTTGCGTACGGCGCAGTTTTGAACGCGCAGAGAGAAAGGCAGGTTTTCTATGGCGGTTGCACACAGAAGGCACCCCGACCCGCGGGGGCCGGTGGTGGTCTTTCAGCGGGACCCCGGGCCGTGGACCCCGCTGCTGATCAGCTGGCTGGCGACCCTGATCCTGATCGTGATCTTCGGGCTGGTGATGCTGTTCAGCGCCAGCTATACCACGGGCTACCTCCGCATGGGGGACAGCTATCACTACATCAAGTCGCAGGCCCTCTATGCCCTGATCGGCATGGGGGTGATGTTCCTGTTTTCGTATTTCGACTTGCGGTTCATCCGCAAATTCGTATGGGCGGGGTATCTGGTCAGCATCCTGCTGCTGATCGTGGTGCTGTTCTGCGAACCCCTGAACGGCTGCCGCCGGTGGCTGAATTTCAAGGGCCTGCCCACACTGCAGGTGTCCGAGCTGGTCAAGTTTGAGATGATCCTGCTCACCGCGCACCTGGCCAGCCGCACCCCCCATCCCAGGCCCCAGGGAGATCCTTCGGCCAGGCGGACTGTGGGGAACTTTGGCCAGTGGCTGTTCCAGAAGGTGGTGCGGGAGCTGGCCGTTCCCCTGGCGCCTTTGCTGCCGGTGGTGGTGCTGCTGGCGCTGGAACCCCATATGTCGGGCATCGTGCTGATGTGCGCCATCGTGGGCAGCATCCTGCTGCTGAACGGCAGCGGCGGCATCATCACCTACGGGGGCGCGGCGGCCGCCGTGCTGCTGCTGGAGACCATCCTCTCCCACATCGACTCCATCCCCTACCTGCAGGACCGTCTGGACGGCTGGACCCAGGACCTCAACAAGATGACCGACCAGACCCTCCAGAGCCTGTACGCCATCGGCTCGGGCGGTCTGACCGGCCTGGGCCTGGGCAACAGCGTGGAAAAGCAGCTCTGGCTGCCCGAGTGCACCAACGACTTCATCTTCAGCGTGGTGTGCGAGGAACTGGGCTTTGTGGGGGCCGTGGTGGTCATCCTGCTGTTCGTGCTGCTGCTGGTGCAGGGGTTCCTGATCGCCTTCCAGGCGTCCGACCGGTTCAGCACCCTGGTGGGGGTGGGCATCATGGCCCAGGTGGGCTGGCAGGTGTTCTGCAATGTGGCCGTCGTCACCAACACCCTGCCCAATACCGGCATCAGCCTGCCCTTCTTTTCCTCGGGCGGCACCAGCCTGCTGCTTTTGATGGCTGAGATGGGAGTCATGATCCACATCGGGCGCAACGGCGCCCAGGCCGCCGAGGCGCGCCGGGCCGCCCGGATGGAGCAGGTGCGGCAGACCACGGCCCGTCCGCCCATCGTACTGGGCAATCTGCGCCGCTCCGGCGCACAGCACCGGGCACAGCTGTAAACAGCCCGGCAGACAGGAGGAATCATCCATATGCGTGTACTGATCGCAGCCGGCGGCACGGCCGGCCATATCAACCCGGCTCTGGCCATCGCGGGGGCCCTGCGGAGGGCGGACCCCGCCGCCGAGATCCACTTTGCGGGCCGGCAAGAGGGGATGGAATACCGTCTGGTGACCCAGGCGGGCTATCCCTTCCACCACATCGAGGTGACCGGTTTCCAGCGGCGGCCTTCCCTGGAGAACCTGCGCCGCAACCTGGTCACGGTGTGGAACCTGGCCCGCTCAGGCCCCCGCTGCAGGGCCATCCTCAAAGAGGTGCAGCCCGATCTGGTGATCGGCTGCGGCGGGTATGTGTCGGGCCCGGTGGTACGGGCCGCCGCCAAACACGGCATCAAGACCGCGATCCACGAACAGAACGCCTTCCCCGGGGTGACCAACAAGCTGCTGGCCCCCGAGGTGGATGTGGTTTTTGCCGCCGTGCAGGCCGGGGCGGACCGTCTGGGCGCCCCCGGCAAGACGGTGGTGGTGGGCAACCCTGTCCGCCCCGAGGTCTTTGGATGGGCGGCCCGCCGGGCCGAAGCCCGCGCCAAGCTGCACGCCGGGGACCGCACCGTCATCCTGTCCTTTGGGGGCAGCCTGGGGGCCAGGCGGATCAATGAGGTGGTGGCCGACCTGTGCGCCTGGGAGCAGAAGGAGCACAGGGACATCCTGCATCTGCACGCCACCGGCCAGTACGGCGTGCAGCTGTTCCGAGACCTGGAAAAGCAGAAGGGCTTTGCCCGGGGCGAAAACCTGGTGGTGCGGGAATACATCGACAATATGCCCGAGCTGCTGGCGGCGGCAGACCTGGTGATCAGCCGGGCCGGCGCGCTGACCCTGGCCGAGCTGGAGGCCGCAGGCCGGGCTTCCGTGCTGATCCCCAGTCCCAACGTGGCCGAGAACCACCAGTATTACAACGCGCTGGAGCTGGCCAAGGTGGACGCGGCGGTGGTCATCGAAGAAAAGGACCTGACCGGCGAAAAGCTGGTGGCCGAGGTACGGCAACTGCTGGCCGAGGAGGGCAGACTGGCCCGGATGGGCCGCAATGCCCGCACCCTGTCAGTGGACGACAGCCTGGACCAGATCGTCCGGCGGCTGCAGGACCTGCTGCGGGAGCCGTAAGGCCCCGCATACTTTGTGAGAAAGGAGGCGGGGCGGTATGCCCGCAAAGCAGCGCAGACGCAGGCCGGCCGGGCAGGCCGTCCCGCGCCGCACCCAGGGACAGGCAAGACGCCCGGCCCCCAGCCGGCCGGTGAATAACGATCCGTATCGCACGCCGGGACAATATACCGAAGGGATACGGTTCGAAAGCCGCAGCCCGGGCCAGCGGGTGGAGGACAGCTTCTTTTATGAGCATCCGCCCCGCCGGGACAATACGGTGCAGTTCCCCACAGGGGGACGGGCCCGGCCGCCCCGCAGCGACAGCCGCAGGCCCCAGACGGCCCGTCCCGCCCGGGACAGACGTCCCCAGGCCGCGCGGCCGGCCCGGCCCGCTCCGCCCCGCCAGGAGGCCCGCAGGCGCCGCCGGGTGACCCGCAAGATGCTGCGCCGCCGCCGGATGATGCGGCGGCTGACCGCGGCCTTTCTGGTGCTGTGCGTGGCGGGGGCGGGCATCTACCTGACCATGACCATGCTGTTCAAGATCAACGCCATACGGGTGGCCGGTCCCGACGGGGCGGATATCGCCCAGGCAGGCCCCTACACCAGCAGCCAGATCCTGGATGCTTTGGGGGTGCAGGTGGAGGAGAACATCTTCAGCTTTGACCCCGAGGCCAAGGCCGCCCAGCTGGAAAAAGAGTTCCCCCTGCTGGAACAGATCCAGGTGCAGCGGGTATACCCCAGTACGGTGGTGGTGCAGGTGACCCCCGCAGCCCCCGCCTATGCCATGCAGACCCCCACCGGATGGATCAGCCTGTCGGCGGGGCTCAAGATCCTGGCGGCGGAGCCGGTGCAGCCCGAAGGGCTGCCGGTGCTGTACGGCGGGGACCCGGTGAGCGTGACCCCCGGCGACCAGCTGGCCTATGCCGCGCCGCCGGAGGGAGAGGCCTCCAGCCAGGCGGCGGACAGCCAGACGGGCCAGACGGCGGACAGCCGCATGAGGGCCCTGGAGACCCTGCTGGGGGCGCTGGAGGAGCACGGCCTGCTGGAGGACGTGACCCGGATCGAATACGCCGATGTGGAACAGCTGGCCTTCCTCTATCAGGACCGGATCAGCGTGCTGCTGGGCACCCTGAACGAGCTGGACTACAAGATGGACTACGCCGAATATATGCTGCTGAACAAAGAAGGCAAGGGCTGCGCCGAGACCGACACCGGCCAGCTGGATTGCAGCCATGTGCGGACCGACGGCACTTTGCAGGCCATCTTTGCCCAGGGCACGCCCGACCTGCCCTCGGGCTATCTGCCGCCGGAACAGACAGCAGCCGCAGCGCCGGAGGATGACGCCGAGGCAGCGTCCGGCCAGCCGCAGGACGGCCAGCCGGACACGGCCGGGCAGGAGGCCGGACAAGAAGGCACAGACGCCCCCCTGGAGGGGACGACCAATGAGGAGTGACACAGTATGAAGCTATCCGCGTTGACCCAGGGGGTGGCCTGTACGCTGGTGCAGGGCAGCCTGGATACCGACATCACCGACATCGTCTATGACAGCCGGAAGGCGGCCCCGGGGGTATTGTTCGTCTGCATCGTGGGCACCCAGCGGGACAGCCACGACTTTGCCGCCGACTGCGCGGCCAAAGGAGCGGCGGCCGTCGTTATCCAGCACGACATCGACCTGAGCGGCCTTGCGGGGGTGACGGTGCTGAAGGTGGACAACAGCCGCCGGGCCATGGCCCTGATGAGCGCCAACCTGTTCGGCAGCCCCGCCCGCCGGATGACCATGATAGGCGTGACCGGCACCAAGGGCAAGACCACCACCGCCCACATGATCCGCAGCGTGCTGGAGGCGGCGGGACGCAAGGTGGGGATGATCGGCACCAACGGGGTCTATTATATGGGCCGCCACGAGGAGACCGCCAACACCACCCCCGAGAGCTATGAGCTGCAAAGATACTTCCGCACCTTTGTGGACGCGGGCTGCGACACGGTGGTGATGGAGGTATCCAGCCAGGGGCTGATGATGGACCGGGTGGCGGGCATCCACTACCAGGTGGGCGTGTTCACCAACCTCTCTCCCGACCACATCGGCCCGGGGGAGCACGCCAGTTTTGAGGAGTACCGCAGCTGGAAAGGCCAGCTGTTCCGGCGGTGCGATGTGGGCGTGGTGAACATCGACGACCCCAACACGCAGGCGCTGCTGGAGGGCCACACCTGCGCCCTGGTGACCTACGGGATGGACAGCCGGGCCGACTACCGGGCCAGCGACTGCCAGCTGCTGCGCACCCACGACTTTTTGGGGGTGACCTTCCACGTCAGCGGCCGGGATGAAATGGACGTCAAGGTGAATATGCCGGGCCAGTTCAGCGTCTACAACGCCCTGGCGGCCCTGGCGGTGGGCAAGGTGCTGGACCTGCCCGATCAGGCCATCCACGACGGTCTGGGCCGCTGTGTGGTCAAGGGCCGGGTGGAGCTGGTGCCCATCAGCAAAAAGTTCACCGTCCTGCTGGATTACGCCCACAACGAGGTGTCCACCGAGAGCCTGCTGACCACCCTGCGCGCGTACGACCCCCACCGGCTGGTGGTGGTGTTTGGCTGCGGCGGCAACCGCTCCAAACTGCGGCGGTACGGCATGGGAGAGATCTGTGCCCGGATGGCCGATTTCTCCATCCTGACCGAGGACAACAACCGCTTTGAAAAGGTGGAGGACATCCTGGCCGACATCCGTCAGGGGATGCTGCGGGGCAACCCCGACGCCCGGTTTGTAGAGATTCCCGACCGTCTGGACGCGCTGCACTACGCGGTGGACCACGCCCAGCCCGGCGACCTGATCGCCGTCATTGGGAAGGGCCACGAGACCTACCGGGACCGGATGGGGGTCAAGACGCCCTTCCTGGAGCGGGAACTGCTGGAGGAATACGCCCGGCAGACCGGCCTGGAGTGATTAAAACAAGAGAAAAAGCCCCCGGGCCGCTGCGGTGTGCAGACAGGCCCGGGGGCGCTTTTGTGTATCAGGCGGTCACAGGATGCGGACCCGGATGACGGCGGGGATGGCGGAAAGCTTTTCCTTCAGCTCACCGGTCATAGCGCCGGTGACGTCCAGCATGGTGTAAGCCATGTTCTTTTTGCTCTTGTTGACCATGTTCTCGATGTTCAGGCTGGCGGCGGTGGTCAGGGCGGTGATCTGGCTGATGATGCCCGGCTCGTTGCGGTGGATGACGCAGATCCGCCGGCCCCCGGCCCGGGGCTGCTGCACATCGGGCAGGTTGACCGAATGGGTGATGTTGCCGTTGCGCAGGTAGTCGCTCAGCTCCTGGGCGGCCATGATGGCGCAGTTGTCCTCGGCCTCGGGGGTGGAGGCGCCCAGATGGGGGGTGCAGATGACCCCCGGCCTGCCCAGCAGTTCCTCGGCGGGGAAGTCGGTCATGTAAACGGACACCTTGCCGCTCTCCAGGGCCTCCAGCAGGGCGGTGTTGTTCACCAGTTCGCCCCGGGCGTAGTTGAGCAGCTTGACGCCGTCCTTGCACAGGGCCAGGGTCTGGGCGTTGATGGTGTCCCGTGTGGTGGGCAGATAGGGCACATGGATGGTCAGATAGTCGCACAGGGGCAGCATATCGTTCAGGTTGACGCAGTGGTGCACCTGGCTGCTGAGGTTCCAGGCGGCGTCGATGGAGATATAGGGGTCGTAGCCGTAGACGTCCATCCCCAGGGACAGGGCGCAGTTGGCCACCCGGGAACCGATGGCGCCCAGACCGATGACGCCCAGGGTCTTGCCCGCGATCTCATTGCCCACAAATTGCTTTTTGCCTTTTTCCACATCCTTTTTCAGGTTGGGGTCACCGGCCAGGCCCTGCGCCCAGCCGGAGGCCGCGGGCACGTTGCGGCTGCCTGCGATCAGCATCCCCACCACCAGCTCGGCCACGGCGTTGGCGTTGGCGCCGGGGGTGTTGAACACCACGATGCCCTGCTCGCTGCACCGGTCCAGGGGGATGTTGTTCACCCCGGCCCCGGCCCGGGCGATGGCCAGCAGATTGGATTTGAACTCGGTGTTCAGCAGGTCGGCGCTGCGCACCAGGATGCCGTCGGGGGCGTCGGTGTCCACCGCCACCTCAAACAGGTTTTTGGGCAGCTTTGCCAGCCCCACCGGGCTGATGGCGTTGAGTGTCTGAATGGTAAACATTTCCTGTCCCTCCTGTGCTCAAGCGTTGGCCTTGCGGAACGCTTCCATGAATTCCACCAGCTTGTCGATGCCGGCAGGGGGCATGGCGTTGTAGATGGAAGCCCGCATACCGCCCACCAGGCGATGGCCCTTCAGATTGACCAGGCCGGCCTCGGCGGCTTGGGCGCAGAACTTTTTGTCGGTGTCGGGGTCGGGGCTGGTGAAGGTGACGTTCATGGTGCTGCGGTAGCGGTGCTCGACCGGATTCTTGTAGAAGTCCTGGCTGTCCAGGTAGTCGTAGAGGACCTTGGCTTTGGCCTCGTTGATCTGCTGCATGGCCGCAAGGCCGCCCACCTCGTGCTCGAGGTAATCCAGCACCAGGCCGGTCATATAGATGCACCAGCAGGGCGGGGTGTTGTACATGCTGTCCTTGTTGATGAGGGTGGTGTAGTTCATCATGGTGGGGACGGTGTCGGCGGCGCGGCCCAGCAGATCCTCCCGGATGATGGCGATGGCCATGCCGGCGGGGGCCACGTTTTTCTGCACGCCGAAGTAGATGCAGCCATACTGGGTCACATCCACCGGGCGGGACAGGATCATCGAACTCATGTCGGCCACCAGGGGGATGCCGTCCACCTGGGGCAGCTCCACATACTGGGTGCCAAAGATGGTGTTGTTCTGGCAGATGTGGATGTAGCTGGCGTCGGCGTCATAGGGGATGGCGCTGACGTCGGGGATGTAGGTGAAGTTTTTGTCCTTGCTGGAGGCCACCACGTTCACCTGTCCGAACTTGGCCGCCTCTTTGGCGGCCAGGTTGGAGAAGTTGCCGGTGACGATGTAGTCGGCCTTGCCGGTGGTCATGAAGTTGAGGGGCACCATGGCGAACTGCTGGGTGGCGCCGCCCTGGAAAAAGCCGACCTTGTAGTTGTCGGGGATCTGCATCAGCCGGCGCAGGGAGGCCTCGGTGTCCTGGATGATCTGCTCGAACCACTTGCTGCGGTGGCTCATCTCCATGACGCTCTGGCCGCTGCCGTGGTAGTCCAGAAGCTCCGCCTGGGCTTTCCTGAGGACCGGCTCGGGCAGCATGCTGGGCCCGGCGCTGAAATTGTAAACTCGTGCCATAGTACATTCCTCCGTCCTATCCAAACCCGCCGGTGTCCGGCGGAACAGATGCGATCGATATAAAACAGTATAAAGGTTTTGCGGCGGCAAAAACAAGAGCTCTTTTGCACAAAAAGGCCGGCACAAAGGGGCTGTGATGGTGCAGAACACACAAATGTGCGCCATACAAATACAATATCTCATACAAATGTAAAAGGTAGGCGAAAAACGAGGAGAAAACCGGAGAATACGCCCTTGCGCGCCGGGCCGGAAGCTGGTATAATGGACAAAACCAAGACAAATGTATAAGAAAAAAGAAAGGAGAGCGGGCGTATGTACGGGATCCCGCAGCGATGCAGGCCCCTGTCCGGGGCGGAGGAACAGGTGCTGCTGGCGCTTTGGCAGGCGCCGCCCCCGGCCACACGGCAGCAGATCGGCCGGCATCTGGAGAGCCGGGGCTGGGCCGACGGCACCCTGCTGAGTTTTTTGAGCAGACTGGAGGCCAAGGGCTGGGTGCAGGTGACGAAGGAGTCGAACCGCAATGTCTACACCCCCACCGTCACGCGGCGGGCCTATGGGGTCTATTGTATGCGGGAGCGGCTGGACACCCTGTTTGGCGGGGATCTGGCAGCGGCGGTGCGGGCGCTGGTCAGCGAGTGCGGGGCGACCCCCGGCCAGCTGGAGCAGGCTGCCGCCGTACTGGAGGAAAAGCGGGCCGAGGCGGAGGAGTACGACAGCTACGACGCCTTTTTCTGAGTGCGGACGCAACTTGTGGACAGAGATGCGGATTTTTGAAACTGCGATGATGCGTTTGAAAAAGCGGAAAATTGCATGAAAAATGGACAGAGTGTGATAGAAAAATTAATTTTAGCACTCTGCGCTTGACAGCGCTAAAAGTTGGTGCTATACTAAAGCCGTGCTCAGGAGAAAGGGCGATGGGATGTAAAAAGCGTCCGGGCCCTTCCACACCGGCGGCAAAGTATCGGCCCGCAAGGGCAGCGATTGGAGGTTTGACTTATGCTTCTGCCTGCTGTTTTTCATGAGAATCTGTTCGATGATTGGTTTGATCCGTTCTTTGAGGATATGGATCGGGAGCTGGACCGCGGGTCCCGCCAGGTTTTTGGTAAGCGCGGCGCGAACATGATGAAGACCGACGTCAAGGATACCGGAACCACCTATGAAGTGGCCGTCGATCTGCCGGGCTGCAAGAAGGAGGACGTCCAGATGGAGCTGAACAACGGCTATCTGACCATCCAGGCGGTCCGTTCGCACAGCAACGAGGAGAAAGACAAGCAAGGCCGCTATGTGCGCCGTGAGAGCTTCTCCGGTACCTGCGCCCGCAGTTTCTACGTCGGTGAGGATGTCAAGAAAGAGGACGTCCGCGCCAAATTTGAGGATGGTGTGCTGAAGATCACCCTGCCCCATCCCCAGACCGAGAAGGAACTGCCTGCCGCCAACACCAATCTCATTGAGATCGAGTAACGGCGGCTGCGCCCCAAAAAGCGCGTCTTAAACAGATGCCCCCGGGAGACGGAAAGCCTCCCGGGGGCGTTTTTTGCATTCAAAAAATTACAGTTCCTTGCCGGTCAGCAGCTGGTAAGCTTCCAGGTACTTGGCGATGGTCTTGTCGATGACGTCCTGGGGCAGCAGGTAGTCGCTGTCGGGATGGGCCTTCAGCCAGTCGCGGACGAACTGCTTGTCGAAGGAGGGCTGGCCGTGGCCCGGCTCATAGCCCTCCAGGGGCCAGAAGCGGGAGGAATCGGGGGTGAGCATCTCGTCGCCCAGCACGATGTTGCCCGCTTCGTCCAGGCCGAACTCAAACTTGGTGTCGGCAATGATGATGCCGCGGCTCAAAGCGTAGTCGGCGCACTTCTTGTACAGGGCCACGGTGTAGTCCCGCAGCTTCTGGGCGTATTCTGCGCCCTTGCCGGGGAAGTGCTTTTCCAGCACATCGATGCTCTGCTCGTAGGAGATGTTCTCGTCATGGTCGCCCAGATCTGCCTTGGTGCTGGGGGTGTAGATGGGCTCGGGCAGCTTGTCCGACTCCCGCAGGCCCTCGGGCAGGGTGATGCCGCACACCTTGCCGGTCTTCTGGTAGCTGGCCCAGCCGCTGCCGGTGATGTAGCCGCGGACGATGCACTCGATGGGCAGCATGGTCAGCTTGCGGCAGAGCATGCTGTTGCCCTCGAACTGGGGCTGGCGGAAGAACGGGGGCATATCGGCGGTGTCCACCGAGATCATGTGGTTGGGCAGCAGGTCTTTGGTGTAATCGAACCAGAACTTGCTCATCTGGGTCAGGACGGCGCCCTTTTTGGTGATCTTGTTCTTGAGGATCACGTCAAAGGCGGAGATACGGTCGGTGGCCACCATGACCAGGGCATCGCCCACGTCATAGATCTCGCGCACCTTGCCCTCTTTGAAAGGCTTGTACTCAGTCATCAGAAAACACTCCTTCTTCTCTCATGGGGCGGCTGGGGGCCGCGGCCTTCGGTTCCATGGGTATTGTATCATATCCGCCGGCATTTTCCTACCGCCAGAATGGGGGAGTTGCTGCCCGGCGTGGGTCAAATTCTGGTAAAAACCCCAAAAAAGCCGCCCTTTCGGGCGGCAGATTTGGAATAAGTATGACTTATCATCACACGGCCCGGAAGCCCTTGCCGATGATCTCGCTGGAGTTGACGATGGTGATGAAGGCGTGGTTGTCGTTCGTCCGCAAAAAGTTGCGCAGATGGGTAGCCTCCCGGCGGGTGAGCACCGTCATGATGACGGTCATGCTCTTGCCGGTGTAGGCGCCCTGGGCCTCCTCCACCGTGGCCGAGCGGTGCAGCTCGTCCAGGATGAAGTCGGTGACGTCCTCGGGATTGGAGGTGACCACCGTGCACACCTTGCGCTGGTTGATGCTCTCGATGACGCCGTCCACCACGAAGGACTTGCCGATCAGGCCCAGGATACAGTACAGGCCGGTCTGGACGCCAAAGATGAGGGCCGCGCCGCTGACGATCAGGATATCGCTGGCCATCAGGGCGGTGCCGATGTTCAGGGAGGAATGTTTGGTCAGGATGAGGGCAACAATATCGGTGCCGCCTGTGGAAGCGCCGATGTTGAACACGATGGCGCTGCCGATGGCGGGCAGCAGCACCGCAAAGATCAGCTCCAGCAGGGTGTCGTTGGTGAAGGGGGCGGTCATGGGCCAGATGGCTTCACACAGGGAGACGTAGAAGGAGAGAGCCATCGAGGAGTAGACGGTCCAGCCCATACAGCTGATGCCCAGGGTGAAAAAGCCCAGGACCACCAGGGCCATGTTCAGCACCCACATGAAAAAGCCCACGTTGAACTGGGGGAACAGGGCCGACAGCAGCACCGACAGGCCCGAGGTGCCCCCGAAGGCAAAGTGGTTGGGGGTCTTGAACCAGACGATGCCCAGCGCGGTCAGCACCAGACCCAGGTTGAGCAGGATGAAAAAGCGGACGTTTGCAAGCATGGTTTCCTTTTTAAAGGCGTTTTTGACCAGGTCTATCATAATTCCTTTTCCTCATTTGCCTGTGCTTTGGGTTGCAATGTACAGACAGCCCGAAGCGCGAATTTCTTATACCAAGCAGAACTATACGATACTTCGCCCCGGATGTCAAGCATTCTGCACGAATGGACGGCAGAAAAATTACGGAAGGTGAATAAAAAGGGAAAACTGCGCCGGTCCTTCTTGCAGGAAAGGCGAAAATGTTGTATGATATACCATTATAGGGGCGTATTCTGACCGCGCGCCTGCCTGCGGCTTTGGGGCCAAAGGCGTTACAGAGCAGTATGAGGGAGAACAAGATGGCAGACAAAAACTTTTTGACCGATATCATTGACGCCGACCTGGCCGAGGGCAAGGTCAGCGAGATCCATACCCGATTCCCGCCCGAGCCCAACGGCTACCTGCACATTGGCAGCGCCAAGGCGATCTATATCAACTGGTCCATCGCCAAGGCCTATGGGGGCAAGTTCAACCTCCGCCTGGACGATACCAACCCCGCCCGGGAGGACGTGGAGTATGTGAACAGCATCCTGGAGGACCTGCACTGGCTGGGGGCCGACCCCAACGGCGGCGTCTTTTATGGCAGCGACTACTTTGAGCAGTGCTACGCCTATGCCGAGAAGCTGATCCTGGAAGGCAAGGCCTATGTGGACGACCTGACCAGGGACGAGATGCGGGAGTACCGCGGCTCGGACGCAGGCAAACCCAGCCGTCCCTCCCCCTGGCGGGACCGCACCCCCGAGGAGAACCTGGACCTGTTCCGCCGGATGCGGGCAGGGGAGTTCAAGGAAGGGGAAAAGACCCTGCGCGCCAAGATCGACCTGGCCAGCCCCAACATGAATATGCGGGACCCGGCCATCTACCGCATCAAGTATGAGTCCCATCACCGCCAGGGGGACAAGTGGTGCATCTACCCTATGTACGACTTTGCCCACCCCATCCAGGATGCCATCGAGGGGATCACCCACAGCATGTGCAGCCTGGAGTTTGAGAACCACCGCCCCCTGTATGAGTGGGTGATCACCAACCTGTTTGGCACCGAGTTCCCCAAGCAGCGGGAGTTCGCCCGGCTGAACGTCACCAACACGGTGATGAGCAAGCGGTATCTGCGCGAACTGGTGGAGACCGGCATGGTGGACGGCTGGGACGATCCCCGGATGCCCACCCTCTGCGGCCTGCGCCGCCGCGGCTATACCCCCAGCTCCATCTTCACCTTTGTGCGGGAGGCGGGCATCGCCAAGTGCGACAACCTGATCGATGTGCGCCAGCTGGAGGCCTGCGTCCGCAGCGAGCTGGACCTGTGCGCCCAGCGCCGTGTGGCGGTGCTGCACCCGGTCAAGCTGGTGGTGGACAACTACCCCGCCGGCCAGACCGAGACGTTTGCCCTGGCCAACAACCCCAACCGGGAGGCCTGCGACAGCTCCACCCGGCAGGTGGTCTTCAGCCGGGAGCTGTGGATCGAGGAGGAGGACTTTGCCGAGGTGCCGCCTCCCAAGTTCAAGCGGCTGACGGTGGGCAGCGAAGTGCGCCTGATGGGCGCCTACATCGTACGCTGCACCGGCGTGGACAAGGATGAGGCGGGCCGGATCACCGCCATCCACTGCACCGCGGACCTGGAGACCGGCTGCGGCTGCCCCGCCGACGGCCGCAAGGTGAAGGGCACCATCCACTGGGTCAGCGCCGACCACTGCATCGAGGCGGAAGTGCGGCTGTACGACAAGCTGTTCACCCGCGAGAACATGAACAACCTCCCCGAAGGCACCACCTACAAGGACTATCTCAACCCCGACAGCGTCACCGTCTGCGCGGGGGCCAAGCTGGAGATGGCCCTGGAAGGCGCCAAGCCCGGGGACAAGTTCCAGTTCGTCCGCAACGGTTTCTTCACCCCGGATTCCAAGCACCCCGGGGTGTTCAACCGGGTAGTCACCCTGCGGGACAGCTTCAAGCCCGCACAGGCGCCCGCCTGTCCTCAGTAAAAACGACAAAACGAAAGGAGGCGCTTTGCGCTTATGCCCAAACGGATCTGGCGCAATGCTCTGTTGATGGCGGTCGTCACCTTTTTGATGGCGGTGGGCCTGCTGTTTTATATCCGCAGCTCGGGACCCGTGCCCGGAGGAGAGAACCCGAACAGTGTCCTGCTCCACGACGGGGTGTATACCTCGGTGCAGCAGGGCTACATCAGTGAGGTGACGGTGACGGTGACCATCTCCAGCGGGATGGTATCGGACGTACAGGCCGACGCCTCGGGCGAGACCCCCGCACTGGGGGGCGTGGCTGCCGCGCAGCTGGCGGAGGAGCTGGCCCAGGCCGGCTCGGCCGACCGGGTGGACGTGGTGGCGGGCAGCACCTACACCAGCCAGGCTGTCCTGGATGGGATGCAGGACTGCCTGACCCAGGCGGCCGCAGGCTGACGAAACAAACCACAGAGCGCTTCCGGGCGGCAGAACTGACGCTGCGGGGGCGCTTTGTTTTGGATGGAGGGCCCTATGCTGGATACCTTTGACTACACCCTGGGCCCGGGCGGGACGGTCCTGGCCAGGGCCTATGGAGACAGTCCCGTCCTCTGTCTGCCCCAGACGCTGCCGGGGCCCAAAGGGCCTCTGCCGCTGGCCGGGCTGGGGGGCTACTGCTTTGCCGAGACGGTGCGGGACAAGCCCAAAGGCCCCCTGCTGCGCTGTGTCCGGGAACGGGACGGCAGCCTGCGGGCTGTGCCGGCAGAGGAAGGGCAGGACCTGCACCCCGCCGCGGGACGCTTCCTGGAGGAGATCGCCCTGCCCGGCACCCTGCGGGAGATCGGCAGCTGCGCCTTTTACAACTGCAGGGCCCTGCGCCGGATCACGGTGGGGAGCGGGCCGCTGGCCGTGGGCAGCGATGTCTTTCTGAACTGCTTTGAATTGGCCGAGGTGGTGCTGGAGGCCTCGCCCGACGAGGCTACCGGACTGTCTGCCCTGGTGAACAACATCTCCAGCAACCTGCGGGCGGTGTTCCGCGCGGGGGACGCTGTGCAGGGGGCGTTCCGCTACCCCGAATACTGGGAGGACATCGAGGAGACCCCCGCCCACATCCTGCTGCACACCTTCTCGGGGCAGGGATACCACTACCGCCAGTGCTTCCGGGATGGGCGGCTGCTCTGCGGCGAGTACGACGCCGTCTTTGCCCAGGGCCACGGCGGGGACGACCCGGCCTATATGGCCCTGCTCTGTTTGGACCGGCTGCGGTATCCCTGGCAGCTGGACGGTGAGGCCGCGGGCCGCTACCGGGCTTTCCTGGCCCGGCAGGGGGCTGTGGTGGCCGCCGGGCTGATCCGCGCCCAGGACCAGGAGGGGCTGCGCGCCCTGCTGGATCTGGGGGTGCTGGACGGGCCGGCCCTGGCGCAGGCATCGGCCAGCGCCCGGCAGGCGGGCAACGCCCAGGCGGCGGCCCTGCTGGCCGACGCGGAGTACCGGGCTGCCCCGCCAAAGCCCAAGCGGCGCTATACATTCGACGATATTTGAGCCGATGATCCTGTACGGAGGTGATCTGCATGGCGCGCAAGGCGCCCGTTGACTTCAACGCGCCCTTTCAGTCGGCGCGGCCCGAGACCCAGGAGGAATGGCAGGCCCGGATGGGCGGCGAGGTGCTTGCGGTGCTGCGCAGCGAGCTGTATCTGGACTTCCGCTTTTTGGACCAGGCCCTGGGCGCCCTGACCCCTGTGCCCGACGAGCGGTGCGGGGTGCTGGCCACCGACGGGGTCAGCCTGTTCTACCAGCCCAGCGCCCTGCTGCGGCTCTACCGGGAGAACCAGAAATATCTCAAACGGTTGTATCTGCATACGATATTCCACTGTGTATTCCGCCATCTGTGGATGCAGGGGAAACGCGACCCGGTGTTGTGGCACACCGCCTGTGACATCGCGGTGGAGAACGTCATCGACGGGCTGGGGCGCAGGAGCATCACCCGGCCCCTGACCTACGTCCGCCGCCGGGCCTATGAAGCCCTGACCGAGGGCGGCCATGTGGCGGCGGCGGCCCCGGCCTACCGCTGGCTGCTGGCCCAGACCCCCGGGGTGCAAAAGCAGCTGGCCCGGGAATTTTACGCCGACGACCACAGGCTGTGGCCCCGGCCCGGCAGGCCCAACCAGCCGGTCCCCCAGCCCCAGGCCCAGAAGGACTGGCAGAAGATCGGGCGCCGGATGGAGACCCAGCTGGAGCTGCACGACCGGGAAGCCGGGGAGGACGGGGGGAACCTGGCCCAGGCGGTCAAGGCGGCCAACCGCAGCCGCAGCAGCTACCGGGAGTTCCTGCGCCGGTTCTGCGTGCTGCGGGAGGAACCCCGGCTGGACCCCGACACCTTCGATCTGAACTTTTACACCTACGGACTGTCGGTCTACGGCAATATGCCCCTGATCGAGCCGGTGGAGACGCGGGAGAACAAAAAGATCGAGGAGATCGCCCTGGTGATCGACACCAGTTATTCCACCTCGGGGGCCCTGGTGCGCAGCTTTTTGTCCGAGACATACGCCATGCTCAAGCAGCGGGAGAGCTTCTTCCGCCGGATGAACCTGCACATCATCCAGGCAGACAACAAGGTCCAGCGGGACCACCTGGTCACCACCGAGGAGGAACTGATCGACCTGATGGATCACTTTGAGCTGGCGGGGGGCGGCGGCACCGATTTCCGCCCCGCCTTCGACTATGTGACCAGGCTGTGCGAGGAGAAGAAGTTCCACAACCTGCGGGGGCTGCTGTATTTCACCGATGGAATGGGGACCTATCCCGCCCGGCGGCCCCCCTACGACGCGGCCTTCCTCTTTTTGGGGGACCGGTTCGACGACGCGGGCGTGCCTCCCTGGGCCATGAAGGTGGTGCTGGATGAGGAGGAGTTCGCCGGGCCCGAAGCAGCCCCTGCGCAGGGGCTGGCCGCCGCCCTGGAGGAGGAACAGGACCTCTATCGGGATCTGAACAATTCGTGAGGAGAGAGCCTATGAATATCAAACGTGCAAAGGAAGAGATCGAGCGCACGGTGCGGGCCTATCTGGCCAAGGATGCCCTGGGGGAATACGCCATCCCGGCGGTGCGTCAGCGGCCCATCCTGCTGATGGGCCCTCCGGGCATCGGCAAGACCCAGATCATGGAGCAGGCCGCCCGGGAGTGCGGGGTGGCGCTGGTGGCCTATACCATCACCCACCACACCCGCCAGAGCGCCGTGGGTCTGCCCTTCATCCGGCAGAAGCACTATGGAGACCGGGACGTGTCGGTGACCGAGTATACCATGAGCGAGATCATCGCCTCGATCTATGAGAAGATGGAGGCCACCGGCCTGCAGGAGGGCATCCTGTTCATCGACGAGATCAACTGCGTGTCCGAGACGCTGGCCCCCACCATGCTGCAATTTTTGCAGTGCAAGACCTTTGGCAACCAGGCCGTGCCGGCGGGGTGGGTCATCGTGGCGGCGGGCAATCCCCCCGAATACAACAAGTCGGTCCGGGATTTTGACATCGTCACCCTGGACCGGGTGCGCCGGATGGACATTCAGCCCGACCTGCCCGCCTGGCGGGAATATGCCCGCAAGGTGGGGGTCCATGGGGCCATCCTCAGCTATCTGGAGCTGCACCCCCAGAATTTCTATCAGATCAACGCCGACGTGGAGGGCGCCCAGTTCGTCACGGCCCGGGGCTGGGAGGATCTGTCCAACCTGCTGGACACCTACGAAAAGCTGGGGATGCAGGCCGATGAAGAAGTCATCCGCCAGTATCTGCAGCACAGGACCATTGCGGAGGACTTTGCCTCCTACCTGGACCTGTACTATAAGTACCGGGACGACTACGGGGTCGAGGAGATCCTGGCCGGGCGGCCCCGGCCGGAGGCTTTTGCGCGGCTGCTGCAGGCTCCCTTTGACGAGCGGCTGTCCCTGGTCAGCCTGCTGCTGGCGGGGCTGAAAGCGCGGTTTGGGGATTCCTGCCGGGAGAACGATGTGGCCGACACCTGCTATGCCCTGCTGCGGCAGCTCAAGCAGGATCTGGCCGCCCTGCCCGACCCCGAGCCCACCGATCCGGAGGACCTGCTCCAGCAGCAGATCGGAGACTATGAGGCCGAGACGGCCCGCCAGCGCACGGCCGGCGCCCTGGACAAAGAGGGGCTGGCCCGCCGCCTGGGAGTGGCGGCCGCCCTGCGGGACTGGGCAGGACGTTTGCGCCGGGCCCACGCTGCGGGCACCCAGGAAGCCTTCGACCTGCTGCGGGGGTACTTTGAGACCCTGGCCGCAGACCGCGAAAAGCGCCAGGAGGAGACTTCTGCGGCCCTGGAGGCAGCCTTCGACTTTATGGAGCAGGCGTTTGGGGAGAGCCAGGAGATGGTGGTGTTCGTCACCGAGCTGACCGTTTCCCCGTCGGCCCACGCGTTCATCGCCGAGAACGGCTGTGAGCGGTACTTCCGCTACAACAAGGATCTGCTGCTGGATAACCGCAAGGCAGCCCTCGACCGGGAACTGGCGGCCGAGGAACTGCGCCACGGCGGCCCCAAAGGTTAAGTACAAAGAAAGAGGCCCGCACGGAGCATCCGTGCGGGCCTTGTATATTTTTAGTCCAGATGATGTTTCTGACAGAAAAGCTTGGAAGCAAAGTACATCCCCACCCACAGAAGGACGGCCAGCACCAGGTAGAGGGGATTCTCCAGCGCATTGGTGAGGGACTGGCCAAAAAGGGCCATCATGGCGATCATGACGGCCTTGCCGGCCAGCAAAGTCAGGATGTAGCGGCGGGAATCAAAGTCGGAGATGCCAAAGGCCAGATGCAGAAAGGAGGTGGGGGTGAAGGGAAGCATGGCCAGGGTGAACAGGGTGGGCACATCACAGTGGCTGACCCACTTTTCAGCCTTGCGGAACAGCTCGAAGCGGCTGGCGAACCGCCAGAAAAACCGCTTGACCACCCTGCGCCAGAAGGTGAACATGATGGCGCCTCCCACCACCACGCCGCACCAGCTGTACAGAAAACCCATCACAGGGCCGTGGGCGGCCACGTTGAGCGCCACGATGGCGATGAGGGGCAGGGGCGGCACAAAGGATTCCACCATGGCCAGCAGGACCGGCACCAGGGGTCCGAGCCCCTCAAAACTGTCCAGCAGGTTCTTCCAGAAATCCAGGGATGTGATCTGAGTGCTCCAATACTGAAGCATGTCTTCCATGCGCCGTCCTCCTATCGTACTTGGATGGTTTCGGGTCTTGTCCGGAACAAAGACCGCTTTGGATCTTCCGGATCTAGCTTATAGTATACCCTCCCATTATGACAAAGCGGTGAACGATCTGTCAAGTTGTGGGTGGAAAGGTCAAAAAGCGGCGGGGCTCAGCCCTCCTCTTTGGCGGCAGCGGCGCGGGCCTCGGCGGCGTGCAGCCGTTCCAGCTGCTGGCGGCGCTGCTTGTGCCAGCGGGCCAGCAGGTCGGGGGTGGGCATCTGGAGGCACCGGGCATAGGTCCAGTGCAGGCCGTCCCGGCGGGCCAGCTTGTACCGCTGAAAGACCCCCTGGCCGGCTTCGCTGTCGGTGCCGGCGCAGCAGGGGCACTGGGCCAGGGTATACCAGCTGTTGCTGCCCTTTTTCAGCCAGATGTCATCGGGGACAAGGGCGGCGCCGCACACCGGGCAGGCCGCGCTGAGGATGCGGGGGTCGTTGCGCCAGGCAAACTGCTCCACGTTGCCCTCCCACAGGCGGAAATCCCGGTAGTCGCCGGGCTCGGGGCAGAGGCTCTGGCGCAACGATTCGGCCTCGGTGGGATACTCGGCCAGGCCGCGCTCCAGGTCGATGCAGCGGCAGATATCGGCGGTGTACAGGGCGTCGGACAGCGCGTCGTGGAAGGGGCGCTCGGTGGGCAGCCCCAGCCGGGTGACCACGCTCTCCAACGTGAGGCCGTCCCCCTCCTTGCGGGGGTATTGGCTGAGAAAGATCTGCTGCAGGTTGTACCAGACGGTGGGGCGGCTCTCGTCCAGGTTGCACAAAAAGAGGTTCTGCTTGAGCACCGGCACGTCGTCCAGGCCCCACTCGGCAAATTCAGCGTCGGGACCGCACCACTTCATGAACCGGCGCAGCCCCTGCAGGATGGGCTCGCCCCGGTCCAGGTCGGCCTGGGTCAGGCCGGTGACCTTGGCGATGTGGTGCTGCAGTTTGCGGAAGATGCGGGGCCGCAGATGGATCGAGAAGGTGTCCAGGACGTTGCCCGCCTCATCCACCCTGGCGGCGCCGATCTCAATGATCTCCCCCCGCAAAGTCTGCTCCACCCCGTGGTAGTTGAAGGTATAGGGATGGTAGCCGATGTTCCATTCCAAATCAAAAATGACCAAATTTCGCTGAGGCATGATCGTATGATTCCCCATTCTTATAAAATAAAGCGCTCGATGGCTTCTGCGACGCCGTCGTGGTTGTTGTCCGCTGCCGTGATATAGTCCGCCTGTGCCTTGACGGGGCCTTCGGCATTGGCCATGGCCACGCCCACGCCGGCGTAGTGGATCATCGAGCGGTCGTTCATCCCGTCGCCGCAGGCCATCAGGTTGTCCCGGGTCAGGCCCATCCGGTCCAGCAGGGCCGCCAGGCTGCGGTCCTTGGCCACCCCCAGAGGCACCGCCTCAATGAAGAAGGGACTGGAGGGGTACAGGTCGATCTGCCCGGCAAAGCGGTCCAGGCCGGCCTGCAGCACCGGCCGCAGCCGGATGGGGTCGAGGGTGATGAGCATTTTGTTGACCGGGTAATTGACGTAGGCGGGCAGGTCGGGCACGCCGACCATGGGCAGCTTGTTGGTGAAGCCCTCCCGCATGGCCCAGGGGTCCTGGGGACGCTCGGTGACGATGCCCTCCGGGCTGTATGTGACGATGGCCACATTCTGCTGCGCCGCAAAGCTGCACAGGGCGGGCACCATGGGGGCCGGCAGCACCTGCTGCCACAGGATGCGGGCCCCGGGGCCGCAGTCCACGATGGCACCGCCGTTGTACGAGAGGATGGCCCCCGCCCGGCCGTTCTGGCCCAGGGCAAGATCCCGCGCCACAGGGGTGACCCCCTCGGTGGGGCGGCCGGAAGCCAGCACCACCATCACCCCTTTGGCCAGGGCCTGGTCCAGGGCGGCGCGGGTGCGGGGGGTGATCTGCTTGTCGTCGTTGGTGAGGGTGCCGTCCAGATCCAGTGCCAGCACCTTGATATTCGGTTTCGCCATAGAAAAGCGTTTCTCCTTCTTCCAGGCGGCCTTGCGCCGCCTTCACAGTCTTACTTTCTATTGTACAATAAAAGAGCGCAGGTTTAAAGAGAAAAAATCGGTTTTTCACGAAAAAGAATAAAAACCCCGCCCCAACGAAAGACGGGGGCGGGGAAAAGGGGGTTATCCGGCGGTCACTCGGCCAGGTTGCCGGTGTACAGCTGGTAGTATTTGCCTTTCTTGGCGATCAGCTCGTCGTGGCTGCCGCGCTCGATGATGCGGCCCTGTTCCAGCACGATGATGCAGTCGGCGTTGCGCACGGTGGACAGCCGGTGGGCGATGACAAAGGTGGTGCGGCCATACATCAGGCCGTCCATGCCCGCCTGCACCAGCGCCTCGGTGCGGGTGTCGATGGAGCTGGTGGCTTCGTCCAGGATCAGCACCGGCGGGTCGGCCACGGCCGCCCGGGCGATGGCCAGCAGCTGCCGCTGGCCCTGGCTGAGGTTGGCGCCGTCGCCGGTCAGCATGGTGTTGTAGCCGTCGGGCAGGCGGCGGATGAAGCCGTCGGCGTTGGCCAGCTTGGCGGCCACCACACACTCCTCGTCGGTGGCGTCCAGGCGTCCATAGCGGATGTTGTCCATGACGGTGCCGGTGAACAGGTGGGTATCCTGCAGCACGATGCCCAGGCTGGCCCGCAGGTCCGACTTCTTGATCTTGCGGATGTTGATGCCGTCGTAGCGGATCTTGCCGTCCTGGATGTCGTAGAAGCGGTTGATCAGGTTGGTGATGGTGGTCTTGCCGGCGCCGGTGGAGCCTACGAAGGCGATCTTCTGGCCGGGCAGGCCGTAGAGGTTGATGTCGTGGAGGACGGTCTTTTCGGGGTTGTAGCCGAAGTCCACGTCAAAGAAGCGGATGTCGCCCTCCAGCTTGGTGTAGGTCAGGGTGCCGTCGTGGTGGGGGTGCTTCCAGGCCCAGATGCCGGTGCGCTCCTCGGTCTCGACGAGGTTGTCGTCCTTGTCGTACTTGGCGTTGACCAATGTGACGTAGCCGTCGTCGGTCTCGCTGGGGGCGTCCATCATGGCGTAGATGCGCTCGGCGCCGGCCAGCGCCATGATGACGCTGTTGGCCTGCATGGACACCTGGCTGATGGGCATATTGAAGCTCTTGTTCAGGGCCAGGAAGGCCATGACGGTGCCCAGGGTGACCCCGCCGATGCCGTTGACCGCCAGGGCCGCGCCCAGAAGGGCGCACAAAGCGTAGCTGACGTTGCCCAGCTGGGCGTTGACGGGCATCATGATGTTGGCGTAGCCGTTGGCCCGGATGGAGCTTTCCTTCAGCTTGCCGTTCAGCTCGCGGAAGCCCTGCAGGGTCTTTTCCTCATGGGTAAAGACTTTGACCACCTTCTGGCCCTGGAGCATCTCCTCGATGTAGCCGTTGACGGCGCCCAGGTCCCGCTGCTGGGAGATGAAGTACTTGCCGCTTTGGGCGCTGATCTTTTTGGAGCAGAACAGCATCAGGGCCACCATGCAGATGGTCAGGACGGTCATGGGGATATCCAGGATGCACATGCTGACGAACACCGACAGGATGGTGATGACGCTGGACACCAGCTGGGGGATGCTCTGGCTGATCATCTGGCGGAGGGTATCCACGTCGTTGGTGTACACCGACATGATATCGCCGTGGGGGTGGGTGTCAAAGTAGCTGATGGGCAGGCTCTCCATGTGGGTGAACAGCTCGATGCGGATGTTCCGCATGGTGCCCTGGGTCACATTGACCATGATGCGGGCGTTGCCCCAGGCGGCCAGGATGCCCACCAGATAGATGCAGCCGATCCGTGCCAGGGCGCCGATCAGGGGACCGAAGTCGGGGTCCTGCTGCTGGAGCATGGGGGCGATGTAGTCGTCGATGAGGGTCTGCAAAAACAGGCTGGCCTGCACATTGGCAAAGGCGCTGAGGAAAATGCAGATCAGCACCACGATGCAGTGAGGGGTGTAGTGCCGCAGCACCTCACCCAGGACCCGCTTGAGCAGCTTGCCGGGGTTGGCCACTTTGGGCCGGGGGCCCATACCGCCGCGGCGGCCGGGGCCATGGATGGTTCTCACGTTCTGTTCAGCCATCAGTCTTCACCTCCCTGCTTGTCGAAGTCGCCGCCGCCCTGGGTCTGGCTGTTGTAGACCTCCTGATAGATCTTGTTGGTGGCGAGCAGCTCCTCATGGGTGCCCAGGCCGTCGATCCGGCCGTTGTCCAGCACCAGGATGCGGTCAGCGTCCTGCACAGAAGAAATGCGCTGGGCGATGATGATGCGGGTGGTGCCGGGCAGCTTTTCCCGGAAGGCCTGGCGGATCTTGGCGTCGGTGGCGGTGTCCACCGCGCTGGTGGAATCGTCCAGGATCAGGATCTTGGGTTTGCGCAGGAGGGCGCGGGCGATGCACAGACGCTGTTTCTGGCCGCCCGAGACGTTGGTGCCGCCCTGCTCGATCCATGTATTGTACTTGTCGGGGAAGCGCTGGATGAACTCGTCGGCGCAGGCCAGGCGGCAGGCTTCCATGCACTCCTCCTCAGTGGCGTTCTCATCGCCCCAGCGCAGGTTGTCCAGGATGGTGCCCGAGAACAGGACGTTCTTTTGCAGCACCATCGAGACCTCCTGGCGCAGCACATCCAGATTGTAGTCGCGCACATCCACGCCGCCCACCCGGACAGCGCCGCTGTCCACGTCGTACAGCCGGGGGATCAGCTGCACCAGGCTGGATTTGGCGCTGCCGGTGCCGCCGATGACGCCCAGCGTCTCACCGGGCCGGATGCGGAAGGTGATATCGCTGAGCACCGGGCTGCCGGTGCCGTGCTTATACTTGAAAGTGACGTGGTCGAACTCCACGCTGCCGTCCTGCACCTGGTCCACGGGCTTCTGGGCGGGGGGCAGGTCGGTCTTTTCGTCCAGCACCTCGATGATGCGGCGGCAGGAGGCCACCGACATACTGAGCATGACGAACACCATGCTCAGCATCATCAGGGAGGCCAGGATGTTCATGACGTAGCCGAACAGGGCGTTCAGCTGGCCGGTGGTGATCACGCCGTCCAGCACATAGTGGGCGCCGAACCAGGACAGGGCCAGGTTGCAGCCGTAGATGGCCACCAGCATGGAGGGGTTGTTGAAGCTGAGGCGGCTTTCTGCCTTGACGAACTGGTTGTACAGGTCCTGGCAGGCCTTGGTGTACTTGTCGTCCTCATGCTTTTCGCGCACGAAACTCTTGACCACCCGGATGGCGGTGACGTTCTCCTGCACCGAGGCGTTCAGGTTGTCGTAGTTGCGGAACACCCGGTCGAAGATCTTGGTGGTGGGCAGCATGATGCAGCCCAGCACCACCAGCAGAAAGAGCATGGCCACCAGGAAGATGCCGGTGAGATGCGGGTTGATCATCACCGACATGATGAGGGCAAAGACCAGATGCACCGGAGCGCGCACGCACATCCGCATCAGCATCTGGAAGGCGTTCTGCACGTTGGTGACGTCGGTGGTCATACGGGTGACCAGGCCCGCCGTGGAGAACTTGTCGATGTTGGTGAAGGAATAGTGCTGGATGCGCTCAAACATGGCGTCGCGCAGGTTGCCTGCGTAGCCGGCGGATGCCTTGGCGGCAAAGCGGCCGGCGGACAGGCCCAGAACCAGAGCGATGGCCGCCACCAGGAAGGTGAGCAGGCCATACTTGATGACGGCGTCCATATCTCCCTTTTCGATGCCCTGGTCGATGATGTAGGACATCAGCAGCGGGAGAAGGACGTCCATGATGGCTTCCAGCGCCGACAGAAGCGGCGTGATGATCGCGGCGCGCTTGTACTCGCCGAGATGGGAGGCCAACTTTTTGATCATGGGTCATACCTCCTATGGCGTATCGGGAAGTCTTCCGGCCCGGTCTGCCTGCCGGCAAACGCACCGGCCGCGGGGCATGGGAACGCTTGGGCAAAGGGGTCGGCATTTTGGGCTTTTGGATACGCGCAGCTCTTATTGTTGGGTTGCGTACAAATTTGTTCAACGTCGAACATACTATCCAAAAAAATGTTCGATGTCAACCTGTATGGGCAAGGTTTCAGATTTTGTTCATAGAAATTTCAGCGTTGGATTATTCCAGACCGGTGCGCAGTTTGTTGAGCAGCCGCAGCAGCTCTGCGTTCTCCTCCTCGGTCAGCAGGCCGGAGATATACTGGTCGGTCTGGCGGAGGCTGAGCATGATCTGCTGGTGGGCCAGGGCGCCGGCGTCGGTGAGGACCAGGCGCTTGAGGCGGGCGTCCTGGGGGACGCTCATGCGGCGGATATAGCCCTTCTTTTCCATCAGCTGCAGGATGTTGGTGACGGTGGAGCGGGTGATGGAGAAGGCCCGCTCGATATCCCGCTGAAAGACCTCCCGGTCCCGGCAGTTGTAAAGATAGGCGAGGATCCACCCATGCATGGCGGTGACATCCTCCACCCCGTTCAGACGGCTGTAATAATTCACCCGGCGGGAGATGAGGTTGTTGACCCGGCGCATCTGGGCCGGGATGACCTGGGGCAGGTCTTTGACGGGTCTGCTCAGCAGAGCCTGCTCGACGTCGGGGGAAAGGTGTGTGGGATTGATGGACATAACAGAAGCACTCCTTTGCGCTGGCTGTCTTGCCGGTCGGCAGGGTGCTGAACAATTTACACCCTGGACTGTCTGGACAAGAACAATTCGATACAAAACTATTATCGAGCGCCAAAGCTCCTTTGTCAAGGGCAAAATGGTGACAATTTGGTGCGCAAAAAGCGCCCCCGGACCGCCGGCTGGGGCGGGCGCGGGAGCGCTGGGAAAGGTTCATGCCAGGATGGCCTGGGCCTCGGGAGGAAGGGTATAGGCGGGGTCCAGCATATGCAGCAGCCGCTCGGGGCGGTTGGTGACGATGGAGACCGGCTGCATATCCAGGATGCTCTGCAGATCCAGCTTGCTGTCCACCGGCCAGGGGGCGGCCTCCATTCCCATGGCCTGCACCCGCTGCACAAGGTCCCGGTCCCGGAAGCAGGTGTTGTACTGGCAGCTGACCACCTCGGGAACAAAGTCCAGGCCGGCCAGGTAGGCGGGCAGGTCGTGCTGGGCCAGCAGACTCAGCAGCAGCTGGAACAGGTTCTCGCCGGGGTGGTCGGAGGTAAGGGCCCAGATGCGGTCCATCACCCAGCGGGCGGTGATGTTTTCCTCGTCCAGGGCCTGTCCCTGGGAGAGGGCCATCAGGGCCTGGGTGGCTTCCGCCTCCCCGGGCAGGCCGGCTTCCATGCCGTTTTCCAGCCCGATGGCCTGCAGCAGGGCCGGCGGGGGGAACAGGTAGCTGTCCAGGGAGTTGAGGGTCAGCACCCCCACCCGCTGGCAGGGAGACAGCTTTTTCACCCGGCTCAGGATGCCGTGGTTGAACGAGGTGACCACGATCTTGTCCGCCAGGCCGGAACTTTCCACCTCCTCCAGGATCAGCTCCGCAAAGGCGTCCTGATCGGTGGTGTTGTTGGCTCCCAGAGGGGACTTGAACTCCACCTGGATGGTCTCTACCGTGCTGCAGGCCTCCAGGGCCTCGGCAAAGGTGGGGATCTTTTCCCCGGCGAAACGGGGGTCCTTCCAGCTGCCGAAATCCAGGGCGCGCAGCTGCTCCAGGGTACACCAGGGGATGACCTTTTTCTGGTCGGCGTGCAGGTCGGTGATGTATTCGTGATGGACCACCAGATGACCGTCTGCGGTCAGCAGGGTATCAAATTCGATGCCGTCCACCCCCAGGCTGGCGGCCAGCCGAAAGGCGGTCAATGTATTTTCGGGCGCGAGGTGGGATGCGCCCCGGTGTGCGATGACTTTGGGCCTCACAATCGTTTCTCCTGTTTTTTGACGTTCAGTCTATCAGTATAGCGGCCCGGGAGAAAATTGGCAAGCGTTTTCACAAAAAGTTTCCGGCGGGTTCAAAAACGGCGCGGAAGAAGCAGAAAAGCCCCCGGCTTTGCAGCCGGGGGCCCCTCTGGTTTTATGGCTAGGAGGTTTGGAGTTACTCTCGATCAGGAGAGGAACATGAGCTGGCGGTTTACTTGCCTGCGCGGCGGGCCTTCAGAGTCTCGACGTTCTGATCCACACGCTTTTTGCTCAGCGGGTAGACGAACCACAGCACGAGGGCGATGACGGCAAAGCCGATGATGGGAGCCATGCAGGCGATGGTGTAGATGCCGTTCAGGACGTTGGGGTCCTGCTGGGTGGCGGTGGAGTAACCGATGATGCTCAGCAGAGCGCCCACCAGACCGGCGGAGAAAGCCTGGCCCAGTTTCCGGGCGAAGGAGTACACCGAGTAGATGGTGCCGTCCTCGCGGATGCCATTCTTGACTTCGCTGTCGTCGATGACGTCGGTGATCATAGCCCAGACGATGGTGTTGAACAGGCCCAGGCCGGCATAAGCCACGGTATAGAAGCCCAGGTAGACCCAGCCGCTTTCAGGATGGAGGATGAAGCAGATCAGGTAGACGATGGCGCCGAACAGGGAGCCGGCGATGGCGGTCTCCTTTTTGCCGATCTTGGAAGCCAGCATGGTGGCCAGGGGAGCGACCACCACCAGGGAGGCGATGGAGGAGCACATGGCGACCGCAGACTGTGCGGCGGTGTTCTTGAAGTAGTAGGGGAAGATGTAGGGGTTCATGCCGGTCATGGTGAGCATGGTCAGCAGCAGGCACAGGGCCGCCAGGATGATGCCCAGCAGAGAGCGGCTGGTGAAGATGCGCTTGAGCAGGGCCACGGGCTCGAACTTTTCGGTCTTGGCGGGGATGACGACGCGCTCGGTGGTCAGGCTGAAGCAGAGGATGTAGCAGATGATCGCGCAGACGCTGAACAGGCCGGCCATCATAATCATGCGGCTGCCGCTGAGCTGAGGAACGCCGTTGACGGTCTCATAAGCGAGGAGCGGGGTGGCGGTGCCGATGACCAGGTTGGCCAGGGTGGCGCCGATGCTGCGGAAGGTGGACAGCTGGGTGCGGTCGTTGGCCTCGGGCGAAATGGCGGAAGCCATCGAGCCGTAGGGGATGTTGATGGAGGTGTAGAAAATGGAACCCCACAGCAGGTAGGTGACGAACATCCACACCACCTTGAAGGCCATGGGCATACCGGCGAACTCGGACTGGTAGATCAGGAACGAGGCGATGGCCACCGGTCCGCACATCCGCTTGATCCAGGGACGGAAACGGCCGTCCTTGGTGGGCTTGGCGCGGTCTACGATCTGGCCCATGGCCACATCGGTGAAGGCGTCCACAAAGCGGGCCACCATCATCAGCAGGCCGACGATGGCTGCGGGCACGCCCATGATATCGGTGTAGAACACCATCATAAAGCTGGAGGATAGCATGAAGGTGAAGTCGTTGCCGAAATCACCGAACATGTAGCCGAGTTTGTCCCTCATACCAAAGGGGCGCACGGCCGTGGTTCCGGTGTTTGCCATAAATGATTACTCCTTTGTTGGCTGGGGGCTGCCGGCAGGGTACCGCCTGCCCTGTGTGGGACAGCCCGGGTGGATTGCGTCACTTTGCACAGTCACAACTGTACAAAGCTGCGGAATATTGGTTACCGTGTAACGTAGTATATCACAATGCGGAAAAAGAAATTAGAAATATTTTGTGCTGTATCCCTACATTTTAATGGTCCTCCTGTTTAAAGACGCCGAAATTACGTCCGTGTATTTGTGCAAGCTGCACTATTTTAAGAGAAACGGCCCCTTTGCAGGCAGGAAATGGGGCGAAAAACGGGGCGATTGCCTTTCCCGGCCGGGAATGATACAATAAAGAAAAAACACAAGGAGAAAAAGCCATGAAGGAACCCAACAGCCTTTCGGGCCGGCAGTGGCCCGGCTATACCACCATAAAGACCGAGCAGAGCGAGCTTTTCCACGGGACGGCCACCACCCTGACCCACGATGTGAGCGGCGCCGCCGTGCTGGTGATCGAGAACCAGGACGAGAACAAAGCCTTCGGCATCGGGTTCGGCACCTTCCCCAGCGACGATACGGGCGTGTTCCATATCCTGGAGCACTCGGTGCTGGCAGGATCGGAGAAATACCCGGTCACATCGCCCTTCCTGCAGCTGGTCAAGAGCAGCATGGCATCGTTCCTCAACGCCATGACCTTTGGGGACAAGACGGTATACCCCTTTGCCACCCCCAATGAGGCCGACTTCCGCAACCTGATGGACGTCTACCTCAACGCGGTGTTCTGCCCCCTGGCGATGAAGGAGCGCAGCGTCTTTGAGCAGGAAGGCTGGCACCGGGAGGAGGACGGCTCCTTCAGCGGGGTGGTCTACAATGAGATGCAGGGGGCTCTGGCCTCCCCCGAGGCCCGGCTGGATGCGGCCATGGACGCGGCCCTTTTCCCGGACAACGGCTACGGCTTTGTGTCGGGGGGCGACCCTGCCGCCATCCCGGGGCTGACCTATGAGCAGTACGTCAAGATCTACCGCCGCCATTACCGCCCTGATAACTGCTGCATCACCCTGTATGGCCGGATGGACATGGCGGACAAGCTGGCTTTTCTGGACCAGCACTATCTGAGCAAAATGCCCCGGAGCGGGCCCCGGCCCCGCACCCCCCTGCAGGTCCCTCAGACAGGGGTCCGGCGGCTGGTGCCCTACTACACCGACACCCCCGGCACGGTGCCGGTGGAGTGTGCTCTGGGCTGGTACACCGGCCGTTTTGAGGAGCAGGAAAAGCAGACGGCCGTCAGCATCCTGCTGGACGCCCTGCTGTCCACCAACCAGTCCCCCCTGAAAAAGTACCTGCTGGAGCAGGGCCTGGGGACCGATATCCAGGTGGTCTTTGACAGTTCGGTGCAGCAGCCGGTGATCGAGCTGCTGCTCAAGGGGACCGACCAGGAGCGGGCGGCCCGTTTTGCACCGGCAGTCAGGGCCGGGGTGGAAAAAATCTGCGCCGAGGGCATCCCCCAGGAGCTTCTGACCGCCTCCATCAATAGCCTGGAGTTCCAGGTGACCGAGCGCCCGGGCAACCTGCCCGACGGCGTGATGGCCGCCATTGAGGCGGTGACCGGCTGGCTGCACACAGGGGACCCCATGGCGGACCTGCGGGTGGAGGAGATCTTTGCGTTCCTGCGGGAGAAGGTGGGCACCGACTGGTATACCGGCCTGCTGGCCCAGCTGCTGGAGGCCGACCCGGTGGAAGTCACCCTGGTTCCCCAGAAGCCCCAGCCGGAGGACGGGCCCTCGGCCCGGCAGGAAGGCAAGCTGCAGCTGGACCATCCCCTGACGGTGGCCGACCTGGCCGAGCCGCTCCACTTCCCGGATGCGGAGGAAGAACAGCTGGCCGGCCTGACTTTGGTCACCCGGCCCACGGCGGGCAGCCTGTATCTGAATTTCTACTACGATATGGGCGCCCTGGACCCCGAGGAGGTCAGTGATGCCGCCCTGCTGCTCAGCCTGCTGGGTGAGCTGGACAGCGGCAGCCACACGGCCATCCAGCTGACCACCCTGCGGAACACCTGGCTGGGCGAGAGCTTTGTGACCATCGACCACTGGGTGGGACGCCAGGCGGAGAAGCCCTGCATCGCGAAATTCGAGGCGCGGGCCAGCCTGCTGGAGCGCAACCTGGACAAGGCGGTGGAGCTGCTGGGCGAACTGCTGTACGACACCAGGCTGGAGGGGGCCCAGGCCGAGACGGCCCTCGCCCGGACCTTGGAGCAGCTCAAGCTGGATTTCGAGCACGATTTCATCCAGAGCGGGCACGATTATGCCATCCTGCGGGCCGGCCGCAGCTTTTCGGTGGATATTGCTTTGGCGGAGCGGACCGGCGGCGTGGATATGTACCGCTTTGTGTGCAGGCTGCTGGAGCAGCGGGACTGGCCGGCCCTGCTGGCCCGGCTGGAGGCGGTGCGGAACAAGCTGCTGCGCCGCTGCAGTCTGACGGTCTGCTGCCATGGCAGCGCCGCCGCCTGCCAGCGGCTGCGGGAGCTGCTGCCCGGCAGTGTCTTTGCCGGCCAGGGCCGCGCCCCGGCCCGGCCTTACCATGAACCGCTGCCCCCGGCCCGGAACGAGGCGTTCCTGATCCAGGGCGGGGTGAACTATGACGTACTGGCCTGGCCGATGGACGGCGACGCCGCCCGCAAGGTGCTGAGCCGGGTGATGAGCTATGAATATCTGTGGCAGGCCATCCGGGAACAGGGCGGCGCCTATGGGGCCGGTATGCTCAGCCGGGCGGAATTTGAACTGATCTACACCTACCGCGACCCCCATGCCGCAGGCAGCTACCGGAAGTTTGCCCAGGGGCCGGCAGTCCTGGCCGCCAAAGAGTACACCCCCGAGAGCCTGAGCGAGTGCATCGTGGGCACGGTCGCCCAGGTGGATTCGCCCCGCAAGCCCCGCCAGCAGGCACTGGAGGCGGACCGCCGGTATTTCTGCGGGGTCACCGGTCCGATCGCCGCTGCCGACCGGGCCGCCATGTGCGGCGTCACCGCAGAGTGGCTGCGGCAGCAGGCCGGCAGCCTGGCCGGGCAGATGGCCCGGGGCGTCCGCTGCACCTTTGGCAGCCGCGAGGCCATCCAGCGGGCCGGGGATCTGTTTGACGCCGTGGAGGACCTGAGCGCGACCTAAAGGCGCGGTGATGGCGGGCGGTCTGGCCCGGAAACTGTACCGGCTGTACGCCCTGGAAAGCCGCCGCGGATGAAGGGCGGCAGGGCTGGACGGTTCGAACCCTTGCCTATGCCGGTTGTCCGCGCTATACTGGAGATAAGGTGAGATCGATACCAAAAGGGAGGGGAGGCCGTCCATGAACATCACCGAGTTTGCCGCCTATGCCGGGGTATCCAAGGCGGCGGTCAGCCGCTATTTCAACGGCGGCTACCTCAGCGAGGAAAAGCGGGCCCGCATCGAGGCTGCGGCTGCGGCCACCGGTTACCGGCCCAGCCTCCAGGCCCAGATGCTGCGCACCCGGCGCACCCGGCAGGTGCTGGTGATCCTGCCCAAGCTGTCCAGCGAGAGCTGCGCCCGGATGGTGGAGGGGATCTCGGCCATCCTGGAGGAGAGCGGCTACCAGCTGCTGCTGGTCAATACCGCCAACGACAGCAGCAAGGAGATCGCGGCGCTCAACCTGCTGCAGCAGAACACGGTGGACGGCGTGATCCTGATCGCCACCATCTTTACCCCGGAGCACCGCACCATCCTGTCCAGCCTGCGGCTGCCGGTGGTGATCCTGGGCCAGGAGTACCCGGGATTCTGCTCGGTGTCCCACGATGACCGGGGGGCGGCCCGGGCCGCCACCGCCCATATGCTGGCCAAGGGGCGGCGCAGGCCCGGCTTTTTGGGGGTGACCATGAAGGACCTGGCCGCCGGGCTGAACCGCCGCCGGGGCTTTGAGGATGCCCTGAAGGAAGCGGGGCTGGTCCCCAGCCCCAAGCGGGCCAACATTGCCGCTTTCAATATGGAGGCGGGCTATGAGCAGGCCGGCAGTCTGCTGGCCCGGGAAGGGGATCTGGACTGCCTGTTCTGTGCGACCGATTCCATCGCCTTCGGCGTGTCCTTTGCGGTCACCTGGCTGATCTGGAAACCGGAGGACGCTGCCGTATGAATGCACTGGAACAGGATCTGAAACGTCTGGTGCCCCTGGTGGAGGGGCTGGGGGCCGCCCGGGCCAAGACGGACTCCCACCGCCAGAAGCTGCACATCCAGCCCCCGGTGGGCTGGCTCAACGACCCCAATGGCCTGTGCAAGGTGGGGGACACCTACCATGTGTTCTACCAATATGGGCCTTTCGACCCGGCCGGCGGGGTCAAGCACTGGGGGCACGTCACCAGCACCGACCTGTTGCACTGGCGGCACCAGCCGGTGATGCTCTGCCCCGACCAGCCCTTTGACTGCCACGGGAACTACTCGGGCTCGGCGCTCTGTGAGGATGGGCAGCTGTGGCTGTTCTATACCGGCAACGTCAAGCTGCCCGGCCGCTACGACTACATCCATGAGGGCCGGGAACACAATCTCTGTCTGGCGGTGAGCCGGGACTGCCTGACCGCAGACACCAAGGAATGCCTGATGCGCAACGCGGACTATCCCGAAGGGCTTTCCTGCCATGTGCGGGACCCCAAGGTGTGGAGGCAGGATGGAGTCTATTATATGGTGCTGGGAGCCCGCACCCGGGAGGACCGGGGGGAGGTGCTGGTGCTGTCCAGCAGCGACAAGCGCCACTGGCGGCACATCAACACCATCACCACGCCCGAACCCTTTGGCTATATGTGGGAGTGCCCTGACCTGTTCCAGCTGGACGGACAGTGGTTTTTGCTGGTGTCGCCCCAGGGCATCCCCTGCCAGAATGTGTACGGCTGCGGCTTCTTTGCCCTGCACGGGGATTTCCGGGGGGAGTGCACCCTGGGGGACTACCACCCCCTGGACGGCGGCTTTGACTATTACGCCCCCCAGAGCTTTGCCGACGGGGAGCGGCGGCTGCAGTTCGGCTGGATGGGGATGCCCGACGCCCCCTATCACAACCCCACGGTGGAGCACGGCTGGCAGCACTGCCTCACCTTTCCGCGGCAGCTTTGCCGGAAAGGGGAGCTCCTGGTGCAGGCGCCTGCCGACGAGCTGAAAGCCCTGCGGGGCGCCCCGGCGGCGCTGGCCGACGGCGCCGAGATGGCCGTATCCTCCTGCTTTGAGCTGGAGGCGGCGACCGGGGGCGGCTTTGCCCTGACCGTGGCGGGAGGGCTAACCTTTACCTGCGACGAGGCCAGATCCACAGCCTCCCTCTGGTTTGCCGGCGAGGCGTTGGGAGCGGGCCGGGACCGCCGGACCATGGAGCTGCAAACGCCCTGCCGCTCGGTGCGGGTGCTGGCGGACGCCTCCAGCCTGGAGATCTTTGTCAATGGCGGCGAGGCGGTGTTCACCACCCGCTATTACCCGGAGCCCGGGCCGGTCACCCTCCGTCTGGAAGGCGCTGCGGGCACCGTATGGCCCCTTGCTCTGTAAAAACAGGCCCTGTCTTTGCCCGAAAGGGAAAAGGCGGGGCCTTTTGTGAACCGGTCCAGATTGAGCGGACAGCACAAAAAAGAGGCCTGCAAGAGTAGAATAGATTGAATTAAAGACTGGCCTGGCGAAGCGAGAGCGGAGCCAGGCCAGTCTTTGTTAGGAGATATCTGTGACCCATTTGCTGTTGGGTCTTTCTGCGTGGAATTCTCTGT
>MHCFR04200__coassemble_128_pt1 | contig 96281 bp, 83 predicted proteins | sample MHCFR04200__metabat2_high_PE_011 | metagenome-assembled genome bin MHCFR04200
GTATAGCTTTACTTACACTGGTGACATTGCTATGGTTAGCGATGTTGACAATGGTGTTCCTGTTTATTGCGTGATTGCTGTTGTTAAGTGCGATACTGCAGCTCCTGTTAAGGCTTAATCAATTAGCTATCTAAGCTAAATTTTTGTACGTAACCGTTTTATTCACAAATTTGATCGTATGATGTAGCACTGCGCGGGGCAGTGGGTGGCAGGCCATTCTTCATCATCTACTGTACATCCGCAAACCTGCGCATATACTAAGCGCTTAGTATAGCACCAAAGGTTTATTACAATTATTTGTAGTTTGCCGCACCAAAAAAGAACCAGCTGGGTGCAAACCCAGTTTCCGGGGCGGGCCGAAAGGCCCGTCCTTTTTTGCGCCTGTATGATCCGGCCCATGGTCCGAACCCGGCGCCGGCGCGCCGCATAGAATGGTTCAGATGCCCGGCCCCGCCAGCTTGCGATTGATTTTTTTGGCCGGAAATGGTACACTTCCTCTATGTACGAAAGGATTGGTAAAAGCAGGGGGGCGGCTTCCGGGCGCGTCTCCCCAGAAATGAGGAAGCAATCATGGTTTCAATTTTGTTGTCGATCATAGGCCAGCGCGGAGTGGATGCGCTGGCGTTCCTGCTGGCGTTCGTGCTTACGGGGCTGCTTACCGGCCTGTTCCGCAGCCGCCTGCCCCAAGACCATGGCCGGGCCTACGCGGTGGACGGCGCCCTGTCCAAGGGCAAAGCCCGGGGCGCGGGCCTGATCTTCGTGCTGTGCATCGTGCTGGTTTCCCTGGCCTTTGTGCCGTTCCATCTGGAATACTGCATCTATATGGTGCTGCTCATTGCGTCCATGCTGTCGGGCTACCTGGACGACGCCTCCGACACCGCCTGGAACGAATACAAAAAGGGCCTGATCGATTTCATCATCGCAGCGGTGGCCGGCGTCACCTATCTGAATTTCAACGGCTGCGGCGTGCAGCTGCTGGGCTGGTATTTCCAGATCCCGTACCCCTTGTACCTGCTGCTCATCATCATTCTGATCTGGGCCAGCATCAATGTGGTCAACTGCACCGACGGTGTGGACGGCCTGTCGGCCAGCGTGGCGGTGGTCAGCATGGGCACCTTTGCGCTGCTGTACGGCCAGTACATGGGAGCTTATGTCACCGCCACGGCGGTGTTTGTGGGCGCGCTGCTGGCTTATCTGTGGGGCAATGCCAAGCCCTCCAGCGTCCTGATGGGGGATGCGGGCAGCCGCGCCATGGGCTTTTTCCTGGCCCTGCTGGCGCTGAAATCGGGGCATCCCTTCGCGTTCCTGCTGGCCGCACTGGTGTTCATCGCGGACGGCAGCCTGGGGATCCTGAAGATCAGCTTCAAGCGCTTTCTGCACATCAGCATCCTGAAAAACACCCTGACTCCCCTCCACGACCACGCCCGCAAGCGTCTGGGCTGGAGCGACGAGCAGGTGGTGATCCGCTGGGTGGTGATGCAGTGCGTGGCATCGGCGGTCCTGGCGGCTCTGGCCGGCTTTGGCACCTGACCGGTACGGCCTCCGTCTCCTTTGGGGGATGGGGGCTTTTTTGCGCCTCTGTGTTGACAAGTATACTTGTCCATGCTATACTGAAACTGTAAACAAAACTTGTCAGCCCCGGGAGGTGCGCACCATGAAAAAAGAGGATATCCTGCAAAAAGCCCGCAGCGAGGGCAACGGCGAATATGAGGAGCGGGTCCAGGGCCGCATCATGACCCGCAGCGCCCTGGCGGTGGTGGCGCTGTGCGCCTTCTTCTGGCTGGCGCGGGTGTTCCAGGCCGACCGGCTGGGCCTGGCTGAGGTGGGCGCCTGGGAGCTGCCCGCCATCGCCACCGGTTACGCCGCGTTTGTCCACCTGTGGATGTATGCGCGGTTGAAGACCCGGGCCAATCTGGTGGGCGGCCTGTGCTGTCTGGTGGGATTTCTGGCTTTTACCGTGCGGTTTTTGGTCGGGTTGTGAGGAGGTTACCATGAAGGCAGAGCTTGTGCTCAAAAACCGCCTGAAAGAGACGCGCATGGCGGCGGGGCTGTCCCAGGCACAGCTGGCGGCGATGGTGGGCGTGTCCCGCAACACCATCAGCTCGATCGAGACGGGGCAGTTCAACCCCACCGCCAAGCTGGCCCTCATCCTCTGCATTGCGCTGGACAAAAAATTCGAGGAGCTGTTCTACTTTGACGACTGAAGAAAACCTCGCCTGCGCCAAGGCCGCCCAGCGGCGGCAGGGCATCGCGGCGCGGCGGGCGCTCTCGCCCGAAGCCCGGCAGGCGGCCGATGCGGCCATTTGCGCCCGGGCGGCGGCCCTGCCCCAGTGGCAGAAGGCGGGCCGGGTGCTGGCCTACGCTGCCTTTGGCGGGGAACCGGATCTGTCCGCCCTGCTGGCGGGCTGCGGCAAGCAGGTGGCCTACCCCATCTGCGGGGAGGAATGCTCCATGCGGGCGGCCTGTCCCGCCCCGATGGACGGCTGGACGCGGGGCGCCTATGGCATCCGGACGCCGGTGGAGGCCCGGGCCCGGATCCTGCCGCCCGAGGCCCTGGACCTGGTGCTGGTGCCCTGCACCGCCTTTGACGCGGACTGCCGCCGCGTGGGGATGGGCAAAGGCTATTATGACCGGTATCTGCCGCAGTGTACCGGCGCGGCCTGGTTTGGCGTCGCCTATGAGGCGCAGAAGGTGGACGCCGCCGCGGCCGGGCCGCTGGACGTGCGGCTGGATGGTGTGATCACAGAAAGGGGGATCTATTTATGGAAATGATGCAGAAAAGCTGTGGGCTGTTCGTGGACGAGCTTGCCTCCAAGGCAGCGGTGCCGGGGGGCGGGGGCGCGTCGGCTCTGGTAGGGGCCGTCGGGATCGCCTTAGGCAATATGGTGGGCTGCCTGACCCTGGGCAAAGCCAAATATGCGGCGGTGGAGCCGGATATTTTGGCCCTGAACGAAAAAGCCAGCGCCCTGCGGGCCCGCCTGAAAAGCCTGGTGGAGGCGGACGCGGTGGCTTTTGCACCCCTGGCCAAGGCGTATTCCATCCCCAAAGATGACCCGGCCCGGGCCGCCGTCATGGAGAGCGCTCTGGACGCCGCGGCTGCCGTCCCGCTGGAGATCATGGCCTGCTGCTGCCAGGCCGTTGCCCTGCTGGAGGAGTATGCGGCCAAGGGCAGCGTGCTGGCGCTGTCGGACGCGGGCTGCGGGGCCCTGTTCTGCGCGGCCGCCTTGCAGGCCGCCGGCCTGAACGTGACCGTCAATACCCGTCTGATGGCCGACCGGGCCAAGGCCGCCCGCCTGGACGCCCAGGTGGAGGAGATGCTGCGGGAATACCCGGCCCGCGCCAACGCTGTGTATGAGCGGGTCAGAGCCCGCCTGGGAGGGAAATGAAAATGGCAATGCTGCTGAAAGGCGCGCAGGCTGCTGCCGCCATGAACGAAAAGACCGCCGCCCGTGTCGCCCGGCTGGAAGCGGCCGGGGTCCGGCCCACCCTGGCCGTGGTGCGGGTGGGGGAGCGCCCCGATGACCTCTCCTATGAAAAAGGCGTGATGAACCGCTGTTCAAAGCTGGGCATCCAGGTGCAGCTCGATGCGCTGCCCGCCGATGCGGCCCAGGAGGAGCTGCTGGCCGTGCTGGACCGGATCAACCGGGACGCGGCAGTCCATGGCTGCCTGCTGTTCCGGCCTCTGCCGCCCCAGATGGAGGATGGTGCCATCCGTGCGGCCCTGGCCCCCGAAAAGGACGTGGACGGCATCACCGACGCGTCGCTGGCGGGGGTGTTCACCGGCAGCGGGGTGGGGTATCCGCCCTGCACTGCACAGGCCTGCGTTGAGATCCTGGAGCACTACGGCATCCCGCTGGAGGGCAGGCGGGTGACGGTGGTGGGCCGCAGTCTGGTGGTGGGCAAGCCCGCGGCCATGCTGCTGGACCGCAAAAACGCCACCGTGACCATCTGCAATTCCCGCACGCAGGGTCTGGAGCAGCTGTGCCGTCAGGCGGATGTGTTGGTGGTGGCCATGGGCCGGCGCGGGGCCATTGGTTCCGGCTGCTTTGCCCCGGGGCAGGCGGTGGTGGATGTGGGCATCCACACCGACGAGACCGGCAAACTCTGCGGCGACGTCCGCTTTGACGAGGCCGAACCGGTGGTGGCTGCCATCACCCCGGTGCCGGGCGGTGTGGGCGCCATGACTACTTCGGTGCTGGCCGCCCATGTAGTGGAGGCCGCTGCCCGGGCTGCCGGCCTGTAAAGCACACATCTTCGCATAAAAATGCAAAGCCCCCGGCCTATCAAAAAAGTCCCGTCCAGCCGACATGTGCGGATGGACGGGACACATACAGGGAAATTTAGTGCTGAGAGTGTGCGAGGCCGCAAGGCCGAGTGCGCGGTTCAGCGCTAAATTTTGTCCCCAGGGGGATACCAGGGGGAAGGAATTTCTGACGCGCGGCTGCGCGCAGAAATGGGTTCCCCCTGGAGCGTGGCGCTTTTGCGACACGCTAACCCTCGGCCAGTGACCGGGGGCGCGTCCAAACCACAAAGAGCCGCTGGCATAACCAGCGGCTCTCTGTGTTAGGAGAAGCTTACGTCTCTATGATGAGGGGATCTATGACGGTGAGCCCTCCCGGCGTACCAGAGAAATTGGGGGGCAAGCTCGCAGCACGCCGGACAGGCCCATAGGTCAACACATTAGTTGAGGACAGTCAGCTCGGTGTCGATGTCGAAGACATGGACCTTGTGGGGATCGAAGGCAACGCGGACGGTATCGCCATGACGAGCCTTGGAGGTGGGAGAAACGCGGGCGGTCATCTTGTTGCCCTTGTAATCCAGGTACAGGTAGATCTCGGCGCCCATCATTTCGGAAACCTCGACCTGAGCGTCCAGCTGGCAGTCGGGGTGCTTTGCCATGAACTCGGGCTCGTCGTCGATGTCCTCGGGACGGATGCCCATCTTGACCTTCTTGCCGACATAAGCGTCCAGCTTGCCGTCGGCGGTCTTTTCCTTGGGCAGGGGGATCAGGTCGCCGCCCAGGTCAACGGCGTACTGGTCGCCCTTCTTGGTCAGGCTGCCGTCCAGGAAGTTCATCTGGGGGCTGCCGATGAAGCCTGCGACGAACATGTTGCAGGGGTAATCGTACAGGTTCTGCGGGGTATCGACCTGCTGGATGATGCCGTCCTTCATGACGACGATGCGGTCGCCCATGGTCATGGCCTCGGTCTGGTCGTGGGTAACGTAGATGAAGGTGGTGGCCAGCTTCTTGTGCAGCTTGATGATCTCGGTGCGCATGCTGGTACGCAGCTTGGCGTCCAGGTTGGACAGAGGCTCGTCCAGCAGGAAGACGGCCGGGTTACGGACCATGGCGCGGCCCAGGGCGACACGCTGGCGCTGGCCGCCCGACAGAGCCTTGGGCTTGCGGTCCAGCAGGTGCTCGATCTCCAGGATCTTGGCGGCCTCATGGACGCGCTTGTCGATCTCGTCCTTCGGGGTCTTGCGCAGCTCCAGGCCGAAGGCGATGTTCTTGTAAACGGTCATGTGGGGGTACAGAGCGTAGCTCTGGAAGACCATGGCGATATCACGATCTTTGGGGGGGACGTCGTTGATCAGGCGGCCGCCGATGTACATCTCGCCCTTGGAGATCTCCTCCAGACCGGCGATCATGCGCAGGGTGGTGGACTTACCGCAGCCGGAGGGGCCGACGAAGATGATGAACTCTTTGTCCTTGATCTCCAGGTTGAAGTCGGTAACGGACGGAGCGGTAGCGCCCGGATAGATCTTGTAAATGTGCTGGCAGCTAATCGAAGCCATGTGTGTGCCTCCTACTATGTGTTGTGTGGTGTATGTGCGGGGATTTTGCTGACCCTTGACGGGTCCCTCACTTGCTGGTACTATAATAGCAGATATTTTTGTGTTATGGAATAGCATTTTATTGATTAGAGGTGTCGGATATTGATTTATAATTGGGAGGCCACCGCCGCACTGGCATCGGTGCGGGACGAGCAGACCGCCCAGCCTTTCACACTGACGGGGGAGGGGCTGTGGGTGTGCCTGCTTTCCAGCGGCAGCTGTACCGCCGCACTGGGGGACGCCCCGGGCGCCCTGCCATCCCTGCCGCCCAAGGAAGTGGAGGCCGGCGGACTGATCCTCAGCCGCAGCCCCCTGCAGCTGACCCCCGCGGGGGAGAGCCATATCCTGTGCCTGCTGCTCACCGGTTCGGCTCCGGCCCAGCTGCTGGCGGGGCTGCCCATCCAGCCGTTCCCTGCGCGGGGCGAGAGCTGCCCCGGCGCCGCCGAGCTGATGGACCGTCTGGCCGGCAGGGAGTTCAACGGCAGCCGGGCCCGCAGTCAGATGGTGTTTGCCCTGCTGTGCGAACTGGCCAACGCCGACAGCGCCGCCCCGCCCCTGCCGCCCCTGGCCGCCGCGGCCATTGAGGATATCCGGGCCAACTACGCCGGCCTGTATGGCGTGGAGGAGCTGAGCGAGCGTCTGGGGGTGTCCAAAAGCCACCTGATCCGCGTGTTTACGGCGGCGGTGGGGGTGCCCCCGGGGCGCTATTTGACCAGCGTGCGGATCGAGGCGGCCATGAAGCTGCTGCTCCACCGGGAGTACAGCTTGGATGTAGTGGCCAGCCTGTGCGGCTTCTCGGGGGCCAACTACCTGTGCCGGGTATTCAAAAAGGAGACGGGCCAGACCCCCGCCCAGTGGCGCGCCGCGGCCGCCCGCACCGCCATGGCGGACCTGTCTGCCGACGAGCGCACCCGGGAGCAGGCGATGTATATATAAACCCCGCCTACAGCTTGCAGGCGGGGCGATGTGCGATGTTTGGAAATCTATACCCAAATAAACCTTCGATTTGCCACTTTATGCAATTTTAGTATACCGTAAATAAGGCTGTCAATCAAGCATTTTTCCGCAAAAGGGACGATTTGACCGCAAACCGGAAAGGTATACTTTTTTGTGCAAAGGAGGTCAAGTCATGCGCATCAGACGGCCCATCGCTCTTATCCTGTCGGCGGCGCTGGCCGCCGGCGCTCTCACCGGGTGCAGCTGGGAGGAATTTTTGGAATGGCTCAACAGCTCCTCCAGCAGTTCTTCTTCCAGCTCCTCCAGCCAGGCCAGCAGGCCCAATCACGACGACGACGACAGCAGCGCCCCTTCCTCCAGCCAGGGCGCAACTACGCATACGGTAACCATCAATGGTAAACCGGTAATGCTTACAGAGGGCAAGACTGAGGAAGTCTCTCTTGATAATGGCAACGGCACATTGCATATAACCGTTCAGGAGGACGGCGCTGTCTCCGGTTTTATTGAACCTGCGAATGGCATGGCTATAAAGTCCATCCAAATCGGCGGTCAGGATGTGTCTGTCAGTGACCGGGATAAACATGAATTCTCTTTCGATATTACCGACCTGTCCAGTCTTGGCGATGTAAACATCACTTTCGCAGAACGAAAAACGGTTACAGTCGATACTTCAACCGAAGACAAGGGCACAATTGCAGTATTTTTTTCTGGTTCTGCTGTTGATTCAAATACGCCTATCATTGAAGGAGACGAATTGTCTGTCACAGTCACCGCTGAGCGCGGCTATGAAATCACAAGCGTTACGGTCAACGGTAATACTACTCATGCAGATGACTCCCAGAGAAGAGAAATGACTGTTTCTTACATCGTCTCCGCCGCCAACAATGGCATGGCCGCGCTGTTTTCGTCGGGCAGCACCGAGATCACAGTATCTGCCGACTTTGATGACATAACAAGTCCAACGGATCCCACGACATGGAAAATTGAGAACGATACCTTGATCGTACCCGAAGATGTAAACGATAGCTTGATCAATGCTAAGCTATTTAACGATGCGGGCGACACTTTTACCGGCATCGACCTGAGTGCCACCCAAATAACCACCATTGGCGACAGTGCGTTTTATGATTGCAATACCCTGACAGAAATTATCCTGCCCAAGACATTGGAAACCATTGGCTTCGCGGCGTTTAATCAGTGTGATAATCTGAAATCGATTGACTTGCCTAAGACATTGACGACTATTGGCGACAGTGCATTTTGGGGCTGTACCAGTCTCACCTCGATCAAGCTGGAGGATACCAAGGTAACAACCATTGGAATCAATGCATTTTCCAATTGCTCTAGCCTGAAAACCGTCACCCTGCCCAGTACCGTAAAAGAGATTGCCGATAGTGCATTTTGGTACTGCGACAACCTCACCTCGATCAACCTGGAGGATACCGGGATAGAGACCATTGGAGTCAATACATTTAGCGGCTGCACCAGTCTGGCAAACGTCATCCTGCCCGACACGGTGAAAACGATTGGAATAGCCGCATTCCAGAGCTGCACCGGCCTGACCGATCTATATTTTACGAGCACTAATGTTCCTAAAATTGTAGAAAATAGTACTAGTAGTGGTAATTTTACCGCTGGCGCATTTCTGAACGCTGATGCAGAGGGCCTCACCATTCATTACCCCAGCTCGTGGGGTGGAAATGGTAACCTTGAGACGCTTCAGGATGCAATCGAAAAAAGCGGCATGAAAAACGTGGATGATACTCACCCAACCTATTTAGCTGACTCTCCCCCCGCGACCTTATCGCTGCTGGACGCCGCGCGGTTCTTTGGGCTGTGACCCACCCTCAGAACAATACCCCCGCCTCTGCAATGAGGCGGGGGCGTTTTTGTGCCTTTTTACAGTCGCTGCACGCCGTCCTGGGTGACGATGGCGTAGATCAGGGGCAGCTCCGCGGGCTGGTCGGGACCGATGCGCAGTCCGGACCGGTAGCAGGCTTCGGCGGCGGCAAAGCGGCTGGCCTGGCCGCAGAAGGTGGCCAGGCTCTCGCCCCTGCGCACATAGTCCCCGCGCTTTTTGTGCAGGATGATGCCGGCTGCATAGTCGATGGGGTCGCCTTTCTTCTCCCGGCCGGCCCCCAGCAGAACGCTGGCGGTGCCGATCTTTTCGGCGTCGTTCTCCACAATGTAGCCCTCGGCATCGGCCAGAAGCTCATAGCGGGCGGCGGGCTGGGCGAACAGGCTGTAATCCTCCAGGACCCGCACGTCGCCTCCCTGGGCGGCAAACATCTCCCTGCACTTGGCAAAGGCGCTGCCGTCCTGGATGGCCTGCTGGGCCATGGCGCGGCAGGCGCTGGGACTGCCCTTGCCCGCCAGCACCAGCATATAGCTTGCCAGCTGCAAACATACCTCGGTCAGGTCGGCGGGGCCGCGGCCTTTCAGCACCTCCATGCTCTCGATCACTTCCAGGCTGTTGCCGATGTTGTGGCCCAGGGGGGTGTCCATGTCGGTGATCATGGCGGCCACCTGGCGTCCGTGGTGGGCCCCGATGGACACCATCAGCCGGGCCAGCTGGATGCTCTCCTCCACCGTTTTCATAAAGGCGCCGGTGCCGGTGGTGACGTCCAGCAGGATGGCGTCCGACCCCGAGGCCAGCTTTTTGGACATGATGCTGGAGGCGATCAGGGGGATGCAGCTGACGGTGGCGGTGACGTCCCGCAGGGCGTACATCTTTTTGTCCGCCACCGCGATGTTTTCACTTTGGCCGATCACCGAAATGCCGATGCGGTTCACCTGTGCGAAAAATTCTTCCTGGCTGAGGGCGGTGCGGGTGCCGGGCACGCTCTCCATCTTGTCGATGGTGCCGCCGGTATGGCCCAGGCCGCGGCCGCTCATCTTGGCGATCTTGACCCCGCAGGCGGCTGCGATGGGCGCGATGACCAGGGTGGTCTTGTCGCCCACCCCGCCGGTGGAATGCTTGTCCACCTTGATGCCCTGGATGGGGGACAGGTCCACCATCTCGCCGCTGTGGGCCATGATGTCGGTCAGGATGGCGGTCTCCTGGTCGGTCATCCCCCGCAGATAGACCGCCATCATCCAGGCGGCCATCTGGTAATCGGGCACCTGGCCCGCTACATAGCCGTTGATGAGGGTCTCCAGCTCGGCGCGGGTGTGGGTGCCGCCGTCCCGCTTTTTGGCGATGAGATCGTAGATACGCATATGGGTTCACTCCTGTCTGTGCGGTAGGTTTGGATGGTTCCAGTATAGTATGACTTTTGCCGAAAGGCAAGGCCCCGGCCCGAAAGTTGGCAGAAACTTCACAAATCTGCGCTTTTTTCCATTGCATAGTTGGCCAGGCGCACCCCCCGGCGCTCCACCTGCTGTGCCCGCAGCACCCGGTAGCCGCGCCTTGCAAAGAAGGGCCGCGCCGTCACGGATGCGTGGGTGGTGACCGGGCCGGCCGCCGCCTGTTCCAGCGCGCCGCAAAGGGCGGTGGCAACGCCCCGGCCCTGGAAGTCCTTATGGACGTACAGCCGGTCCAGGTAGCCGCAGGCGGTGTCCATGTCCCCAAAGCCGGCCAGCTTCCCGTCCAGCTCGGCTACAAGGGTCAGGTGTGCCCGGAAGCTCTCGTCCCAGGCGGCGAGGTCCGGGCCGCCGGCGGGGGCCCAGGCGTCCAGCTGGGCGGGGGAGTAGTGGGCCGCGTTGACAGTGTGGACCGTCTCGTAAAACAGGTGGGCGAGGGCGGGACAGTCCTCGGGCCGGTAGGGCCGAAGGGTCACGGCCAGCGCGTTCAGATAGTTGTCCGCCTCGGCGCGGCTGTGGAAGGTGAAGATCTGCCGGCGGTCCCGGTAAGATTCCAGCATGGCGCGGATGGCGGGCATCTGGGCCTGTCCGAAGTCGAGGATGTATTGCAGGAACTCGGCGTTCAGCTCCTCCTCCACCCAGGGCATGTCCGGGCGCTGCACGCCCCGGCGGTTTTCCACCCCCGCCAGGCAGACGTCCAGCGGGTAATCCAGGAGAAAGACGGTGTCGCAGGCCTCCAGACGGCCGGGCAGGGTGCGGCTGTAATTGCCGTCGATGATCCAGGCCGGCCGGGTCAGCAGGCCGGCCAGCGCGGCGTCAAAGGCTTCCCGGGTGACGTTGGTGCGGTCGGGGCGGTGCCACAGCCGGTCCAGATAGTACAGCGGCAGGCCGGTAAGGGACTGCAGGCGGCGGGCAAAGGTGCTTTTGCCGGCGCCCGGGCAGCCGATGATCAGGACTTTCTGCATGGGTGACCTCCTTGGGAACAAAAACGGCGGCAAGCCGTGTGCCTGCCGCCGCCTGTCGGGTACGATCAACGGGAACCCTTGTCGTAGGGGATGCCCTCGGCCTTGGGCGCCATGCTGTTCTTGGACGTGAAAGCCAGAATGATCATGGACGCGATAAAGGGCATCATGTTGTAGATGTTGCTGGACCAGCCCAGGTTCGCCAGGAAGGTGGAGTCCGCGATGTTGGCCAGGCTCTTGAAGACGGCAAAGAACATGGCCGCCCCAAAGATGTGGAAAGGCTTCCACTGACCAAAGATCATGACGGCCAGGGCCAAAAAGCCGGCGCCTGCCACGCCCACCTCAAAGTTCCAGGTCTGGACGGGGGGCACGATATAGGCCATGCCGCCGATGGCGCCCAGCGCGCCCGAGATCAGCACGCCGGCGTAGCGCATCTTGTAGACGTTGATGCCCACCGAGTCGGCCGCCTGAGGATGCTCGCCGCAGGAGCGCAGCCGCAGGCCAAAGCGGGTCTTGTACATGACGATATAGCTGATGATCAGCAGGGCGATGCCCAGCGGCACAAAGACGCTCATTTCCAGCCCGCCGATGGAAAACAGGAAGGGGCGGTTGGAGTAGTTCAGCTTGGCGCTGCCGCTCTCGCTGAAGTATTTGGCAAGCACCACCGCCACCGCTGTGGCCAGCAGGTTGAGGGCGGTGCCGCCGATGGTCTGGTCGGCCTTGAGGTTGATGGAGGCAAAAGCCAGCAGCAGGGAATAGACCATGCCCGCCACGGCCGCGGCCAGGATCGAGATGACCACGATCATCCAGGCCGGGGTGCTGGCCGGCAGCAGGGTCAGGGTCAGGACGCCGGCCACGCCGCCGATGACCATGATGCCCTCCAGGGCGATGTTGATGATGCCCGAGTGCTCGCTGAACATACCGCCCAGGGCCACCAGCATCAGGACGATGCCATAAAGCAGGGTGTATTTGATCAGTAACAGCATAGCTTAGCCCTCCTTTTTGCTCTCGGCCGCGGCCTTTTCGGCGCGCTTGCCGCCGGCCAGCAGCTTGGCGATCCTGCCCCGGAACAGCATCGAGAAGGCGCACAGGTAGATGATGATGCCGCTGATCAGGTCGGCCACCTCAGTGGGGTAGTACCGGGTGGACAGGAACGAGCCGCCCACCGTGATGTGGGAGATGAACAGCGCCGAAAAGATGGTGCCGATGGGGTTGGAGCTGGCCAGCAGGGCCACCGAGATGCCGTTGAAGCCCATGGCCGGCAGGGTGGTGGAGTTCAGGGGGTTCCACTCCGACACGCCGGACAGGTAGTACAGGCCGGCGCCGAAGCCGGCCAGGGCGCCTGCGATGACCATGGACAGGACCAGGTTCTTTTTCTCGTTGATGCCGGCGTAGCGGGCCGCGTTCTTGTTCAGGCCCACCGCTTTCAGCTCGTAGCCAAAGGTGGTCTTGTCCAGGACGACCCAGATCACGATGGCCACCACGATGGCCAGGAAGATGGCGATGGTGGTGCTGTTGGTCTGGAACATATCGTTCAGGCCGAAGTCAGGGATGATGGTGCCTTCGGCGCCTTCCAGGCGGCGAAGGTTCCAGGTGCGGGTGTTGCGGGAATCGTACATGACGCCGGTGCCGTTGCCATAGATGATCTCGTTGACCAGGTACAGGCCGATCCAGTTGAACATGATGGAGGTGATGACCTCATTGATGTTCAGGTAGGCCTTGAACAGGCCGGGGATGGCGCCCCACAGCCCGCCCAGGATGGCGGAAGCCACCAGGCCCACATACCAGGGCAGATGCAGCACGATGGCGCAGTACAGCGCGCCGTAGGCGCCCAGGGTGTACTGCCCGGCGGCGCCGATGTTGAACAGGCCGGTCTTGAAGGCAAAGGCCACCGAAAGGCCGGTCATCACCAGGGGGGCGGCGTTGGCCAGGGTGCGGCCCACGCCGTAGGGGGCGTCATAGAAGCCGCCCTTTAAAATACGGACGAAGCCGTCGGCCCAGGCGTGCTCGGCGTTGATGGCCAGCAGCACCAGGTAGCCGCACACCAGGCCGATCAGGATGCACAGCAGCGCCGCCAGCACGCTGACAAAGGCGGACCGGCCCTTGCCGCTGTGGGAAAGCATCTTTTTCTTGGAATCCATAAAGCCGATCATTCTCCTTTCCCTTGCTTGCGGGCGCCGGCCATATAGAGGCCCAGCTCCTGGACGGTGGTGGTTTTGGGATCGAATTCGCCCACGACCTCACCCTCGTACATGACCAGGATGCGGTCGGACAGGTTCATCACTTCGTCCAGCTCCAGGCTGACCAGCAGCACGGCCTTGCCGGCATCCCGCTGGGCCACGATCTGGCGGTGGATATACTCGATGGCGCCCACGTCCAGGCCGCGGGTGGGCTGCACAGCCACCAGCAGCTTGGGGTCGCGGTCGATCTCACGGGCGATGATGGCCTTCTGCTGGTTGCCGCCCGACATACTGCGGACGATGGTGGAGCTGCCCTGGCCGCTGCGCACGTCGTACTGCTCGATCAGCCGGTCCGAGTATTCCTGGACCTTGTCCTTGCGGATGAAACCGTGGCTTTGGAAGTCGGGCTGCCAGTACCGCTGCAGGACCATGTTGTTCTCCAGGGTGTAGTCCAGCACCAGGCCATGTTTGTGGCGGTCCTCCGGGATGTGGCTCATGCCCTCCTTGGAGCGCTCGCGGATGGAGGCGTGGGTGATGTCCTTGCCGCAGAAAGAGATGGAGCCGCTGCTCACCTTTTCCAGGCCGGTCAGGCCATAGACGAACTCGGTCTGGCCGTTGCCTTCGATGCCGGCCAGGCAGACGATCTCGCCCGCCCGCACCTGGAAGGACACGTCCTTGACGGCGTTCTTCTTGTGGGTGGCGCTGGGGATGGTGACGCCCTTCACGTCCAGGATCACCTCGCCGGGTTTGGCGGGGGCCTTCTCGATCTCCAGCTGGACATCGCGGCCCACCATCATGCGGGAGAGCTCTTCCTTGGTGGTGCGGGCGATGTCGGTGACGCCGACGTATTTGCCCTTGCGCAGGACGGTGCAGCGGTCTGCGACGGCCATGATCTCGTTGAGCTTGTGGGTGATGAACAGGATGCTCTTGCCCTCTTTCTTGAAGCCCCGCATGATCTCCATCAGCTCGTCGATCTCCTGGGGGGTCAGCACGGCGGTGGGCTCGTCAAAGATCAGGATCTCGTTGTCGCGGTACAGCATCTTGAGGATCTCCACACGCTGCTGCATACCCACCGAGATATCGCTGACCAGGGCGTCCGGGTCCACCCGCAGGCCGTACTTCTCACTGAGGGCCATGACCTTTTTGCGGGCTTCCGCTTTCTGCAAAAAGCCCAGTTTGTTGGGCTCCACACCCAGGATGATATTGTCCAGCACGGTGAAGCATTCCACCAGCTTGAAGTGCTGATGGACCATGCCGATCCCCAGCGCATTGGCATCGTTGGGGTTGCGGATCTGGACTTCCTTTCCGTTTTTGAGGATCTTGCCCTGCTCCGGCTGGTACAGGCCGAACAGCACGCTCATCAGCGTGCTCTTGCCGGCGCCGTTCTCACCCAGAAGCGCGTGGACCTCACCTCTGCGCAGTTGGAGGGTAATATCATCGTTTGCCTTGATCCCAGGGAATTCCTTGGTAATGTGGAGCATCTCGATCACATAATCCTCGGCCAATCTGCTCACTCTCCTTTCAGACGGTGGTGACGCATTCTTCTAACTCTACCCATTATAACGTATTTTGGTGATACTTTGCAAGGAAAAAAGGTCTAAAAATCCGGCATTTTGCAAAAAAGAAAAGGAATGTGCAGCGAATGCGCCCTGTGTGGGACGCACCATCGAAAAAATGTATTTTTACACAAAAAAGCAGGGCGCCTTTTGGGCACCCTGCCGGACGATATGGGATAATGCAGCAGACCGCAGTTTACTGGACGTAGGTGACAGTGACCAGGTCGCTGGTGGTGGGCTTGACGCTGTCCTCGCTGGAGTTATCCACGACGATCTCGCCGGAAGCGATCTTCTCCTTGACCGCCTCGTACTCCTCCACGGTGAAGGTGCGGAAGTTCCAGCTGCCCTCAGCGGTGGGCAGGCCGACGTAGTCGCCCTCCTGCAGGCCGAAGTTGCCGTTGGTGGCGGCGATGGTGTCCCACTCGCCCTCGTCGATGTCGCCCAGGGCGGACTCAACGGCGAAGGTCAGCTCCTTCATAGCGGAGGTGATGAACGGGTTGTACTCGTAGGTGCCGTCGGCCACGCCGTTGGCGCCGATGTAGTTCTGGTCCACGTCCACGCCGATGATGTAGCCGTTGGACTTGATGGCAGCCTCCAGAGCGGAGGTGTAGATGCCGCCGCCGCAGGCAAAGACGACCTCGGTGCCGCTGGTGTACCAGCCCTCCATACGGGAGGTGATGTTGGCGTCGCCGTAGAACTGACCGCCGTAGAAGTAGTTGACCTCGACCGCATTGCCGGTCTCCTGGGCAGCTGCGTCGATGCCCTGGATGTAGCCGTAGCCGTAGCGGATGACGGCGGGAACAGCCATGCCGCCCAGGAAGCCCAGCTTGGTGAAGCCGTCCTTAGCGATGGCGTAGCCTGCCAGATAGCCTGCCTGCTCCTCCTTGAAGGTGATGCAGTAGCAGTTGGAGGGGATGGCGTCGGTGCCGATGTCGGCCTGGGTCACGTCGATGGCGATGAAGCGGATGTCGGGGTACTGCTCGGCAGCCCATGCCAGCGAAGCGCCGTACAGGTAGCCGACGCAGACGACGGTGTCAGCGCCGTCGTTGACAGCCTGACGGATCATGGTCTCACGGTCCTCGTCAGAAGCGTCTGCCTCGGGGATGTAGTACTGGCAGTTGTCGCCCATGTAGTTCTGGACGGCGGTCCAGCAGGCCTGGTTGAAGCTCTCGTCATCGATGGTGCCGGTGTCGCAGCACAGGGCCACATACGAGACGGCAGCGCCCTCGGCAGCCTCGGAAGCGGCGCTGGAAGCGCTGGAGGCAGCGGAAGAAGCGGTGCTGGTGGCGGTGCTGCTGGAAGAGCTGCCGCCGCAGGCGGACAGAACAGAAACGGCAGCGGCTGCGCCAGCCACGGCCATGAACTTACGACGGGAAATCATATTCATAAGAATTCTCTCCTTTTTCACAGTTGTCTGCAACCATTCACGGACAGATCGGGGACGCGGACACATAGGTCCGCATTCTCTACCCTTTCAGTATAGCTGCAAATCGTGTACGGCGCAAGCGGGATAACATTACAAATTCTTTACAATATTTCCGTTAAATTGTCAAAAACCGACACAAGGCATCCACCCTGCGCCGGTTTTTTGGGCGGTTTTATCCTGCGCGGGGCAGGCTGTGTCACTCGATGTTGGCGGCGCCGAAGCCCAGCGGCAGCAGCTCGCCCAGGCTCATCTCGATGTAATCCTCGGGCGTTTTGGCCATGATGACGTTGAGGCCGGGCCCGCAGAACTCATACAGGGCCTGGCGGCATACGCCGCAGGGGGCGGTGACCAGTTTGTTCACCTCGCCCATCTTGGCGCCCACCACCGCAATGTCGGTGAAGCGGGTGACCCCCTGGCTGACAGCCGTAAAGAGGGCGGTGCGCTCGGCGCAGCTGGTGGGGGTGAAGGCGGCGTTCTCGATGTTGCAGCCGGTGAACACCTGGCCGTCGATGCTGCGCAGGGCTGCCCCCACCGCAAAGCGGCTGTACGGGGCTACGGCCCGGGTGCGGGCATCCAGGGCGGCGCGGATCAGGGCCTGCTTTTCCGCCTGCGAAAGGTCAGACATGGGGCGTCCTCCTCAGTAGTCGGCGCCCAGGGCCACCTTCATCATGTCGGTAAAGCTCTTCTGGCGCTGTTCGGCGGTGGTGATCTCGGGGGAGACGAAGCTGTCCGAGATGGTCAGCAGGCAGGCGGCGTGCTTGCCCAGCACCTGGGCGTTGGCAAAGAGGGCGAAGCTCTCCATCTCGACGCAGACGCAGCCCTGCTCGTCCCGCAGCTTTTCCCAGTAGGTGGGCTTGGCGTCGGAGGGCTGGCGGTAGAACACGTCGGAGGAGTGGATGTTGCCCTCGATCAGGGGGATGCCCAGCTTGGCGGCGGAGGCCCGCAGCTTCTCGTTCAGCTCCCGGCTGGGGAAGGTGATGTGGCCCTCAAAGCCGCTCTGGGTCCTGGCGTAGCTGGACTCGCTGACGGCGCCGGCGGCCAGCACCACGTCGAACAGCTTGGCCTTGTCGGTGTAGCTGCCGGCCGAGCCGATGCGCACGATGTTTTCCACGCCGTAGAACTTGAACAGCTCGTAGGAATAGATGCCGATGGAGGGCATCCCCATGCCGCTGCCCATCACGCTGATGGGCCGGCCCTCATAGGTGCCGGTGAAGCCCAGCATCCCGCGGACGGCGGTCACCTGCCGGACATCCTGCAAAAAGGTGTCTGCGATGAACTGGGCCCGCAGGGGATCCCCGGGCATCAGGACGGTTTTGGCGAAATCGCCCGGCTGGGCGGCAATGTGCGGGGTGGACATGGTAAAAACCTCCTTCTGATGTGGATGCAAAAGGGCAGCGGGCAGCTGCCCGGGTCACCGGTTGAAGTAGTTCTGGGGGGGCAGGTAACGGCCGTTCTGGCGGATCTCGAAGTGGCAGTGGTTGCCGCTGGAGCGTCCGGTGGAGCCCACATAGCCGATCAGCTGGCCCTGGCTGACGGCTTGTCCGGCGCTGACGGTCAGGGACAGGCAGTGGGCGTACAGGGTGCTGTAACCGTTGCCGTGGTTGATGATGAGGGAGTTGCCGTAGCCGCTGCCCGCGCCCGCCCGTTCGTAGCCAGCCTTGGACACCACGCCGCTGGCCGACGCATAGATGGGGGTGCCGGCGGGGGCGCAGATGTCCACGCCCTTGTGGCTGCTGGAATACCAGCGGGAGCAGTAAGTATACTGGGGCACCGGCCAGATGAAGGTGCCGTTGCCCACCTGGGCCACGCTGCCGCTGGGCAGCTTGGTGCCCACCACGATCTCCCGGTCCACGGGGGCCTTGGTCACCTCGCTGCTCAGGATGGTCTGGCTGAGCATGGTGCCGTCGGTGGCATAGACGTTCTGGGCGGTGATGGTGCGCACGCCGTTCTCGCCCTCCTGGACGGTGCGGGTGGTGCCAAAGGCGTAGTCGCTGGACTGGGTCTGCTTGGTGGAGAAGGGGATCTCCTCGGTCCAGGTGACGGTGCGGGTGATCTGCACCTCCAGCATGGCCTCCTCCCGGGTGACGATCAGCTCGTCCCCGGGGAAGATGGCCGCATCGGGGGTGATGTTGTTCAGCTCGCACAGCTCGGCGGTGGTCAGGTTGTTCTTGGTGGCGATCAGGCTGATGCTGTCGCCGGCCACGACGGTGTACACCCGCTCCGCCTGGCGCACGCCGGACAAAAGGGACACGATATCGGCATAATCCTTGAAACTGTCGGTGAAGTAGAGGCCGTCTTCCAGGGTGACCTCCCGGCTGAAGCTGACCGAAACATTGGGGTCGCCGGGGTCCTCATAGGGCTCCAGCAGGCCGCTCAGGTAGAGCTGCAGCTGGTCGCCGTCGGCGCATACCGCCGTCAATTCCCCGTCCAGATAGAGGGCGGTGCCCTCGGAGATCTCGTCGCTGACCGCCGACAGGATGGCATCGGCCATTTCGCTCTCGTTCAGCACGTCGCTGGAGATGGCCAGCCGGTAGGTGGGCTGGATGGACAGCTCGGTCTCCCCGGTGGTGCCCGCATAGCTGACGCGCTGCAGCACATCTTCCCGGGCCGAGTCGAACACGTCCTCGTTGGCCACGCACCCCACCGTCATGCCGTTGACCTCCACGGCCAGGGTATAGGGGCTGCCCATCATGGTCTGGACCACCGCCAGCAGGATGGCCAGCGCGCCCAGGGGCATCAGGTAGACCGCCATCCGGGGCAGCAGCCCCATATAGCGCACCACGCCCCGGCCTAAGTACTGCAGGTCGGCCACGATGCCGGCCCAGAAGCCCCTTTCCCGGCGCACCTGGCCGCCGTGGACCCAGATGTTCCGCACGCCGCGGCAGAATACGTACAGGGGGCCGAAGAATTCCCGCAGCACCACCCGCGCCTCGGGGAAGGCGATGTCTGCGATGCTGTGCCATGCCCCCAGAAAGGCGGCTGCCAGCCAGAGGGCTGCCGACCGGACGGCGCGCCCGGCGCGGATCAGGGCGTATTCGCTCGAAAAGCCAAGGGAGTACAGCCAGTCGCCCACCTGTCCGACCAGGGGCAGGGTGCACACAAGGGCGCCCAGGCTGTCCATATGAAGGCGGGTACGGCGCTGGAACCGGTGCCGGCGCAGCAGGCTGCTGCACTGGACGTGGGCCCAGGCGGCCCGCATCCGGCCTTTTATTGTCAGGGGAGGCGGGGCGGGGGAAAGCTCGTCCTGCGGCTCCTGGATCTTCTCGTCAATCAAAAGCGTGGTTCTCCTTCCGATAGAGTGTGGGTAGGTCTATCCAAAAAGCAGAGATGCTTGCAGGCATAAAAGAACGGCCCGGCCAGACCAGCGGCTGCCAGGCCCTTTGCATTCTCTTTAAATTATACACTCCCTGGGCCATGAGGCAAGGTTTTGCACAGAATTTGGATGAACCTTTCACCGACTTTTCACGAAAATAACGCAATCATGTCGGCGGGCAGGGGGCTTTCCACCGTCACCGAGACCAGCCGGAGAGGGGTGTCGAACCAGAAGCCGTCCGCGGCGGCCCGGCCTGCGGGGACCTGGAACTGCTGGCGCGCACAGTGCAGCGCCTGCCGGCCGATCCGGTCCCGGTGCCCGCCGTAGAGGTCGTCCCCGGCCAGGGGGCAGCCGATGGAGGCAAAGTGCACCCGGATCTGGTGGGTGCGCCCGGTGACCGGCACGCAGGCCGCCAGACTGAGGCCGTCCTGCGCCTTTATAATGGTATATTCGGTGCGGCTGGGCTTGCCCTCCGGGGTGACGCACCGGCCGATGATGCTGTCGGGCCGGCGGCCGATGGGGGCGTCGATGACGCCGGGGCCCAAAGGCAGCTCCCCCTCCACCACCGCGTAGTAGAGCTTTTCCACATGCTGGGCCAGCAGGGGGGCGGCGTAAGGGTGCTGGGCCGCCAGCACCAGGCCGCTGGTGTCCTTGTCGATGCGGTTGACCGGGCGGAAAACGGTGCCGGCACCGGAAGCCTGCCGCCAGGCCGCGTAGCCGTTGGCCAGAGTGCCCCCGGGATAGTTGAGGGTGGGGTGGACCGCAATGCCCGCCGGTTTGTCCAGCACCAGGGCGAAAAAGTCCTGATAGGCCACCCGGAAGGGGATGCCCTGCTGGGGCAGACAGCCCTCCCCTTCGGGGGGCAGGTCAAAGGAGACCACCTGACCGGGCATGACCCGGCGGTCGGCCAGGATGGGGGCGCCGTCGGCGAAAAAGCCCCCGCCCTGGAACTTGACCGCCCGCATCAGGTCGGTGGAAAGCCGGCAGCTGCGCAAAAAGCTGCGCAGCACGACGCCCTCTGGCCCCGTCTGGGCCGGCACCGGGAAATACAGCCGCACGGCACGGCCCCCTTTCGCTGGATCGTAGTAACCAAATAAGTATACCAGAAAAGAGCCGCGCTTGCAAATTGTTTGCGGTTATGGTATCATGGACTGCGGAAAACGAGTGGAACATACGGCGGCGGGGCGGCCTGGTCCGTCCTGAGGAAAGTCCGGGCTTCACAGAGCACGGTAACTGCTAACGGCAGCCGGGGGTGACCCCAGGGAAAGTGCAACAGAAAGCAAACCGCCGCGCCCCCGGGCGCGGTAAGGATGAAAGGGCGAGGTAAGAGCTCACCAGCGGATGGGTGACCATCCGGCTTTGTAAACCCTACCGGAAGCAACGCCTATATGGGACATACAAACGCTGCTCGCGTGTCCTGAAGGCGGCACGAGCCCGTCAGCAATGGCGGGCCTAGACAGATCGTCGTTTAATACAGAACCCGGCTTACGGTCTATCTCGTTTTCCTCTTTTTGCAAAAACGCCGGCCGCGGCTTTGCCGGCCGGTATCTGTCCCGACTGTGCGCGTATGCCGCCCGGCCGGGGCTTTTTTGTGTCCCGGCCCGGGGGTAAATGTGCGGTTTTTACAAATTGTTTCTTTTCGTTTTGGGCACTCTGTGGTATACTGAAAAAGCTCTGACCGGCTCTGTATGCCCGCCCCATCGACAAAAAACGGGCCGGAGCCCGGGTTTAACCACTTTTTTGCTGAAATTGGACAGGATGTGTCTTGTATGAAGGATGGCTTTCTGAAAGCGGCCGCCCTGTCGCCCGCGCTGCGGGTGGCGGACTGTGCCTATAACGCCGGGCAGATGGTCTCGGCCCTCAACGACTGCGCCGCCCGGGGCGTCAAGCTGGCCGTGTTCCCCGAGCTGGCCCTGACCGGCTACACCTGCGGGGACCTGTTTTTCCAGCAGGCTTTGCAGCAGGCTGCCCTGGACGGCCTTGCGCAGATGCTGGCCGCCAGCGCCCCGCTGGATCTGGTGGGCCTGGTGGGCCTGCCGCTGCAGGTGGACGGCAAGCTGTACAACTGTGCCGCCGTATTCTGCCGGGGACGGCTGCTGGGCGTGGTGCCCAAGACCTTCCTGCCCAACTACGGCGAGTTCTACGAAAAACGGCACTTCACCCCCGGGCCCGGGGGCGCACGTACCATCCGCCTGTGCGGGCAGGAGACCCTGTTCGGCACCGGGCTGCTGTTCAGCTGCCGGGAGATGCCCTCCTTCGTGCTGGGGGTGGAGCTGTGTGAGGACCTGTGGAGCGCCCTGCCGCCCTCCACCTTCCATGCCCTGGCGGGGGCCACGGTGATCGCCAACCTGTCGGCCAGCGATGAGACGGTGGGCAAGGCGGAGTACCGCCGGGCCCTGGTGGAAAACCAGTCGGCCCGTCTGCTGTGCGGCTATCTGTACGCCTCGGCCGGCCACGGGGAGAGCACCCAGGACATGGTCTTTTCGGGCCACGACCTCATTGCGGAGAACGGCGCTTTGCTGGCCGAGGCCAAACCCTTTGCAGGGGGCAACGCCGAGACCGAGCTGGACTGCGCCCGGATGCAGGCCGAGCGGGCCCGCAACACCAGCTTTGTGCCCCGGGAGGAAGGATACCGGAGGGTGGAGTTCAGCCTGGAACTGACCGTCACCCCGCTGACCCGCCGGGTGGACCCGGCCCCCTTTGTGCCGGGCGACCCTCGCCGCCGCGCCCAGCGGTGCGAGCTGATCCTGCGGATGCAGGCGGACGGCCTGGCCAAGCGCCTGGAGCACACCCACGCCAAAACGGCGGTGATCGGCATTTCGGGCGGGCTGGACAGCTGTCTGGCCCTGCTGGTGACGGCGCGGGCCATGGCCCAGCTGGGCCGCGCCGCCTCGGATGTGCTGGCGGTGACCATGCCCTGCTTCGGCACCACCCGGCGCACCCGCAGCAATGCCGAGATCCTCTGCCAGGAGCTGGGGGTCACCTTCCGGGAAGTAAACATCACCAACACGGTCCGCAGCCATTTTGCGGACATCGGCCACGACGGCCAGACCCCCGACGTCACCTTTGAGAACAGCCAGGCCCGGGTGCGCACCCTGGAACTGATGGACATTGCCAACCTTCAGGGGGGCTTTGTGGTGGGCACCGGCGACCTGTCCGAGCTGGCGCTGGGCTGGGCCACCTACAACGGGGACCACATGAGCATGTACGGGGTCAATGCCGGTGTGCCCAAGACCCTGGTGCGCCATCTGGTGCGCTACGAGGCCGACACCGCCCCAAAGGACGCTTTGCGCCGGGTGCTGCTGGATATTTTGGATACCCCCGTCTCGCCTGAGCTGCTGCCCGCCAAGGATGGGGAGATCGCCCAGCGCACCGAGGAGCTGGTAGGCCCCTACGAGCTGCACGATTTTTACCTGTACTATGTGCTGCGGTTCGGCTTCGGGCCCCGCAAGATCTTCCGCCTGGCACAGGCCGCTTTTGCGGGCCGGCCCGAATACCCCGACGAGGTGCTGTACCGGTGGCTGCGCAGCTTCTACTGGCGGTTCTTTGCCCAGCAGTTCAAGCGCAGCTGCCTGCCCGACGGCCCCAAGGTGGGCAGCGTCACCCTGTCCCCCCGCGGAGACTGGCGTATGCCCAGCGACGCGGCGGCGGCAGCCTGGCTGGCAGAACTGGAGACCCTGAACGATGCGTGAGAAACGACCTGAAAGCCGCCGGAAATGGCTGGCCAACGTCCTGTTTGCGGCGGTGATCCTGGCGGCGGCGGGGGTGCTGGTGCTGCTGCGCGGTACCGGCCGGGACGCTGAGGCCCCCCTGAAGGCCCAGCTGATCTACGGCGACCAGAACACCGTGCTGGACCTGCCCCTGGACGTCGACCGGACCTATGATGTGGATACCGGTTACCTGACCGTCCACATCCAGGTGGAGGACGGGGCGGCCCGCTTTGTGGATTCCCCCTGTCCCGACCATGTGTGCGAGAGCTTTGGCTGGCTGCGCATCGAGGACCAGACCGCCACCTGTCTGCCCGCCCGGGCCGTGCTGACCATCGCGCCCGACCAGTAACAGAGGAGATTGTCCTATGGATTTTGACTTTGAACCGGAGGAGCAGGCCCCGGCAGGGCATAAGCCCCAGCGGCCCCGGAAGATCCGGCGCAGCGACGATGCGCCGCCTGCCGGGCCGGTGCCGGTGGACGGGGCGGATTTTTTCCGGCCCAGCCATCAGGAACCGCCCCCTCCCCCTGCGCCGCCCCGCCATGAGGAGCCGGGGAGGCCCCAACATCCCATCCAACGAGGCTTGTTTATGCTGATCCTGCTTGTGCAGGCGGCTCTGAGCGCAGCGGCTGTCATCCAGCTGTACCGCACCCGGATGCTGCCCAACTATTACCTGGCCATCCTGGGGGCGCTGCTGGCCCTGGTGTGGCTGTTGTTCTTCAAATGCCAGCGGTATAAGGTGCGGGGCGCCTTGACCCGGCTGCTGTCCCTTGCGCTCAGCGCTGCCATGGCGGTGGGCTGCGTCTGGGCCCAGCAGGGCCTGGACGCCCTGGACAAGGTGACGATGGGGGACGAGGAGACCGACTACGAGGCCCAGGCCATCACCACCCAGCCCTTTGTGGTCTACCTCAGCGGGGTGGACAACCGGGGCGAGCTGACCGAGGATGCCCGCAGCGATGTGAACATCCTGGCGGTGGTCAACCCGGTGACCAAACGGGTGGCCCTGGTCAACACCCCCCGGGACTACTACGTGGACCTGGCCGGCACCGACAGCAAGGACAAGCTGACCCATGCCGGCCTGTATGGGGTGGAGACTTCCATGCAGACGCTGGGCGACCTCTACGGCATCCAGGTGGACGAGTATGTCCGGATCAACTTTGCGGGCTTCATCGACATCGTGGACGCTTTGGGCGGCATCGACGTCTACTCCGATACGGCCTTCACCTCGGTGGGCAGCCCCGGCTACTATGACCCCACCGACTTTGTGGAAGGGTGGAACCACCTGGACGGCGCGGCCGCCCTGGCCTTTGCCCGGGAACGGCACGCCTTTGCCACCGGCGATATCCAGCGGGGCATCAACCAGATGAAGGTGATCGACGCCATGCTGGAGAAGATCAAGAGCCCCGCCCTGCTGACCAATTACAGCCGGCTGCTGGAGGCGGTGTCCGACAACTTTGTCACCAGCCTGTCCTCGGGACAGATCGCGGCGCTGGTGCGGATGCAGCTGTCGGACTTCGCCGCCTGGGACATCGAGAACTGCAGCGTCACCGGCACCAGTTCTTCCAGCACCCACTGCTATTCGGCCCAGGGCCAGAAACTGTATGTCATGATGCCCGACGAGGCGTCGGTGGCCGCGGCCCAGGCGGTGATCCAGTCGGTGCTCAGCGGGGAGCCGGCCCCCGCCCCGGAGGACGCCGGCGCCTCCAGTGCCGGGAGCGGCACGGACCAGGAGGCCGCCTGACTTCTGAAAACCATGCGGATACCCAGGGCAGCGCCTAAAGCGCTGCCCTGTTTTTGTGCCTTTTGCTGGTTTTAAGCCCCTAATCTTGTTGCATATTATAGAATTGACAGACCTGTCCCCAGAGCATAAACTATAAATAGAGTTCTGTAATATCCAAGGGGGGAATCTGCCCTCCCGCATATGAAAGCAAAGGTAAGGTGTTCACAATGTATCTGGATGAATACAAGCGCTGGATGGCGACCGATCTGGAGGACGCCGATCTCAAGCCCGAGCTGGCAAAGATCGAGGGGAACGATGCGGAGATCAAGGACCGCTTTGCTGTTGCACTGAAGTTCGGCACCGCCGGCCTGCGGGGCGTGCTGGGTGCCGGCACCAACCGGATGAATATTTATGTGGTGCGTCAGGCCACCCAGGGCCTGGCCAACTGGGTCAAGACCCAGGGCGGCACCCAGACCGTGGCCATCAGCTACGACAGCCGCATCAAGAGCGACGTCTTTGCCAAGACGGCTGCCGGCGTTCTGGCGGCCAACGGCATCCAGGTGCGGATCTACGACGCCCTGATGCCCGTGCCGGCTCTGAGCTTCGCCACCCGGTACTATAACTGCAATGCGGGCATCATGGTGACCGCTTCCCACAACCCCGCCAAGTACAACGGCTACAAGGCCTACGGTCCCGACGGCTGCCAGATGACCGATGACGCCGCCGCCATCGTCTACGACGAGATCCAGAAGACCGACGTGCTCACCGGCGCCAAGTACATCTCCTTTGCCCAGGGCGTGGAGCAGGGTCTGATCCGCTTTGTGGGGGATGACTGCAAGCAGGCCCTCTACGAGGCCATCGAGGCCCGCCAGGTGCGGCCCGGCCTGTGCAAGACCGCCGGCCTCAAGCTGGTGTACAGCCCGCTGAACGGTTCCGGCCTGGTGCCCGTCACCCATGTGCTGAACGACATCGGCATCACCGATATCACCATCGTGCCCGAGCAGGAGTACCCCAACGGTTACTTCACCACCTGCTCCTACCCCAACCCCGAGATCTTCGAGGCCCTCAAGCTGGGCCTGGAGCTGGCCGAAAAGTCCGGCGCCGACCTGATGCTGGCCACCGACCCCGACGCCGACCGTGTGGGCATCGCCATGAAGTGCCCCGACGGCAGCTATGAGCTGGTCACCGGCAACGAGATGGGCGCGCTGCTGCTGGACTACATCTGCGCCGGCCGCATCGAAAAGGGCACCATGCCCAAGGACCCGGTGGCGGTCAAGTCCATCGTGTCCACCCCGCTGGCCGACGCCATCGCCGCCCACTACGGCGTGGAGATGCGCAGCGTGCTGACCGGCTTCAAGTGGATCGGCGACCAGATCGCCGGCCTGGAGGCCGCCGGTGAAGTGGACCGCTTCATCTTTGGCTTTGAGGAGAGCTACGGCTATCTGGCCGGCCCCTATGTGCGGGACAAGGATGCGGTCATCGGCTCGATGCTGATCTGTGAGATGGCTGCCTACTACCGCAGCATCGGTTCTTCCATCAAGCAGCGCCTGGAGGAGATCTACGCCCAGTACGGCCGTTACCTGAACAAGGTGGACAGCTACGAATTCCCCGGCCTGACCGGCATGGACAAGATGGCCGGCATCATGAAGAGCCTGCGGGAGAATCCCCCGGCAGACTTTGCAGGCCACAAGGTGGTCAAGGTGACCGACTACGAGAAGCCCGAGGAGACCGGCCTGCCCGCGGCCAACGTGCTGATCTACACCCTGGAAGGCGGCGCCACCGTGGTGGTGCGTCCCTCCGGCACCGAGCCCAAGATCAAGACCTATTTCACCACGCTGGGCAAGGATCTGGCCGAAGCCCAGGCCCAGAAGGACGCCCTGGCGGCAGCCCTGAAGCCCCTGCTGGCCTGAGAGAAACGAGCCAACAAATGACCCCAAACTGAATTTGTTGCAGCGCCCCCGCAGCCGCGGGGGCGTTTTTCTTGTGTGGATGCGGTGAAATGGTTGCAGTTTACAGGGCGATGCGCTATAATAATAATCGGATTTTTGTAAGATATGCTGGGCCTTTGCCGCTTTGGGGCGGGGCAGGCGCAAAGATAGGAACAAGCAGATGAAAAAGAGAGCATCGGCAGTCATACTGGCGGCAGGCACATCCAGCCGGATGGGCTTTGATAAACTGGCCTTTGACCTGGGCGGGGAGACCGTGCTGGGCCGCAGCATCCGGGCCTTTGATACATGTCCCCAGATCGGGGAGATCATCCTGGTGACCGGGGAGGACTGTGCCCTGGCCCAAAAGGAAGCGGCCCGCTGCCGCAAGCCGGTCCATCTGGTGACGGGAGGCGCCACCCGCGCAGAGAGCGCCCGCAGGGGAGTGGCTGCGGCGTCGGGGCGTATGGTGGCCATCCACGACGGGGCCCGGCCGTTTGTCAGCCATGCCGTCATCCAGGAGGCCCTTGCCGGGGCGGAGGAGTGGGGCGCGGCGATCCCGGCCGTGCCGGTCAAGGATACGGTCAAACTCGGCGCTGCGGGGGATGGCCGGTCCGTCCCGCCCCAGTGCCTGGTCCACTATACCCCCAACCGCAGCACCCTGTACGCGGTGCAGACCCCCCAGTGCTTTGACCGTGACACGTATCTGCGGGTGTCGCAGCAGCTGGAGGAAGGGGAGGCCAGCCAGGTCACCGACGACGCCAGCCTGTTTGAGCTGGCGGGGCTGCCGGTGCTGCTGACCCAGGGGGACTACGCCAACTACAAGATCACCACCCGGGAGGACCTGCCCGCTTCGGCCCGCCCCAGACAAGGAGGAAACACCATGCGCATCGGTCATGGTTATGACGTCCACCGCCTGGTGGAGGGCCGGCCCCTGATTTTGGGCGGGGTGACGGTCCCGTTTGAGAAGGGCCTGCTGGGCCATTCGGACGCCGACGTGCTGACCCACGCGGTGATGGACGCGGTGCTGGGCGCCGCGGCCCTGGGGGACATCGGCCGGCACTTCCCCGACACCGACCCCGCCTATGCGGGGGCGGACAGCCTGGCGCTGGCCCGGCAGGTCCGCCGCATCCTGGCCCAGGCGGGCTGGCAGGTGGTCAACATCGACGCCACCATCCTCTGCCAGCGGCCCAAACTGGCCCCCTATATCCTCACCATGGGCCAGAACCTGGCCGACGCCTTTGGCCTGCCCGCAGGGGCGGTCAGCGTCAAGGCCACCACAGAGGAGCATCTGGGCTTTACAGGGGAGGGACTGGGCATTGCCGCTCACGCCGTCGCCCTGATCCAGCCCTATGGACAGGAGTGATATCCCATGAACTGGAGTTCCATCATAGCCAATTTTCAGACCTTCAATCTGGCAGACCTGCTGGATGTGCTGGTGGTGACCTTTGTGATCTACCAGATCTTCGGCATCGTCAGCCGCACCCGGGCGGGACAGGTGGCCCGGGGCGCGCTGGTGGTGGCCCTGATCTATTTGATCGCCACCACCGCCCATATGCGCACCGTCACCTGGATCATGAACTCGCTGCTGCAAGTGGGCCTGCTGACCCTGGTGGTCATCTTCCAGCCTGAGATCCGCCGGGCCCTGGAGCGGATGGGCCAGACCGACAAATGGTTTTTGAAGCTGTTCCGCGTGCGCCATGTGGACCCTGCCACGCGGGGCAGCTGGCGCAGCGCCATCATTGCCATCTGCGACGCGGCCGAACGCTTTTCGGAGACCAAGACCGGCGCGCTGATCGTGCTGGAACGGCGCACCGACCTGTCCGAGATCGAGCGCACCGGCACCCCGGTGGACTGTGAGGTCAATCCCGAGGTGCTGGGCACCATCTTCTATGAGGGCACCCCCCTGCACGACGGCGCGGCCATCATCGAGGACGGCCGCATCAAGGCGGCGGGGTGCGTGCTGCCCTTGTCCAACAACCTGGACCTGGGCAAGGATATGGGCACCCGGCACCGGGCCTGCCTGGGCATTGCAGAAAATTCGGACGCCATCGCCATCGTGGTCAGCGAGGAGACCGGCATCATCTCGATGGCCAAAAACGGCGTGCTGATCCGCCACTTTGACCGTCAGACCCTGTACACCCGCCTGGTGGATGAGATGATCCCCAAGGAAGCCGCCTCGGACAAGGGACGCAGCTTCGATACCTTCAAGGGCCAGGTGCTGTCCCTGATGGACTGGCGGAAAAAGGAGGGTGAAGGCAAATGAATCCCATCAAGAAAAAGACCTCCCGGCTGGAGAGTCTGCTCCAGAACCGCTCGATCCTGGAGGACCGCCGCGTGCGGCTGGTCCTGTCGGCCCTGCTGGCGGTGGCGCTGTGGGTGGTCATCACCACGGTGGTCCAGCCCGGCACCGCCATCACCCTCAGCGGGGTGCCGGTGGACTACGATTACGACGCCAGCGTCTACACGTCCCGGGGCCTGAGCATCGTCCAGGCCCCCAGCAAGACGGTGAACCTGACCGTCTCGGGGGACGGCTATACCATCGGCCAGCTGCGGGCCGAGGACTTTGTGGTCTATCCCGACTGCTCGTCGGTGCGCTCCAGCGGCACCAAGACCCTGCAGCTGCGGGTCCGCTGCATCAACAGTGCGGTGGCGGGGAATATTTCGGTCTCGATCGCCAATACCGATAGTACGGTGGACATCGTTTTTGACGTTGTGGAGGAAAAGACCCTCCCGGTCCAGGTGAACACCCGCTATCTGACCATCGAGGATGGCTACATCCTGTACAGCACCGCGGCCTCCAATGAGACGGTCACCCTGACCGGCCCCTCCAGCGAACTGGCCGATGTGGCCTCCTGCACTGCGGAGGTCAGTTACAACGACCCGCTGAACGACAGCGTGACGGTGGATACCCACCTGCGCTTCTACAACGAGAGCGGCCATGAGCTCACCTTTGACTATGTCACCCTGGACCATGATACGGTGGAAGTCACCCTGACCGTATACAAAACGGCACGGCTGCCTGTCAATGTACGATTTGTAAACACGCCTCCCAACTTTGACGACTCGGTGCTGATCTACAGCCTGAGCCAGACCGAGCTGCGGGTGGCCGGCCCGGCGGATGTGGTGGACAACCTCTCGGAGCTGGCGGTGGGCACCATCGACCTGTCCACCTTTGCGCTGGACAAGGTGTATGAAATGCCCATCACTCTGCCTTCGGGCCTGGTGTCTTTGGACAATGTGGACACGGTGACGGTCAGCTTCAACTGCAGCGCCATGGCCACCAAGACCCTGAACATCCCGGCCGAGAACATCGAGGTGATCAACCTGCCCTCCACCTACCAGCTGACGGTGGAGAGCGACCGGCTGATGAACGTGACCCTCTGCGGCCCCGCCTCGGTGCTGGAGAGCCTGACCGCCGACCAGGTGGTGGCCCAGATCGACGCCGATGACTTCGCTGTGTCCCTGGGTCAGCAGAACATTGCGTGCAGCATCTATGTGCCCGCGGACGGGCGGATCTTTGTGCTGGGCAGCTACACGGTCCCCTGCCGGATCGAGAGCAACTGACGCCCCGTCCATCCATCACGACAGAAACGGAAAAAGAAAGAATGATCCTGGTCAGAGATATCCGTCTGCCCCTCTCCGCCGGGGAGGAGCAGGCTTTCGGGCAGGCTCTGCGCATCCTGCGCCTGCCCCTGGGCAAGGTCCGGCAGATGGGGGTGTCCCGCCTGTCGGTGGACGCCCGCCACGGCCGGCCCAAGCTGGTCTATACCATTGCGGTAACGCTGAAAAATGAGGGTGAGGAACCTGCTTTTGCGGGGGCCTCGCCCTGCGTTGCTCTACGTCAGGAGCCGCAGTTCTGCATCACGCCGGGCATCCGGCCCCTGGAAGGGCGTCCTGTGGTGTGCGGCCTGGGCCCTGCGGGCCTGTTTGCGGCCCTGACTCTGGCCCAGCAGGGGTTTGCCCCCATCGTGCTGGAGCGCGGCCCCGCCCTGGAGGACCGGGTGCGGGCGGTGGAACACTTTTCCGCCACGGGAGAGCTGGACGAAAACGCCAACATCCAGTTTGGCGAGGGAGGCGCGGGCACCTTCTCGGACGGCAAGCTCACCACCCGGATCGGGGACTCCCTGTGCGGCTATGTGACCCGGGTGTTTTTGGCCCACGGGGCTCCGCCCGAGATCGCCTGGCAGCAAAAGCCCCATGTGGGCACCGACCTGCTGCGGGGCGTGATCACCTCCATCCGGAAAGAGATCGAGGCGCTGGGGGGCCAGGTGCGGTTCAACACCGCCCTCACCGGCCTCAAGGTACAGAGCGGCGCCCTGGCCGGCGTCAGCACCACCGCAGGGGACATCCCCTGCAAGGCTCTGGTGCTGGCGGTGGGCCATTCGGCGCGGGATACCTTCGAGGCCCTGATGGACGGGGGGCTGGCTTTCAGCTGCAAGCCCTTCAGCGTGGGATTCCGGGCCGAGCACCTGCAAAGCGAGATCGAAAAGAGCCTGTATCACGACGCCGCCGGCCATCCGGCCCTGCCCCGGGGGGAGTATCAGCTCTCCCAGCAGGTGGATGGGCGGGGGGTGTATACCTTCTGTATGTGTCCGGGAGGCCAGGTGGTGGCGGCGGCCAGCGAAGCGGGCCGGGTGGTCACCAACGGCATGAGCTACCACGCCCGGGATGGCAGGAACGCCAACGCCGCCGTGGTGGTAGGGGTGGGCTCCGAGGACTTCGGGGGCGACCCGCGGCGGGCCATCGCCTTCCAGCGGGAGCTGGAGGCCCGGGCGTTCCAGGCCGGGCGGGCCGGCGGGCTTTATGCGGCGCCGGCTGAAAATGTGACCAGCTTCCTGGAGGGAGAGGGCCGGCTCAGGATCGGCCGGGTGGAACCCACCTACGACCGCGGCGTGGTGCCTGCCGATCTGGGCAGCCTGCTGCCGGCCGGGCTGGCCGGAGCGCTGCGGGCCGGGCTGCGGGCCTTCGACCGCAAGCTGGCGGGATATGCTTCTCCCGAGGCCATCCTCACCGGCCTTGAGACCCGGACTTCCAGCCCGGTGCGGCTGGCCCGGGGAGAGACCTACGAGTGTACCCAGCTGCCCGGCCTTTACCCCTGCGGCGAGGGGGCGGGCTACGCGGGCGGCATCATGAGCGCCGCCGTGGATGGCCTGCGGGTGGCAGCAGCGATAGCAAGCCGGTATTGCCCGGCGGGAGATTGAGGGGAAAAGGCATGGACGAACAGGATAAGAAGGACAAGCAGAATCAAAAAAGGGACACGGCTGCCGTCCAGGAGGAACTGGAGCAGCAGCTGCGGGACCTGGGAGTGGGCGTGAACGAGCTGAAGGACGCCGTCAACGACGCCTTTCGCCACGGCTTTGAGGGCCGGGGAGACGAACTGGGCCGCCATGTGAACCATGTGGTCAGCGACGTCACCGCCGTGCTGAACAGCGTGGTGGGGGAGGTGGCCGGCGCCTTTCAGGATGCCATGGACCTGGAGAGCGGGGCCGACAAGGAAGAACGGGCCGAACGCCGCCGCCAGCGGGAACACCGCCGGTGGCAGCAGCGGGAAGCCCGCCGCGCCGCCCGCCGGGACAGCCCGGAGAGCCAGGCCTACGACTATGCCCAGGACTGGCAGACCGGCCCCGGCAAGATCAGCTGGGGGCGCTGCCGCTCGGACGGAAAGCGCGGGCAGAGCCCCGACCCCGGGGACAACTACGACCGCGCCATCCGCTGGAGCGCCAGAAAGCGCTGCGGCATCGGCCTGGCGCTGTCCATCACCTTCGGCATTCTGGCTTTCAGCTTTTTTGTGGGAGCGATCGCCTGCTTCATCAGCACCGAAGCGCTGGTGGTGAGCAGCATCCCCGTGGCGGAGGCGGCCCTGGCCTGGACCGGCATCGGCCTGATGGTGGGCGGCGGTCTGTGCACCGGCGGGGCCCTGTACGGGTGCGAACAGCTGGAAGCCTCCAGGCTGCTCAACCGCTGCGCCGACGCCTTTGCGGGGCTGGATGTGTCGGAGGGGGTGGACCTGGACGACCTGGCCGGCCTGCTGCAAATGAAAAAGAAAAAGCTGCGCAAGCAGCTGCGGGAACTGATCAACCGGGGCTGGCTGACCGGCTGGATGGATGAGCGCAGCAACCTGCTGTTTTTGAGCGCCGCCGACTACCGTGCGGCCCACAACATTGCGGCTCCCCAGCCCGCGCCGGAGCAGCCCAAGCCCCAGGAGGAAGAGGAGGCAAAGCCCCTCCATCTGGAGACGGCCCGGCGGTTTGCCCAGGTGCTGGCCAAGGAGCGCCGGCTGATGACCGACCCCACCGCGGCCGACGAACTGGAAAAGATGCAAAAGACCACCGAGGCCATCTGCGCCTGGCTGGAGAGCCACCCCGAGAGCGCGCCCCGGGCCCGGCGGTTTGCGGAATATTATATCCCCACCACCCTCAAGCTGCTGCACACCTACAACGATGTGCAGGGCCAGAAGGGGGACAACGCCGAGGCCATCCGGCGGGATATCGGCGGCATCCTGCACACCCTGAATACCGCCTATGAGAACCTGTACGACAACCTGCTCAGCGATGCGGCCCTGGATGTGTCCAGCGAGATCGCGGCCCTGGAAGGGATGCTGGCCAGCGATGGCCTGACCGGGGAGGGGCTGCTATGACGGGCCGTCCGTGGGAACTGCGCCCGCTGGACCGGGAAGCGGTGGCCGGACTGCAGGAGGCCATTGCCGAGGAGCGCACCGACCAGCTGGAGATGGAGGCCGCCTATGAGGGGAACGAGTGGGACGACGCCAAGCACGACGCCGTCCTGAACGCCCAGCTGAAAGAAGCCTCCCTGCTGGCGGGGCTGCTGGCGGCCCGGGGCCTGACCCAGCCGGAGGAGGCTCTGTCCTTTCTGGCGGGGGAGGATACCCTCAGCGACCCCATGCTGATGCAGGATATGGACAAGGCCTGCGCCCGCATCCGCCAGGCTCTGGACAGCGGCGAGACCATCGTGGTGTATGGGGACTACGACGTGGACGGCGTCACCGCCACCTCTCTGCTGTACGAACAGCTGAAAGGGCTGGGCGGGACGGTCAAATGTATGCTGCCCAGCCGGGAAGGGGACGGCTACGGCCTGTCCAAGCGGGCCATCGACCGCATCCACAATAAGGGCTATACCCTGATCGTCACGGTGGACAACGGCATCTCGGCGGTGGAGGAGGCGTCCTATGCGGCCTCTCTGGGCATCGACGTGGTGATCACCGACCACCATGTGCCCCCCAGCGTGCTGCCCCAGGCGGTGGCCGTGGTGGACCCCAAGCGCCGGGATGACGAAAGCCCCTTCAAGGACCTGTGCGGCGCAGGAGTGGCCTTCAAGCTGTGCGCCGCTTTGGAGAACTGTATGCCCGAGGAGCTGCTGGAGTTTTGCAGCGACCTGGCCGCCATCGGCACGGTGGCCGATGTGATGCCCCTCACAGGGGAGAACCGCACCATCGTCAAGGCGGGACTGCAAAGCCTGCAGCACACCCAGCGGCCCGGCCTGTGCGCCCTGCTGGAGGAAACGGGGCTGGCGGGCAAGACAGTGAGCGCCGACAACGTCAGCTTTGGCATTGCGCCCCGGCTGAACGCGGCGGGCCGGATGGACAGCGCCGTCACGGCCCTGCAGCTGGTGCTCTGTCAGGACCCCGCCCGCGCCGCCGGCCTGGCCCGCCAGCTGAATGAGGTCAACGCCCAGCGTCAGGAGACCGAACAGAAGATCGAGCACGCAGTGGAGGAGATGCTGGCCGCCGACCCGGCCCGCACCGAGGACCGCGTCATGCTGCTGTGGGGCCAGGGCTGGCACCAGGGGGTCATCGGCATCGTGGCGTCCCGGCTGGTGGAAAAATACGGCCGGCCGGTGATGGTGGTGTCGGTGGCCGAAAACGGCGAGGCCAAGGGCAGCGGGCGCAGTGTGCCCGGCTTTGACCTGCACGCCTGCATCACCGCCTGCGCCGACCTGCTGATCCGCTTTGGGGGCCACCCCATGGCGGCGGGGCTTCTGGTGCGGGAGGAAAACCTGCCCGAACTGCGCCGCCGGATGAACGAGTGGGCCGCCCGGGAATGCCCGGTGATCCATGTGCCGCCCCTGATCTGCGATCTGTCCCTCCGGCTTGGCCGGGTGACGGTGGAGGAGGTGCGGGCGGTGGAGCGGATGGCCCCCTTTGGGGCCGACAACCCCGCCCCGGTGTTCCTTTTGGAGAATGCGGTGGTGGAGGGCGTCTACCCCGTGTCCGACGGCAAGCACAGCCGGCTGCGGCTGAACCAGGGGGGCGCAGGACTGTATGCGGTCTGGTTCGGGATGTCCCCCGAGCGGGTGCCCTACCAGCCGGGGGATGCAGTGGACGCAGCCCTCAGCCTGTCGGTGTACGAAGGGGCCCGCGGGGCCCAGCTGTCCGGGCGGATCATCGACCTGCACCCGGCGGGCCTGGGGCCGGACGCAGCCCGGCAGGCGGCGTTGGTGGAAGCGCTGCGCCGCGGCGCGTCCCTGACGGCGGAGGAGCGGCAGCTGGTCCGCCCCACCCGTGAGGAGACGGCCGCCGTCTATCGTGAGCTGAAGACCCGGCGCTGGCACGCCGAGGATCTGCAGCCTCTGTATGCAAAAATGGGCACCGCCAACACAGGCAAGACCCTGGTGGCCCTCACCGCGCTGATGCAGGTGGGCCTTGTGGAAGTGGTCCACCGGGGGGACGTGCCCTTTCTGGAGCTGGTGCGGGTCAAGGAGAAGAAGAACCTGGCCGACGCGCCCATCCTGAGATGTCTGGAGGATTTGGAGGAGAAGTAATATGCCAGAGGGAAAGAAAACAGCAGTTCCTGCCCCTGCGCAGGATTCCTATACCGCCAAGAGCCATTTGCAGCATCAGGTGCGGGAGATCGGCACGGTGGCGGCCACAGCCCGCCCCGCCGAGGCGGTGGACTATATGGTCCCCTCCGAGGCCCGGCCCGAGATCATCACCTATGACAAGCTGATGGAGGCCATCCAGGCCAGCGGCCGGCCCTACAATATGGAGATGATCGAAAAGGCCTATCACACCGCCGACCAGGCCCATCAGAACGTCCGCCGCCGCAGCGGGGAACCCTATATCTGTCATCCTTTGGCGGTGGCCCGGCTGGTGCTGGATCTGGGCATGGACAGTGAGAGCGTCGCCGCCGCCCTGCTGCACGATGTGGTGGAGGATACCCCCATCACGGTGGACGAGATCAAGTCGTCCTTCGGGGCCGATGTGGCCCTTCTGGTGGACGGCGTCACCAAGCTGACCAAGATCCAGTTCTCCAGCATCGAGGAGCAGCAGGCCGAGAACCTGCGCAAAATGCTGTTGGCCATGAGCCAGGATGTGCGGGTCATGATCATCAAACTGTGCGACCGGCTGCACAATATGCGGACCGGGGACGCCTGGCCCGAACAGAAGCGCCGGGACAAGGCCCGGGAGACGATGGAGGTGTATGCCCCCATCGCCAACCGCCTGGGCATCCTGAACATCAAGGAGGAACTGGAGGACCGCAGCCTGCACTACCTGGACCCCGTGGGCTATGAGGAGATCAGCAAACTGCTGAGCGAGAGAGCGGGGGAGGAGTTTTTGGCCGGGGTGTCCAGCCTGATCGAAAAGCGGCTGGAGGAAAGCGGCATCAAGGGCGCCGCCATGAAGCGCCGGGTCAAGAGCATCTATGGCATCTACCGCAAAATGTTCATCCAGAACAAGTCCTTTGACGAGATCTATGACATCTATGCGGTGCGGATCATCCTGGACACCATCACCGAGTGTTACAGTGCCCTGGGGCTGATCCACGATATGTACCATCCGCTGCCCAACCGGTTCAAGGACTATATCTCCACCCCCAAGCCCAACGGCTACCAGAGCCTGCACACCACCGTCATCGGGCATGAGGGCATCCCCTTTGAGGTGCAGATCCGTACCCGCCAGATGGATGAGCAGGCGGAATACGGCGTGGCGGCCCACTGGAAGTACAAGGAGGGCATCGGCGGCCATGACAAGCTGGACGAACGCCTGGCCTGGGTACGCCAGCTGCTGGAGAACCAGCGGGTGTCGGAGGATTCGGGCAACCTGCTGCACGACCTCAAGAGCGACCTGCTGCCCGAGGAAGTGTTCGCCTTCACCCCCAAGGGGGATGTGATCAATCTGCCTGCGGGGGCTACCTGCATCGACTTTGCCTACGCCATCCATTCGGCGGTGGGCAACCGGATGGTGGGCTGCAAGGTGAACAACCGGATGGTCCCCATCGACCATGTGGTGGCCACCGGCGAGATCATCGAGGTGATCCTGGGCCCGGCCGACAAGGGCCCCAGCCGGGACTGGCTGAAGATCGTCAAGACCAGCGAGGCCAAGAGCAAGATCCGCAACTGGTTCAAAAAGATGCGCCGGGACGAGAACATCGCCGAGGGCCGGGACGCCCTGGCCAAAGAGCTGCGCCGGGAGGGCATCCTCATCCCGGACGACGAGCTGGACGAGTTCGTGGGGGGCTGCTGCCGCCGGATGCGCCAGAACAGCGCCGAGGACCTGTACGCAGCCATCGGCTATGGGGGCATCACCATCGCCAACTGCATCCCCAAGTTCAAAGAGGAATACCAGAAGCTGCGGGCAGCCGAGAACCCGCCGGTGGAACTGCCCAAGGTGGACCTGCGCAAGGTGCATTCCACCGACGGGGTGGTGGTGGAGGGCTTTGACAATACCCCCATCAAATTTGCCAAGTGCTGCAACCCCCTGCCCGGGGACCCCATCGTCGGCTTCCTCACCCGGGGCTTCGGGGTGTCCATCCACAAGGCCAACTGCGTCAACGCGGTGGCCAGCCAGAAGGACCCCGCCAACGCCCCCCGCTGGGTCAAGGCCTACTGGGCCGACAGCGTCAAGGACAGCTATAAGGCGGGGCTGGAGATCGTGGCGCTGGACCGCAACGACCTGCTGAAGGACGTGCTGAACGCGCTGTCGGATATGCGGGTGCCCATCTACACCATGAACGCCCGCCAGACAGACAACTATGGCGTCGTCAACCTGACCATCGGCATCAACAACACCGATCATCTGGACCGGGTGGTGGCCAGGCTGGCCAAGATCAAGGACGTGCTGAAGGTGACCAGAGGCTGACAGAAAAAGGAGACAAGATGAGAGCAGTGATTCAGACCGTATCCTCCGCCAGCGTGCGGGTGAACGGCGGAGACCCCCGGGCCATCGGCCCCGGGCTGGTGATCCTGTTTGGGGTCAAGGACACCGACACTCTGGATATGGTGCCCCGCTTTGCAGAAAAATGCGCCGGCCTGCGCATCTTCCACGATGCGGACGGCAAGCTCAACCGCAGCGCCAGGGACAACGGCTATTCGGCCCTGGTGGTGTCCCAGTTCACCCTGTACGGGGACACCAAAAAGGGGATGCGCCCCAGCTTCATCCGGGCGGCCAAGCCCCCGCTGTCGGTGCAGGCTTACGAGCTGTTTGTGGCCGAGATGGAAAAGCAGGGCCTGAAAGAGGTCAAGCACGGGGAGTTTGGGGCGGATATGCAGGTGGCCCTTGTGAACGAGGGCCCCTGCACCATCGTAATGGATACCGACGAGTGGAAGAAGGGAGACTGAGATGAAGGCATACCATGTTGTGGGGCAGGCCCCCATGTATACCAATACCTTCCTGCTGATCTCGGAGGCGGGCCACGGGGTGGTCATCGACCCGGCGGCGGCCGCAGCCGATTACGGCCAGCTGCTGCGCAAGGAGGGAGCCTCTCTCACCCATATCTTTTGCACCCACGGCCACTTTGACCATGTGGGCAGCGCCGCCGAACTCAAACAGGAGTGGAACGCAAAGCTCTGGTGCGAGGCCGCCGACCTGGAAGGCGGGCAGTTCTACCCCCTGACCCAGGCCGACAGCGGCTACCAGGAGGGGGGCGTCATCCAGGTGGATGAGATGTCCTTCACGGTGTGGCATACCCCGGGGCACACCCCCGGCAGCGTCTGCCTGCTGTGCGGGGAATACCTGTTCACCGGGGACACCCTGTTTGCGGGCAGTGTGGGCCGCACCGACCTGCCCGGCGGCAGTACCCGCCAGCTGTCGGATTCGCTGCGCAAGCTCGCGGGGCTGCCCATCCCGCCCACGGCTCAGGTCCTGCCCGGCCACGGGGACCTGTCCACCTTTGGGGAAGAGCTGAAGAACAACTGGTATATCCGCAAGAGCGTATCCAGACAGGATTGGTAAACGTATGAAGATCTATATCACAGGGCTGCCCTCGGGCTACGATGTGGAGCATCTGGTCCGGCTGTTCTATCCGATGGCGCCCCTTACCCTGACCCCGCCTGCCGACGGGGAGGACTGCGTCTGGGCCAGCAAAGGGGAGGACGGCCTCTCGGTGCTGGTGCGGGAACAGGGCCGGAGCCGGACTGCCTCTGCCCCTCTGCCCCGGGACGATACCCCCGAGTTTGCCCTGGCCAGCCTGGCCTATGGGCTGCTGCGCAGCTGGACCGGCCTGCGGCCCCCCTGGGGCAAAATGACCGGGGTACGGCCGGTGCGGCTGATCCATGATAAGCGGGCCGCCGGCTGGACCGCAGAGCAGATCGACCGGTATTTTCTGGAGCGGTTCGACTGTTCCCCCGAAAAATACCAGATGGCCCGGGCCATTGCTGACTTGCAGGAACCCATCCTGCGCCGGGGCGTCGAACCCCGGGCGTACAGCCTCTACATCGGCATCCCCTTCTGCCCCTCCCGGTGCAGCTACTGCAGCTTTGTCAGCTGCAACCTGGACCGGGACCGCAAGCTGGTGCAGCCCTATGTGGACTGCCTGTGCCGGGAACTGGAGGCCATCCGGGCCCAGGCGGACCAGGCCGGATTGCATTTGCAGACCATCTACATCGGCGGAGGCACCCCCACCAGCCTGTCGGCCGGGCAGCTGCGCCAGCTGATGGGCGCCGTGCGGGATCTCTTTCCCCTGGAAGGGCTGGCGGAGTACACGGTGGAGGCGGGCCGCCCCGACTGCACCGACGCCGAAAAGCTGGCGGTCATCAAGGAGTACGGGGCCACCCGCATCTCCATCAATCCCCAGACCTTCTCGGACCAGGTGCTGGCCAACATCGGCCGCCGCCACACCGCCCGGGACATCCTGGACTGCTACGCGGCCGCCCGGGCGGCGGGGCACACCGACATCAATATGGACCTGATCGCCGGCCTGCCCGGGGACACGGTGGAGGGCTTTGCGCACAGCCTGCGCACCGCCATCGACCTGGACCCCGAAAACATCACGGTGCACACTTTGACCCTCAAACGGGCTTCCCGCATCGTGATGGAGGACCAGGAGGACAACCGCTACGCCGATGTGGCCGCCATGCTGGAGCGCTGCGGCCTGCTGGCCCAGGCGGGCTATCGGCCCTACTATCTCTACCGGCAGAAGAACACCCTGCAGAACCTGGAGAACGTGGGCTGGTGCAAGCCGGGCCGGGAGGGCTATTACAACATTTATATCATGGAGGAAGTGCAGACCATCCTTTCGGCCGGCGCGGGGGGCAGCACCAAGCTGGTGGATGCCGGCGGCCACAGGATGCAGCGCATCTTCAATTTCAAGTACCCCAATGAATACATCCAGCGCTTCGACCAGGTGTTGGAGCGCAAAAAAGGAGTGTCTGCGTTTTATGATCACGATTTGGGTACCTAAGCGCCTGGTGGAGATCGACCTGCTGAATGTGGCGGCCCGCAGCGGCCCCCAGCTGGTGCAGGTATGCGAGGACAGCTATGCCCGGCGGCTGCAGTATGCCGCCCAGAAAGTGCGCCAGTCGGGGGCCAAGATCATCATGCTGACAGGTCCCTCGGCCAGCGGCAAGACCACCACCGCCCACAAGCTGGCGGCCGCCCTGACCGAGATGGGCACGCCGGCCCAGGTCATCAGCCTGGATAACTTCTTCCGCGGGTCCCAGTATTACCCCCGGATGCCGGACGGCACCCTGGACTACGAGCACCCCGACACTTTGGATATGCCCCTGATCCGCCAGTGCCTGCAGGAGCTGAGCCAGACCGACAAGACGGTGCTGCCCATCTACGACTTTGTGCGGGAAGAGCGGTCGGAGCAGACCGAGGCCATCGACCTGGCGGGAGGCGTCTGCATCGTGGAGGGCATCCACGCCCTCAATCCCATGCTGACCAGCCTGGTGCCCTCGGGCCATGTCTACCGCATCTATGCGGGCCTGCGGGAGGAATACTGCCAGGAGGGCCGCCGCCTGATCAACACCCAGAACATCCGGCTGTGCCGCCGGGTACTGCGGGACGCCGCCGCCCGGGGCCGCAGCCCCGAGCAGACCCTGGCCATGTGGGACCGGGTGCTGGACGGCGAGACCCGGTATATCAAGGGCTTCAAAAATACGGCCGACTTTTTGCTGGATACCGCTTTCAGCTACGAGCTGGGGATCATCGCGGGGCTGCTGCCCGAGGTGGGCCGCAGGATGTCCCCCGACAGCCGCTACACCGAAATGTGGGACGAGGCGGCCCGCCGCTTTGAGCATGTGCAGCCTCTGGACCGTCAGCTCATCCCCCCGGGAGCCATGCTGCGGGAGTTCTACGCCGGCGTGGGCGGGGATGGGAGCAAGGTGTAAAAATTTTTGGCTGGAAGGCCCATCAATCTGTAAAAGCTGCGGCCGGATTGTTGCATCATGCTGCAAAGTGCGGTATACTGGATCTATACCGGACCCGCTGCCCGGCGGGCAGAGGGCGCCGGAAACGATGGAGAAGCGAGGTGTCTCAATGATGGATGCAGAGAAATGGAAGGATACCATCCTGGCCAAGAGCCGTGAATACATGGAGATCGGCGTCAGCGTGGCCAGCGACCTGACCGAAAAGGGCAAGACCCAGGCCAAGATCCTGTCCAACCAGGCCAAGATCAGCCGGGCGCAGCGGCAGCTGGGCGCGCTGGTGTACAGCCTGGCCAAGGGCAACGAGGAAAACCAGCCCCTGGTCGATAAGTATATCGATATGATCGACTCGATCGAGCAGGAGAACCGTCAGCTGAAAGCAAAGCTGACCCCCACCGAGGCCGACGAGGTGGAGCACGTGGTCCAGACCGAGGCCGACCTGGCGGACGTCATGGCAGACCCCGCCGGGGAGGAACAGCCCGCCGATGAGCCGGCTGACGTGCAGGACGGCCAGGAGGCCGGACCCGCCAAAAAGTTCTGTCCCCAGTGCGGCGCCGAGGTGGCGCCCGACGCGCTGTTCTGCAACAAGTGCGGCGCGCAGCTGTAACAGGGCACAGGCAAGGGACCACGGGCGCTCCCGCACAGGGGGCGCCTTTTGCATCCCGTCCGGCCCGGCGGTGAAAATTGGGGAAAATCGGCGCAAACACTTGAAAATCCGCGCTGTATAAGGTACAATGATTTGGGATTTGCGCCGCGATGCGGCGGGAAGGAGGGCGCCTGGATGACCGACTGGCCCGAGAAGGAACACTATACGGCAGAGGATCTGGTGCAGATCATCCGCATCCTGCGGGACCCGGAGCAGGGGTGCCCCTGGGATAAGGTGCAGACCCATCGGTCCATCCGCAAAAATTTCCTGGAGGAGACCTGCGAGGTGCTGGAAGCCATCGACGCGGATGACCCCGGGATGCTGCGGGAAGAACTGGGGGATGTGCTGATGCAGGTGGCCTTCCACGCGGTGCTGGAGGAAGAACAGGGCCGCAGTGACTTTTCGGACATCTGCCGGGAGGTGTGCCAAAAGCTCGTGTTCCGCCACCCCCATGTGTTCGCTTCCTCCGCGGCGCAGAATGCCGGAATAAACGGCTGGGACGCGCTCAAAAATAAGGAAAAGGGCCGCCGTACCCTGGCCGACGAGCTGGACACGGTGCCGGCCACCCTGCCGGCGCTGATGCGCGCGCAGAAGATGCAAAAGCGGGCGGCAGCCCACGGCTGCGGTCCCGCAGGTCAGCAGGAAGCCCTGGACGCATTGGCCGGGGCCTGGGAGCGCTGGCAGGATGCCGCCCGTGCCCCCGCCGCAGAGGAGCAGCGGGCCCAGGCAGCGGGACAGCTGCTGTTTGCTGCGGTGGATTCCATCCGGCTGGCGGGCCTGGACGCCGAGGAGGCATTGACATTCACATCCAAAGCGTTCTGCCGCACCCTCGAGCAGGGGCAGGGCGCCGAGAAAGACAAATGAATCATTGGGAGGTACCATTATGACCAAGGCTGATCTGACCGCACAGGTTGCGGCAAATACCGACATGACCAAAAAGGACGCCGACAAGGCGGTCAACGCTGTCTTCGAGGCCCTCAGCCGGGCCCTGGCGAACGGCGAAAAGGTCACCATCTCGGGCTTTGGCACGTTTGAGGTCCGGGAGCGCGCCGAGCGGCAGGGCATCAACCCCCGCACCCAGGAGCCCATCACCATCGCTGCATCCCGCAGCATCGTTTTCAAGCAGGGCAAGGCGCTGAAGGATTCGCTGTGAGCCTGTTCTGACCATCACCGCTGCCGGAAGGGTCCGCCCTGTTGCGGATGTGCCGGCAGCTTTTTTGTGCAAAGGAGCAATGTATGCGTCTGGATAAATACCTCAAGGTCTCCCGCCTCATCAAGCGGCGGACGGTGGCAAACGAAGTGGCCGACGCCGGCCGCATCCTGATCAACGGAAAAGTGGCCAAGGCCAGCGCCGCCGTGGCCCCCGGGGATGTGATCGAGATCACCTTCGGCAACCGGCCGGTCAAGGTACGGGTGCTGTCGGATGCCGAGCCCCGCACCAAGGACGTGGCCCGGGAGATGTACGAGATCGTTTCGGAAGGGGAATAAACCCGCCGCCCCGCCGCATACAACATAGCGGAGGGGATCACTATGTCGATGGAAAAACAGGCCGCCCGCCCTGCGGAAGCCGAGCCCCACACCCTGATCCTGGAGCAGCGGTCCAGCCTGACGGTGACGGGGGTGCGCCGGGTGATCCGGTGCGACCCGGACAGCGCGGCCCTGGAGACAGGGGACTGCGTGCTGAACCTTTCGGGGGCGCAGCTCAGCGTCACCGCTCTGGACCTGGACCGGGGCGAGGCCAGGCTTTCGGGGCGGATCGATGCGCTGGAATACACCGAGGCCCGGACCCCAGGCGGCTTTCTGCGCCGCCTGACCCGCTGATGGCCCCGGTCCTGGCCCCCTGGCAGGCCGGGTGGGATCTGGCCTGCTGCCTGTACCTGGGCGGCCTGGTGGGGGCTCTGCGCGCGGTGGCCCCCGGCCGGGGCAGGGGGGCTTTTCTGCCCGATATGGCCCTGGTGGGGATGCTGCTGCTGTTTTTGCAGAGCTATGCCGCCGGTTACAGCCAGGCGGGCAGCCTGCGCTGGTACATGGTGGCCGGAGGGGCTGCGGGAGCCCTGGCCGCCCAAAGCCTGCTGGGGCCTCTGGCCGCAAGGGTTTGGCGTGTGGTGCTGTGGCCCTGGCGGGCTGCGGTGAAGCGGACGCGGCCGGCGCTGCGGGCAGCCCGGGCCGCTCTGGCGGCCCGCCGCAAAACGAAACCGGCCCGCGCAGCAAAAAATCCCAAAAAGAGCTTGCAAAATACCGCGCACCTGTTGTATAATTCAAACGTATAACGAATCGGTTGTACGCGGTTTTATCCATGGAACGGAGGCGGGCGAAATGGCGCGGACCCGTAAAAAGTCAAAGACCCTGTGGTGGGGCGTCACCAGGCTGTTTTTTGTGCTGCTGCTGTTGAGCATGCTGGCGGCTTACATTTCCAATCAGGTGACCATCAGCTCCAAACAGGCCGAGCTGGACGCACTGAACGATCAGATCGCCCAGCAGCAGGCCGAGAACGAGGAGCTGGAGCGGATCCTCAGCGGCGACCCCGACGAGGTGGCCGAGTGGATTGCCCGGGACTCTTACGGTTATGCGGCGCCCAACGAGCGGATCGTCGTGGATATATCGGGCAACTGAGGCGACTGTTTGCGGCGGGCCGCTTTTGCGGGTTGCGGGCGGCCCGGAAGATTCCAGGGCAGAAGAAAGGGTATGAGCTTTGATAGAGGTTGGTAATATTTTCGAAGGCCGGGTCACCGGCATCAAGCCGTTTGGCGCTTTTGTGGCCCTTCCGGAAGGACGGGTGGGCATGGTGCACATTTCGGAGGTGTCCAACTCCTTTGTGCAGGATATCGCCGCAGTGCTGCATGAAGGGGAGACCGTCAAGGTCAAGGTGATCAACGTTTCCCCCGAGGGCAAGATCGCCCTGTCCATCAAGCAGCTGCTGCCTGCGCCCGAGCGCCCCGCCCGGGAAGGCGGCCGCGGCGGCCGGCCGGCAGGGTCCAAAGAAGGCCGAGGCGGTGGCCGCGGCCCCCGGCGTCCCAAAGAGGACGGACCCCGGGTATGGCAGCCCAAGCCGCCGGCCAGGAGCGATAACCTCTCCTTTGAGGATATGATGAGCCGCTTCAAGAGCCAGAGCGAGGCCAAGCTGGCCGACCTGGACCATGAGTCGGGCGGACGCCGGGGCGGGTATGCCTCCCGCGGGCGCCGGGGCGGCGGCCGCTGAGCGCCTTTTTGCCAGAACCGAACCAGGAAACACCGGGCCTGCCCCACAGTCAGGGGGCGGGCCTGTTTTGCTGTGATAAAAAGAAAGGATATGATTATGCCTGCAACCTTTGAATTGATCGCACCCTGCTTTTTCGGCTGCGAATCCACCGCCGGCTTTGAGCTGCGGCGGCTGGGCGCGGAGGACCTGCGGGTCACCGACGGGCGGCTGACCTTCCGGGGCGGCGCCGACCTGATCGCCGCAGCCAACCTCAACCTGCGCACGGTGGAACGGGTGCTGCTGCTGCTGGCCAGCTATCGGGCCGATACCTTTGACGATCTGTTTGACGGGGTGTACGCCATCCCCTGGGAGGAGCTGCTGCCTGCCGACGCGGCCTTCCCGGTGAAGGGTTCCTCTTTGAACAGCAAGCTGTCCAGCGTGCCCGCCTGCCAGAGCATCATCAAAAAGGCCATCGTCAAGCGGCTGATGCGGGGCCACCGCACCTCGGTGCTGCCCGAGACAGGCAGCGAATACCGGGTGCAGTTTCTGCTGCGGAAGGACCAGTGTGAGATCATGCTGGATACCAGCGGCGAGGGCCTGCACAAGCGCGGTTACCGCCGCAACGCCATGGAGGCCCCGCTGCGGGAAACGCTGGCCGCCACCATCGCCGACCTGGGCCGGGTGCGCCGGGACAGCCTGGTGGAGGACCCCTTCTGCGGCAGCGGCACGCTGGTGATCGAGGCGGCCCAGAAGGCGCTGAACATTGCGCCGGGCCTGCACCGCCGGTTTGCGGCAGAGCATTACAGCTTTGTGCCCGCCCAGGTATGGGCACGACAGCGGCAGAAAGCCCTGGAGGAGATCAAGCAGGACGCGGCCTTTGAGGGGTACGGTTACGACATCGACCCCGCCGCCATCCAGCTGGCCCAGGCCAATGCCCGTCTGGCCGGCGTGGACAAGCGCTGCCGCTTTGAGGTGGCGGATGTGGCCGGGTTTGCCCCCCGGCCCCAGGCCATCGTGCTGACCAACCCGCCCTATGGGGAGCGGATGAGCACCATCGACGGGGCGGCCCGCCTGGCCAGGACCTTTGGCCGCCAGATGGAAGCGAACCCCTGCGCCGGGGTGTATGTCATCACGGCGGATATGGAGTTCGAGGCCCACTATGGCCGCCGCGCCACCAAGCGCCGCAAGATGTACAACGGCATGATCCCTTGCCAGGTCTATATGTATTACGATGCACCCGCAGCCAAAACGGCCCGTCCCATGCCCAAAGAGGGCTTTGACGGCCGTCGGGCCCGCCCCAAAGGGCAGGAACAGGACCGCTGAGGGTACAGATGGGGGCGCTGCGGGCCGCAGACGCCCCCTTTTCTCACCGCAGGGCGGGCTTTCCGGGTGCGGGCCGTGCCGCTTTTTGGGAGAAAAGGGCCTTCCAGATACCTGTTTGAGAGAAATGATATTGAAAAACGCCTAACAATGAGCCAAGAAACTGATATGCAAGAGAATGACGTCCATACATCAAAAAGCGGGTCGTTTCAGCAGGCGGACGGAATCTTTTCAGGGACAAATGGAAAGAGTTTTCAAATAGGAATTGCATCTGAAGGCAAAATCGATTATACTAGGAACGATAAGCGGCTGCTGCGGCCCGCAGGATGCCGGCCCGGCGCCCGGCGGCCTGTTTTTTGGGAGCTGCAGGGGCACAGCAGACAGACGGGGCAAAGCCCGCCCGGGAAAGAAAGGCGCGGCAGAAGCTTCAAATGCGCCCCGGGCGGGCATATAGTATAATGGAGGCGGTGGGCCATGATAACAGGTAGACTCCACCCATATCTGCCGGAGCTTTCCATCCGGGATTATAATACCTATCTGCGCTATTCACGCGGCGTGAGCTATCAGCTGTATCTGGATTACGGCCTGTTTTCCTATGGGATACTGCCCCACAAAGGGAGCGGCGCGCTGGCGCTGCTGGCCGACAGTCTGGCGGGCCGGCAGGCCACCTGCCGCACCGTGCGGATGCCTGGCAGCCTGGCCCGGGTGCCGGTGATGTGCCAGACCCGGGGCATCGCTCTGGCGGCCCAGATCGAGGTGCTGATGAGCTGGCACCGGCTGCAGGACCGCCGCAATGAGGAACTGCCCTTCCGTCAGCGGGTGCAGCGGATGGCCCAGAAGGTGATGCTGATCCGGGCGTACCGCAAAGCGGCGCTGGAAGAACCCGCCCTGGAGCGGATCTTCTGCCAGCAGAAAGCCCAGGCGGCCGCCCAGCAGCAGCTGCGGGGCCAGAACTATGCGGTGGCGTCGGAACCCATGAGCAACGTATATGGCGCGCTGTTCTCGGTGCTGGCCCCCGACGACCCGGTCCAGCGCAAGAATATGCGGTACATCGGCAGCTGCATCGGCAAGGCGTTCTACCTGCTGGATAAGGCGGACCGCCACGACCAGGACCGGAAAGAGGACCGCTACAACGTTTTTCTGGCCAACGGGCTGAGCAGGGAGGCTGCCCAGGAGAATGCCCGCCGCCAGGCCATTGCCTCCATCAACGACCTGTCCCGCGTCTATACTTTAATGGATATCAAACTGAACCGCACCCTGCTGGACAACATCATGATCCTGGGGCTGCGGGACGTGGTAGACCCCCTGGAGCACGGGGCGTGGGACCTGAAATGGGAGCTGCCTTCCTCATGAAGCAGAACAAGAATCCAAGCTGGGCGGTGGCTCTGTGCGGGATGGCGGTGGCCTTCTCGGTGGTGCTGATGCTCCTGGGCGCCATCCTGCCGGTGGCTATGTTCATCGCCCCCGCCCTTGGGGGCATTTTGATCGCTGTGGTCCAGGCGGAGTGCGGCGCACGCCCGGCCTGGACGGCCTATGCAGCCGCCAGCGTGCTGGGGGTGCTGCTGGTGCCCGACAAGGAGACGGCCCTGTTCTTTGTGGCCCTGCTGGGCTATTACCCCCTGGTCAAGCCGTGGTTCGACCGGCTGCGGCCCGCCGTGCTGCGGGTGGGGGCCAAACTGCTGCTGTGCAATGGGGCGGTGGCGGTGCTGTATGGGGTGCTGCTGCTGTTGTTCCCCGTGGCGGAGTCGGAGGCGCTGGAGACCGCCGCCCTGGTGCTGGGCGCGGTGACCCTGCTGATCGGCAATGTGGCCTTTTTGCTGCTGGACCGGGCCCTGGCCAACCTGATGCGCGTGTATAAGCTGCTGTGGCAGCCCCGGCTGCACCGGATGCTGGGCCGCCGCTGAGCAGTTCCAAAGATGAGATCGAAAGGTGGGATGCCCGCTATATCGTTGACGCCAAGCGCCGGGCCACACGGGTGACAGCCGTGAGGGTGACGAGGAGAAGGATCATCGAAAGATTCGGCGGATGTTCTTCCGGCTGATGGCTCACCAGCCGATAGAGAAGGGCAAAAAACGGCAGTAATACCGCAACAGATCCCTTTAAAAGGAAGCCATGCTGTAAAAAGAAGTTCACCGGGCGGCCGTCTGTGCCGCCCCGCGAGGCTGAGCGGCCCTGCAAGAAGGCGCTGCCGGCATGGAGGTATTTTGCTTATGTGTGGAATCGTAGGCTATGTGGGCGCCCGCTGCGCCCAGGATGTGCTGCTGGACGGTCTGACCAAACTGGAGTACCGCGGATACGACTCGGCAGGGGTGGCCCTGGCCGCAGGGGACTCCATCCGGGTCATCAAGACCAAAGGGAGGCTGACCGCCCTCAGGGCCTGCCTGGAGCAGGCCACCGCCCAGGGATTGCCGGTCTGCCATTGCGGCATCGGGCATACCCGGTGGGCCACCCACGGGGAGCCCAGCGACGTGAACAGCCATCCCCACTCCACCCCCTATGTGAGCATCGTCCACAATGGCATCATTGAGAATTATGGGGCCCTGAAAGAGATGCTGCAGGCCAGGGGATACACCTTTGTCAGCGAGACCGATACCGAGGTGCTGGTCAAGCTGATCGACAGCTGCTACGAAGGGGAGCCCCTCAAGGCGCTGTCCCAGGCTTTGGCCCGGGTGCGGGGCAGCTATGCTCTGGCGGTGCTGTTCAAGGACTGGCCCGACACCCTGTTTGCGGTCCGCCGGGAAAGTCCCCTCATCGTGGGCTATGGGGAGGGGGAGAACTTCCTGGCATCGGATATCCCGGCCATCCTCAAGTATACCCGCAGTTACAGCGTGCTGGAGGAAGGGGACATGGCGGTGTGCCGGGCGGACGGCGTGGCCATCTATGACGAGTTCGGCCAGCCCGTCCAGCGGGAAAAGCTGACCGCCGATTGGGACATCGAGGCCGCAGAGAAGGGCGGCTATCCCCATTTTATGCTCAAGGAGATCCATGAGCAGCCCGCCGCCATCGCCGCCACCGTCAGCCCCCGGGTGGAGGCAGGGATGCCCGACCTGCGCATCCCGGACCTCAGCGACCAAAAGCTGGCCTCCATCCGGCGGGTACACCTGGTGGGCTGCGGCACCGCCATGCATGCCGGCATGGTGGGGAAGGCCGCCATCGAAAAGCTGGCCCGCCTGCCCGCTGAGGTGGATATCGCCAGCGAGTTCCGCTACCGGGACCCCATCCTGAGCCCGGACGACCTGGTGATCATCATCAGTCAGTCGGGGGAGACCAGTGACACCCTGGCCGCCCTCAAGCTGGCCAGGAGCCGCGGGGTCCCGGTGCTGGCCATCGTCAATGTGGTGGGCAGCTCGATCGCCCGGGCGGCGGACTATGTGCTGTACACCTACGCCGGTCCCGAGATCGCGGTGGCGTCCACCAAGGCGTATATGGTGCAGATGTGCGTGCTGTATCTGTTTGCCCTGCGTCTGGCCTATGCCCGTGGCCGGCTGACCGAGGAACAGACCCGCAGCTACACCGCAAAATTGCAGCAGGCACCCCAGATGGTGCGGGCCCGCCTGAATGACTGCGAGTATATCAAGTATCTGGCAAGCCTGTTTGTAAATACCCAGAGCTGCTTTTTCATTGGGCGGGGGTTCGACTACGCCCTGTCCCTGGAGGGCAGCCTGAAACTGAAAGAGATCAGCTATGTCCACTCGGACGCCTACGCCGCCGGCGAGCTCAAGCACGGCACCATCAGCCTGGTGACCGACGGCGTGCCGGTCATCGCCCTGGCCACCCAGCGCAGCGTCTACGAAAAGACTCTCTCCAATGCCAAGGAGACCAAGAGCCGCGGGGCAAGGGTGATCCTGTTCACCACAAAGGATGCGGCCGTGCCCGAGGGCATCGCCGACCATGTTGTCCGGCTGGAGGAGTATGAGGATGTCTTCATGCCCCTGCAGCTGATCGTCCCCTTGCAGCTGTTCGCCTACTATATGGCGGTGCTGCGGGGCTGCGACGTGGATAAACCCCGCAACCTGGCCAAGAGCGTGACGGTGGAATAAGCGTCCCGCAAAACGACAGCACAAAGGCCCGCCTCCTGTCAGGGAGACGGGCCTTTATGCGCAAAAGGGAAGGTAAGATTCTTTATTGGATGGCCTGCATCACCAGAACCAGTACCGTTTCTTTACCACGATGTACACCACCACGATGGCGACAAGCGCGGCCCCTGCGGCCAGCAGGGCGTAAACATTCATATGGATGAAGGTGAGGGTATCGTTGGTCAGCAGATAGCGGCCGGCGGTGTCGGTGGTGACCACCTCGCCGCTGTAACTGTTGAGGTACTGCCACTGACCGGTAGCCTCGTTGTAGAGGTACAGCCGGCTGTATCCGGCGTTGTCTCCGGTCAGGGTCAGGTCAACGGTGCAGGGCATGGCCCCGCCCTGGTTCAGGGTGAACTCCACCCCGTTCTCGGTGGCGCTGGGGGTGAAGGTGACCGCCGTATCGATGACGTTCTGGGTGTTGCGGATATCGCTGCCCGCCACCGTCAGGATGTAGCCCTCACCGGTGACGCTCATGGTCTTGCCGGTGCGGCGCAGGGCGTTGAGCATCTCGGAGGTGATCACCGGGACGTCGGCCTGATGCAGGTTGACAAGCTCTCCCTGGGCGTCGTTGATCTGCTGGAGGATGGGGTCACCGGAAGCGTCCGGCTCGGGGGAAGAGCTGCCGGAGCCGCCCTGGGAACTGCTGCCTGAGCTGCTGCCCGAAGCGGAGCCCCGGTTGACGATGACCGTCACCATGCTGGAGGAATCCCCGTTGGAGACGATGATGGAGGTGGAGCCGGTGCCCACCGCCGTGACGGTGCCGCCGCCGCTGACGGTGGCCACACCGGTATCACTGGAGCGGAAAGTAAGGGCCTGGGGCGCCGTGGAAGGGGAGACGCTGCCCCGGATCTGGGCGGTCTCGCCGGGCTTGAGCACCAGGTAATTGGTGTTGAGATGGATGCCGTCGGTGGGGATATAGACGGTGACGTCCACCGTGCGCACGATATCCCCGCAGGTGACGGTGATGGTGGCGCTGCCCTTGCCCACGGCGGTGACGCGGCCAAAGTTGTTGACGGTGGCCACCGCCTCATTGGAGGAAGTGAAACTGACGGTGGCGCTGGCCGCCGCCGAACTGGGGCTGACCGACACCGAGATGTTGGCCACCTCGCCCACGGCCAGCTCGTTGGAGGAAAGGGCCGCGTCGATATCGGCCACGACGGTGGCCGGGTCGGGGACCACGGTGATGTCATAGTAGATGGTCACATCCCCGGCGGTGGCGGATACCCGGGTGGTGCCCACCGACAGCGCGCCGATCAGGCCGCTCTGGTCCACCTGGACGATGCTGATATCCTCCGAGGCCAGCACGATGGTCTTGTCGCTGGCGTCTTCGGGGAGAACGACGGGCTTGAGCTGCTGGGTGGAACCCACCACCATCTGTGCGTCGTATTCACCGGGCTCGATGCTCTCGACCGCTACCCGGCGAAAGGGCCACTGGATGGAAGGCAGGTTGATGGCGCCGGCAGGCAGGGCCACGCCGACTGTCAGGGCGGCCAGCAGCAAACCTGCCGCCAGCCGTTTTGTAAAAAGCTTCATATTCTAACCTCGCTGTATAGAAACGGAACAGCTGGAGTTTCAAAACCCGTCCCGGCCAGCAGACATCCGTCACGCGGCCGGGACACATACAGGAAAAAGCAGGGATCAGCGCGTCAGGACGCCCAGAGCCTCCAGGGCGTACTGGAAGTAGGTCACCTCGTCGTACTGCACCCGGGCGGTGACGCTCATGCCGTTGGCAAGGTCCACCTGGTCGCCGCTCTTGCTGACCAGATAGGTGCTGTCGGGCCGGACGGTCACGCGGTAGAACGCATTGCCGTTGCTGGAGCTGGTCACGTCGCTGTCAATGGCGGTGACGGTGCCGGTCAGGGTGCCGTAGGCGGTCTGCGCCAGGCCGGTGATGGCGATGGTGCAGGGGTCGCCCACATCCAGCAGAGGACGGTCGCTGAGGGAGGCATAGGCCACGATCTCATAATCCGAGTTCTCGCTGGCGACGGTGGCCAGCACCGACCCGGCCGACAGCACCATGCCCACGCTGTAAGGGTTATCCATATGGATGACGCCCGAGGTGGGGGCATAGATGTAGTAGTCGTTGGCGCCGGTCTGCAGGGCGTCCAGCTGGCTTTGCAGGTTTTCGATGTTGGCCTGCACGCTGCTGACGTTCTGGGCAGCCGACTGGAGCGCCGAGTAATAGATCTGCTCCAGCTCGCTCTGGTTCTGCTCCATCATGGACTGGATCTGGGCTTCGCTGTAACCCGCCGCCCGATAGGCCGAGGAATCAAAGGTGTGCTGGGCCACCTGGCTCTGGTAGCTCTCGTACTGGTAATAGTAGGTCTGGTCGGCGGGGTCCGACTCGCTGAAATAGTTGGTGTTGTCCTGGATGGACTGGATCAGCTTATTGTACTGGGACAGCTGGGTCTGGTAGATGGCGAGCTGGTTTTCCAGCTGGCTCCTTTGCAGGTCCAGGTCGGTGCTCTTGATGTGGGCGATCAGGTCGCCTTCCTCCACATAGCTGCCCTCCGAGATGGTCAGTTCGGTGATCTGGCCCGAATAGCTGGACATGATATAGGTCTTGTTGGCAGACTGCACCGTGCCGGACAGCTGGCTGATGTAGATACGGGGGGTGACGGTGCTCCAGACCACAAGACCGATCATCAGCGCCGCCACGATGAGCAGCAGAGCATACCCGTAGGGGGGCAGCTTCTTTTCCATCATGATGCGGCGGTCCTGCAGATCGTACAGGTTTGTGACGTGCACGTTGGTCATGGCTTATTCCTTCTCCATAAAGACGTCTACGGTGCCCTCATCGTCATCCTGATTGACAAAGATGGTGTAGACGCTGTTTGCGAGCTTGATATCGTGCTCGAACGCATAGATGTTCAGTTTCTGGCTGGCCAGATCGTTGCGATTCATGGGGCCGACGTAGTGGGCGTACAGGCAGTCCTTGACGCGCAGCACGGCGTCCATGTGGTACTGCGGATCAAGCCGGGTGATCATCTGGTTGGCCTGACGCAGCAGGTACATCTGGGGCTCGGGCTTGGGGCCTTTGGTCACCACGATGTGCTGCACCAGAGGGCCGATGGGCTGGGCGTCGTGGCTGCGGACGAAGTTCTCCATCTGGGTCACGATCAGATTGATATTGGCAAATTCCTCGGGCATGATGCGCCGGGACAGCACATTGGTGAGTTTGAGGGTCTTGCTTTCTGCAACTAAAATTTCCTTCATCGTTTCCACCTGTTTTCTAAAAATTTTGCCCTGCACTTGCTGGCCGCAAATGGCCGCAGGCCGCGCGGGGCGCAGCAGGCAAAAGCAGACCGTGGATGAGGAGCATACATTGTGGGGCTCCGTATCGCTTTGGACGCATTCAGGGGGAAGTCAAACCTGAATGCATAGACCCCATCCACAGCCTGCTTTTGCCTGTTGCATCCGGGCGGATGGCAACAGACATTGCGCAGGAATATGCTAAAAAATAAGGTGCGCCAGGAGGTACTTGCCTCCTGGCACACCATAACGAGGCATTTTAACTGCCCCAACCCCGTGGGGCGGGGTCAGTTTAAAACACACTTGCAATCGAGATTAGAGCTGAAAAACCAGCTTAGGCAGCAGCAGGCACAACCTTGCCGTCAACGCCCAAGATCTTGTCAGCGGGCAGGACCTTGGCATCGTTGGTGCCCAGAGTGTAGATCGCAGCCAGACCACCAATAGCCTGGAGCAGGCCGTTGACACCGGTGTACTTGCTCAGCTGACCGTTGATGGCGTCAACAATGCCGCCAACAGCGTAGTTGGTGCCGAAAGCAGTACCCAGAATGGTGCCAATGAAGTTGCCCAGGAAGGTGTTGCCAACGATCTTGATCATGTTGACACTGAAAGTGCGCCAGTTCTCGCTGGTCATGACAGCGGGCAGAACGTTAGCGATCACGCCGCCGCCGGTGACATAAGTCAGCTCATCCTCTGCAATTACTGCGTAATTTGCAGGAAAGGTCATGATGAACCACCTTTCTTAAGATAGAATGAATGCTGACTTAAATGTTAGGCCCAAGCCTTACCAGAAACGGTCATGACCTTGTCGTTGTGCAGGGTCTTGGCATCGTTGGTGCCCAGGGTGTAGATAGCAGCCAGACCGCCAACCCAGCTCAGAACGGTGTTCAGGCCGTTGTCCAGGGTGTCAAAGCCCTTCCAGTAGCTGCCTTCCAGAGCGGTGCCCCAGTTGTCGAAGCTGAAGTTGCCGCCGAACAGAACGCCGACAGTGCTGCTCAGGAAGCTAGCCATAGCAGAGTTGCCGATGATCTTGATCAGGTTGGTGTTGAAGGTCTTCCAGTTGTCGCTGTTCATGACGGGGGCGAAGCAGTCGATCAGAGCGCCGCCGTTGACGTAGGTCAGTTCGTTCTCTGCGATAACAGAGTAGTTTGCAGGCATCATCATAATGAATTACTCCCTTCAAATGATTGAAACGAAAAATGTGTCGGTCGCCACACGGTTGCGCAACCGTCTGGAAACCATTTATGTAACCGGGTGCGCACCCGGTTGCACCTTAGTAAGTCATCGAGTCATCATCGTCCTCGTCCGAGGCGGCGACGGTCTCGACAACGGGTTTGGGCTCTTCCCGCTTGCGGAAGATACCCTGCTGCAGGTTCCACAGAGCGTAATACTTGCCCTGTTTGGCCATCAGCTCATCGTGGGTGCCTTGCTCCACGATGCGGCCTTCTTCCATGACCAGGATCTGGTCACAGCCCCGCACGGTGGACAGGCGATGGGCGACGATCAGCATCGAGCGGTCTGCCAGCTGGTTGTAGATCATGTCAAAAATGGCATTCTCGGTGGCAAAGTCCAGATTCGATGTGGATTCGTCCAGAATATAGAGGTTGGAGTCTTTCAGGAAGGCCCGAGCCAGCGCGATGCGCTGCTTTTCACCGCCCGACAGGCCGTTGCCGGCTTCTTCCAGGTAGGTGTAATATTGCAGCGGCAGCTTGCGGATGAACTCATGGGCGTCCGCCTTTTTGGCAGCCTCTTTGACCTCATCGATGGTCGCGTCAGGGCGCGAGATACGGATGTTGTCAAAGATGGTCTTGCTGAAAAGCTCGATGTTCTGCGGCACATAGGAAATGGCACGGCGGACCGAATCATTGGTGTATTCGTCCAGACCGACGCCGCCCACCCGGATCTCACCCGATTCCGGCTCGTAATACTTGAGCAGGAGCTTGGTGATGGTGGACTTGCCGCTGCCCGAGGAACCGACCAGCGCCACCTTCTTCCCCGCAGGGATGGTGAAGGAGATGTGGTCCAGGGCAGGGGTACGGTTGCCATAACGGAAGGTGACATCCCGGAACTCGATATCGCCTTCGACCTGTTCCAGTTCGCTGCGCTCCCGATTCTCCTCCCCGGCCTGCTCGGCGGGGTAATCCATGATCTCGGTCAGACGCTTCATGGAGATGGAGGCCTCCTGGATCTGCAGCTGCAGATTGACCAGGTTGCTGACGGGATTGGTAAAGTAACCGGACAGGGTGCTGAAGGCCATAAAAGAACCCAGGGTGATCTCCCCATTCAGGACCTGTGTGATGCCCACATAGGTGGTCAACATACTGAACCCGGTGGAGATCAGAGAGGTGATGAGAGTCTGTGTTGTGGACAGCTTGCTGGAGCGGATGCTGATCTTGAGGCTCTTGATGTACTCGCGCTCAAGCCGTTCCAGCTCGTTGGCCTCGCCCGCATTGCACTTGATGGTCTCGATGCCCCGCAGCCCTTCGATCATCTGGCTGTTCAGGATGGAGGCCTGCTGCATCGACTCCTCGTTGATCTTCTTGTACGGACGCTTATACACCAGCACTAGAAGGATGCTGACCAGCGTCATGAACAAGGCGATGGAAAAGAGGCTGGCATTCATCCGGAACAGGATGATGCCGGTGATGACCGCCATCGAGATATCCATGATCAGACTCAGCGCAACGCTGGTGAAGATGGACTTGATGGTGTTGGCATCGGAGTAGCGGGTGGTGATATCGCCCGTCTTGCGTGTGGCAAAGAACTTCATGGGCAGCTCGTAGATGTGCCCGAAGTAGCCCAGCATCATGGGGATATCTATTTTGATGGACAGATGGACCAGGATCCACTGCCGCACGAAGGTGACAAAAGCGGAGGTGACACTGACCACCGTAAATACAAGGATCAGCGTGACCAGCAGATTTTGCAGCCCGTAGGGCAGCACCTCATCCATCAATATCTTATTGAACAGGGAGGATGCGATGCCCAATATGGTCAGGATGACCGAGCTGAGGATGGCATAGGCAAACAGCTTTTTCTGCGGCAGCAGCAAATTGACGTACCGCTTGAAGATGCTGCCCTGCTCCACCTTGCCGGACTGGAAATCGGACGTGGGGTTGAGCAGCAGAAGCACGCCGGTAAAGTTCTTGTAGAACTCGTCAAGGGTCATCTTGCGCAGCTCGGTGCCCGGGTCGCCCACGACGACGTATTCCTTGTCCTTGTACTTCTTGCCGGTCTTGTCGGCCTCTTCCTTGTCGGCGGCCACCTTCAGCATATGCTTGCGGCGGGCGCCTTCGTCCGGGATGGTAGTCTTTTTGAATACGACCACAAAGTGGGTCAAGCCCTGGTCGGTGATCTCCTGCGCGATGCAGGGAAGGGAAAAGTCACTTAAAAAGTTTTCGCGGTCCACGCGGACGGCGGCGGTGGTAAAGCCAAGCTCATTGGCGGCCTTCTGCAGGCCGAGAAGATTGGTGCCCTTCAGGTCGGTGCCCATCATATCGCGCAGCCGCGTGATGGTGATTTCTTTTTTGTAATGGAGGCACACCATTGCGAGGCAGGCAGCCGCGCAGTCAGTGGTGTCGTGCTGCCGCACATAAGTATAACGCATAGATGGTTCCTTTACAAGAGCGCTCGCTGGCCTGTGGGCCATGGGCTCTCCACGGTGTATTTTGCATTTATCCGCACCAGACTATGCACACATTCTATCATATTCTGCCCAAATTCACAAGAGGAAAATTGCCCCTTGCGCTGCAAATGCAGTGCGAAATAGATAAAAATGCGGCCCGGTCGGGCGAAATAAAAGGGAAAATCCCATATAGCAGCACGCAGTCCTCTGCTTTGCCCTGCCCTGCGGAGAAACAGGACAAAGCAGAGGTCAGCTGCTATCAAAAGAAGGGAGCGCCTACCCTTTGATCAAGGTGCTGCGGCTTTAAGAGCTTCTGGCTCTTAAAGCTCAAGTGTAGTTTACCACAATGCGACAGTTTCTTCAAGGGGCAGGGGGCAAATTTCAAAGAAAAAACGGCGGTTTTCAAACCAAAAAGAGAGCCGGATTCTGTGCTGGATGCACAAAAAAGGCACAAACCGAACCGGTTTGTACCCCATTGGCGCCTCTTGCCTGACTCGAACAGGCGACACCCTGATTAACAGTCAGGTGCTCTAACCGACTGAGCTAAAGAGGCATATGCTGTTTGGCCCATGCGCATTGGACGGATGTTATTATACTCTAATGGAAAAGGATTTGCAAGGGGTTTTTGAAATTTTTTTGCCGCATGGGGGCGGAAGGCGTGGTTCGCGCCCTTTCATCCCCGGCGCGCGGTAGGCTGGTGGTCAGGGGCGATGGGCTTGAAAGTGCTGTACATAGACCAGCTTCTGCTGGTGAATTTTGCGGCTGCCGCGGCATTCCTGCTGGCGGCGGGGCTGCTGGCCGGGGTGCGCTGCACCGGGCCGCGGCTGGTGCTGGGATCGGCCTTTGGGGCGGCGTGCTGCCTGGTGCTGCTGGCGCCGGCCCTGCCCTGGCCGGCCGCCCTGCTCTATAAGGGGGCCACCGGGGCGGCGTGTGCCGCCCTGACCTTCGGCTGGCCGGGCGCCAGGGTGTTTTTGCGGCTGTGCGGGTGGTTTTTGACCCTCAATCTGCTGCTCACCGGGGCCGCTGCGGCCCTGCCGGGAGGCCATGCGGCCAACCTTACCGCCTATCTGGACATCACGCCGGGCCGGCTGCTGCTGGCGGTAGCGGGGGTCTATCTGGGGGTGCGGGCTTTGCTGCGCTTTTTGGGCAAGCCGGGCCAGGCGGCGGTCCCCGCCCAGCTGGAACTGCTGGGGGTCAGGATGGATGTTCTGGCCTTTTACGACAGCGGTTTCACGCTGGCCGACCCGGTATCGGGGCGTGCGGTGGTGCTGGTGCGCTACGACGCGGTGCGCTCCGCGCTGCCCGCCGGCTGCCAAAAGAGCCTGGACGGAGCTCTGGGCCGCACCGATGCCCTGCCCGATCTCGGCCTGGGGCTGCGGTATCTGGTCTGCGGCACCATCGCGGGGCGCACTCTGCTGCCCGCTGTGCCCGGGGCCGTCCTGACGCGGCGGGCCGGGGGCCGCACCTGGCGGGAGGAAGGGCTGCTGGCCGCCTTCTGCACCGGGGGCGCCGGGGAGGGCTGGACGCTGCTGCTGGGGAGCGGGCTGGCCGGACGAATGGGCCTGTAACAGGAAAAAGGGGGTATTTGTCGGATGCTGCGCTGGATCAGGGAATTTGTTGTTTTTTGCAGAGGGCTGCTGGCCCGGGCCGCGGCCTTTGGCTCGGTCCACTATCTCACCGGGGGGCCCAGCCTGCCGGTGCCGCTGCTGCCCGAGGAGGAAAAGGCCCTGCTGGACCGGATGGCCGCCGGGGACCGGGACGCCCGGGACGCGCTGATCACCCACAACCTGCGGCTGGTGGTGTACCTGTCCCGCAAGTTCGAGTCCAGCGGGGTGCCCCCCGAGGATCTGGTGTCCATCGGCACCATCGGGCTGATCAAGGCGGTCAACACCTTCACCCCGGGCCGGAACATCAAGCTGGCCACCTATGCCAGCCGCTGCATTGGCAACGAGATCCTGATGTACCTGCGCAAGACCTCCAACCGCCGCCAGGAGGCCAGCATCGACGAGCCGCTCAACGTGGACAGCGACGGCAATGAGCTGCTTTTGTCCGACGTGCTGGGCACCGACGAGAACCAGGTGGGCCAGCGCCTGGAACAGGACGCCGAGCGGGCGGTGCTGCGGCAGTCTGTGGCGCGGCTGTCCGACCGGGAACGGCAGATCATGGAGCTGCGCTTCGGCCTGGTGGACGGAGTGGAGCGCACCCAGAAGGAGGCGGCCGACGCCATCGGCATCAGCCAGAGCTATATCTCCCGGCTGGAAAAGCGGATCATCCGGGATCTGCGCCGCCAGCTGGAACAGTATTGAACGAGCCTGCCGTGATTTCCCATGCATGAACCCCGGGCCCCCCGGCCATACTTCCCGCAGGAAGCAGACCGGGAGGTGCAGGATGTATCACAAAGTGGAACTGTGCGGCGTGGACACTGCCGCGCTGCCGGTGCTGGATGAAGAAGAAAAGCGGGCCCTGCTCACCGCCGCCCGGGCAGGGGACAAGGAAGCCCGCCGCCGGATGATCGAGGGCAACCTGCGGCTGGTGCTGGCGGTGGTGCAGCGGTTTGCCCAGCGGGGCGAGAACCTGGATGACCTGTTCCAGGTGGGCTGCATCGGTCTCATCAAGGCCATCGACCACTTCGACCCCGCCCAGGAGGTGCGGTTTTCCACCTACGGCGTGCCCATGATCCTGGGGGAGATACGGCGGTTCCTGCGGGACAACAATACGCTGCGGGTCAGCCGTTCCCTGCGGGATACCGCCTGCCGCGCCATGCAGGCCCGGGAACAGCTGGAAAAGCAGCTGGGCCGGGAACCCACCCTGAACGAGATCAGCGCCGCCCTGGGTCTGTCCCGCCGGGAAGTCACCGCCGCCCTGGAATCCGTGGTGGAACCGGTCAGCCTGGAAGAACCCCTTTACAGCGACGGCGGGGACGCGGTGTACCTGATGGACCAGGTGAAGGCCCCCGATGGGGAGGACAGCTGGATCAGCGGGCTGGAGTTCCGACAGACGGTCCACAGCCTGTCTGCCCGGGAACGCAGGATCATGGAGCTGCGCTATCTGCTGGGCAAAACCCAGATGGAGGTGGCCCGGGAGATCGGCATCAGCCAGGCCCAGGTCAGCCGCCTGGAAAAAAGCGCCCTGGACCAGTTTCGCCAGGGACAGAGCAGCTGAATGCCTGTCCGCCGCCGATCCGATCCCATATCATGGACCAAACTGCACCCGGCCGGGAGGCTCTGCCGCCCCAGCCGGGGCTTTTTTATTTGTAAAGGGCAAAAAATGCATGACGAATGGTAAAGCTGCCGACAAAAATTACAAGATTGCAGGACAGACGGCGAAAACTGCCGCCCGGCGGGTAAGCTGGGCGGCAGCGGTTCAGTGTGCAGGATGGGCTGTGTGGTGCAGACGGCTGTATTTTTCCCGGGTGGCCGCGCCGCCCCGCAGGTGACGCTCAGCCTTGTTGCGGGCCAATATGGCCTGTACCTGCCGGAACAGGGTGGGACTGATCCCCCTCAGCCGCCAGGACACGTCCTTGTGTACCGTGGATTTGCTGCACCCGAAAGCAGCGGCAGCCGCCCGCACGGTGGCACCGTGCTGCACGATGTATTCCCCCAGCAGGACCGCCCGCTGGACCGGATCACCTTTCATACCTTTCCCTCCCCCTCTCCTTTTTATAAGGTATGCGGAGAGGGAAAACGGTATGCGGACCGCACAGGGGGAGGTGGGGGCGTCCGGCAGGCAATCAGCCGGAACGTTCTGTGTGCTTCCGCTTCCATCGACGCAAAAGGCCCCCGGAGGCTCTCCGGGGGCGCAGCATGGATAAAACGACCGGCAGGTGGCTCGATCACAGAGCGGCCAGGGTCTTGGCGATGTTGTAGCCAAAGGTCACACAGCGGCTGTGGCTCAGGCAGTTCTCGTTGTGGGGGTAGGTGCCGGAGAACATACTGCCGGACACGTTGCCGATGGCGTACAGGCCGGGGATGGGCTGGGCGCTGGTGTCCAGCACTTCGCTGGACGGTGTGATCTGGAGGCCGCCGGCGGTGCACAGGCAGGACGCCATCTCCTTGGTGGCGTAGAAGGGGGCCGTGTCGATGCGGTGCATCATCCGGCCGGGGAAGTGGAAATCGCTGTCCTCGCCGGCATCACACATCTCGTTCCAGTGCTCGATGGAGGCGACAAAGGCGTCCACCGGCACGCCCATCTTTTCGGCCAGTTCTTCCAAGGTATCGGCGGTCAGGGCGTTTTCGCTGGTGGCGGCGCCGGCCCAGACTTCCTTGGGACCGTAGCAGCTGGACGAGGGGGTCCAGATGCTGTCCACGATCTCGTTGACGTTGGCGTCCACGATGTAATAGCAGTAAGCGCCGGGCTGCGCCTGGATGGCGTTGGCCAGATGGTTGTAAGCCTCGTACTCCGCGGTGAAGCGGACGCCCCGCTTATTGACCCGCAGGTAGGGCATCAGCTGCTGGGGATCCAGCATCAGAGGATGGGGGTATTCATCTTCCATTGCGCCGATGGCCTTGGCCATTTCGTGGCCGTCGCCGGTGTTGGTCTTGGTGCCGTTCATCCAGTCGCCCAGGGCCAGGTCACGGGGACGGCAGCAGGCGGCCAGCTTGGCCGGGTTGAATTCGTAGCCGCCGGTGGCCAGCACGACGCCCTTGGCGGTCAGGTATTTGACATAGCCGCTCTCGCCCTTGGCAATGGCACCGATGACCTTGTCGCCCTCGGTCACCAGCTGGACCACGGGGGTATTGAACAGGACGGTGGCGCCTGCCGCAGTGATCTTCTCCTGCAGCTTGGCCGCGATCTCGTCGGTGGTCAGAGGGATATTGATGGAGGTGTTCCAGCTGCGGCTCAGGCTCAGCACATCGTAAGCGTCGGTAAAATCCGGGAAATCCCCCGCATTGAAGGTCAGGCGGTACTGCTCGATGGGGATCTCCAGCTCATCCAGGAACCAGTCCACCGCCTCGTCGCAGGTATCGATCCACTTCTGGTAGACGCTCTGCTCGCCGCGGTAGGCGCAGTTGACCATGGCGTCATCCAGCCACTCTCGGGTATCGAACTGCACGCCGTACATCTGGTGCACTTTGTCGTGGAAGGCGCCCATCGTGGCGCTGCGCCAGGTGGGGGAAGCGCCCTTTTCCAGAGCGACCACGTCCAGACCCTGCTCTGCGCAGGCCAGGGCGGCCGCCATGCCCGCAGGCCCCTGGCCGCAGACCAGCACGTCGATGTTCACGGTCTCTGCAATGTCGCTGTCCGCAATGGGATCGGCCACAAAGGCGATCTCGCCCTGGCCGGCTGCAGGGACGCCCTCCAGGTTTTCCTCACAGGAGGGGAAGCCGTTTACCACTTCCTGGGCCGGGGCGGTCTGGGCGGGCTGCTCGGAGGCGACCCCCATGGCCTGGCTGATGCAGTCGGCGGCGGCCTGCTTGACGGCGTCGGAGGTGAAGGTGGCCCCGGCGACGGTATCGATCTCGGCGCTCTGGGCGTCCAGCAGGGCCTGCTGGAAATCGGCGGCAGAGTCGCGGGCCAGGTCGATGGTCTCGTTGGAGGTGTCCACCGTGACCTCTGTGATGGAAGTCTCGGTGAAGGTCATGGTGACGGTCACTTCCGCCATGCCGGTCGCCTTGGCGGTGTAGGTGCCGGGCGTGTAAACGGCTGCGCCCGAAGGCGAGGAAGCGGCCGTCGAACTGGCGCTTTCACAGGCGCTGATGGCGCCGGCGGTGACACCGCTCATGGCCGCAGCCGCTGCGATTTTCAAAAAGCCTTTGCGGGAAACTTTTTTCATCTTGCAATTGTCCTTTCTGTTTCTCTTTCCGGCGGCTCCCATTGCGTCTTTGCGGCAAAGGGAGTATACTGATACCATCAGTATATCCTGATTGATAAGCTTTTGACAAACACTTTTTTCTTTCATGGTTACAATTTTCGGTTGTAGCCATCTGCGGCTTTCTTTTCTTGCCCCCGCTGCCCGTTTTTTGCTGCCGATGCCGGCTACAGGAGGCCTTTTCATGGACCACAAGCAGCTCAGATTTTTCCGGAAGATCTGTGAAGAAAAAAGCATCAACCGCGCCGCGCAAAAACTTTTCATCAGCCAGCAGGCCCTGAGCAAATCCATTGCGAAGCTGGAGAAAGAGGTAGGGGTCCCTCTATTGGTGCGCACGCCCGAGGGGGTGCGGCTGACCGTTGCGGGCCAGCTGCTGGAACAGCGCGCCGGGCTGTATCTGGAGGAGCACGACGATATCCTGCGCCAGCTGCGCGCCACGCAGGAAGGACCCCACCTGCGGATCGGCTACTTTATGGGGCTGCTGCAGGAACTGCCGCCCCGGTTTTTCGGCCGCTTCATGGACGCCCACCCGGAGGTGAAGTTCCACTTTCACAGCTACACGGATACCGAACGCAGCCGTGCCTACCAGAACGACAACTGCGATCTGGTGATCAGCACCGCCCCTTTGGGGCAGGGGTTTGTGGAGCTGGCCTGCCTGAAAAACCCCATCGGCATCATCTTTTCCCGCTCCCATATCCTGCACGGCATCCCCACGCCCTGCCTTTCGGACCTGAAAGACCTGCCCTTGATCACGCTGAACACCGAAAACCGCGCCCAGACCCAGCTTCTGGAGCTTCTGCAGGCCCATGGCCTCGTGGTGGATACGGTGCTTGGCGATGCGGACGGCGACCTTCTGGAGGAACTGCTCCAGCGTGGGTTCGTCTCCTTTTACGCGGGCAAGCGCAGCGCTTTGCCCGCCTGGATGGAATTCCGCTTTCTGACGGACCTGGATCTTGTTTGGGAGTTCTACATCTACGGCCGCCGGGGCCGCCGCCTCCTGCCGGTGGAAAAAGAACTGATCCGCTCCATCCTTGCGGCAGTGAGACCGGAAGAAGAACAGAGATGAAAAGCTTTGAGGCAAAGCCGGGACGGCCCGGTCGCACCCTTTTGCATACCCGAGCAAAAAGCCCCGCAGCGAAAATCGCTGCGGGGCTTTTTGCGCATATTGGAAGGGGGATCACATGGTCTGCTCGTACAGACGAATGATGTCCTTCACGCTGGTCTGACGGGGATTGGCGGGGATGTTGCCGCTCTTCATGGCATCTTCGGCCATGGCGGGGATCTTGTCGGCGGTGACGCCCACCTGGCTGAGGGTGTCGGGGATGCCCAGATCCCGGTTCAGGCGGCGCAGCTCCTCCACCAGCATATCAGGGGTGAAGTGCTCGATGGGGCCTGTCTCCCGGCGGATGCAGCGGTAGATGACCTGGTAGCGGCCATGGTCCGCCAGGGCATTGTAGGCCATGACGTTGGGCAGCAGGATCGAGTTGGCCACGCCATGGGGCACATTGAAATAGCCGCTGACCGGGTGGCTCATGGCGTGGACGTTGCCCAGGCGGGCCCAGGCAAAGGAGATGCCTGCAAAGGTGGAGCCCAGCATCATGGCGCAGGCTGCTTCCTCGTCCTGACGGTTGGCCACAAAGCGGCGCAGATTGCCGCCGATCAGCTCCATGGCTTTCTCGGCCATGGCGTCCGAGAAGGGGGTGGCGTTGCGGGAGATATAGGCTTCCACCGCATGGATCAGGGCGTCCACGCCGCAGGAGGCGGCGATCGAGGCGGGTGCGGTCATGATGAGGGTGGGATCCAGCAGGGCGTACTTGGGCAGGATCTCATAGCTGAACACCGACAGCTTGTAGTTGCGGGCGGTGTCGGTGATGACGGCCGAGGCGGTGACCTCGCTGCCGGTGCCGGCCGTAGTGGGAATGGCGATCATGGGAACGATGGGGCCGGGCACCTTGAAATTGCCTTCATAGTCGGTGATGGAGCCGCCGTAATTGGCCAGCACGCCGACTGCCTTGCCCACATCCATCGAGCTGCCGCCGCCCAGGGCAACGATGCTGGAGGCACCGCAGCTCCGGTAGAGGGCGGCTGCCTCATTGACCACCTCGACGGTGGGGTTGGGCACCACATCCAGATAGGAAGTGCAGCTGATGCCGGCTGCCTCGATGATGTCCTGCACCTTTTTGACAACGCCGATCTTTTCCAGCCCGCGGTCAGATACAAGGAGCACGTGGTCCGAGCTGCTGGCCCGGAGCACCTCGGGCAGCTGGCTCAGACAGCCCATGCCGAAGCGGATGTCCTGGGGGACGGTGAAATGAAAGCTGTTCATGGATCTATCTCCTTAAAAATGCAGTTCTGTGCGCTGGATCAGGTCTTTCTGCAGGGGCTTGCCCAGCTCTACGAAGTAGGCGCTGTAACCGGCCACACGCACCAGCATATCCTTGTAGTCTTCTGGCTTCTTTTGGGCCGCCCGCATGGTGTCGGCGCTCATGATGTTGAACTGGACGTGCATGGGCCCTTTGTGCATATACTCCTCGATGAAGTGCACCAGGTTGTCCCGGCCCTCGATGCCGGCCACGGCGTCTTCGGGGAAACGCAGGTTCATCAGGGTGCCGTTGGTGGCCAGGCTGTGGTCCACTTTGGCCAGGGAGTTGACGATGGCGGTGGGGCCGTTGATGTCGTGGGAGCCTGCGTCGGTATGGACGGGACCCATGTTGTCCGAGATGGCCTCGCCCTTTTTGCGGCCGTCCACCGAGGCGTTGGTGTTCAGGCCCATGGCCACATTGGCATTGACCGAGTAGACGCCGGGGCTGAAGGTGGCCCCGCGGGGAGACTTGCGGCCGGCGATGTGCTTGCAGTAGGTCTCGAACATGAATTTGAACAGCTCGTCGGCGTAATCGTCATCGTTGCCGTAGTGATGCACCTTGGAGCTGTTGACTAGGGCATACAGCTTTTCGTAGCCCGCCCAGTTTGCCTTGACGGCAGCCAGCAGCTGGGCGCCGGTGCAGCGCTTTTCGTCAAAAACCAGCTGTTTGATGGCGGAAAGGGAATCGGCGCAGGTGGCCATGCCGCTGGCCTGGGGTCCGATGCCATTGTATTTGGCGCCGCCTTCGGTCAGGTCGAGGCCCGACTCCATGCAGTCCTCAAACAGGGCCGAGACATAGGGCAGCGGCTTGAGGGCGCGGTGGGCGTTCTCGATCACGCACAGGCTGGAGCACATCTGGTTGGTCCAGTATTCGAACTGGCTGTCCACGCTCCTGCACACCTCGTCAAAGCTGGCATAGGTGTCCAGGCTGCCGGTGTCGGGACCCAGGTGCCGGCCCAGGGCGCCGCAGCGGGACCAGCGGGGGCAATGAGGCCCGCAGTCGATGCAGCGGCCGCCGTTGAGCACCATCTCCATCATCTTGGGGGTATTCACATAGGCGGCGTCGTGCCAGCCGTACTCCCTGCCCGGCAGGCTGATCTCCACACAGCCGACCACACAGTAGTCCCGGGCCTCCTCCAGGGACATCCCCTTGCGCATCATCCCCCGGATGGCGGGAGCATCGTTGAACAGCTTGGGATGCCCGTAACCGGCGCGGATGCATTCCACCGCCTTGACGCGCAGCTCCTCGGGGGTGTTCTCGTGCATACGCACACAGACCCAGGGGTTCATCATGCGGGTGTGGGCCGAAGCTTCCAGCATCAGCATGGTCAGGTCGTTGGTAGCGTCGTTGCCTTCCCGGTCCACGCCGCCGATGGTCAGGCTCTCGCCGCCAAAGCCGCGGCCATTGCGCAGGGCCATGCTGCCTGCATCCTTCAGCTTGGTGGGATTGTTCAGCTTGACGTACTCCACCTCCAGCAGCTCCAGGGCAAACGGTTTGTCCAGGCCGCCGCGGTCCCGGTCTGCCTTATAATAGGGGTAGAGCCACTGGTCCATGCGGCCGTAGGAGATGGAATGGCCGTTGGATTCCACACAGATCAGCATGGTGGCAAAGTTGAACAGCTGCAGCGCCTGCCAGAAGGTCTGGGGCGTGCCGCTGGAGATGGCCCGGCAGTTCTCTGCGATGGCTTCCAGCTCGGCTTTGCGCTTGGGATCGGTTTCGGCGCCGGCCATCTGTACGGCCAGGTCGGCATAGCGCAGGATATAGCGGGTGACGGCCTGCAGCATGATGCACATACCCTGGTAGAACTCGCGCTTTGTGCAGAATGCGGGGTCGTGCATATCCAGACCCGCCAGCTTTTCCTGGGCGCGCTGGAGCAGGCCGCCAAAGCCCAGCCGCATCAGGCGGGCATAATCGACGGCCAGGTGGCCGGTGCCGGCGTAGTGGTAGAGGTTGGTCTGGAAAATCTTTTTGCCTGCCTCCGAACCCTTGAGCTGGTCGTCGTCCAGACGGGCGTTGATGTAATCATCCAGGGTCCTGCCCTGCCACCAGCTGCACAGGTCTAGGATCTCCTGGCGTTCGGCGTCGCTGCGGATGTAGAACTGGTCGTGCTCCCGCTCCTCAAAGGGGTGGTGCCGGATCTCGTCCAGGATCCAGTTGACCGAGAACTCGGGATAGATGGGAGCCGACTTGATGGGTGAAGCGATGTCGCCCACGATCAGGTCATCCTCATAAATATAGATGCCGCAGTGCAGCAGGACATTTTCAAATGCATAGGCGACCTTGAGCTTTTCAGGGGCGTTTGGGTGGGCCTGGTAGCTTTCGGTGACCAGGCGCAGACGCTGGGTATCGATGTCATAGCCCCGGTCCAGGAAGGTCTGGCGGAGCCTGTTGACCCGGGGAAAAGGGGACCAGTCCTCATGGTGGACCTGGTAGCCCACGCAGTAATTTTTGTCAAACGGCTCGGTGCCGCTGGCGGTGGTGTGGATATTGCCCATCAAAATACCTCCTCTGTGGTTGTTTCACTCTTTTTCCCGGGTACCCACCAGGCAGTTGATGCCCCGGCTGTTGAAATACGCTGCGATCTGTACCACCTGTTTCTGGAAGGCCCGGCGATTCAGCCGCAGGCCGGACATCTGGTAGGGCATCCCGAGAGAGCGGTATTTTTCCTCTCCCAGCCGCATAAAGCTGAGCAGCTGCAAAGTGCGCACCCGTCCGCCCATCCGAGTCAGGATAAAGTCGGCCGAAGCCTCTATGTTGGCGCGGCTGTCGTTGACGCCGGGGATCACCGGGATGCGCAGGATCAGCTCGCGGTCCAGCTGGGCCAGCCGCTGCAAATTTTGCAGGATCAGGCCGTTGTCCACGCCGGTGTACTCCCGGTGCAGCGCGCTGTCCATCATTTTGAGGTCGGAGATGATCAGATCGGTGAATGGAAGGACCTTTTCGATCTGCTCCCACCCAAAGCAGAGGGTGGACTCGCAGCAGGTGTGGAACCCCTCGGCTCGGCAGGCGGCAAACAGGGCGGCCACAAAGTCGCTCTGTACCAGGGGATCGCCGCCGGATACGGTCACGCCGCCTCCCGACCGTTCATAATAGCCCCTGTCCCGCCGGATGACCTCCATGCATTCCTCCACCGTCATGGCGCGCCCCCACAGTTTGAGGGCATCGGAAGGGCAGGCATCCAGGCATTGCAGGCAGTCGGTGCAGCGGGTGCGATCGAGGCCAGCCAGTTTGCCTACCGTGAAATGAAAGATGTCCCCCTGGGGGCAGGCTTCCACGCAGCTGCCGCAGGCTCGGCGGCCGATGCATTTAGTGCGGTAAACGCCCACCTGGGGCTGGCGCAGCAGCCCTTCCGGGTTGCTGCACCACCGGCAGCGCAGAGGACAGCCCTTGAGGAACAACTCGGTGCGCAGGCCGGGCCCGTCGTGGATGGTGTACCGCTGTACGTTGAAAACGATGCCGATTTCGCTGCTCATACCTCAGTTTCCCACACCCACGTTTTTGGTGGCGATGACGTCCACCCCTGTGCCGGCCACGTTTTCAGCCAGCACCTGGCCGATGCAGACCGGCGCGCGGACGGTGACGTCCTTGAGGGCGCGGGCCACGTCGAAGATCTTGCCCTTGGGTACGTCGGTGCGGGTCTTGCAGGAGACCATGGGGAGGGTGCCGCCTGTCACACGCACCGTGCTGGTCACGATGCGGGTGGGGTTGGTGACCTCCTTGCGGCCATAGGCGTCGCCCCGGGGACAGGTGTTGCCCTTCACCTGGAGGACGGCGCCGCCTTCCATCTCCACCGTCAGGGGGCAGCCCATCGGGCAGCCGATGCAGATCAGTTCTTTCTTTTCCATCGTTTATGCCTCCTCCAAGGTCACGGTGATGCAGCCGGCGGCGGGATTTTGCCGCAGCAGCTCGCCCTTGAGCTGGACGGTCTCCATCTCGCCGGGGGCCAGGACCGGCCGGCGGCGGGTGAAAATACAGGTGTCGCCCAGATAGACGGCGATCTTTTTGTTTTTGTATACGGCCCCCACCCGGAAGCGGAGGGTCAGCTTATCGCCCACGCAGGCGGGGCGGACGGCGGTGGGCACGGTATAGCGGACGCCGTTCTCTCCCCGGACGGGCAGCACGACGGTCTGCTGCTCCCGGCCGTCGTTTTGGATGTAGGCGGCGGCCTGGGCGCCGGCGGCGCCGGCCTCCTCCGAGACGTAGTCCACCAGGTCGTGGACGTGCAGCACGTTGCCTGCCGCAAAGACGCCGGGGATGCTGGTCTCCAGGCTCTCATTGACGACGGGGCCGCCCGTCACCGGGTTGAGCTGGACCCCGGCGGCGCGGCTCAGCTCGTTCTCGGGCAGAAGGCCGCAGGACAGCAGCAGGGTGTCGCAGTCGTAGTGCTCCTCGGTGCCGGGGATGGGTTTGCCGTTTTCCACCTGGGCCAGGGTGATGCCCTCCACCCGCTCTTTGCCCTGGATGTCCACCACGGTATGGCTCAGCTTGAGGGGGATGCCGTAGTCGTCCAGGCACTGGACGATGTTGCGCTTCAGGCCGCCGGAGTAGGGCATCAGCTCGGCCACCACCTGCACCTGCGCCCCTTCCAGGGTCATCCGGCGGGCCATGATCAGGCCGATGTCGCCCGAGCCCAGGATGACCACCTTGCGGCCGGGCAGATAGCCTTCCATATTGACCAGGCGCTGGGCGGTGCCGGCGGTGAAGATGCCGGCGGGCCGGTAGCCGGGGATGTTCAAGGCGCCCCGGGGCCGCTCACGGCAGCCCATCGCCAGGACGACCGCCTTGGGATGGAGCTGGAACAGCCCGTCCTCGCGGTTCATGGCGGTGACGGTCTTGTCGGCCGCCAGGTCCAGCACCATGGTGTTGAGTTTGTAGGGGATCTCCAGCTCTTTGGCCATCGCGATAAAACGGGCGGCGTATTCGGGACCGGTGAGTTCTTCCTTGAAGGTGTGCAGCCCAAAGCCGTTGTGGATGCACTGGTTGAGGATGCCGCCCAGCTCGTTGTCCCGCTCCAGGATCAGCAGGTCCTCCACGCCGTGCCTGCGGGCCTCCACAGCGGCCGCCAACCCGGCGGGGCCGCCGCCGATGATAACAAGATCTACGTTTTTCATGGTATTTCCCCCTTACAGCGCGTCCTTGTTGGTGCCGACGATGATCTTTGAGCTGCCGCCGGACTTGGTGATCTCACAAAGCGGCAGTCCCAGCTCCCGTGCAAGGATCTCCATGACACGGGGGCTGCAGAAGCCGGCCTGGCAGCGGCCCATGCCGGCGCGGGTGCGCCGCTTGACGCCGTCCAGGCTGCGGGCGCCGGGCACCCGGTGGATGGCGTCGATGATCTCCCCCTCGGTGATGCTCTCACAGCGGCAGATGATCTGGCCGTAAGCGGGCTGGCGGCGGATCAGGTCGGCGCGCTCTTCCAGGGAGAGGGTCTTGGGATCAAGGATGCCCTTGCGGGTGGGGTCGAAGTCGGTCTTTTTCTCCAGGTGCAGGCTGCCGGCCGCAATGTCTGCCACCATGGCGCCGATGGCCGGCGCACTGGACAGGCCGGGGGACTCGATGGCGGCGCAGTCCACAAAGCCGGGGGCGATCTCGCCGATGAAGAAATCGTGCCGGGGCTCGTGGGCGCGCAGGCCCGCAAAGCTGGTGATGGTCTGACGCATGGGCAGATCCTTGACCGCCAGGCCGGCCTTGGCGCGGATCTCGTCCAGGCCCGCGGCCGTGGTGGCGGTGGCTTCTTTGTCCTCCACGTCGATGGCGGTGGGGCCGATCAGCAGGTTGCCGTGGACGGTGGGGGTGACCAGGACCCCCTTGCCGTACTTGCCGGGCAGCTGGAAAACGGTGTGGCGGACATGGTCCCCGGCGGCATGGTCCAGCAGGAAGTAGTCGCCCCGGCGGGCGATGATCTGCATGGGCTGGGCCGGTGCGGCCATGTTGTGCAGCACGTCGGCATAGACGCCGGCGGCATTGACCACCAGCCGCGCGTCGTAGCTGCCGCAGTCGGTCTCGACACGCCAGCCGCCCTGGATGGGATAGACCTTTTGGACGGCGGTGTCGAACTGGAACCGGACGCCGTTTTTGGCGGCGTTCTCGGCGAAAGCGTAGGTCATCCCGAAGGGACAGACGATGGCGCCGGTGGGGGCCCACAGGGCGGCGATGGCGTCGTCCGAGATGTTGGGCTCCATGGCTTTCAGCTCGTCCCGCCGGATGATCCGCAGCCCTTCGACGCCGTTGGCGGTACCGTTCTCATACAGCTGCTGCAGTTTGGGCAGGTCCTCCTCCTGCAGACAGACCACAAGACTGCCGCAGGGGTCATAGGCAAAGTCCAGTTCCCTGGCCAGGGCGGGCATCCGCTTGCTGCCCTCCACATTCAGCCTGGCCATCAGGGTGCCGTGGGCCGCGTCAAAGCCGGCATGGACAATGGCGCTGTTGGCTTTGCTGGTGCCGCAGCAGACGTCCTCTTCTTTTTCCAGCACCAGGATATCGGCCTTGTAACGGGCGAGTTCCCGCGCACTGGCGCAGCCGGACACGCCGGCGCCGATGATGATTACATCTGTCATAGATCCATCTCTCTCTTTCTTGTCACATGGGGGCGGCTGCGCTCATTCCTCGTCGAGGGCCCAGTGATAGGCGCAGCGGACGGCTTTGTTCCAGCCGCGCAGCCGTTTGGCCCGTTCTTCTTCGGTGATGGAAGGCTGGTAGGTGCAGTCCACCGACCAGTTGCGGGCCACTTCCCCGGTGGATTTCCAGTAGCCCACGGCCAGGCCCGCCAGATAGGCGGCGCCCAGGGCGGTGGTCTCGAGGCACTTGGGCCGTTTGACCGGCACATTGCTGATATCGGCCATGGTCTGCAGCAGGTAGTTGTTGGCGGAAGCGCCGCCGTCCACCCGCAGGCTGCGCATCTGGATGCCGGAATCCGCCTCCATGGCGCGCAGCACGTCGTTGACCTGGTAGCACAGGCTGTCCAGGGTGGCCCGGATGATGTGGTATTTGTTGCACCCGCGGGTCAGGCCCACGATGGCGCCCCGGGCGTACTGGTCCCAGTGGGGCGCGCCCAGGCCGGTAAAGGCGGGTACCACATAGCAGCCGTTGGTGTCCTTGACCTTGTTGGCCATGTACTCGGAGTCCTTGGCCTCCTCCAGCAGCCGCAGTTCATCCCGCAGCCACTGGATGGCGGCCCCGGCCACAAAGATGGAACCTTCCAGCGCATAGTTGACCCGGCCGTCCAGACCCCAGGCGATGGTGGTCACCAGGCCGTTGCGGGAAAATACCGGCTTCTCCCCGGTGTTCATCAGCATGAAGCCGCCGGTGCCGAAGGTGTTTTTGGCCTCGCCGGGGGCAAAGCAGGTCTGTCCGAACAAAGCCGCCTGCTGGTCTCCGGCCGCCCCCGCGATCTTGATCTCGCCGCCGAAATGCATGGGGTCGGCGTACTCATAAAAGCAGCTGGAGGGCATGGGCTGGGGGAGCATACACCGGGGGATGTCCAGCTCCTGGAGGATCTCGTCGTCCCAGTCCAGCGTGTGGATGTTGAACAGCATGGTACGGCTGGCGTTGGAATAGTCGGTGACATGGACCTTGCCGCAGGTCAATTTCCAGATCAGCCAGGTCTCCACCGTCCCAAACAGCAGCTGTCCCGCTTCGGCCTTCTGCCGCGCGTTTGGCACATGGTCCAGGATCCATTTCAGCTTGGTGGCCGAAAAATAAGCGTCGATGACAAGGCCGGTCTTTTGACGGAACTTCTCGGTCAGGCCGCGGGCCTTCAGCTCGTCGCAGTAGGCGCTGGTGCGCCGGCACTGCCAGACGATGGCGTGGCAGACCGGTTCGCCGGTGTCGCGGTCCCATACGATGGTGGTCTCCCGCTGGTTGGTGATGCCGATGGCTGCAATGTCCTCGGCGCTGGCCCCGATCTGGTTCATGGCCGACAGGGCTACGCCCAGCTGGGTGGTCCAGATCTCGTTGGCGTCGTGCTCCACCCACCCGGGCCGGGGGAAATACTGGGTGAATTCCTTCTGTGCAACGCTGCACATCTCTCCCGCCTGATTGAACAGGATGCAGCGGTTGGATGTGGTGCCTGCATCCAGTGCCATGATGTAGGACATCGATGTAGCCTCCTTTATCTTTCGCCTGGGACAGGTGGCCCTGCCCCGAAAAAAATGCAGAACGAAAAGCCAGGGGGAGAAAGCTCCGCCGAAAGCGTGGTTCGTTCTGCACTGATCCAATGGGATATTTTGCCTTATTCCTGATAGAACAACTCGCTCGCGACGATGGCCAGCGGGCCGATGTGGTCGATCTGGTTGGCCAGTTCGGACCGCACCACATATTCCTCGTTGTATGCCGGGTCATAGCGTTTGCATGCGGCACGGAAATGCTCGAAGAAGTGGGGCACGTCGAACATATTGCCGTAGACGATCAGACGGTCGGGCGCCAGCATGGTCAGGATGGCGCCGGTGACGTTGGCAAGGGTCTCGATCTCCTCGTCCAGCACGCTCCACATACCGGGATCGTCCAGCTCGGCCAGGCCGGGCAGGTCATGGACGGTGATCCGCTGGGAGTCGCCCTCCACAGCCTGCCACAGGATGGGGGTAGCGGCGGGGCTGCACGCCTGCTGCAGCCGCTTGACCAATGGATGGCTGGAGACCCGCGTCTCCAGGCACCCATGGCGGCCGCAGTGACACAGCGCGCCGTTGGCGTCCACCCGTACATGGCCGATCTCGGCATTTTTGAAGCATTTGCTCTGGTAGATACGGCTGTCGGTGATGATGGCCGAACCGACCCCGGGTCCCCACTTGAGAAAAACGAGGTTGCTGTGCTGCTTGCCCATCCCGTACAGGAGTTCGGCCTGGGCAAAGGCTTTGACGTTGTTCTCAAGGAGGACGGGGCATTCCAGATGGCGGGCCAGGCAGTCCACCACCTGCACAGGCTGATCCCAGATGCGGTATGCGTGCAGGCTGACCCCTGCCTGGTAGTCCACCGGGCCGGGCACCGATATGCCCGCCCCCAGCAGCTGATCCCGGCGGATGCCCGCCTCCCACATCAGGACCTTGCCGGTGTCGGCAATTTCTTTCAGGAACTGGGCCGGCGCCGCGCTTGTGTCGGTCCTGAGTTGCCGGATCGTGCAGTGTTCTCCGTGCAAATCGCAGATCGAAAGGCTGGTCACCGGAGTTTCGATGCAGATAGATAACACATAGCGGTATTGGTAGTTGATGTCCAGCAGGACCTTGCGTCTGCCGACGCGGTTGCTCTCCTGGATCTCACCTACTTCGTAGAGCATCCCCTCGGCCAGCAGGTCAGAGCACAGGGTGGTGACACTGGCTGGCGTAAGGCCCAGATGAGCCGCGATGTCCTTGCGGGACATCGGCCCCGCGTCGTTGAGCAGCTTCAAGATCGAGCTTTGGTTTCTGCTCTTTACATTTTCCATGTTGATGCCGGTATATCCCATGACTGTTTGACCTCTTCCAGTGTGCTCCCGCTTGCTTGGGAAGCGGGATTTTCGCTTTATATGTGAATTAGTTTAAGTACAATAATTAATTGACATATAAAGTATACTAAAGCCTGATGGAATTGGCAAGAACAGCTGGTAAAAAAATTACTTTGGTAGGAAGCAGGATCAGAATTTACAGATCTCAACGCCCAGCATATGGCCCAGTTTTTCCAGCTCGCCGGCCACGGCGCCGTAGGCCACTACGAAGTGGGGCTCCCAGCCGCCCTTGACGCTGTCGCAGACGATGCTCCTGGCGTCATGGCTGGTCCTGACCACGATGGACGTGCCGTTGAACTGTTTGGGCTTGTCCAGGGCGGCGCCCTCCGCGATGAAGAAGCGGAAGCTGCCGTCCGGCTTGCGCCCCACGCGGAAGATGGTCACGTGCTCGGCGGCTTCACAGCCGAAATCCATGACGGGGCCGATCTTGCGGTTGGGATGGACGCCCACCTGAGCACCGGTATCGCGGCGGGCCAGGCTGCAGGCCGCCATGCCGCAGTGCCAGTAGGTGATGGTGTTCTCTTTCTCATCCATCGAGACGGGGTCGCCAAAGAAGCAGGCGGAGCCGGTCAGGCGGCTGCCGATGAACATGGACAGGGCGCCATAGGCGTCCGACTCGCAGCTGGCAGAGATGCCGTTGGCATTCAGCAGAGACAGCACGCTGCATACCGGGGTGCCGAAGGCGGTGAAGAAATCGGGCCAGCAGCGGGAGCAGATGGCACCGATCTGGTTGTCGCCCACATAGGTCTTGTAGGCCTTGTACAGGCGGGCGAAATCCATCACATTCTTTTCGGGCATGGTGTCCAGGCCAACGATGGTGCGGCGGGCTTCTTCCAGCTCGGCGGCGACCTCCTCGCTGGTGTAGGCTTTGGCCTTGTCGATCAGCTCCCGGGCTTCGATGGAGTCGAGGGTCACCCCAAAGGTGTGCATCATCTCGGCGTCCAGCGCGCGCCCAAAGCCGAAGCCCTGGGGTGTGTGCCCGATGGAGAGCATCTTCAGGCGGCGCAGGTCGGACTTGACCTGGGCTGCACAGATGGCGGCGCGCACCTCGGCAACGACGTCCGCCTCGCCGGGAGCGCCGAAGACATATTCGAACTGGCCCGGGCCGCGGAACGCGGTGATGGCATTGCCTGCCGAATAGGCTCCGGTCAGGCTGTTCAGACGCAGGCGGGTGCCGTCGATGACGGGTTCGCGCAGGGTCCACAGCAGGATGGGGCAGTCAAAGCGCTTGAGCACCTCGCTGGCATACGCTGCGTTGGCAAAGGTGATATTCTGCAGGATGATCAGATCCGGGTGGATGGTATCCAGGTAGGCGCACAGGTCATCCACCGTCAGCAGCATCTTATCGGGGAAAACACAGCTGCCGCTCAGCTCTTTGAGCATGGCGACCGAACGGTCAAACTGCTCCTGGGCGCTTTCCAGATGGAAGGTGCCGACTCCGATGGGAACATAGGCGACTTGAAAAGCCACGATGATTCACTCCTTTGATGGTTCGGCCTTTATTTGATCAGAAGGGAAAGGCCGGAGATGAATAACAGAATATAGGTCAGCTTCATAAACAGAAGCTGGCTCATCCGGGCATAGAGCCTGCTGCCGATGAACATGCCTGCAAACAGGAAGGGCAGTGAGCAGAGGCCGGTGCGGATGGTGCCGGGTGTCCACAGCCCCGCCTGGATGTCCTCGATCAGGATGATGGTGTTCAAAAAGATCCATACCGTCGAGATGGTGGCACGGAAGGAGACTTTATCCCGGATGCGGCGGGTCAGGTAACTGATGAGGAGAGGCCCGCCGCTGACAAACAGGCCGTGGATGACGCCGGCCAGGGCCAGCAGCCCGTAGGATGCCGGGTCGGCAGCCTTTTGGGCCGGAGCCGGCTCCGACTGGCTTGGTTTGCAGGTCAGTTTGTAAAAGCCCTGCACCGACAGCACCAGCACAAAGACGCCCAGCAGCTTGTACATGAGCTGTTCCTGGCTGGCAAACAGGCCCCGGATAAAGACGGCGGCAAAGATGCCCACCGCCATGATGAGAACGATGCGGGCCAGCTCTTTCCAATCGACCTTTTTGTAGTTGCCTGCAAAAACATAGACGCCGGAAAAGATGGCCAGCACGTTGAGGATGGGCTTGGCGATGTCATAGCCCACCAGCATCAGGCTGGGAGGCATGGCCAGGATGGTGCCGGCAAAGCCCGTGATGCCCTGGATGATGTTGGTCAGCAGGATGACGGTGAAAAAGAGGATCTGGTTCATGTTTTAGTTCCCGTATTTGGCACGGATCCCTTCAAACAGCTCGCTCCAGGCAGAATCCTTCCGGTAGAACACAGGAGGATCGCCCAGGGGTGCGGGGACGGTATGGCGGCCGTGGCCGTACTCGGCGCCGGTCCACAGATGGACCCAGCCGTCGCTGGGCAGGTACACTTCCCAGTCGGCCTTGTCGGCCTGCCAGACAGGGGCCACCAGCAGCTCGGAGCCGTACAGGTACTCAAACTGCTCGGTATAGCTCTCGGCGTCCTCCTCGTAGTGGAGGAACAGAGGCCGCTGCACAGGGGTGCCCTTGGCTGCGTTCTCGGCCACCAGCGTCTTGGTGTAGGGGGCCAGCATGGTGTATACATCCACCAGGCGTGCCAGGCGCTCCATGCAGTCCTCGTCGTCGTAATACTGGAAGTTGGTGTCGGGACGGTTGCCCTCGTGGGTGCGCATCACCGGCATGAATGCGGCCATCTCGGCCCAGCGCAGAAAGACTTCCTTGGTGCGGCAGTTGTCAAACAGGGAGGTATAGCCGCCGATGTCGCAGTGATTGAGGCCGCAGCCGGTCATGCCGGCGCTGAGGGCGGCACAGATCACGGTGCACAGGCCGTCGTGGCGGGTAAAGTCCACGCTCTGGTCGCCGGCCCACAGCAGGGTGCAGTATTTCTGGCTGCCGATGCCGCCGGCCCGCATGAAGTAGACTACCTGGCCCAGCTTGCCGCTTTCCTTGACGGCGTCGTAGTTGCACTGAGCCCAGCGCACCGGCCAGCGGTTGTGCTCGATCATGGGGCTGACGCCGTTGGCCAGCACCAGATCGTCGGTGGGCAGGTACTCGCCGAAGTCGGCCATCCAGCCGTCGATGCCGATGTCGATGGAATACTTTTTGATGACCTCGTCTTTGAACCACTGGTATGCCTTGGGGTCTGTGAAATCCACCACGCCGCAGTAGAACTCACCGAAGTCCACCAGGTAATCCGAACCGTCGCTCTTTTTGGCAAAGACGCCCAGGCGCTTGCCTTCTTCATACAGGGCGCCGTCGTTGACCAGATAGGGGTTGATGTAGCCCAGGAACTTGATCCCGCGCTTATGCAGCTCCTCGATGTGCCGGGGCAGATCGGGATACATCTCCTTGTGGAAATGCCAGTCCCACTGCAGCCGCTTGCCAAAGCTGGTCACCCGCTTGCCGCACCAGTCCTGGCACCAGACGCCGGCCACCTTGATGCCCTTGGCCAGGCTCTTGTCCACGATGCCGAAGCTGCGCTCGTTGCCGCCCTGGGCGCCGATGATGAGGCCGTTGTAGATCCAGTCGGGCAGCTCAGGCTGGCGGCCCAGGAAGGCGGTCAGCTTTTCCAGCAGGCCGATGAAGGTGGGCGCCGCTTCCAGGCGGATGAAGTCGGGCACACACCAGGTCTGCAGTTCGTGGTAGCTGTCATGGCGGAAGTCGAAGTCGCTGTAAGCGGTGCTCTGCATATGCAGGTAGTAGTGGCGGCTGCTGACATAGGTGGGCTGGGGATAGTTGGTGTGGTAATAGTCACCGCCGGCGCCGCCGTTCTCCACGTCGCTGCGCCAGGTGACATAGGTGGTTTTGTCCCGGCCCACGCCCGGCTCGCTGGTCCACAGGGGGAAGTGGCGGCCGCGAAGGTCAAAATAGCTCATCTGCTCGCCGCAGCCGTAGACGTGCTCGGCCGCGTCCGCCTGGACCCGCAGCCAGAAGCGGTTGATGCTGCCGTCGCGGCAGACAGGGGTGAGGGTGACTGCGCCGTCCCGTTCCGTCACCTGGAGGGTCAGCACCCCTTCCAGGTCCAGTTCGGCGCCGGCCTCCGTCTTTCTGGCGGCGGTCAGAGTCAGGGGGCGGCGTTCCACCACATAGTCATCGATCTTGAAGTTGCCGCGGTACATTTGGACATTCTCCTCGCCGCAGCCTACATAGACCATGGGGGTCTTTGCATCCGTGTGCAGCAGCAGGTCAGTCCCGTTTTTCAGGATGAACTCCTGTTCTCTTACGATGATTTCCAAAGCAGACACCTCCATATGGGGGGACCCACGTCGGTGGGTCGGATCAGTAATGCAGCTCTTTGTTTTCTCCCAGCAGTCCGGCGTGGGCGCCCTGACGGATCAGGGGCTCCCGTTCGGGATGAGCGATCACCCACTTGTTGCGCTGCAGCAGGAGCCGGCTTTCGGGGTCGTCGTTGGGGATGCGGCTGTCCAGGGGGGTGTTGGTGCCCCGGGGCAGGATCACGATCCCCTTGAAGCCCTCGTCGCAGACCCGGCAGGGGGACAGGTGCAGGGTGGTCTGGTACATCTCGAAGGCAGTGCCTCTGGGTACATAGAATACTTTGGCGTTTTCAAAGCGATAGGTGCCGCCTGCCTCGATCTGCCACACATGGCCCAGGATCAGCATGAAATCGGTGACCGCTACGTTGATCTCACTGCCTTTGTGGTACTCGAAGCCGTTCCAGGTGGTGTTGCGGCCGTTGCAGTAGCCCACCTCGATGGGCATATCGCCGTAGAACGTCGCCTGTACCTGGGCGGCTGCCGGCATGGACTCCATCTCCGGCACGCTGGCAACATAGATGTTGCCGCTTTCGGGGATGCGGGTCTCCTTCTCCATATACTCGATCATACCGCTGAAGTCGTACCCCTGGATCACCCGGCCATAGGGGGCAAAGGCAGGGTCGTTCACGTTCAGCACAGGCACATCGTTGACTTGGTTCAGACGTTCCAGCATGGGGAGCCTCCCTCAGTGACCGCGCACGATCTTGAAGGTGGCGCGCCAGTCCTCCGAGCCCATACCGCTGTCCATGCCTTTTTCATAGACCTTCTGGACGTTGGCCTGGCCGGGCATCGCAAAGCCGCACTCTTTCGCCAGGTTCATGCAGATGCCCACATCCTTGGCGGCGTTGGCCATCGAGAAGGCGGTGGAATAATCCTCGTCCTGCAGCTTCTGCCACTGGCCGTCCAGATAGAAATTCTGGGCGCCGCCGTAGGAGATAGCGGTGGCGTAGTCGGCCACCGAGATGCCCTGGAGCTGTGCCAGGGACAAAGTCTCGTTGACGCCGTTCTGGATCTGGGTGGCCAGGGCGTTGTGGCAGATCTTCATCACCAGGCCTTTGCCGTTGCCGCCCATCCGGATGATGTTCTCACCCATATAGGCCAGGATGGGGCGCATGGCCTCACAGGTGGCCTCGTCGCCGCCCATGTAGATGCCCAGGGTGCCGGCGATGGCGGCCGGCTTGCTTTTGACCACGGGGGCATCCATGAACTGTGCGCCTGTGGCCTTGACCATCTCGCTGATCTGTACCGAGACGCTGGGGTCGATGGTGGACATATCGATGCAGGTCTTGCCGGGGCCGAGCACAGGCAGGATCTCTTTATAGACGCTCATGGAATGCTCCGACTTGGGCACCATCGAGATGATGACGTCCGACTTCTGGGCCAGCTCCACCGAGTTCTGGCAGGCGACGGCGCCCTTGGATGCCAGCAGCTCCACCTTGGCGGGCAGGAAGTCGAAGCAGTAGACCGTGTCGTCATGCTTTTTGACGATATTCTCGCACATGGACTCGCCCATGATGCCCAGGCCGATAAAACCGATTTTCATAGCGCATTCTCCTTTTTGCCCTGTTGCAGCGGGCTGTCACTCGGTAACGGTGTTGTCCCAGGCGTTGCAGAAGGTGCCGATGCCCTGGGTGGTGTAGGCGTGCTTCATGCAGTCCTGATAGACGGCCAGGCCGGTGGTGACGATGTCGGCGCCGGCAACGGCACAATCAGCGATCTGCTTGGGGGTGCGGATGGCAGCGCAGATGATCTGGGTGTTGCCGTAGTAGCCGTAATTCTTGTAGATGGTCACGATATCCTGGATGTACTGGCGGCAGTCCTCGCCGTTGGCTTCCTTCCAGCCGATGAAGGGGGAGACGAACAGGGAGCCGTTCTTGGCGGGCAGGATGGCCTGCGCGGGGCTGAACACCAGAGTCACGTTGGTGCGGATGCCCTCTTTTTCCAGCATACGGGCGGCGGGGACGCCGGCCTCGGTGCAGGGGATCTTGATGACGAAGTTGGGGCTGATGGCGGCCACCTTGTGGGCTGCGTCGATCATCGCCTGCGTGTCATCCAGATGGGGGTTGATCTCCACCGAGACGGGGAACTTCTCATAGCCTTCCAGGCCCTCTGCCTTGATCCAGTTGGCGATGTCGGTGATGGCGGTCAGGAAAGGCTTGCCGCTGAGCATGATGTGACGGGGATTGGTGGTGACGCCGTCGATGCCGAAGGTCTTGTATGCCAGCTGGATCTCATCCAGCTTGGCACTGTCCAGAAAGTATTTCATAACAACTCTCCTTGTCCATTGATTCAAAGATTTGATTATTCAACAGCTGCGGCGTGGCAATCGCGTCTGCTGCGGGGAATCGACGCCTTTTAAGGCGCCCCTTCTATACATTATAATAGAACGGATGCAGTCGATTGTCAATAATTAAATTGTCTAATTAATTAAAATGGATTTTGTGCATATTGTCGTTATGATGCGCAGGAGCATTTGTTTTGGATGGCTTTGACAAAAACGGGGCGGGTGGATACGGGAGCGGCGGAGGCTGGCTGTGAAAAAATTTGGCGCAGAGCCATGCGCTTGGCCTGGAGGCCTTGCACACGTTCTGCGCCAAATTTTCCTGTCGGTGCCCCGGCCGGACGCCATATGCATACGGCCGGGATCTTTGACAGTCTGCTTTGAACACAAGGGATCTGGTAATAGAGGAACTGATAGAAGGTTTCAGGGTAAATCTCAGTCGTCGTGGCTGCTCTGGATGTTGGCCTCAAGGCTGGTGCTGCGGCCCAGCTTCTTTTCGACCTCTTCCATTTTCTTATTGTCCAGCGTGTAGATCAGGCCCATGGAGACAAAGATCAGGATAGCGCCGATGAGGGGATAGGCGGCGGCCAGGTTCTTCACATTGACGCCGACGTTGGCGGCCTGGCTGGCGACGTCCAGAGTCTCGTTGTAGCCGGTCCAGGTCAGGGCGACGCCCAGCAAAGCGCTGCCGACGCCGCTGCCGATCTTGCGGAACAGGGTAACGCAGGAGTAGACGGAGCCTTCCTCGCGGCGGCCGGTGGAAGCTTCCATGTAATCGATGCAGTCAGAGATGAGGGCCCAGACCAGGGTGACGAAGGAGCCCTGCAGCATACCGATCAGGAACTGGCAGATGACCCAGCTGATGGGGCTGGACATGGGGGTGACGATCATGAAAACGGTGATGCCGATGATGGCGATGAAGGGGATCGAGCACAGCGCCTTGCGGTCAAACTTCTTCAGCAGGGGCCGGATGAGGATCATCATGGCGATCTGGGCCACATAGTTCATCAGCATGGCCACGCTGATCCAGTTGGTGTCATTGTAGTACAGCATGAACACATACTGGTTGGTGGAGTTGTTGGACTGCATGAACATCAGCAGTGCGACGCTGGCAATGATCAGGCCGACCATGGGACGGCTCTGCATGCAGTTGAGGAAGGTGCGGAAGAAGTGGGGCTGCTCCTGTTTTTTCTCGGTGGGCTCCTCCACATGGATGATACGCTCGGTGCACAGTTTGATGGTGGCCTGCAGGCAGACCCAGGTCATCAGGCCCATGACCACGGCGGTCCACAGGAAGCGGCTCTGGATGGGGTCGCCGGTGACCTGGTTGTAGAGGAACAGGGGCAGGATGACGCCGGCGGGCACGTTGCCCAGCAGGCTGCCGGCTGCACGCCACTTGGACAGGTCGGCGCGCTCCAGCTCGTTGGTGGTCATGACCGAGGACATGGTGCCGTAGGGGACGTTGACGATGGTGTAGCACATATCCCACATGACGTAAGAGACAACGCAGGCCAGCAGGCGGATGGCATAAGATGCGTTGTGCAGGGGCATGAACATCAGCATGGTGACGCCTGCCAGCAGGAAACTGCCAAAGAAGATCCAGGGTTTGAACTTATCCTTGCCGTTTTTGGGGCGCAGCTTATCGGTCAGGGAGCCTACCAGGGGATCGTTGACGCCGTCCCAAATTTTGGTTAAAAGGATTAACAAACCATAGTGGGCCGGGTTGATGCCAAGGCAGGTGACATAGTACACCATGAAGAACGAGCTCTGCATCACGAAGGAAAGGTTGCAGCCAAAGTCGCCCAAGGCATAGCCGATCTTATCCTTCCAACCGAATTTTGGGACGTTTTCACGCATGATTATCTGGGCCATAATGATTCTCCTTTTGCTTTTCGGGCCGGCGCTCCGTACCGCAGGGGCGCCCGGCTGATGATACGATCTGTGCGTGAGGGGCTCATCCACCGTCCAAACTGCATTGCCACGCCGCGAACCAGTTGCGAGCCTGTATTAGTTAATTGAATTTATTAACTTGATTAAAGTATACTTCTCTTGCAATCCTTTGTCAATAGATTCGAATAAGTTTTATCCCTACTAGATACCAAAAATAGTGGATTGTTTTTGTAATATATGACAAAAACGGCTTGCGCGGCGTGTCTTATTGTCTAAATTTAAAGATTATTGAAGAAAAAATTTAGATAGAACACTGGCGCATATACCGTAGGTGGTATATGTGCTTTCGATCCTTGGAGCGCTGGGCAAAGGGAGCGCCCTGGACGGTTGCCCAACGGCAATACAAAGGGGCCTGTCCTCTGCTTGCCGCAGACAACAGGCCCTTTCTATTTTTGAGAGAGAATGATCTTTTTCCAAAAAATATTTCCCGTGACCCCGGTTTCAGCCCCCTGCCGCCGTATTCTATAAACAAAGCAGCAAACACACCCACACAAACGATCAAAGGAGACAACTACTATGAAGAAGATGAACCGCAAGCAGATCCTGACCCTCACCGCCGCCCTGGCTCTGACCGCCCTGACCGCATGCAGCTCTCTGCCTGCTTCGGCTGCCTCCGTGGACTATGACACCGCTGTCAAGATCGCCGCCGATCACCTGGGCTGCGATGTGAGCGACCTGAAAGTCATCGAGCGGGACTACGACGACGGCAAGTACGAGCTGGATATCCTGGTGGGCGACGTCAAGTACGAGTACGAGATCGGTGCTTCCTCCGGCAAGGTGCTGAAGGCCGAGCGGGACCGCCGCGACTGGGACGACCGTTACGATGACGACTGGGACGACCGTTACGACGATGACTGGGATGACCGCTACGACGACGATTGGGACGACTGATCGCAGCTGACAAAGAGAAAAAGCCCCGGGCTATGGGTTCCTTTCGAAGGAGCCTTCAAGCCCGGGGCTTTTCCGGTGGGGTGTTCAGTTTGTGTGCGGCTGGGCCAGCCAGTCCAGCAAGGCGGCTTTGGCGGCCTCGGGGCCGGGCACGGGCGGCCCGCCGGTGAGGTAGGCCACTGCGTCATCCCATTCCCGCTGGGGCGCGCAGTCGGGCGCGAGTTCGGCCAGCGCTCCGCGCAGCTTCGCCCGCTGGCCCGGCCCCGGCCGGTGCAGGTCGCTCAAGTATGTGCAGCCTGCACGCAGGGCCAGGTAGTCCAAAAGATGTACTTCCACTTGCATCATCATGCACAGGAGAGGCTTGTCTCCACATAGACTTTTCCGCCCGACTCCACCAATGCACCCATCAGGGAAAGGGTTTTGCCATGCATACTTTTTCGAACATAAGGAGGCGGGACCCTTTGGGGTCCCGCCTCCTTTCCACTCTATAAGATTCCTCAGAAATCGATCTCCTCCAGACGCAGCAGGGCCAGCACATAGATCTTGACCGACTGCAGCAGGGCGTCCACCGGGGCGGACTCATTGGCGCCGTGCATGGGGCCGCCAAAGCTGGGCAGGACCATGTCGCGGCTCTCGGGACCGAAACTGACCGCATAGGGGAAGTGGCGGGCATAGGTGCCGCCGCCCATGGTGAAGGGCTTCTCGTTTTTGCCGGTCACCTCGTTGTAGGTGTCGATGCAGGCCCGGATGGCAGGGGTGTCCGCCTCGATATAGAAGGGGTCGGCGGCGTCCACGTCCTCCAGGGAGGCGCCGGTTCCGATGGCGGCCCGGATGGCGGATGCAAGGACGTCTCCGTTGGTGGAGGTGGGGTAGCGGCTGTCCATGGTCTGCACCATGCGGCCCTCCTGCATATACATCCGCCCGCCAATGATGGTCAGGGGACCGAAGGGACCGTCGGAGGTGGCAATGCCCAGGCCCTCGCCGGCGGTGGAGCTGTGCAGCTTGTGCAAAACCTCCAGATAGCCGCGCTCGGTCTCGTTGCACAGGCCGTTGGCCAGCAGATAATCTGCCACCAGGCCGATGGCGTTCACGGTGCCCTCGGGGCTGGCTGCGTGGCCCGACTTGCCCCAGCCGCGCACGCGGACGCAGCCGTTCTCGGGTTCCAGGGTGATGTTGGGGGCGTTTTTCAGCCCCGCCATGTCGGCCTGCACCAGGGCGCTGGCCCGGTCGGGGACGGCGTTGTTGGCCACGCCGCCCTCAAAGGCCAGGATCTTGCCATGGCACACCGGGCTGACCAGCTTGCCGTGGAAGTGGCCCTTCTCGCCGTTGCAGACGGGGAACTCGGCGTCGGGGGTGAAGCAGAATACCGGGGCCGGGTTGTGGGCCAGATAGTATTCCACATCCTCCATCCCGGTCTCCTCGTTGGTGCCGGCCAGGGCGCGGATGGGGTAGCGCAGCGGCACCCCCAGCTCCTTGAGGCACTTGAGGGTGTACAGGGTGGCGACCATGGGACCCTTGTCATCCAGCACGCCCCGGCCCAGGATCCATCCGTCCTGCCGGCGCATGGCAAAGGGGTCCCCGGACCAGCCTTCGCCGGCCGGCACCACGTCCACATGGCAGATGGTGGCCAGATACTTGCTGGCTTCCCGGCCGGGCAGCTCGGCATAACCGATGTAGCCTTCGCAGTTGTGGGTGTCCAGGCCCAGCCGGCCGGCCAGCTCCAGGGTCTTGTCCAGGGCAGCCCGGGCACCCGGGCCGAAGGGCGCGCCCTCGGCGGGAGCGGCCTCCACACTGTTGATGGCGACCAAAGCCCCGATGTCCTTGAGCATCTGTTCCTTGTTGGCCTCCAGGAAGGCATCTATCTTCTGGTCCAGTATCTGATCCATAGTATCATTTTCCTTTCCTTCAAAGTCTGTCAAAACGCAGCAAGGCGGGGCCGCCGTCTGGGACGGCCGCCCCGCCTTAGCATACCCATTCTAACACATTTTGCAGCCCAATGCTAGAGTGTATCTCAGCGTGTCGAAAAACGACACGCTTTAGGGGGAACCCATTTCTGCCTGCTGCGCAGGTCAGAAATTCCTTCCCCCTAATATCCCCCTGGGGACAAAATTTAGCGCTGAACCGCGCACTCGCCGCAAAGCGGCTCGCACACTCTCAGTGCTAAATTTCCCTGTATGTGTCCTGTCCATCCGCACATGTCGGCTGGACAGGACTTTTTTGACAGTTTGAGATACACCCTGGGGTGTATCTGAAAACCCGATGCGGGCCTCACTGCGCTGAGCGGGGACTGTCCTTCAGCTTTTTCCACTCGATGACAAAGAACAGGATGGTGCAGGTGGAGGCCGACACGATGTCGCTGATGGGTTCGGCCAGATACAGGCCCAGCAGCTGGCTCAGGCCCAGAGCGCCGAACACCCGCGGGATGACCAGCGACAGGGGCAAAAGCAGGATCACCTTGCGCAGCAGGGCGATGAACATACTGATCCGGGCCTCGCCCAGACCCAGGAAGGTCTGCTGGCAGGCCAGCTGCGCGCCCATGAAGAAGTAGCCCAGCATGTAGATGCGCAAAGGCGCGGTGCCCAGGGCGATCAGGCCGGCGTCGCTGGAGAACAGGCCCAGGAACAGCTGGGGCGCGATCTCGACGGCGCCCACCACCACCGTGGTGACCCCCATCGAGACGGCCAGCATGATCTTGAAGGCCTGCCGAACACGGGCCAGCTTCTGGGCGCCGAAGTTGAAGCCCACCACCGGCTGCGCGCCCTGGCAGAAGCCCTGCACCGGCAGGTTGGCGATCTGGGCCACCGAGAACAGGATGCTCATGATGGCCACGGCGCTGTCGCCGCCGTAGGTGGCCGCGCCGGTGTTGAAGGCCAGCTGGATGACGCACTCGGTGGCGGTCATCAGGAAAGGCGAGACGCCCAGGGACAGCACAAGGGCCAGGGTCTTGCCGTCGGGGGCGAGGTTTGCCTTGCGGATCCGCAGGACGCTGCGCTTGCCGGTGAAAAAGGCCAGCACCCATACGGCGCTGATGGCCTGGCTGAGGATGGTGGCGATGGCCGCGCCCTGCACCCCCATGTTGAACCCGAAGATGAACACCGGGTCCAGGATGATGTTGCTGATGGCGCCGATGCAGGTGGTGGCCATGCTGGTCTTGGCAAAGCCCTGGTTGGTGATAAAGGGGGTCATGCCCAGGGTGAACTGCACGAAAAGGGTACCCAGCAGGTAGATGCGCAGGTAGGACATGGCATAGGGCAGGGTGTTCTCACTGGCGCCGAAGGCCATCAGGATGGGCTCGCCAAAGATGGTGAACACCACGCTGAGCAGGACCGACAGGACCACCAGCAGGGTGATGCAGTTGCCCAGGATCTTTTCGGCGGTCTTGTAGTCCCCGCGGCCCATGGCCACCGAGGCCCGGGGCGCGCCGCCCATGCCGATCAGGTTGGAGAATGCGGTGATCAGCACGATGATGGGGTAGGTGACGCCCAGGCCGGCCAGAGCCAGACTGCCCGTGCCGGGGATGTGGCCCACATAGATGCGGTCCACGATGTTGTACAGCATATTCACCAGCTGTGCCAGGGCGGTGGGCAGGGCCAGACTGAAGATCAGCGGCACCAGCGGCGCTGTGCCCAGCCTTTGGTCCACCGACGCGGCAGCTTTGGCCGCCGCGGATTGATGTTCTTCCATGATCGATACGCTCCCTTCTTCTTTTACAGGTCGATCACAAGTTCCACAGGGCAGTGGTCGGAGCCCAGGATCTCATTGTGGATCCCGGCCGCCTGCACCCGGTCTGCGATCCGCCGGGAAACTAAAAAATAATCGATGCGCCAGCCGGCGTTCCGCGCCCGCGCACGGAAGCGGTAGCTCCACCAGCTGTACTTGACCTCGTCGGGGTGCAGCATCCGGAAGCTGTCCGCAAAGCCCGCATCCAGCAGCCGGGTCATGGCCTCCCGCTCCTCGTCGGTGAAGCCGGCGCTGCGGCGGTTGGAGGCGGGGTTCTTGATGTCGATCTCCTGGTGGGCCACGTTCAGGTCCCCGCACAGGATCACCGGCTTTTTGGCGTCCAGGTCCAGCAGGTACTGCCGGAACATCGCCTCCCACTCCATCCGGTAATCCAGCCGTTTCAGCTCCTCCTGGCTGTTGGGGGTGTAGCAGTTGACCAGATAGAACCCGGGATATTCGAGGGTGATCACCCGGCCCTCCTGGTCGTGCTCGGGCCGGCCCACCCCCATGGTCACCTGCAGCGGCTTGACGCGGCAGTAGCAGGCCGTGCCCGAATATCCCTTGCGCTGGGCCGAACAGAAATACTCCTCGTACCCCTCGGGGTGGAAATCGGCCTGGCCGGGCTGCATCTTGGTCTCCTGCAAACAGAACACGTCTGCATCCAGGGCGGCAAAGCTCTCGGCAAAGCCGTGGGACAGGCAGGCCCGCAGGCCGTTGACATTCCAGCTGACTAGCTTCATAGCGGCAGTTTTCCTTCCTTGCATCTCATTCGGTGTATTTGGTCTTCCACACCCCGCTGGTGAACCGCCACACAAAGCAGATGGAGCGGCAGACCCAGTCCACCACCATGGCGATCCAGACGCCCACGGCGCCGTAGCCCATCTGGACGCCCAGCAGGTAGCTGAAGCCGATCCGCCACACCGCCATGCTCAGCACCGATACGGTCATGGTGAACTTGACGTCGTTGCCGGCCCGCAGGGCGTTGGGCAGCACGAACGCGATGGGCCACAGCAGGATGCCGCAGCCGCAGTGGATGCGCACCAGCAGGATGGCCAGATCCATGGTCTCGCCCGACAGCGCATAGATGCCCACCAGAGGCCCTACCAGCAGCAGGATGGCCCCGTTGAACAGGCCCATGGTGATATACGTCCACTTGAGCAGCTTTTTGGCGTAGGCGGTGGCCTGTTCTTCCTCCCGGGCGCCGATGCACCGGCCCACCACCGTGATCATGGCCAGGCTGATGGCTTGCCCCGGGATGCAGCCCATGCCGTCCAGGTTGTTGGCCACCGCGTTGGCGGCGATCTGCACCGTGCCGAACAGGGAGATCATGCTCACCACCAGGATGCGCCCCGCCTGGAACAGGCTGTTCTCAAAGGCGGAGGGGATGCCGATGCCCAGAATGCGCCGGGCCAGCGCCCCGTCCAGCCGGAAGGTGATGCGGGCCTGGACGGTGTTGGTCCTGCGGCCGCAGGCGGCCAGGATCAGCACGGCGGCCAGCGCACGGCTGATGACGGTGGGCCAGGCCACGCCCTCCACATACATCCCCAGACCGAAGATGCACACCGCGTTGCCGATGATGTTGACGATGTTCATCAGCAGGCTGACCTGCATCGAGATCTTGGAGTTGCCCATGCTGCGGAAGATGGCCGCCCCGGCGTTGTACAGCGCCAGGAAGGGATAGCTGAGGGCAGTCACCTGCAAATAGCGCACCCCGGCGTCCAGCACGTCCGCCTCGATGGTGCCGTAGAACAGCCGCAGCATGGGCCGGGCCAGCGCAAAGCAGAACAGCCCCAGACCCAGGCCCAGCAGCAGGCTGAGCAGGATCAGCTGGCCGGCGCTCTTGTCGGTCTCCTTTTTGCGCAGCGCCCCCAGGTACTGGCTGACCACCACCGCGCCGCCGGTGGCCAGCGCCGCCAGCAGGTTGATGACAAGGTTGTTGATCATGTCCACCAGGCTGACGCCCGAGATGGCCGCCTCGCCGCAGCGCGACACCATCATGGTGTCCGCCATGCCCACGGTGGTGGCCAGCAGCTGCTCCACCAGCAGCGGGCCGATCAGCCGCAGCAGCTCGTGATTGGTAAAGATCGGCCCATGGGGGCCGTTTTTCAAAATACTGGGGCTGCGCGCCCCTGCCGCATATTCCATTGGACTCTCTCTCATCTCTGCCGCCCGCCCGGGACCGGGCAGGCAAAATTCTGGTATACTTTATAATGATAGCATACCCCCACTGGATTGTAAAGCGCGACGCGGCCTGCGGGCGATCGTTCCAGGCTGGACAAGTTCGGCATTTGTTGCAGGAAACGGCCGGTATATTTGTGCGCTTTCACGAAAATACGTTTTGACGCTGTTTCAAACCGTTTTTTCTTCAAAAAGCTCTTGCAATCCGGCGCAAAAAGTGGTATGTTGTATCCCAGCGGAACAGGGCTTGGATACATCTTTGCCCGGATGCCGGGGCTGCCTGCACAGTCCCAAAGGCGCTCCGCGCAGATCATTGCTATTTTCTTCATTTACCTTCTTATCATTTACCCTGCCTGCCCGCAAGGGCGAAAGCGGCGGCCCAACCTGCACGGGCCGTCGTTTTTTGTTGGGGGCCGCTCGTCGCTTTCCACAAAAACGGGAAAAATATTTTGGGAAAGCTGTCGGGTTCTCTGCTTGCAGGGCGGAGCAAATGGGAGTATAATACAACCCAGACAGGCATTCGCCTGCCACCCGCCCCGGCAGGGCGGGCGCCGGTTTGCAGCCGGCGCAGACGTAAAGATCAACAGAGTAAGGCTGTGCGCGTTAAGTGCCGCATCAACGGGGAGTTGTGCTGCGGACGAAGGCGAAGTTTTCCCGCGGTGCACAGCCTGCATCCCGCTGCTGCATGGACTTGGGCGCGGGCCGCAGGGATGTCCCGCGGCCCGGGTGTGAAGGCTGCCGGATTTCACGGCCCTCCTTTGTGCGGTTTTCGCATGGGGGAGGGCTGTTTTTTGTGCCCTCCCCGCCGGATTCAGAATGAGGAGGCGTATGATGATGAATCCCAACCGTTCCCACTCCCTTCGCACCCTGACCTTCTGCGCTCTGCTGGTGGCCATGAGCATCGTGTTCAGCCGGGTGCTCAGCATCTCCACCGGTTTTCTGCGCTTCAACCTGGGCAGCCTGCCCGTGGTGCTGGCCGCGGTCCTGTTCGGGCCGGGGGCCGGCTTTGCGGTGGGCGCCCTGGCCGACGCCATCGGCGGGGTGCTGGCAGGCTATGCCATCAATCCCCTCATCACCCTGGGCGCCGGGGCGGTGGGCTTCTTTGCCGGATGGGGCTGGCGGCATCTGCCCGCCCGCCGCGAGAACGTCCGCCTGGCCGGCGGCATCCTGCTGGGCCATATGGTGGGCTCGATGGTGCTCAACTCGCTGGCCCTGCGGCTGTTCTACGGCTATGCCTGGGCGGTGCTGGCCGCCCGCATCCCCAACGCGCTGATCCTGGCAGGGGCCGAGTTCGTACTGGTGCGCATCCTGCTGGAAAACCACGCCCTGATGGCCGCGGCCCGGGGCAGCCACACCGGGAGGCGTTCGCAATGACCTATCAACAGGCTTTGGATTACATCCACGCGGTGCACTGGCAGGGCCACCGTCCCGGCCTGGAGCGCATCCGCACCCTCTGCGGCCTGCTGGGCGATCCCCAGAAAGACCTGCGCTTTGTGCATGTGGCGGGCACCAACGGCAAGGGCAGCACCGCCGCCATGCTGGACAGCTGCCTGCGTCAGGCAGGCTATAAGGTGGGGCTGTTCACCTCGCCCTATATCCTCCGGTTCAATGAGCGGATCCAGGTGGACGGCGCGCCCATCCCCGACCAGGACCTGGTGGATCTGGTGGAGCAGGTGCAGCCGGCCGCCGCGGCCATGGCCGACGTGCCCACCGAGTTCGAACTGATCACCGCTCTGGGCCTGCTCTATTTTGCCCGGACCCGGTGCGACATCGTGGTGCTGGAGGTGGGGCTGGGGGGCGCGCTGGATTCCACCAACGTCATCGACCCGCCCGAATGCGCTGTCATCACCGCCCTGGGGATGGACCACGTCAGGGAGCTGGGTCCCACCCTGGCCGACATCGCGGCGGCCAAGGCGGGCATCATCAAGCCGGGCAGCCCGGTGGTCAGCTATGGGGGCCAGCCCGAGGCCGACCGGGTGATCGCGGCCGCAGCCGCCGCCCGGGGCGCGCCCCTGACGGTGGTGGATTTCTCCCGGCTGCACCCGGTCAGCGCCAGCCTGGAGGGCCAGACCTTTGATTTTGACGGCCTGGACGGCCTTTCCCTGCCCCTGCTGGGCAGCTACCAGCCCAACAATGCCGCTGTGGCCATCACGGCCCTGCGGGCGCTGCGGGCCCGCGGCTGGGATATCCCCGACAGCGCCATCCGGCAGGGGCTGGCCCGGGTGCGCTGGCCCGGCCGGTTCGAGCTGCTGCGGCGCGACCCGCCCTTTATCCTGGACGGCAGCCACAACGCCCACGGCATGAGAGCCACAGCGGACAGCCTGCGCCGGCAGTTCCCGGGACAGAAGTTCGTCTTTATCACCAGCATCATGGCGGACAAGGATTCGGATGAAATGCTGCGTCTGCTGCTGCCCCTGGCCAGGTCCTTTGTGACGGTGACCGCTCCCAGCCCCCGGGCCATCCCGGCCCAGGAGCTGGCCGGACGCATCTGCGCTTTGGGCGGGCAGGCCCGGGCGGCCGGCTCCATCCCGCAGGCGGTGGCCCTGGCTGACGCTCTGGCCGCAGGGGGGCCGGTGGCCGCCCTGGGCACCCTGTATTTCTCAGGGGAGGTGCGCCAGGCCGTCTGCCCCGGCAGCGGAACCAAATAAAAAAAGCGGAGCCCTTCGCGGGGTTCCGCTTTTTTGTTCGGGGAGGCGCTCACAGCGGGGCCAGCTGTTCGTTGATGGCCACCACGGCGCATACCTCGTTCTGGCGGACAAAGGAGGCCGCCCAGCCGCCGTCCTTGGGGGCGGAACAGAGCGTCAGCTCGTCCCCCAGCTGCAAAGGGCTGCGGTAGGAGATGCGGAAACTGTGCACCCCGCCGCTGCGCACCTGCTGGGGAGCGGCGTCCAGGGCCAGGGAGAGATAGGCGGTGTTGTGCATATGGCCGTTGTAGTCCATGTCGCTGCGGCGCAGCTGGACGGGCTGCCGGTCGGTGTAGCCGGCAGGGGGACGCAGCCGGGGCAGCCGGTCGCTGAAAGCGGTGGTCTGCTCGGGCTGGTAGGCGGCCAGACGCTCAGGGGTGGGCAGGCAGGGCTTGCCGGTGCTGCGCTGGACCAGAGCCAGCCTGGCCTGGCCCCGGGCCAGGACCTCCCCCTCCCGGGTGCGCAGCAGCATCTCACGGGTGGCCAGCCGGGGATTGACGCACAGCCAGGTGCTGGCCTGGAAGGACTCGTCGTAGGCGGGGGCGCGCAGCACGGCGGCCCGCCAGTTGGTGATGACCCAGGACATACCGTTCTGCAGGCTGTCCGCCATGGGGGAGTAGCCCACCGTGTTGGCGTGGCGGACCGCCGTATTTTCAAAGATGGAGAGGAGGGCCGGCGGGGTCAGCAGGCCGTTCTGGTCGAAATCCTCGACCCGGGTGGTGACAGGGATGGTGAAGATCATGGACTTGGCTCCTTTATCAGTTCATGGGTCCGGCGCGGTCGAACATACGGGCCACCTGGTCCGCCAGAAGCCGGTGCTGGGGCTGGTCCAGCAGGGGGTCGGCGGACAGGATGGCGGCGGCTTCGCTCTGGGCGGCGTGAAGGGGTCGGGTGTCGGCGGCGAGGTCGGCGATCTGCAGCGTGGGCAGGCCGTGCTGGCGGCTGCCGAAAAAGTCGCCGGGGCCGCGGGTCTCCAGGTCGTACTGGGCCACCGCAAAGCCGTCGGTGGTGGAACAGAGGAACCGCAGCCGATTCTGGACGGCGGGGGCGGTGTTGTCGCTGACCAGGAAGCACCAGCTCTCGGCTGCGCCCCGGCCCACCCGGCCCCGCAGCTGGTGCAAAGCGGACAGGCCGTAGCGCTCGGCGTTCTCGATCACCATGACGGTGGCGTTGGGCACATCCACCCCCACCTCGATGACGGTGGTGGAGACCAGGGCGTCCAGCCGCCCGGCCCGGAAGTCCTCCATGACGGCGGCCTTCTCTTTGGGTTTCAGCTTGCCGTGCATCAGGCCCACCCGGCGGTCGGGCAGCAGGGCCTTGGCGGTCTGCTCATAATAGGTCTTGACCGGGGCCAGCCCTCCGTCGGGGCCTTCCTCGATGGCGGGGCAGACGATGTACACCTGACGCCCGGCGCCGATCTCCCGGTCCAGAAAACCGTACAGGTCCCGGCGGCGCGCCCCGCCCATCACCCGGGTCTTGACCGGGGTGCGGCCGGGGGGCAGCTCGTCCAGGATGGAGATATCCAGATCGCCGTAGATCAAAAGCCCCAGGGTGCGGGGAATGGGGGTGGCGCTCATGACCAGCAGGTGAGGGGAGGCGCCTTTCTCGGCCAGGGCGCCCCGCTGGCGCACCCCGAAGCGGTGCTGCTCGTCGATGACGGCCAGGCCCAGCCGGGCAAATTCCACTCCCTCGGACAGGATGGCATGGGTGCCCACCACCAGGTCTGCCTCTCCGGCGCGGATGGCCGCCAGGGTGGTGCGGCGGGCGGCGGCTTTCAGCCCGCCGGTCAGCAGGGCCACCCGTATGCCGAAGGGGGCCAGCAGCCGGTTGAGGGTCTCGGCGTGCTGCTGGGCCAGCAGTTCGGTGGGGGCCAGCAGCGCCCCCTGATACCCTGCGCCCACGGCGGCCCAGAGGGCGGCCGCGGCCACCAGGGTCTTGCCGCTGCCCACGTCCCCCTGCAGCAGGCGGTTCATCGAGCGGGGCCCGGCCATGTCCTCCAGGATCTGGTCCACCGCACGGCGCTGGGCTCCGGTGGGCGCAAAGGGCAGGCTGGCCCAGAAGGGGGCGGGGTCGGCCCGGCGCATGGGCGCGCCGGTGGAGGCGGAACCCCGGTTTTTCAGCAGGCCCATCCCCAGCTGCAGCACCAGCAGTTCCTCAAAGATCAGGCGGCGGCGCGCCTCCTGGGCGGCCTGGGGGGTGGCAGGGGTATGGATGTCCCGCACGGCCTGGGCCTTGGAGGGCAGGCGGTATTTTTGCAGCAGGGCAGGGGGCAGAGGGTCCCCCAGCAGCTCGGCGTGGGGCAGCAGCTGGGCCACGCACCGGCCGATGGCGCCGCTGTTCAGCCCATCGGTCTGGGGATAGACCGGGATGAGCGGCACGGCCGATACCTGTGCGGCGGTGCGGACCTGGGGGTTGACCATCTGGCGGCGCAGCAGCCCGCCGGCCACCACCCCCTGAAAATAGTATTCCTGGCCGATCTCCAGCTTCTGGATGGTGTAGGGATTATTGAACCAGGTCAGTTCGAGGGTGGCCACGTCGTCCCCGGCCGTGGCCTTTTCCACCCGGCGTCCCCCTGCGGCGTAGCGGCCCCCCTGCTTTGCCAGCAGCTGGGCCCGGACCACGCACTCCACCCCGACCGGGGCTTCGGCCGGGGGGTAAGGGTGGGTGAAATCCAGATAGCGCCGCGGATAGTGCTGCAAAAGGTCGGCCAGGGTGCGGATGCCCAGCTTCTCGAACCGCTGGGCCAGCTTGGGCCCCACCCCCTTGAGGTATTGTACGGGGGTGTCCGGGGTCAGGGTGGTTCGGTTTTCGGTTTCTGGCACAGGCACGCCTCCTTTCGCGGTCTATTGTAGCACTGAACGGCCCAATGGGCAAGAAAGGGGGACGATCCGACACAAAAAGCCGCCTGCCCCGCCGGCGGCGCGAAAGTTCCCCCTGGAGCATGACGGTTTCCGGCACGCAAAAAAGGCCCCCGTGCAGAGCACGAGGGCTTTTTGGAGGTGGCGACCAGATTTGAACTGGTGAATGAAGGTTTTGCAGACCTTTGCCT